>Ga0209382_10000160_pt1 | contig 104328 bp, 106 predicted proteins | sample SoiMetdeltSBSDD5_FD_187599 | JGI IMG/M metagenome (GOLD analysis project Ga0209382, IMG submission 187599) | Bulk soil microbial communities from a Populus tree surrounding site in Tennessee, USA - Soil MetaG P. deltoides SBSDD5 (SPAdes) (version 2) | ecosystem: Environmental > Terrestrial >...
GTGTTACTCACCCGTTCGCCGCTCGTGTACTCCCGAAGGAGCCTTACCGCTCGACTTGCATGTGTTAAGCACGCCGCCAGCGTTCGTCCTGAGCCAGGATCAAACTCTCCGTTGAAATCTATCGGTATCGCCTCTCGAGAGAGGCGTGAACCGTCAACAGATGTAATCCTGACAAGTTGAATCACTTGTCAAAGGAATCCGAAGACAATCGGCGCCGAAAGGAACCGATCATCGACGGGGCGTTAATTACTTCGTCGACTTTTGGCACACTGTTGAGTTCTCAAGGATCAGACGCGCACCATCACGTCACACCTTGCGGTGATCGGGTCCGGGGCAACTCGTCTAACTTACCGGATTGACTCGGTGCGGTCAAACCGCATTCCGGGGCAAATCCGGAGGGTGGATCTTCAGGGGACCTGAGGCCGTGAGCTGCTTGACCGGCCTTGGTCGTGTCACTCCAGTGTAGCTGGTGCGAGACTCTCGATCTCGTTCACCCTCAACAGCTGGCGAGGGATAACAGTACGGATGGGCGGGGACGCAGTCAAATCGGCTCGCGACACGCCCTCGGCACCCCATCCGCGCAGGTCAGACCCCATGTGGTACGAGCGGTTCTCCCGGCCCGGATTGCCCGGCTATGCCGGATCCTCACGCGCGGACGACCTCGGCTCCCGCCACCGAGCGCTTCCCCTTGCGGACCACCAGCCAGCGGCCGTAGAGCAGCGCCGAGTCGGCCAGCGGGCTGTCGGGCTCGGTGACCCGCACGTTGTTCACGTACGCGCCGCCCTCGCCGACCGTCCGCCGGGCCGCCGAGCGGCTGTTCGCCAGGCCGGTCGCCACCAGGGCGTCGACCACGCTCGGGAGCTCCTCGCCGGCCTCCAGCTTCGCGTGCGGCGCCTCGGCCAGGGCGGCCTCGAGCACCGGCTCCGGCAGGTCGGCCAGCTCGGCGCGCCCGAACAGTGCCTTCGCGGCGTGCTCGGCCGCCCGTGTCTCGTCCGCGCCGTGCACCAGGGTGGTGACGTCGGCAGCCAGTGCCCGCTGCGCGATCCGGGCCGCCGGAGCCTTCTCGGACTCCGCGACGAGCTCGTCGATCTCGTCCAGGTCCCGGTCGGAGAAGATCCGGAGGTACTCCCCGACCTTGGCGTCCTCCGAGTTCAGCCAGAACTGGTAGAACGCATACGGACTGGTGAGCTCCGCACTCAGCCAGACCGTCCCGGACTCGGTCTTGCCGTACTTGGATCCGTCGGCCTTGGTGACCAGCGGCGTCGCAAGTGCGTGCACCTGCTCCCCCGTCGCCCGGCGGATCAGCTCCACGCCAGCGGTGATGTTGCCCCACTGGTCGCTGCCCCCCGTTTGGATCCGACAGTCATAACGCCGGAACAGCTCCATATAATCCATCGCCTGCAGGAGTACGTAGCTGAACTCGGTGTAGCTGATGCCCGACTCGAGTCGGGTCCGGACCACCTCGCGGCCGAGCATCCGGTTGACCGGGAAGTGCTTGCCGATCTCGCGCAGGAAGTCGATCGTGCTGAGTGGGCCGGTCCAGTCGAGGTTGTTGACGACCCGGCCGGCGTTGGGCCCGTCGAGGTCGACGAAGCGCTCGACCTGGCCTCGGACGCGGTCGACCCAGCCGCCGACGACGTCCTTGCTGTTGAGGGTCCGCTCGCCGGTGTCCTTGGGGTCGCCGATCAGTCCGGTGGCGCCGCCGACCAGGATCAGCGGCGAATGGCCGGCCTGCTGCAGCCGCCGGGCCGTGACGAGCTGGACCAGGTTGCCCATGTGAAGGCTCGGCGCCGTCGGGTCGAAGCCGACGTAATAGGTCGTGGCACCCGAGTCGAGCTGCGCCCGCAGCGCGTCGATGTCGGTCGTCTGCGCGAGCAGGCCACGTCCGGCCAGCTCGTCGAGTACGTGGGTGTCCACTGTGCGTGTGCTCCTGTCGTCTCCGGTGGCGCCGGTGCCCCCAGCGTGCCCGCTCGACCGGCGTTCAAGCCAGCCCATTGTCGTCGGCCCGCGGACTGCGGCGATAGGGCGACACGGTCGGGTCGCCGGTCTGCCAGAACCGCCACGGCCGCTCGGCCGCCTGGCTGACGCCCACCCGCGGCCCTTGCGAGATGTCGACGGACCCCTCGCCCGGCTCGAGGCGCAGCGCGCCGCCGGCGAGCAGATCGACGCCGTTCGCGGTGCCGTCGATGCCGAGCGCGCTGGTGAGCCGGGCCGGACCGCGGGCCAGATCGCGATCGGAGACTCGCGGGCCGCGCCGGCGGCGGGCCAGGTCGAGCCCGGTCACGACCCGACCGGCGCGAAGCAGGATCGCGGTGGCCGTGCCGTCCGGGCCGCACACCAGATTGGCGCACCAGTGCATGCCGTAGCTGAAGTAGCAGTAGAGATGGCCCGCCGGGCCGAACATGACGCCGTTGCGCGGTGTACGGCCCCGATAGGCGTGGGATGCCGGATCGGCGGCGCCTTGGTACGCCTCGACCTCGGTCAGCTCGATCACCACCGGGCCGTCGTCGGTGGTGTGCCGAAGCCGCCAGCCGAGCAGCTCCGGCGCCACGTCGAGCGCGGACCGGCTGAGCGCGACGCGGACATCGGCGCCGAGGTCGCTAGTCATCGGCCGCGGCGATCCACTTGCGTTGGGCGCCGATCGCCCGGCGAAGCTCGTCGAGCTGCTCCCGGACCCGGGTCGGAGCGGTGCCGCCGCGGGCGTCGCGAGCCGCCACCGAGCCCTCGACGGTCAGCACCTCGCGTACTCCCGGCGTCAGGTGCTCCGAGACGGCGGCCAGGTCGGCGTCGGAGAGGTCGGCGAGCTCGATGCCGAGCTCCTCGCAGCGGCGTACACAGGCACCGGCGATCTCGTGCGCCTCGCGGAACGGCACCCGCTGCCGGACCAGCCACTCCGCGATGTCGGTGGCGAGGGTGAACCCGCGTGGCGCGGCCGCCTCCATGCGCTCGGTGTCGAACCGCATCGTCGCGACCATGCCGGTGTAGGCCGGGAGCACCAGGCGGAGGGTGTCGACCGCGTCGAACAGCGGCTCCTTGTCCTCCTGGAGGTCGCGGTTGTACGCCAGCGGCAGGCCCTTGAGGGTCGCGAGCAGCCCACCGAGGTCGCCGATCAGCCGGCCCGCCTTGCCACGAGCGAGCTCGGCGATGTCGGGGTTCTTCTTCTGCGGCATGATGCTCGACCCGGTCGCGTACGCGTCGTCGAGTGTCAGGTAGCCGACGTCCGGGGTCGACCAGACGATGACCTCCTCGGCCTGGCGCGAGAGGTCGACCGCGATCATCGCGGCGACGAACCCGAACTCGGCGGCGAAGTCACGCGCTGCCACGGCGTCGATCGAGTTGGCCGCCGAGCCGGTGAAACCGAGGTCCGCCGCCACCCGCTCGGGGTCGAGACCGAGGGACGAGCCGGCCAATGCACCCGAGCCGTACGGCGACTCGGCGCCGACCCGGTCGTCCCAGTCGCGCAGCCGGTCGACGTCGCGTACGAGCGGCCACGCGTGCGCGAGCAGGTGATGGCTCAGCAGGACCGGCTGGGCCGGCTGCAGATGGGTCCGGCCGGGCAGGATCGGGCCCAGGTGCTCGTCGGCCCGATCGGCGAGGGCGGTGGCGAGATCGAGCACGGCGGCGCCGATGGTCCGGGCCTCGTCGCGGAGGTACATCCGCAGCAGGGTCGCGATCTGGTCGTTGCGCGACCGTCCGGCGCGGAGCCGGCCGCCGAGGGTGCCGAGCCGCTCGACCAGCAGCCGTTCGAGTGCGGTGTGGACGTCCTCGTCGGATGGGTCCGGCGTCACCGCGCCCTTGGCGACGTCGACCGCGAGCGCTTCGATGCCGGTATGGAGCTCGGCGAGCTCGTCGTCGGTCAGCAGCCCGGCCCGGTGGAGCACGGCGGCATGCGCCTTCGAGCCGGCGAGATCGTAGGACGCGAGTCGCCAGTCGAAGTGGGTCGACACCGACAGGGCGGCCAGCGCCTCCGACGGACCGCTCGCGAAGCGGCCACCCCACAGGGCACCGGCGGAGTCGCCGGTGGAGTGGCCGGTGGGGTCGCCGGACGGCTGGTCGGTCACGCGTACTCCAGAGGTTGATGAGGCGGCGGCACCGTCCATCTTGCGGGTAGGACGGTTGGTGCCGCCGCCGGGGTCAGACGGTCAGGCGTCGACCCGCTGGTCGCGACGGGCGGCGAGCTTGCTCGGCAGGCCCCACAGCTCGACGAAGCCCTTCGCCAGCGACTGGTCGAACTCGTCGCCCTCGTCGTAGGTAGCCAGGCCGAAGTCGTAGAGGCTGGCCTCCGACCGACGGCCGGTGACGACCGCCCGGCCGCCGTGCAGCGTCATCCGGATGTCGCCGCTGACCTGGCACTGCGACGACTCGATGAAGGCGTCCAGACCGCGCTTGAGGGGGCTGTACCACAGCCCGTCGTAGGCCAGCTCGCTCCAGCGCTGATCGACGTGCCGCTTGAACCGGCCGAGATCCCGCTCGATCGTGACGCTCTCCAACTCGGAGTGCGCGGTGAGCAGCGTGATCGCGCCCGGCGCCTCGTAGACCTCGCGGCTCTTGATGCCGATCAGCCGGTCCTCGACCATGTCGAGCCGCCCGACACCCTGCGCGCCGGCGCGCTTGTTGAGCTGCTGGATCGCGTCGAGCATCGTCACCTTGACGCCGTCGATCGCGACCGGGCGGCCATGCTCGAAGCTGATCACGAGCTCGTCCGGCTCGCGTGGCACGGCCGGGTCGGCGGTGTAGGAGTAGACGTCCTCGATCGGTCCGTTCCAGATGTCCTCGAGGAATCCGGTCTCGACGGCGCGACCCCAGACGTTCTGGTCGATGGAGTACGGCGATCGCTTGCTCTGGTCGATCGGGAGGTTGTGCTCCTCGGCGTACACGATCGCCTTCTCGCGGGTCCAGGCGTAGTCGCGTACCGGCGCGATGACCTTGAGGTCGGGTGCGAGTGCTCCGATGCCGAGCTCGATCCGGACCTGGTCGTTGCCCTTGCCGGTGCAGCCGTGGCTGACCGTGCTCGCGCCGTGCTCTCGGGCAGCCGCGACGAGGTGCTTGGCGATCAGCGGTCGGGACAGCGCCGACAGCAGTGGGTAGCGCTCCATGTAGAGCGCGTTGGCGCGCAGCGCCGGCATGCAGTAGTCGTCGGCGAACTCGTCACGCGCGTCGACGACGACGGCCTCGACCGCGCCGCAGGCGAGCGCACGCTCGCGGATCGTGTCCAGATCCTCGCCGCCCTGGCCGACGTCGAGCAGGACGCCGACGACGTCGGCCCCGGTCTGCTCGGCCAGCCAGCCGATCGCCACCGACGTGTCGAGACCGCCGGAGTAGGCGAGGACCACCCGGTCATTCATGGTGCCTCCTTGGGTGCATTGGTTGCCATGTCGAGAAACCGCTGTGCGACGCCAGTGCCGCCGGAGGGGTCCCGACAAATCACGAGAACGGTGTCGTCGCCGGCGATCGTGCCGAGCAGATCGGGCCGCTCGGCATGATCGATCGCCGACGCGAAGAACTGCGCGGCCCCGGGCGGGGTCCGCAAGATGACGAGGTTCGCCGACGCCTCGGCCGAGACCAGCAGCTCCCCGCACAGGCGGGCCAGTCGGGCGCCGGTGGCCTCGGTGTCGGTGACGAGCGGAGTACGGTCGCCGCCCTCCCCCGGCACGGCGTAGACGAGGGCTCCCGAGCGATCCCGGATCTTGACCGCGTTTAGCTCGACCAGGTCGCGGGACAGCGTCGCCTGGTTGACGCTCAGCCCGGACTGGGCGAGCAGCCCCGCGAGCTCACCCTGGGACCGCACCGGGCGCGACGACACCAGCTCCACGATCAGCCGCTGGCGCGCCACCTTGGTGTTGGGGACCCCGGTGCTCATGTTCATGGCCGGTCCTCGGCCGCGCCCCGCCCCTGAGCGTGACGCTTCTGCTGTCCAGTGTCCGAATTGCCGGCAGAAGTGTCACTCCCAGCGGATGCCTGCTGGAGGAGCTCGAGCAGCGCGTCGACGAACGTGTCGAGCTGGTCCAGACCGACGATGAGCGGCGGCGCCAACCGGACCGTGTGGGGATTCGGCGCGTTGACGATGAATCCCCGGTCGAGTCCGGCCGCGACGACGGCCCGCGCGACCGGGTCGGCGAGCGCGATGCCGCGAAGCAGTCCGCGCCCGCGTACGTGGTCGATCCGGTCGTCCTGGAGCTTGTCGATCGAGGCCGTGAGGTGCTCCCCCGCGACCATCGTGTGCTCGAGGAGTCCTTGGTCCTCGATGACGTCGATGGTCGCCAGGGCCGCGGCCGCGGCGACCGGATTGCCGCCGAAGGTCGTGCCGTGGTCACCGAGGCCGAGCAGGTCGCCGGCCGGGCCGAGTCCGATGCAGGCGCCGATCGGGAATCCCGCTCCGAGGCCCTTGGCGAGTGTGATCAGGTCCGGTACGACGCCGCTCTCGGCATGCGCGAACCAGTCGCCGGTCCGACCCATCCCGGTCTGGATCTCGTCGAGCCACAGCAGTGCGCCGTGCCGCGAGGTGAGCTCCCTTGCCTTGGCGAGATAGCCCGGTGGCGGTACGACGACACCGTTCTCGCCCTGGATCGGCTCGACCACGAGGGCTGCGGTGTCGTCGTCGATCGCCCCGGCGAGGGCATCGGCATCGCCGTAGTCGACGAAGGTGATCTCCCCCGGGAGGGGCTCGAACGGCTCGCGATACGCCGGGTTCCAGGTGATCGCGAGTGCGCCCATCGACCGACCGTGGAACGCACCGACAGTCGAGACGATCTTGGTGCGTCCGGTCCGCCGCGTGGCCTTCAGCGCCGCCTCGTTGGCCTCGGTGCCGGAGTTGGTCAGGAACACCCGGCCCTCGGACCCGAGCAGACTCAGCAACCGTTCGGCCAACGCGATCTGCTGCGGCGTCGTAAACAGATTGGAGACGTGCCCGAGCGTCCCGAGCTGGGTCGTCACGGCCTCGATCACCTTCGGATTCGCGTGGCCGAGGGCGTTGACGGCGAGGCCGCCGAGCAGGTCGAGGTACTGACGGCCGTCGGCGTCCCACACGTGGCAGCCGTCGCCGCGTACGAGCACCCGCGGCGGCGTACCGAACGTGCGCATCAGCGCGGTGTCGTACCTCGCGAGGAGGGCCGTACCGGTCGAGAGGTCGGTGCTCATGCGTCCACCACCATCGTTCCGATGCCCTCGTCGGTGAACAGCTCGAGCAGCAGGGCGTGCGGCACCCGGCCGTCGATGACGCTGGATCCCGGGATGCCGCCACTCACGGCCCGTCGGCAGGCCTCCATCTTGGGCAACATGCCGGAGGCGAGCTCGGGCATCAACTTCTCCAACTCGTCGAGGGTCAGCTCGGCCACGATCTCGTCGCTGTCCGGCCAGTCCCGATAGAGACCGGCGACGTCGGTGAGCATGACGAGCTTGGTCGCGCCCAGCGCCTCTGCGAGGGCGGCAGCGGCCGTGTCGGCGTTGACGTTGTGCACCTGCCCGTCGACGTCCGGCGCGACAGTCGACACAACCGGGATCCGGCCGGCCTCGATCAGATCGAGCACCGTCTCGGGCCGGACGTCGATCACGTCGCCCACGAGCCCCACGTCGACCGACTCTCCGTCGACCATGGCCTCGGTCCGGGCGGCCGTGAACAGTCCGGCGTCCTCGCCCGACAGGCCGACCGCATAGGGGCCGTGCGCATTGAGCAGGCCGACCAGCTCGCGTCCGACCTGGCCGACGAGCACCATACGGACGACGTCCATCGCCTCATGTGTCGTGACCCGAAGACCGCCACGGAACTCCGAGTCGATCCCGAGTCGGCCGAGCATCGAGGAGATCTGCGGTCCGCCGCCGTGGACGACGACGACTCGTACGCCGCACAGTCGCAGGAACACGATGTCCTCGGCGAACGCGGCCTTGAGCGCGTCGTCGGACATCGCGGCCCCGCCGTACTTGACGACGATGGTGCGGCCGTGGAACCGCTCGAGCCACGGCAACGCCTCGGTGAGCGTGGCCGCCTTGGTGATCTCCGCCTGTTCGGCATGCGGGCTGGCAGGGTTACGGAGCTTCATGAGGAGTACGCCGAGTTCTCGTGTACGTAGGCATGGGTCAGGTCGTTGGTCCAGACGGTGGCCTCGTGCGGCCCCGACTTGAGGTCGACGACGACTTCGACCTCGCGGCCGTCGAGGTCGACGCGGCTGGGATCGTCGGCCGGACCGCTGTTGCGGCACACCCAGACGCCGTTGAGCGCGACGTCGAGGTCGGCCGGGTCGAAGGCAGCCTGGGTGGTACCGATCTGGGCCAGCACCCGGCCCCAGTTGGGGTCGCGGCCGTAGATCGCGCACTTGAACAGGTTGCTGCGCGCGATCGCCCGGGCCACGTCGAGCGCATCCGACTCGGTGGCGGCACCGAGGACCCGGATCGCGATGTCGTGGTCGGCGCCCTCGGCATCGGCGACCAACTGCCGGGCCAGGTCGGCGCAGACCGCGTGGACGGCGACGGCGAAGTCGTCGTACGCGGGAGCGACTCCGGTGGCGCCCGAGGCCATCAGCAGGACCGTGTCGTTGGTCGACATGCACCCGTCGGAGTCGATCCGGTCGAACGTACGCGCCGTGGCGGCCCGGAGCGCTCGGTCGCAGGTCGCCGCGTCGACGTCGGCGTCGGTCGTCAGGTACACGAGCATGGTGGCCAGCGACGGGGCGAGCATGCCGGCGCCCTTGGCCATGCCGCCGACGGTGCAGCCGCCGAACGTCGCGGTCGCCTGCTTCGGCACCGAGTCGGTGGTCATGATCGCCTCGGCCGCCGCGGATCCACCGTCGAGGCTCAGAGCTCCGACCGCCTTGGTTGCGCCGGACAGCAGCGCGGCGCGGTCGTTGAGCAACCCGATCAGGCCGGTCGAGCACACCTGGACGTCGACCGCGCCGATGCCGAGCAGCTCGGCGACCGTCTCGGCGGTGGCATGCGTGTTGGCGAAGCCCTCGGCGCCGGTGTAGCAGTTGGCGCCGCCGGAGTTGGCCACCATCGCCCGGGCGGTGCCGCCCTTGATCGCCTCCGCGCTCCACAGGACCGGGTTGGCCTTGCAGCGGTTGGCGGTGAACACGGCGGCCGCTGCCGAGGACGGGCCGTCGTTGACGATCACGGCGAGATCTGGTTTGCCGGACGGCTTGAGCCCCGCGATGACTCCGGCCGCCCGGAATCCTTGTGGAGCGGTCACGCTCACGGAGCCACCCCCACGGTCGGCAGTCCGGTGGTCTCAGGGAGGCCAAGCGCCAGGTTCATCGACTGGATCGCCGCTCCGGCGGTGCCCTTGGTGAGGTTGTCCACCGCCGCAACCGCGACCAGCCGCCCGGCGTGGGAGTCGACCGTGACCTGGACCTGCACCCGGTTCGTGCCGAGCACGGCCTTGGTCTGCGGCCACTGGCCGTCCGCGAGCAGTTGGACGAACGGCTCGTCGGCATAGGCCTTCTCGTACGTCCGGCGGACCTCGTCGGCGTCGGGACCGGGCCGGATCGGCGCCGTACACGTGGCGAGGATCCCCCGGCTCATCGGCGCCAGCACCGGGGTGAAGGACACGCTCGGCGCCGTCGCACCGGCCGCCACGAGACCCTGCTCGATCTCGGGGATGTGCCGATGGCTGCCACCCACCGCGTACGCCGCGGCGCCGCCCATCACCTCGCTCCCGAGCAGATGCGGGCGTAACGCCTTGCCGGCGCCGGACGTGCCGGTGACGGCGACCACCACGATGTCGGAGGCATCCACCAAGTCACGTGCGACGGCGGGCAACAGCGCGAGGGTCACGACGGTCGGGAAGCAGCCGGGCACGGCTATCCGGCGGGAGTCGCCGAGCACCTCGCGGTGGCCGGGAAGCTCGGGCAGGCCGTAGGGCCAACTGCCGGCGTGGGCCGAACCGTAGTAACGCTCCCACGCGCCGGGATCGGTCAGCCGGAAGTCCGCACCGCAGTCGACGACGAGCGTGTCGTCCGGCAAACCATTGGCGACCGCAGCGGACTGCCCGTGCGGCAGGCCCAGGAACACCACGTCATGGTCGGCCAGCGCCTCCGGAGTCGTCGGCTCCAGCATCCGGTCGGCCAGGTCACCGAGCTGCGGGTGGTGACTGCCCAGCGGAGTGCCGGCGCTGTCCCCCGCCGTCAGCGTGCCGATCTCGACCTCGGGGTGGCCGGTCAGCAGGCGTAACAGCTCGCCTCCGGCGTACCCGCTCGCTCCGGCCACGGCGACCCGGTGTGATGACATATGCAGCAGTCTGCATGATCATGCAGAGCCGGTGCAACTCGGCTCCAAGCCGCCCTACCGTCGGCACTGTCGTCGGCAGCGTCGTCGATCAGTCGACGCAGAGGCAGAACGGATGCCCCGCCGGGTCGAGGAAGACCCGGAAGCTGGTACCGGGCTGATGGTCCGGTTTGGTCGCACCGAGCGCCATCGCGGCCTTCTCTCCCTCGTCCAGGTCCCGCACCATCACGTCGAGGTGCATCTGCTGCGGGACCTGCTGGCCCGGCCAGTCCGGGGCGCGGAAGTCCGCCACCTGCTGGAACCCGATGCAGTTGCTGTCGTCGTCGGGACGGATCTCGGCCCAGTCGCCATCGTCCTTGACCTTCCAGCCGAGCATCGTGCCGTAGAAGCCGGCCAGGACGGCCGGCTCCGGACAGTCGATGACGAAGGACGGGTAGGCGGCAAAGGCTGCGTTCTTGTCGTTCATGGCCGCCACGCTAGCTCTCATTCCGGACACCCCACTTCCGGAATGCGCCGACGCACAATAGAGACGGCTCAGCATGGCCAACCGAGGAAGTGGGCGGCCCGATGCAGGCGGACACGAACCTCGCCAAGGGCGACTTCACGGCGTACGGAACGTCCCATCAGGTGGTGCTGGCGCTGCTCGTCGCCATCGCCGTTGTGATGGTGTGGCGCGGCCGTGCGCTGCGTGGCACTCATGGCGCCGACCGGCTCAGCTGGTGGTTCGCGCTCATCTATGCCGCGCTCACGCTGCCGTGGCAGATCCGGTACCTGGCGCCGGACCACTTCACCCTCGACAACTCGCTGCCGATCCAGTTGTGCGACCTGGCCTGGATGGCGTCCTTGTACGCCCTGCTCACTTATCGCTGGTGGGCCGTCGCCCTGACGTACTACTGGGGCCTGACGCTCAGCCTGCAGGCGGTCGTGACGCCGGACCTCGGCTCGCAGTTCCCGGACCCGCGATTCATCCTCTACTGGGCGATGCACGGCCTGACCGTCGTCACCGCGATCTATCTGACCTGGGGGCTCGGGCTGGTGCCCAACTGGCGCAGCTACCGCCTGGCGATGGGGGTGACCGTAGTGTGGGCGGTGTTGATGTACACGTTCAACGAGATCGCCGGGACGAACTACGGCTTCCTCAACGCCAAGCCCTCGACGGGGTCCATCCTCAACCTGCTCGGGCCGTGGCCCTGGTACGTCCTCGCCGAGGTCGGTCTGATCGCGGCCGGCTGGGCGCTGATCACCTGGCCGTGGGTCGCTCGGGCGGGGCGGATCGACCGCGCGGGCACGCCACGGCCGCGACAGCGGCAGTGAGCCGCGGCGCTGGCCTCGGACAGAAGTCCCCTCCGGTCGGGAACCTTTCGGCCGGGCGGCTCCCCCTTGCTTCATGACGACTCACGAAGGAGAAGCACATGGTCAACGGGACCGCCTCGATCCGCCCGATGCCACGCCTGGCCGGTCCGCCGGCGGTCACGCACCGGACTGTTCGGACCGCCCGGCTGCGGACGCACGTCGCCGAAGCCGGCTCCGGCCCGACCATCCTCATGCTGCACGGCTGGCCGCAACACTGGTACGCCTGGCGCCACCTGATCCCGCTGCTGGCCGACCGGTACCGGCTCGTCTGCCCCGACCTTCGCGGGTTCGGCTGGACCGAGGCGCCGAAGACCGGCTACCGCACCGACGACCTGGTCGACGACGCCCTCGCACTGCTCGACGCGCTCGAGCTCGACGAGGTGCTGGTGGTGGGCCACGGTGACGGCGCCCGCGTCGGCTTCCAGCTTGGTCTGCGCGAGCCGAGTCGGGTCCGGCGCTTCGTCGCCTTGAACCAGTCGGCCCCGTTCGGGGGTGAGCGCCGGGCCCTTCGGCGACACGCCTGGCGCTACCTCTGGACGCCGCTGGTCGAGACCACGTTGCTCGGCCGGTGGGTGGTACGCCACGTACCGTCGCTGACGCGGAGTCTCCTACGGCGGACCGCCGCACCGGACGCAGGGTCACGTCTCGCCGTTGACGAGTTCGCTGCCGCTGTCCGTGAGCCGCGAAGGGCGTACGCCAGCGAACGACTGATGCACGAGTTCGCCTATCACGAACTGCTCCCAATCGTTCGGGGCCGCTTCCGTGACCGGCGACTGACCGTGCCCACGCTGCTCATGGCCGGCGCCGCCGATCCGCTGCTTCAGCCGGCTCTGGTCGACCAGGCGCTTGAGTACGCCGACGACCTGCGGCTGCTGGTGGTGCCCGGCGCCGGTCACTACCTTCACGAGGAGTTGCCCCAGCTGGTGGCCGACTCGATCGGCGACTTCTTCCTCCCCGCCCTGCGGGACGCCTACCCACGCGCATCGTGACCCGGCCGGCCGCGGGGCCGCGTCGCAGGTCGAGCGTTAGGGTCCCGATCGTGATTGCGCATCTGGCGTGTGGTCATCGGTGACCTCGCCGGAGCCCGCGGCGGCCGAAGACCGGCCGGAGTCGATGCGATGGCTCGCCCTGGTCCCGAGAGCGCAGGCGGGCGACACCATGGCGATCGACGAGCTGGTCGCGCTGCTGGCTCCGTACGTCGGCCGGATCACCGGCCCGATCGCCATGCAGGACGGCCCGGATGCGGCACAGGAGGCGCTCATCTCCATCCTCACCGGCCTCCGACAGCTGGATAACCCGGCGGCGCTGTGGGGATGGGCGCGCACGATCGCCGTGCGAGAGGCCATCCGAACGGCCAAGCGCGCCCACGTCAGCGTCGCAAATGAGCTCGCCGACCTGCCGTCGCCCGGCGATCCGGAGCTGGCCGTCGACGTCCAGGACGTCCTGCGTCGGCTGTCGCCGGAGCATCGCGCCATCTTGGTGCTGCGCGACGTCGAGGGATTGGACGAACAGGCCGCCAGCGAGCAGATGGCTGTCGCTCTGGGGACGGTGAAGTCTCGGCTGCACCGGGCCCGCCGACACTCTCGGAAGGCGTGGGAACGATGACGACCAACTGGCCGACCGCCGAACTGGACCCGCTGCGACGACTCGAGGTCATGGCCGCCGTAACCGGTGTGACGATGGTCGATCGTGTCCTACCGACGGCATACGAACGGGTCTGGCCGGTCGCCGCCGACCTGGAGAGGTCGATGCCCGCGCTGATCACCGACATCAAGCAGGCCCGGCTTCGGACCACACCGACGGGCCGGTCCGAGCTCTGGGTCCGGACCCACCTCGGTCCTCGCGCCCGCTTCGATGTGGCGCTCGACGAGGGATGGTGCTGGTGTCAGAGCCGGCTTTGGGTGTGCGGGCTGGCCGCAGTATCCACCGCCGAGGGAACCCGGTTCGGATTCCTGGCCGGACCGCGAGGCCGGCTGCCGCGCGGGCTGGGACCCGTCCTGGGCCCAGTCACCGAGCGGCTGGCGCATCGAGCCGTACGGCGACTCGAAGCCGCCGTACGCGAGGCCTGACTGCCGTAGCGCGACTCATATCCGCTGCTCCGCGCCGACGGCGGCTGCCGCAGCGGCGACAGCGGCGTCCCGGGCCACAGCCGTCTCGGCCTCGGTGAGGGTGCGGTCCGGCGCCCGGAAGCGCAGCGCGAACGCCAGGGATTTCCGGCCGGCCGGAATCGGGTCGCCGGTGTAGAGGTCGAACAGCCGCACCGACTCGAGCAGCTCTCCCGCGCCCGCTCGGAGCGCCGCCTCGACCGCACTGGCCGGCACCGACTCGTCGACGATCAGCGCCACGTCCTCCTTGGCCACCGGCATCGCCGAGATCGCCGTCGGCTCGGCCAGCGGCGGCGCCGCTTCGATCAGCGCGTCGAGCTCGATCTCCGCGTACGCCGTCCGGGCCGGGAGGCCGAAGGCGGTGCAGACGCGGGGATGCAACTCCCCCGCGTGCCCAACAACCGCGTCGGCCACGACGACTTCGGCGCAGCGACCTGGGTGCCAGGGCGCTCGGGTGCCTTGCCGCATCGTGACCGTGACGCCGAGGACATCGGCGATCCGGCGCACCAGGCCGATCGCGTCCGCCCAGATCTCCGGTCGTGACGGGCCCCACCAGCCGGTCGGTTCGCGGTCGCCGCACAGCGCCACGGCCAGGCGGCGGGGCTGATCGGGCAGCGCGGCATCCAGCGCGCGGAGCTCCTCGTCGGTCGGTCCGCGGTCGAGTGGCGGCACCGGAGCCGGCGGCAGACCCTCCGGACCGACCAGGAACACCGGCGCCACCTGCCACACAGCGACCGACGACTGGCCGCGTCCGACGTTGCGGGCCACCGCCCGGAGTACGCCGGGCGCCAGCGTCGTCGCCAGCGCCGGCGCCTCGGACGACAGCGGGTTGGCGAGACTGATGACGCGGCGGCGCGGGTCGTCGTCGGCCAGGCCGAGTGCGTCGAAGTCCTCCGGACCCACGAAGGGGAACACCGCGACCTCGCTCAGACCGGCCCCGGCCAGGGCGTGGCCGATCCGGCGGCGCATCCGCTGGGCAGCAGTCAGGCCCCGTCCGGCCGGCGCCGGCGGGACGACCGAGTCGACCCGGTCGTAGCCGACCACTCGCGCGACCTCCTCGACCAGGTCGTAGGGGTCGGTGATGTCGGGCCGCCACGACGGTACGACGACGCGGAGCCGACCCGACTCGCCCTCGACCTCGCAGCCGACGGCTCGCAATGCGGCGACCGCCTGCTCCGGCGCGATCGCGATGCCGGTCACGTCGGCCGCCAGCGTCGCGTCGAGCTCGATCACGGTCCGCGCGGGCGCGGCTCCCACGGTGGTCTGGCCGTCCTCGACCACGCCGCCGCCGTAGTGCACGAGCAGGTCGACGACCCGTTGGGCGGCGGCGGCCGGCAGCTCCGGATCCACACCGCGCTCGAATCGCCGGGACGCCTCGGAGATCAGCTTGTGGCGACGAGACGAGCGGGCGATCGACACCGGCTCGAAATGCGCCGCCTCGATGACCAGCGCCGTCGTCGACGCGCTCACCTCGGTGCTCTCGCCGCCCATCACACCGGCGATGCCGATCGGACCCCGGTCGTCGGTGATGAGCAGGTCCTCGGTGTCCAGAGGCCGGTCGACGTCGTCGAGCGTGACGAGTCGCTCGCCCTCGCTGGCCCGGCGTACCTCGATCGCGCCTTGCAGCCGATCGCGGTCGTAGGTATGGATCGGCTGTCCGAGCTCGAGCATGACGTAGTTGGCGACGTCGACCGCCAGTGAGATCGGGCGCATGCCGGTCAGCTGGACCCGGCGGGCCAGCCAGCGCGGCGTCGGTGCGGCCGGGTCGAATCCGGTCACCACACGGGCGACGAAGACCGGGCAGCCCTCGGGGTCGGCGACCCGGATCGGGTAGGGCTCGCCGTCGCCGGTCTTGACCTCGAGACCGGCCGGGTCGTCGAAGGGCAGCTCGTACGCGAGTGCGGTGTCGCGGCCGACGCCACGCATCGACAGCGCGTACGCCCGGTCCGGATTGACCTCGAGCTCGATCACCTCGTCGCGCAGCCGCAACAGGTCCACGGCGTCGTCGCCGGGCTTCGCCTCGTCCGGCTGCAGCACCATGATCCCCGTGTGGTTGTCCCCCAGCTCGAGCTCGCGGTCCGAGCAGATCATGCCGTCGGACACGTGGCCGTAGGTCTTGCGGGCGCCGATCTCGAAGCCGCCGGGGAGAACCGTGCCGGGCAGCGCCACCACGACCAGATCGTCGACCTCGAAGTTGGCCGCGCCGCAGACGATGCCCCGAGGCTCCGGCTCACCGACGTCGACCTGGCACCAGCGCACCGTCTTGCCGTTCGAGTGCGTCTCGGACTCGAACGCCGTCACGCGGCCGACGACCAGCGGTCCGCTGATGTCCTCGCCGGTGTGGTGCAGGAAGTCGAGCTTCAGGCCGAGCATGGTCAGCCGGCGGGTGAGCTCGCCGACGTCGACGTCGTCGGGCAGCCGGACGTAGTCGCGCAGCCACGACAGTGGGACCCGCATCAGACCTCCACTCCGAACGCGGCGGTGAACCGCACGTCGCCCTCGACCATGTCGCGGATGTCGGCGATCCCGTGCCGGAACATCAGGGTGCGGTCCAGCCCCATGCCGAAGGCGAAGCCGCGGTACTCGTCCGGGTCGATGCCGCACGACACCAGGACCCGCGGATTGACGACACCACAGCCGCCCCACTCGATCCAGCCCTCGCCTTTGCAGGTACGGCAGGTGGGCATCGCCTCGGGATCGCCGTGGCAGATGTGGCAGCGGACGTCGACCTCGGCGCTCGGCTCGGTGAACGGGAAGTACGACGGCCGGAATCGGGTCGACGTGTCGGCGTCGAAGATCGCCCGGGCGAAGTGGTCGAGCGTACCCTTGAGATGGGCCATCGTCAGACCCCGGTCGACCGCGAGCCCCTCGACCTGGTGGAACACCGGCGTGTGCGTCGCGTCGAGCTCGTCGGTTCGATAGACCCGGCCCGGTGCCACGACGTAGACCGGCACCCCCCGGGTCAGCAGCGACCGGATCTGGACCGGCGACGTCTGGGTGCGAAGCACGATGTGCGAGTCCGCGGGCTCCAGGAACATGGTGTCCGACAACGTACGTGCGGGGTGGTCCGGGAGCATGTTGAGCGCGTCGAAGTTGTACCACTCGGCCTCGACCTCGGGGCCCTCGGCGACCTCCCACCCCATCGCGGTGAAGACCTCGCCGACTCGCTCCTGGATCGTCGTCAGGGGGTGGCGGGCGCCGACCGGATCGCGGTCGTAGGGCAGCGTGACGTCGACGGTCTCCTCGACGAGCATGGCCTGCTCGGCCGCCGCCTCGAGCTGCGTGGTCCGGGCCTCGATCGCCTCGGTGACGTCGCGGCGGGCGCGACCAACTCGCTGGCCGGCCTCCTTGCGGGCCTGCGGCGGCAGCGCGCCGATCTCACGGTTGGCCAGCGCCAATGGCGACCGATCACCGGCGTGGGCGAGCCGGGCCTGCTTCAGCGCCTCGAGGGAATCGGCCGCCTCGATCGCGGCCAGCGCCGCGTCGCGTGCCTTGACGACCTCGTCGACATGCAGCGGAGTGACCTCGACCGGGTCGTACTCGGTGTTGGGGCCGGACATCGCAAACCTCTCGTATGGACGGACGCCACTGGGGGTAGGCGAATCCCGAGACTCGCCGGCGTGTTTCGGAAATTGCCTACCGCCAGTGGTGTGGCACGAGTCTATGGAGCGAGGGCGGCGCGCTGGGCGCGGGCCGAGGCGTAGAGGCAGACGGCGGCGGCGGTCGCGAGGTTGAGGCTCTCGGCGCGGCCGTAGATCGGCACCCGGACCGAGACCTCGGCGAGCTCGCGTACGGCGTCGGGCAAGCCCCAGGCCTCGTTGCCGAACAGCCACGCGGTCGGCTCCAACAGCAGACTGCCGTCGGCCGCCGCGTCGAGATCGATATCGGCCCGGCCGTCGGCCGCGATCACGCGGAGCCCCCGCGATCGGAGCAGGTCGATCGCCTGCACCGGATCGGGTTCGACGACGACGTCGATGTGGAACAGGCTGCCGGCGCTGGCGCGCACCGCCTTCGGGTTGTAGGGGTCGACCGAGTCGCCGACCAGGACCACGCCTTCGGCTCCGGCGGCGTCCGCGCAGCGCAGGACCGAGCCGGCGTTGCCGGGGTCGCGCATGTCGGCGCAGACGGCGACCAGCCGGGGCAACCGGGCGACCAGCGCCTCGAGTGGGACGTCGAGGAAGCTGCAGCGGGCCACCACACCCTGCGGCCGGACGGTCTGGCTTATCGCGGCGACGACCTCGACGCTGGCAACCTGCCACGGGACGCTGGTCTCGCCGGCCCGGGTCCGAAGCTCCGGATGGCGATCGGTCGCCTCGGCGTCGGCGAACACCTCGATGACGACGCCTTCGAGGGCGAGCGCCTCACGTACCGCCTGCGGGCCCTCGGCCACGAACTCGCGCTGCGCATGGCGGAACGTCCGGTCTGCGAGACGTCGAACCCGGCGTACCCGTCCTGACCGGACGGTGAGCTCCGGCGCTTGGCTCAGGCGGCAGACTCCTTGCTGGCGTTGACGTCGTCCGGCAGGCTCTTCTTGGCCAGATCGACCAGAGCCTCGAACGCCGCCGGGTCGTTGACGGCGAGCTCGGCGAGGTGCTTGCGATCGACCTCGACCTCGGCCGCCTTCAGCCCCTGGATGAACCGGTTGTACGTCATGTCGTGCTGACGCACCGCCGCGTTGATCCGGATGATCCACAGCCGCCGGAAGTCGCCCTTGCGAGCACGCCGATCCCGGTAGGCGTAGTTCATCGAGTGCTGGACTTGCTCCTTGGCCTTGCGGTACAGGCGCGAGCGCTGGCCCCGGTATCCCGAGGCGCGCTCCAGCGTGGTGCGGCGCTTCTTCTGGGCGCTGACGGACCGCTTGACGCGTGCCACTGTATTGCTCCTTGTTGATATCGACGCTTGGGATGAGGTTGCTGCTCGGCTACTTGCCGAGCATCTTGCGGACCTTCTTGGCGTCGGCCTTGGACACGGACACGTTCCCGTCGTCGAGGCGGCTGCGGCCCGACGACTTCTTCTGCATCAGGTGGGTACGGCGCCGGCCGTGCGCATGCAGCAGCTTGCCGGATCCGGTGCGCTTGACGCGCTTCTTCATGCCCGAGTGGGACTTCATCTTCGGCATCGAGGTCTCGTTTCGTTCGTTATCGGGTCGGGGTCTGGGCCGGTGGCTCAGACGTCTGGGTCAAGGTTCTCGGAGCGGCCGGGTGGCTTCGGCGTTCGCTCCTGTGGCGAACGGTCGGCCTTCTCGGCGGCACGCTCGGCGGCTCGTTGCTCCGCGACGCGCGCCTTTTCCGCCTTGACCTCGGCCCGGGCCTCGGACTTCTTCTTGTGCGGGGCCAGGACCATGATCATGTTGCGGCCGTCCTGCCGGGGCGCGGACTCGACGAACCCCAGGTCGATGACGTCCTCGGACAGCCTCTGAAGCAGACCGAACCCGAGCTCGGGACGGTGCTGCTCGCGGCCACGGAACATGATGGTGATCTTGACCTTGTCGCCCTGCCGGAGGAACCGCTCGACGTGGCCCTTCTTGGTGCCGTAGTCGTGCTGGTCGATCTTCGGACGCAACTTCATCTCTTTGATGACCGTGTTGGTCTGGTTGCGTCGCGACTCGCGTGCCTTCTGAGCGGCTTCGTACTTGTACTTGCCGTAGTCCATGAGCTTGCAGACCGGTGGACGGGCGGTCGGGGCGACCTCGACCAAGTCGAGATCGGACTCCTGGGCCAGTCGCAGGGCATCCTCGATACGGACGATGCCGACCTGCTCGCCATTGGGACCGACGAGGCGTACCTCTGGCACGCGGATCCGGTCGTTGACGCGCAGCTCTGTGCTGATGAGTCCTCCTGGTGTTGATGGAAGTATGGGCGGCCCGACGCGGAGGACCCGGACATAGATCAAGGCTCCCGCACGACACGCGGAAGCCTCCGGTGACGAGCTCCGAAGGCGCTCGTCCACGCCGGTCAGAGGCCGGCGGACCGGACCCGACGACCTCTCGGTCGATGCGGGTGGGAGTGGTCTCCGCTTGCGTAGGTCGCCGAGAAGACTACCAGCCGTTGCGCCATGAGGCACACTGACGACCGGATGAACTCGGGGTGACCTGCCGGGACAAAACGACCCCGGCGATTCCGGAGCCGTACGAATATCACAACAACTCAGGCTCGGTCACCATTCCGTCGCACCACTGAGGCACACTGGAAGGGTGCCTGGACAGACCTCCCTTTGGTGGCTCCCCTGGGTCGTCGCGCTGTCGGCGATCGCAACCTGGTGGGCGCTGTCGGCCTGGCGTAAGGGCCAGCACGCCGCGGCGGCCCGTCGGCTCGGCTGGGCGACCCTCCCGTGGGCCGCTTGGCTGCTCGGCATGTTCACACTCGGCTGGCGGATCGGCTCCGCCTTCGGCGACTGGGGAACGCGGTTCGTGTTCAACCCGGCCGCCTGGCTCGGCTTCATCCTGGCCGGCGTCGCCATCGTCTTGATCTGGGCCGGCTCCCGGTTCGCGAGCGACTCGGCCGGTGACGAGCTCGAGCCGTCGCGCAAGCGCAGCCGCTCGGTCGAGTCGAGCTCCGGCAGCGACGAGTTCGCCGACATCGAGGCGATCCTCAAAAAGCGCGGCATCACCTGACGCCGGACGACCTAGCGGCTGCCATCGCGGCCAGCCCAGCCCGACTCGGACCGAGCCGGCTGGTCTGCGTCGACGGCCGCGCCGGCGCCGGCAAGACGACGCTGGCCGACGCGGTCGCCGCAGCCTACGCCGGGCCGACCGCGATCGTGCGCCTCGACGACCTGTACGAGGGCTGGTCCGGGCTGCCCACGATCGCGACCCGAATCGAACGTGAGCTGCTTCCCTCGCTCGCTGCCGGCCGAGCGGGATCGATCCGCCGCTGGGACTGGGCCGCCGGCCGGCTCGGATCGGAGCTGGCGGTCCCGGTCACCGACGCGCTGATCCTCGAGGGCGTCGGGTCCTACGCCCGCGCCTACGACGAGTACGTCAGCCTGCTGGTCTGGGTCGAGGTGCCGGACGACATCCGGCGGAAGCAGGCGCTGGACCGCGACGGCGACCTCTTCGAGCCGTACTGGAACCAGTGGGCAGCCGACGAGGAGCGGGTCCACGCTCGCGAGGGCACCCGCGATCGCGCCGACCTCGTGGTCGATCTCTAGGTCGACTGCCGATGGCCGAGCGGGAGCTCCGCCGCCGACACCAGCCGGCCGAGCTGGAAGCCCGCGGCGAACCGGGTCCGGACGCCGAGCACGCGGCGGACGACCTCGATGTCGCTGCGCACGGTGCGCACCGAAACCCCCAGCTCCTGGGCGATCTCGTCGTCGTGCCGGTCGGCGGTCAGCATGGCGACGACCTGGCGCTGACGCACGGTCAGCCAGGGCCGGGGGTCGTCGGACATCGCAGCCTCGGCGGGCACCGAGGTCGCGACCGCGGTGAGAAACAGGTCGCGGGCCGCCTCGACGACGTCGGACCGGCTGACCATGAGGGCGGTGCGCTCGTCGTCGACCCGCGGGCCCTCGATGACGACGGCCCGGCGGTCGTAGATCCGGATCTGTACCGTCACGTTGGCGAACCGGGCGTACGGCAGGATCGGACTGGATGCCAGCACCTGGGCCACATCGCCCCACATGCCGTCGGGGTTGTAGAGGTCGAGGCGTTCGGTGCCCTCGTCGATCAGGTGCCGGTCGTAGTCGTCGAACTGCTCCAGCACGCCGGACGTCGTCATCGGCACCAGGCTCTCCATGACCCGCGGCCGAAGCGTCATCAGCTGCGTGCGGACCTGGCCCACGGTGCGCCCGACCCATCGGACACCCGCCGGCAGCTGTCCGGACGAGCAGCGCTGCCGGACGTCCTCTTCGATGGCGATGAACTCGCGAGTCGCCCGCAGCAGTTCGACGGAGTCCCTGGTCCCATCGCCGGCGTCATCTGGGGCCACGTTTCGCGATGTTAGTGACGGTGTCACCGCCCGGCAACCGGGTCTCCGGCGCAGAGGAGCATCGACTGCGCCGGAGACCCTGCCCGCCCACCAAGATCACGCGTGCGAAATTTGTGGAGATTGTGCCGAGGACGCGCGATCGCCCTTCTCCACTTGAGCTGCCGTGCGGGACGAATATCCTCGAAGCTTCCGGCCAGCTCGGCAAGGCCCGGCTGCAGGAAGCTGCAAGGGTCCTGGCCTACTCCCCCGGCTCGTGTCCGGCGTGCGCGTCGATGCGCCCACGGACCCAGACCGTCGCCGCTCGGGCCCGCGGCCCGTCGGCCGACTGGAGCGCCATGACCTTGACGATGCGACCGTCCGACGTGTCGACCACCGCCCACGGCGCCCCGCGGCCGAGATGAATCGCCACCGCCTCGGCCCAGTCGAGATCGTGGCGGCGGTAGCCGTTGGTGACGTGGAGACCGGCCTGGTCGACGTCGAGCCGAGTCCGGGCGATGCCGTACAACACCAGCAGGATGCCGAGCAGGACCAGCACCAACGTGACGACCTCGAGCGGGTTGAAGGTCGACCGGATGCGCGGCGGCATCGCCAGCCACATCACGGTGCTCAGGACGACCAGGCAACTGCCCGCGACGAACGCCACCACCCGCGCACCGAGCGGCCGGAAGGTGCGCGAGGCGTCATTCACAGCCGGCAGGCCACGATGTCGGTGACGAGCGTCCCCCGGGCGCCGAGGGCCCACAGCTGGTCCATGACCTGCTGCGCCTGGTCGCGAGGGACCATCGACCGCACGGCGACCCAGCCCTCGCGATGCAACGGCGAGACCGTCGGGGACTCGATGCCAGGGGTCAGGGCGACCGCCTCTTCGACCTGCTCGATCTGGATGTCGTAGTCCATCATCACGTACTGCCGCGCCACCATGACGCCCTGCAGGCGCCGTTCGAAGATGTCGAAGCCGTCCGGCGTGCCGGCGCCCTCGCGGGTGACGAGGACGGCCTCGGACTCGAGGATCGGCTCGCCGACCGTCTCGAGTCCGGCCTGCCGCAGCGTGGTGCCGGTCGACACGACGTCCGCGATCGCGTCGGCGACACCGAGCCGTACCGCCGACTCCACAGCACCGTCGAGTCGTACGACGGTCGCCTCGACCCCCTTGGACGCGAGGTGGTCCTCGACGACCCCGGCGTAGGACGTGGCGATCCGCTGCCCGGACAGGTCGGCGATCGACTCCACCGCGCCCGGTGGCGCACCGAACTGCAGGGTCGACCCGCCGAAGCCGAGTGTCATGACCTCCTCGGCGCTCGCCCGGGAGTCGAGCAGCAGGTCACGGCCGGTGATCCCGACGTCGAGGGTGCCCTCCCCCACGTAGACCGCGATGTCGCGCGGCCGGAGATAGAAGAACTCGACACCGTTGGAGGGGTCTTCCTGGGTCAGCGACCGGTTGTCCCGGCGCTGGGCATATCCGGCCTCGCCAAGCAGTTCGGCGGCGGCGACCGAGAGGGATCCCTTGTTGGGTACGGCGATTCTCAGCATGCTCTGACTCTTTCAGAGGTGCGTGTAGACGTCGTCGGTGGTCAGTCCGCAGGCCAGCATGAGCACCTGCGCGTGGTAGAGCAGTTGGCTGATCTCCTCCGCCGCCCGCTCCGGTGACTCGTGCTCGGCGGCCATCCAGGACTCGGCGGCCTCCTCGACGAGCTTCTTGCCGATCGAATGCACGCCGGCGTCCAGCGCCGCCACGGTCGCCGATCCGTCCGGACGCTCCCGAGCCTTGTCGGCGAGCTCCGCGAACAGCTGGTCGAACGTCTTCATGGCAGGTGCTTTCTCGTACGGCGGCGACGGCAGCCTACCCACGAGAGCGGTCAGCCCGCGGACGCGTCCGAGTCGCGAATGGGTCGGGCCGGTCGGCGCGCCGAGTGTTGGTGCAATCTCGCGCCAACACTCCGCGAGACCCACGGTTTCGCGCCAACAGTTGGACTGCGCGTCAGCTGGCGCTCTTGCGCTTGGCGACCAGCTCCCGGATCAGCTCGATCTCCTTCTCGCGCAGCGGCTCGTACTCGACGCCGAGCTCGCGGAGCACCTGGCCGGCGATCCCGGTCGGCTCCTCGAGTAGAGCCAGGATGATGTGCTCGGTCCCGATGTAGTTGTGGCCGAGCTTCAGAGCCTCGCGCAGGGTCAGCTCCAGCACCCGCTTGGCCGCGGACGCGAACGGGATGTGACCCTCGAGGGCCGCCTCGCCCGGCGTCAGTCGCTCCTCGACCCGGGCCCGGACGGTCGCGATCTCGAAGCCGAGTGCCTCCAGCGCCATCAGCGCGATCGCCTGGTCCTCGTCGGTGAGGCCGAGCAGCAGATGCTCGGTGTCGACCGAGGCATGCCGCAGCCGGCGGGCGTCCTTGTCGGCGTTGAGCACGACCTGGCGGGCTCGTGCGGTGAAGCGCCCGAAGAGGTCCTTGTTCTCGAAGTCAGCCGCGTCGATCGGGCCCCGTGGCACGAACCGCTGCTGCGCGCCCTGCTTCGACACACCGAGCACCTCGCCTATCAGGGCCCAGGACACTCCCTCGCCGCGCGCCTGGCCGACGAAATGGCCGACCAGGTTGTCCGCCAGCTCTCCCAAGTCGTCGGAGTACGCGACGGCGGCACCGAGCCGTTCGACGGCGGACTCCCCCGGCGTACGCCGCTCGACCGCCGTGATGAGCTCGCCCAGGGTCGGGCTGATGGTGGGTCGCTCGGTCATGCGTCAACCGTAGATTGACGATCGGGCGTACGTCAACTGTGGATTGACGCCCGCTCGCACCGGAAGTTGGCGTGAGATGCAGGTTCCGGCCGACGCAAACCTGCATCGCGCGCCAACTTTCGCGAGTGGGACGGCGCGCCGACTCAGTCCGCCCGGCTCGACGCGGTCCCGATCCGCCGCAGGGCCACCGCGGTCGCGATCGCGGCCTCTGCCGCCTCGCGGCCCTTGTCCTCCTTGGACCCGGCCAGCCCGGCCCGATCGAGCGCCTGCTCCTCGTTGTCGCAGGTGAGTACGCCGAACCCGACCGGGACGCCGGTGTCCAGGGCGACCCGGGACAGTCCGTCGGTCGCGGCCTGGCAGACGTAGTCGAAGTGCGGCGTGCCGCCCCGGATCACGACGCCGAGCGCGACGACCGCGTCGCAGCCAGCGCGGGCCAACCCCATCGCGCCCACCGGCAACTCGAACGAGCCCGGCACCCTGACCACCTCGGGGTCGGACACGTCAGCGTCGGACAGCGCCGCCAGCGCGCTGGTCAGCAGGCCGTCCATCACGGTCTGATGCCACGACGCCGCGACGACCCCCACTCGCAGGCCGCTGCCGGACAGACCCTCGAGTCGTGGTGCTCCCTCGCCGCTCATGCCTTGCTCCTCACTCGGTCTCCGCCAGCAGATGGGGCAGGTCGTGTCCCATCCGCTCGGCCTTGGTGCGCAGATATCGCAGGTTGTCGCTGGTCGGCTCGATCGAGATCGGCAGCCGCTCCCGGACGTCGATCCCGTACATCTGCAGGCCCTCGCGCTTGGCCGGGTTGTTGGTCAGCAGCCGTACCGACGAGACGCCGAGATCGCCGAGGATCTGCGCCCCGGTGCCGTAGTCGCGCGCGTCCGCGGGGAGGCCGAGCTCGAGATTGGCCTCGACCGTGTCGCGTCCGGAGTCCTGCAGTTCGTAGGCCCGGAGCTTGTCGAGCAGCCCGATGCCACGGCCCTCGTGACCCCGGAGATAGACGACGATGCCGGAGCCGTGCTCGGTGATGGTGGCCAGCGCCGCCTGCAACTGCGGCCCGCAGTCGCATCGCTGCGAGCCGAAGACGTCGCCGGTCAGGCACTCCGAGTGCAGCCGGGTCACGATGTCGGTGCCCGAGCTGATGTCGCCGTGGACCAGCGCGATGTGCTCGGTGTCATCGACCAGGTTGCGGTAGCCATAGCCGGTGAAGGGCCCGAACTCGGTCGGTAGCCGGGTCTCGGCGATCCGCACGACCTGGCTCTCGTTGCGACGCCGGTAGCTGATCAGGTCGGCGATCGCGATCATCGCCAGGTCGTGTTCGTCGGCGAACTCCCGCAGTGCGGCGCCGCGCTTCATCGTGCCGTCGTCGTTGACGATCTCGCACAGGACGCCAGCCGGAGTCAGGCCGGCCAGCCGGGCCAGGTCGACGGCGGCCTCGGTGTGCCCGGGCCGGGTCAGGACCCCGCCCTCGCGGTAGCGCAGCGGAAACACGTGCCCGGGCTGGACGATCTCGTACGGCTCGGTCGCCGAGTCGACCAGGACCCGCACCGTACGCGCCCGGTCGGCCGCCGAGATGCCGGTCGTGACGCCGTCGCGAGCGTCGACCGAGACGGTGAACGCGGTGCGCATCCGCTCCCGGTTGTGCGGCGACATCATCGGTATGCCGAGCCGGTCGAGCACGTCGCCGGTCACCGGCGCGCAGATGACGCCGCTGGTCCACCGGATCATGAACGTCATGAGCTCCGGCGTCGTCTTGCTGGCGGCGAAGATCAGATCGCCCTCGTTCTCGCGATCCTCGTCGTCGACCACCACCACGACCTTGCCGGCCGCGATGTCGGCGATCGCGCGTTCGATGCTGTCGAGTCTCAGTGTCATGGTGTTGGTTCCAATGCTGCTGCGTCGGATCTGACTGCGGCCCTCTCGACCCGCCACCAGGTTGCGAAGCCCGCCAGGCAGAACGCGCCGTAGAACGCGTAGAGGACGGCGGACGGATAGAAGCCGGCGTCGATCAGCGTGGGCACCCCGACCGCATCGACCGAGATCCAGATCAACCAGAACTCGACCCAGCCGCGGGCCATCCCGTACGTCGCGAGGATGCTGCCGGTGAGGATCCAGGCCTCGGTGAGCCGGCCATACGAGCCGATGATGCCGAACAGCCACCAGAAGAACGCGGTGCCGATGGCGTACAGGATCACCAGCTGCGCCCGCTCGTTCCAGGTCGCCCATCGGGGCCGGATCGCCCGCCCGTCGGCGACGTCGCCGGTGCGCTCGGACTGCCGCCAGCGGTACCAGCCCCACAGCGACACCGCGACGAAGAAGATCTGCCGGCCGGCCTGTCCCCACAGGGTCTTGTCCTGCGGCGTGTCGAACACCGCGCCCATGAAGACCGTGAAGAGCAGGACGTTGCCGATGATGCCGACCGGCCAGGCCCACACCCGGCGCCGCATGCCGCCGAGCGCCGACGCCAGGCCGAAGCCGTTGCCGACGATCTCGCGCCACAGGATGACGTGGTCGCCGATGTGCAGCTCGGCGGTGAACAGCCAGTTCAGCGGGTCCACGTCAGGCCTCCACTCGATCGTCAGCCGGCTCCGGCGTCGCATGGGTCAGGAGCCGCTCGACGTACTTCGCGAGCACGTCGACCTCGAGATTGACCGGCGTGCCGACTGGAGCGTCGCCGAGCGTGGTCGACGCCAGCGTGGTCGGGATCAGCGCGACGGTGAACCACGCCGGATCGTCGTGGACGTCAACAACGGTGAGCGACGTGCCGTCGACGGCGATCGATCCCTTGGGGGCGACATAGCGGACCATGTCGGCCGGGAGCTCGATCCGTACGACCTCCCACCGGTCGCCGGGAGTCCGCTCGGCGATCCGGCCGGTGCCGTCGACGTGGCCTTGTACGAGGTGTCCGCCGAGCCGGGTGTCGGCCCGGACGGCCCGCTCGAGATTGACCCGGCTGCCCGGCCGGAGCCGGCCGAGTGCGGTCTTGTCGAGGCTCTCGCGCATCACGTCGACGGTGAATGTCTCGTCGTCCCGATCGGTGACGGTCAGACAGCAGCCGTTGACCGCGATCGAGTCTCCATGGGCGGCGTCTGAGACGACGCGTGGGCCGCGGACCGTCAGCCGGGCGCCGTCGCCCGACTCGTCGATCGCGACCACACCTCCGACCTCTTCGACGATGCCGGTGAACATGTCAGGGTCCTTCCTGCGATGGACGGGCGATGATGCGGACGTCCGGCCCGATCCGGGCGACGTCGCGGATGGTGAGTCGCCGGATGTCGGCGATCGTGTCGATGCCGGCCTGCTCCACGGCGGCCGCGCCGGCCCCAAGCAGCGCGGGTGCGAGGTAGCCGACGACCTCGTCGACCGCCCCGGCAGCCACGAAGGCTCCGGCCAGCCGGGGGCCGCCTTCGAGCCAGACCTGGCGCACCTCGAGGTCGTGCAACGCGACAAGGACAGCGTCGATATCGCGGGTACGGATCTGGATCGTCGGCGCCGTGTCGTCCCAGACCCGGGCCGCGTCGGGGATCTCGCGGCTGCCGACCACGACCCGCATCGGCTGGCAGTCGTACGGCACGGGCTCGTCGGCGTCGTCGCGCACGGTCAGCCGCGGGTCGTCGGCGAGCACGGTGCCGCTGCCCACGACGACCGCGTCGGCCTCGGCCCGGCGGCGGTTGGCGTCGCGGCGCGACTCGGGTGAGGTGATCCACGCGCTGGTGCCGTCGGCCGCGGCGCTGCGTCCGTCGAGGCTCGCCGCGTACTTCCACGTGACGTACGGTCGGCCCCGGCGCATCGCGATCAGCCACCGCTCGTTGACCTCGTACGCCTCGACGGTGAGCACGCCGCCCTCGACGTCGACGCCGGCCGTACGCAGGGTCGCCGCTCCCCCTGCGGCCAGCGGATTCGGGTCGTCGATCGCGTAGACGACCCGGGCGACGCCGGCCGCGATCAGGGCATCGGTGCACGGCGCGGTGCGACCGGTGTGTTGGCACGGCTCGAGCGTGATGACGGCGGTGGCACCCTTCGCGGCGGCGCCGGCCTGCGCGAGCGCATTGGCCTCGGCGTGCGGCCGGCCCGGCCCGTGATGCTCGCCGACGGCGATGACGTTGTCGGCCGGGTCGAGCAGGACACAGCCGACGCGGGGGTTCGGGGAGATCCGGCCGGTGGCAGCGCGGGCAGCGTCGAGCGCCTGCCGCATCGCGGCGATCTCGCGCTGGCTGGCCATCGCGACCCTCTCCGTCCGTCCGGCGGACTCCGGGGTCGCGTCAATCGACAGCCGCGGGCCGGGCCGGGTGCTCGGCAGGCCGCAACCGCCGCGTGCTACCTCCCATCCGGACTTTCACCGTCGGTCCCGGAGTTTCACCGGGTCAACCGTCCGCAGCAGTGTGGCGCTGCGGCCGGGTCGCGGACTGTCACCGCCGGCTCGGAATTTCACCGACCCCGGAGCACGCGTATGTGGCTCCGAGGAGAGTATTTCACGCCGTGCCCGCGAGGGCAGCGTGAGCTGGGCCTCATCGGCTCCAGTGTGGGTGGCTAGCCGCGCTCGACTGAGGCTCGGAGCTGGGTCACGACGGCGTCCGGGTCGTCGGCGCCGAAGACGGCCGATCCGGCGACGAAGACGTCCGCTCCGGCCTCGGCACAGCGCTCGATGGTCTCCGCCGAGACCCCGCCGTCGACCTGCAGCCACAGGTCGCCGCCGTGCTTGTCGATCAGCTGCCGGGCCCGGCGTACCTTCGGCAGGCACATGTCGAGGAACCTCTGGCCGCCGAAGCCGGGCTCGACCGTCATCACCAGGATCATGTCGAGCTCGGGGAGCAGGTCCTCGTACGGCTCGATCGGCGTGGCCGGCTTCAGGGCGAGTCCGGCGCGGGCGCCGGCCGACCGGAGCTCGCGGGCCAGCCGTACCGGAGCACCGGCCGCCTCCACGTGGAACGTGACGCTCTTGGCTCCGGCCTCGACGTAATCGAGCGCCCAGCGGTCCGGCTCGTCGATCATCAGGTGGACGTCGAGCGGCTGTTTGGCGGCCTTCGCCAGCGACTCGACGACCGGCTGTCCGAGTGTCAGGTTCGGCACGAAGTGGTAGTCCATGACGTCGACATGGAGCCAGTCGGCGCTCGGCACCGCCGCCGCGGCCGCCGCCAGATTGGCGAAGTCGGCCGACAGCAGGCTCGGCGAGATCTGGATGCCCATCGACGCGGAGTCTAGCCAGCGCATCCGGCCTTGCTGTCCGACCCTGTGACCTTTCGCCGAGTGGGCACCGTGTCCCAGAGCATTCGCCGAGTGGCGCATGGTGCCTCAGAAATCGCTCCAGAACGGATCACCGTGCGCCACTCGCGTGGCCGGGCGGTCAGCGGCGGCGGAGCAGGGCCACGAACATGGCGTCGGTGCCGTGGCGATGCGGCCACAGTTGCAGCCAGGGATCGGGCTGATCGGGTACGTCGGGCAGCACCTGCCGGGCGTCGACGAACTCGACGTCGTCCCGCGTCAGGCGAGCCGAGACGATCTCGCGGGTCTCTGCCAGGTGGGGCGAGCAGGTGGCGTACGCGACGATCCCGCCGCGCCTTGTCGACTCGACCGCCGAGTCCAGCAGCCGGGCCTGCAGCTCGGTGAGCGGCTCCACGTCGGTCGGCTGCCGGCGCCAACGTGCCTCGGGCCGCCGACGCAAAGCTCCGAGGCCGGTGCACGGGGCGTCGAGCAGCAGGCGGTCGAACGACTCGGTGCGCCAGGCCGGCCGGGTGCCGTCGGCCACGACCACACGTGCCGACCCGACGCCGGCCACCGCTCGCGCGACCAGCCGGGCCCGGTGTGGCAGCCGGTCGTTCGCCAGCAGCAAACCGCCCCGCTCCCCCACCAGGCCGGCCAGCAAGGCGGCCTTGCCGCCCGGGCCAGCACACAGATCCAGCCATCGCGCGTCGGCACCGTCGAGCGGCGCCTGCGCCAGCGCCACCGCGACCAGCTGCGAGCCCTCGTCCTGAACCCCGGCGCGGCCCTCGCGTACGGCCGGGATGTCGGCCGGATTGCCGCCGGCCAGCCGCACGGCGTACGGCGACCACTGCCCACGCGACGACCCCTCGACGAGCAGCTCGTCGACCGTGGACCGACCGGGCCGAGCCGCCAGCGTGACCGTGGGCGCGTCGTTGTCGGCCGCCAGCAGCCGCTCGGTCTCGTCGACGTCCCGGCCCAGCGACTCGTGCAGCGCGTCCACGATCCAGCGTGGATGACTCTGCCGGACGGCGAGGTGGCCCAGCGGATCGTCGGCCCGATCCGGCGCGACCCGAGCGACCCAGCCGTCGATGTCGTCGCTCGCCACCCGGCGCAGCACCGCGTTGACCAGGCCGGCCGGTCGCCGGCTGACCCGCGCGCGTACGAGATCGACGCTGCTCGACACGGCGGCATGTGGCGGGGTACGCATCGACAGCAGCTGATGGCAGCCGAGCCGCAGCACGTCGAGCACCAGCGGATCGAGATCGGCCAACGGCCGCGTGACGAGCGGGTCGATGACCGCGTCGTAGAGCCCCCGCATCCGGACCGTTCCCGCGGCCAACTCGGTCGCGAACGCGGCGTCCCGGCCGGTGATCCCCCGCTCGGCGAGCAGGGCCGGCAGCAGCAGGTTGACGTAGGCGTCCCGGTCCCGGACCGCGGCCAGCACGTCGAGCGCGACCGAGCGGGCCGGGTCGACCTCAGTCCTCGTCGATGCCAAGGCGGACTCGACCCTCCAGCCGCGCGCCTCGCGCCCAGGCCGCGGCGTCCATCGCGCGTTTGCCGGGCGGCTGTACGTCGCCGAGCGCCACCGCATGCGTCGCCGTGCCGACGTGGACCGCGTCACGTCCGACCTCGACCTCGCCCGGCGCCAGACCGTCGACGTCGGGGACCAGCCGCACCGGGCCGAGCTTGAGCCGCTTGTCATCGAGCGTGGTCCACGCACCGGGCGACGGAGTACAGGCCCGGATCCGTCGGTCGACCGCGAACGCCGGATCGGTCCACCGGATACGGGCGTCAGCGGTCTCGATCTTGCCGGCGTACGAGACCCCGTCGTCGGGCTGCGGCTGGGGCCGGAGGTCACCCAGCTCGAGATGGTCGATCGTGTCGACCAGCAACGGCGCACCGGCGACCGCCAGCCGTTCGAGCAGCGCCCCGGCCGTGTCGGTCGGTCGGATCGGCTCGGTCACGCTGCCGAGCGTCGGCCCCGCATCGAGCTCCTTGACGATCTGGAACGTCGTCGCGCCGGTCACCTCGTCGCCGGCCAGGACGGCATGTTGCACCGGCGCCGCTCCGCGCCAGGCGGGCAGCAGCGAGAAGTGCAGATTGACCCAGCCGTACGCCGGGACGTCGAGCACCCGCTGTGGCAGCAGAGCGCCGTAGGCCACGACCGGGCAGCAGTCCGGGGCCAGCTCACGCAGTTGCTCGGCGAACTCGGGCTCGCTCGGCTTCGACGGCGTCAGCACCGGCAACTCGAGGTCGGCGCCTCGCACCGCCACCGGTGACGGTTGGGCATGCCGGCCACGTCCGGACGGCGCCTCCGGACGGGTCAGCACCGCCACCAACTCGTGACGGCTCGCCGCCAGTGCCTCGAGCGACGGCAGCGCGACCTCCGGCGTGCCGGCGAACAGCAGCCGCACGGGTCACATGCCCCTTCCGTACATCGGATGCGGCGACTCCTTCACGGTCGGCACCGGGCCGCCGGACCACTCGGCCTCCCGGATCGCCCGCATCGCGGCCTTGCGCGTCGCGCGATCGAGCCGGTCGACGAACAGGACTCCGTCGAGATGATCGGTCTCGTGCTGCAACGCCCGAGACAGCAGGTCCGAGCCCTCGACGGTGATCGGGTCGCCGTACATGTTGAATCCCCTGGCGACGGTTCGCAGCGCTCGGAGGCAGTCGAAGGTCAGGTCGGGGATCGACAGACAGCCCTCGGGGCCGAGCTGAGTCTCGTCGGACAGCTCCAGCTCCGGATTGACCACGTGGCCGACCTCGCCGTCGACGTTGTAGGTGAACACGCGAAGCCCGACGCCCAGCTGCGGCGCGGCCAGACCGGATCCGGGCGCGTCGAGCATCGTGTCGGTCAGGTCGGCGACCAGGGCGCGCAGCTCGGCATCGAAGTCGGTCACGGGAACCGCCTTGGTGCGAAGCAATGGGTCGCCGAACAGGCGAATCGGGCGAATGGCCATGCGGTGTGGGCTCCTGTCGAAGGGCAGCCGTCGTGGGGCAGCGAGGGGCGGGTGGGATCGGCCCGCGGGGCCAGTCTAGGGAGGTCAGTCCAGCTCGTACGGGTCGATCCGGATCCGCAGGGCCGGTGCCTTGCGCGCACTGCGCTGGGACTGGATCCGCCGAAGCGTCGAGGACAGGGCCGAGCCGAGCCGGCGCGGGACCCGGATCACCAGGCGGACGTCGTCCTCGTCGTCGGTCGGAACCGGGCCGAGCACCTCACTCGGGTCCGGCCACGACTCGTCGAGCAGCGTCGCCACCTCGTCCGGCGGGCCGGTCACGGTCGCGAGCCGGACTGACGGCGGCAACCGCGCCGACCGGCGCTCGGCCAGCTCCCTCGCGGCGAAACCCACCGGATCGGACCGCACGAGCGCCTGGACAGGGGGCGCCGTCGGCGAGCCGACCAGGATCACCCGGCCACCCTCGTCGGCCGGACGCACCAGCGCGACGACATGGGACCAGCGCCGGACTGCCTCCTCGCCGGTGCGCAGATCGGCTCGGGCCAGCACCAGCGACGCGTCGAGGATGAGCGCAGCTGCGTAGCCGCCGTCGGCCACCGGCTCGGCCCCGGGGGTCGCGACGATCACCTGCGGCCGATCGTCGACCCGGTCGAGCACCCGGTCGCCCGACGAGGTCCGGACCGGCACCCCCGACACGGCGCGGCCGATCTCCTCGGCGGTCCGGCGCTCCCCGATCACCGGGGCCCGGAACTCGGTGTCCCCGCACTCGGCGCAGATCCAGTCGGCCGCCACGGTGCCGCACCAGCGACACGCCGGCGGCGCCTCGGACTGCGGCTGCGCCAGCGGACCCTGACAGTTCGTGCAGCGGGCCGGTGCATGGCAGTTGCGGCAGGCCAGGGCGGGTCGGTAGCCGCTGCGAGGCACGCTGACCAGCACCGGGCCGGTCGGGGCGCTCTCTCGCAGGACGGCCTGGGCCTCGTGTGGGAGCCGAGCGCCCCGTCCGGCGGGGTCGCGCCCGGCGGCGGTCGGCGATGCACCGGCGACGGTGACCCTCGGACCGGCGCGCCGTCGCCGATCGGAGTCGGCCGCGAGATCGGCGCACCAGCCGGACTCGACCAGCGCCTGCGCCTCCACAGATCGCGCCGGACCGGCCAGCAGCACGGCCGCGTCGGCCTCGAGCGCCCGGGTGAGCAACACCTCGCGGGCATGCGGATAGGGCGCCCGGGGCTCGACATGCAGGTCGTCTCCGTCGTCCCAGACCGCCACCAGTCCGACGTCGTGCACCGGCGCGAAGGCCGCGGCACGGTTGCCGATCGCGACCGGGACATCGCCTCGGGCAAGCGCAAGGAACGCGCGGTAGCGCGCCTGCGGCCCGAGTGCGGCGGTCAGGACCACATGTCGGTCGGAGCCGCCGAGCACGGTCGTCAGCGCCGCGTCGAGCCGGTCGACGTCGCGTACATCGGGCAGGCACACCACCGCGCCGCGGCCCGAGTGGACCGTCGCGAGCACGGCGTCGGCGAGCAGCATCGGCCAGTCCGCACCGGGCAGAGTGGGCACGCAGACCCGGGGACTGGCGCCCGCAGCGAGCGGGTCGAGGAGGCGGGCCTTGCCGTCGTAGGGCTCCCATCGCACGTCGTCCACCGGAGGGAGCGGCCCGGGCCGACGCGGCGGCCGGTCGGCCTGCTCCTCGCGACCGTGGCGAGGCGGGACCGCGAGGCGCGCCACGTCGGCGAAGGTTCCCGCGTAGCGGTCGGCGATCGTGCGGCACAGCCGGGCGATGTCGGGTCGCAGCACGACCTCGGGCGAGACGACCCGCTCCAGTCGGCCGAGCCGGCCGGTGTGGTCCGACGTCTCGACCCGGTCGAGGAGGAAGCCGTCGAGCCGCTGACCGGCGAACCGCACTCGCACCCGACAGCCGGGCCGAGCCGCCTCGTCCTGCTCCTCAGTCACGACGTAGTCGAACGGCCGGTCCAGATGGGCCAGCGGCACGTCGACCGCGACCTGCGCGATCGGGCGCTCCGCCGCCGCACCGGGCGTCGGCTTCGGGCGCCGCTTGCGCACGGTGTCGCGGACCAGCGCCAGCTGCTCCGGCTCCGACTCGCTCACACCCTGGTTTCTACCAGCCGAATCAGACGCCGGAGCGGTCGTCCACAGGCGCAATGCGCCCACCATCGCTCGTACCCGCGAGCAGGCTGCGGCTCACCAGCTGCGACCGCAGCGAGGCCGCGCCGGTGAACAGCTCGGCATCGATGCCCACCGCCCGGGCGCCGGCGACGTTGGCGTCGACGTCATCGGTGAAGAAGGTCCGCTCGGGCGTCAGCTGGTATCGCTCGAGCAGGATCCGGTAGATCCGCTCCTGCGGCTTGGTGACCCGCTCCTCCCCCGACACGACGACGCCGTCGAACCCGGCGAGCACGTCGAACTGCTCCAGCGACAGCGCCCACTTGTCCGTGGAGAAGTTGGTCAGCGCGTAGACCGGCAGCCCACCGGCCCGCAGCTCACGCACCACCGCCACGACCTCGTCGTCGACACCGCGGACCGTCTCGATCCAGCGCTCGTCGTACGCCCGGATCCAGGCCTCGTGCTCCGGATGGCGGCCGACCGCCTCGGCGATCGCCTCCGCCCAGGGCCGGCCCTCGTCCTGTCGCCGGTTCCACTCCGAGTGGCAGACCTCGCGGAGGAACCACTCGCGGGTGGCCTCGTCGGGAATGACCTCGCGAAACAAGTGCCGCGGATCCCAGTCGACCAGCACGCCGCCGACGTCGAAGACGACGGCCTGGTGCGTCGGGGTCACCCTCCCGCTGCTGCCCGGAGAGCGTCGGCGCGGTCGGTCCCCTCCCAAGTGAACTCGGGCAGCTCGCGGCCGAAGTGGCCGTAGGCAGCCGTCGGGACGTAGATCGGCCGGAGCAGGTCGAGGTCGCGGATCAGCGCCGCCGGCCGGAGGTCGAACACCTCGCGGACCGCTGTGGCGATCTGACCGGCCGGGACCTTCTCGGTGCCGAAGCAGTCGACGTAGAAGCCGACCGGCTGCGCCTTGCCGATCGCGTAGGCCACCTGCACCTCGCATCGGGTGGCGAGTCCGGCCGCCACGACGTTCTTGGCGACCCACCGCATGCCGTAGGACGCGGAGCGGTCGACCTTGCTGGGGTCCTTGCCGCTGAACGCACCACCGCCGTGGCGGGCCATGCCGCCGTAGGTGTCGATGATGATCTTGCGCCCGGTCAGCCCGGCGTCGCCCATCGGGCCGCCGATCTCGAACCGGCCGGTCGGGTTGACCAGCAGCCGATAGCCGCTGTGGTCGATCTCGAACTTGTCGAGGACCGAGTCGACGACGTGCTTGCGTACGTCCGGGGTCAGCATCGCGTCGAGGTCGATGTCCGACGCGTGCTGCGTCGACACCACGACGGTGTCGATGCGGGCCGCGCGATCGCCTTCGTACTCGACGGTGACCTGGGTCTTGGCGTCCGGCCGCAGGTAGGCCATCGTGCCGTCGCGGCGTACGACTGCCAGCCGCTCGGCGAGCCGGTGGGCGATCGTGATCGGCAGCGGCATCAGCTCCGGCGTCTCGTCGCAGGCGTAGCCGAACATCAGGCCCTGGTCGCCCGCGCCCTGCCGGTCGAGCGGGTCGGTCGACTGCTCGGTGCGCTCTTCGTACGCGTCGTCGACGCCCTGTGCGATGTCACTCGACTGGGCGTCGAGTGAGATCTGGACGCCGCAGGAGTGGCCGTCGAAGCCCTTCTTGGACGAGTCGTAGCCGATCTCGACGATGCGGTCCCGGACGATGCGCGGGATGTCGACGTATGCCTCGGTCGTCACTTCCCCGGCGACGACGACGAGACCGGTCGTAACCAGCGTCTCGATCGCGACCCGACTGTGCGGATCCTCCGCGAGCAGAGCATCGAGGACGCTGTCGCTGATCTGATCGGCGATCTTGTCCGGATGCCCCTCGGTCACGGACTCGGAGGTGAACAGTCGGCTCACATTTCTCCCAATCTGTCGGACTTCACTTCGACCAGCCTAACCGGCGGCGGCTGGCTGGACCTCAGGCATGACACACACCGAGACCATGGTGCGGTCAGCCGAGCCGTCGCGCCACGAGATCCCACACGGCATCGGCAATGTCCTCCTTCGGGCCCTGCGGCACCGACGTGCTCGACCCGTCGGCGCCGAGGATCAGCGCCTCGCTCACCGGCTGGCCGAACACCTTGCCGGAGCTGACGTCGTTGACCACCAGGAAGTCGCAGCCCTTGCGGGCCAGCTTCTCGCGGCCGTGCTCGACCACACTGCCGGCATCGTCGCCGGTCTCGGCCGCGAACCCGACGATGACCGGCTCCTTGCCGCTCCGGCCGGCGACCAACTCGGCCAGGATGTCGGGATTCTGGGTGAGCTCGATGCTGGGCGCCGAGCCGTCGGTGGCGCGCTTGATCTTGACGTCGCTGTGGCTGACCGGCCGGAAGTCAGCCGGAGCCGCGGCCATCACGACAGCGTCGGCGTCGACCGATGCCGCGAGCATCTGCTCCCGCAGCTCGGCGGTGGTGTCCACACGTACGACATCGACTCCCGCCGGCGGCGACTGCGACACGTTGGCGGCCACGACCGTGACCCGGGCACCGCGGGCCAGTGCCGTGCTCGCGAGGGCGAACCCCTGGCGGCCCGAGGATCGGTTGCCGAGGAAGCGGACCGGGTCGAGGTACTCGCGGGTCCCGCCGGCCGAGACCACGACGTGGCGGCCGGTGAGGTCGGGCGTGAGGCCGTCGACGCCGCGGCGCAGCACGACGCGCAACTGATCGAGGATCTGAGCCGGCTCGGGGAGGCGGCCCTTGCCGGTGTCGACGCCGGTGAGCCGGCCGACGTCGGGCTCCATGACGATCGCGCCACGCTCGCGCAGGGTCGCGACGTTGTCGGCGGTCGCGGGGTGCTCCCACATCTCGGTGTGCATCGCCGGCACGAATACGATCGGGCAGCGAGCCGTCAGCAACGTGTTGGTCAGCAGGTCGTCGGCGATGCCGTTCGCGGCCTTGGCCAGCAGATTGGCGGTCGCCGGGGCGACGACGACCAGGTCCGCCTCGCGGCCGAGGCGCACATGCGGGACCTCGTGGGCGTCCTCGAACACGCCGGAGTGGACCGGGTGGCCGGACAGCGCCTCCCAGGTCGCGGCCCCTACGAAGGACAGGGCCGAGTCGGTCGGAACGACGCGTACGTCGTGACCGGACTCGGTCAGCCCGCGCAGCACTTCGCAGACCTTGTAGGCGGCGATCCCGCCTCCGACACCGAGAATCACGCGGAGTCGGCGCGGTGACGTCGAGCCGGGCTCCGGCGCGGGGCCGCTGGTCGACGTGGTCATGACGGCCCTAGGACGCCGACTCTCCCTGCTTCGGGGTCGTCGCCTGCTCGGACTCGCCCTCGACGATGTCCTCGACCGTCAGGAGGTCGGACTCGATCTCGCGCAGCGCGATCGACAGCGGCTTCTCCTGGACGTGGGTGTCGACGAGCGGCCCGACGTACTCCAGAAGGCCCTCACCGAGCTGGGAGTAGTACGCGTTGATCTGCCGTGCCCGCTTGGCACCGTAGAGGACCAGCTTGTACTTCGAGTCGGTCTTGGTGAGCAGGTCGTCGATGGGCGGGTTGGTGATCCCCTCGGCGGCGGTGGGCGTTCCGGACACAGGTGAGCCTCAATCAGTGTGGTGGGTCGGTTGATCGGTTGGCCGATCGCAATAAGGCTACCAACTCCTCGCCGGCCTGCTCGACTTCGCGGTTGACGATGGTCACGTCGAACTCGGACTCGGCCGCCAGCTCCTTCCGCGCGGTCTCGAGTCGGCGCTCCCGTTCGGCGGCGTCCTCCGTGCCGCGTCCGAGCTGCCGGCGTACGAGTTCGTCCCACGTCGGCGGGGCCAGGAACACGAACAGCGCATCGGGCATCGACGCCCGGATCTGTTGCGCTCCCTGCAGGTCGATCTCGAGCAGGGCCAGTCGTCCACTCGCCAACGCGTCTGCGACCGGCTGCCGTGGCGTGCCGTAGCGCGCAGCGCCGTGGACGACGGCCCACTCGAGCAGGTCACCGGCCGCGATCATCTCGTCGAAACGGGCTTCGTCGACGAAGTGATAGTGGACACCGTCGACCTCGCCCGGTCGAGGCCGACGGGTTGTGACCGAGACCGAGAGCCACACGTCTGGATGCTTGTCACGGACGCGCGCGGCGACCGTCCCCTTCCCGACTGCCGTCGGGCCGGCCAGCACCACGAGCCGTGATGGGGCCGGCTCAGCCTTGGTCGGCGAACTCACGCTCGAGCGCGGAGACCTGATTCACTCCCAGCCCGCGCACGCGGCGGGTCTCGGCGATGCCGATGCGCTCCATCAGCTGTTTGGCCCGGACCTTGCCGAGGCCTGGCATCGACTGCAGAAGGTCCAGGACCTTCATCTTGCCGATGACTTCGTTGCGTTGGCCCTCGCTGAGGACCTCGTGCAGAGATGCACCCGAGTGCTTGAGTCGATTCTTGACCTCGGCGCGCTCACGCCGAGCGGCAGCGGCCTTCTCCAATGCTGCTTGTCGCTGTTCGGGGGTCAGGGGCGGAAGTGCCACGGGGTCACCTCGAGGTACGGCGGACTGGATCGGCTTCGCAGCAGGAAACTAGCGATGGTTGGGCGTGTAGGGCAAACGTCTACGACAGTTACGGAGCGAACTCATCCTCCGGATTGCGGTCACGACGGATTTGGCCCCATTCGTACCGTCTGATGGCGCCGATTCGTTGACGAGTCTTGAGCGATAGTGGCTGCCATGGCTACCGCGAGCCCTCAAGATCGGTGGGCCGGCCGCGTCGGGCCGGCATGCCAGGGGGCACGGCGATCGCTCGCCGCGCCCCTCTCGGACCAGGTCAGGCTAGTTCGAGTCGCAGTTGTCGTCGCCCCATGCCTGAATGTTGCTCTCAGCCTCCTGCACGGCGCCCTGGTCGGCCGACTTCGGGTCCTCCAGGGAGTCGGCGATGACCTGGAAGTCGTCGGCGATCTCGTCCGGCGCCTCGTCGGCCAGCTTCTGCATGGTGTCGGCACCGGAGTTGGCCGCGATGTCCTCGGCCTGTCCGCAGAAGTCGTCCTCGCCTCCACACCCGACCAGCGCGGCTGCACTGATCGCCACCGAGGCTGCGAAGGCAGCAAACTTCTTCATCTTCGATGATCTCCTGTCGTTTCGTCCCGAAATTGAGCCGCCCACTCTCGCACGGAGAAGGCTCACGGACGCGCGACTCAGGAGGTCAGGCTGGCGGCGATCTTGGCGGTGGCGTCCCGCAGCCCGACCGGGTCGGGACCGGCCGACAGCACGGCGCGTGAGGTCGCCGGCACCACGTCGGGCAGTGCCGATCCGAAAACCCGGCGCAGATCGTCCACCGTGCCGCCCTGGGCGCCGAAGCCCGGTGCCAGGAAGGGCCCGTTGATCGCCAGGTCCTCCGCGGTCTCGCCGATCGTGGCGCCAACGACCGCGCCGATCGAGCCCAGCGGCTCGACGCCCGTGTTGAGCTCGGCGATCTGGCGCAGGATCGTGCCGGCCACCGTGCGGCCGTCCCGCTCGGCCTGCTGCACCTCGCGGCCCTCGGGGTTGGACGACAGGGTCACGACGAACAGGCCACGGCCGTGCTCCAGCGCCGTCGTGACGAACGGCCGAAGCGCGCCGAAGCCGAGGTACGGATGCACCGTGATCGCATCCGCGGCGAGCGGCGAGGACGGCCCCAGATAGGCGTCGGCGTAGGCGCCGACAGTGGATCCGATGTCGCCGCGCTTCACGTCGAGCAGGACCAGCGCGCCGTACTCCTGGGCCGCCTGGATCGCGCGCCCGAGCACGGCGACGCCGGCCGAGCCATGTCGCTCGAAGAACGCCGACTGGGGCTTGAGCACGGCGATCCGGTCGGCCAGCGCCTCGACGACGGTCATCGCAAAGCGTTCGAGGCCGTACGGCGTGTCCGGCAGCTCCCACGCGTCGAGCAGGGTCGCGTGCGGGTCGAGCCCGACGCACAACGGCCCGCGCGCGTCCATCGCGGCTCGCAGGCGGGCTCCGAACGGCTCGGTCATTCGGCGTCTCCGCTTCGATGGGCGAATCCGACCACCTCGGCCGGCGATTTGAAGCCGCGCTCGGCGAGCTCGGCGGCAAGCTCCGACACGACGCGCATCGGCGCCGACGGGTCGTGGAAGATCACGGTCCCGACCTGGACGGCGGTCGCCCCGGCCAGCAGGAACTCCAGGGCGTCGAAGCCGGTGCGGATGCCGCCGATGCCGATGATCGGGACGTCCGGCATCGCGGCATGGACCTGCCAGACGCAGCGCAACGCGACCGGACGTACGGCCGGGCCCGACAGCCCACCGGTCACGCCGCCGAGCACCGGTCGCAGCGTTTCCGGATCGATCGCCATGCCGAGCAGCGTGTTGATCATCGAGAGCCCGGTGGCGCCGGCGGACATGACCGAGTCGGCGATCGCGACGATGTCGGTGACGTCGGGCGAGAGCTTGGCGAACACCGGGATCTCGGCCGGCACCTCACGTCGCACGGCGGCGACCACCGTCGACGCCTGAGCCGGGTCGCAGGCGAAGACCAGACCGCGGTTCTCGACGTTTGGGCAGGAGATGTTGACCTCGATCGCCGACACACCGGCGATGGCGCCGACCCGGCGGGCCAGCTCGGCGTACTCCCCCACGGCCGACCCGGCGATCGACACCACGGTCCGGGCGCCTCGCTGGGTCAGCCAGCGCAGGTCGTTGGCCAGGAAGGAGTCGATGCCCGGGCCCTGGAGGCCGATCGAGTTGAGCATGCCGGACGGCGTCTCGGCCATCCGCGGTGTCGGCCGGCCCGATCGCGAGTCGCGCATGATCGACTTGGTGACCACGGCTCCGAGCTCGGCGACGTCGAAGAACTGGTCGAGCTCGCGCCCGGCGGCGGCGCATCCGGACGCGGTCATCACCGGGTTGGGCAGAGCGACGCCGGCCAGGTCGACGGAGAGGTCGACGCCGCTCATCAGTGACCACCTCCGGTCGGTGCACCGACCGTGTCGGCCGGGACCGTGCCGACGGCGTCCCAGCGGACCCGGTCGCCGGCGAACACCGGCCCGTCGACGCAGGAACGGGTCATGCGAGTACGCCCGTCGTCGCCGATCACCGGCAGCACGCAAGTCATGCAGACGCCGACGCCGCAGGCCATCGCCTCCTCGACCGCGCACTGGCTCGGGAGGTCGTGGTCCGCCGCTACGGCTGCCACCGCGCGCAGCATGCCCATCGGCCCGCAGGCGTAGACCTGACCCGAGTGAGTACGCCTGACGAGGTCGGACAGCACGTCGGTGACCCGCCCGCGTACGCCGGTCGAGCCGTCCTCGGTCGTGACGGTCACGGTGTCCGCGACCCGCTCGGCCTCGGCGACGCCGAACAGCCGCGGCTCGGAGGCGGCGCCGAGCACCAGGTGGACGGCGCAGCCCCGGACGCGAAGCCGCTGCGCCAGGCTGAACAGCGGCGCCGTGCCGTAGCCGCCGCCCACCAGCACGCAGGCGACCGGCTGGTCTGGCAGCTCGAACGGACGGCCCAGCGGACCGACGACGTCGACCGGGTCACCTGGCTGGAGCTCGGCCAGCCACGCGGTGCCCTTGCGGTGGACCGCGAACACGATCTCCAGCGTGTCGGCGTCAGGGTCGGCGCGGTAGATCGAGAACGACCGGCGCAGCAGCATCGACGACTGCGGCCCACCGACCGCCAACGCGGCGAACTGCCCCGGCCGAGTGCGCTCGGCGATCCCCGGCGCCGCCAAGGTCAAGAGCAGATAGTCGCCCGCGGGACCGAGCGAGACCACCTCCGCCGGTACCTGCAACGGCCCACCTTGGGCTGTCGCCGCGACCGGGTGTGTGACCGTCATCGGGCGCCACCCTGGATACGGCTCCCCCACTCCTGGAGGGGTTTGACGCCGATGTCGCCCTCTCGCAGCGCCTCGATGCCCTGCACTGCGGCCGCCAGGCCCTGGACCGTCGTGATGCACGGAATGTTGGCCCGGACGGCGGCGGTCCGGATCTCGTACCCGTCGAGCCGCGGACTGCCGCCGATCGTCGTGCCGTGTGGCGTGTTGACGACCAGGTCGATCTCGCCGTCGACGATCTTCGTGACGATCGTCGTGCGGCCCTGCTCGGTCTCGTCGGGGTCCAGCTCCGACAGCTTGCGGATCACCTTGGCGTCGACGCCGTTGCGGCGCAACACGGCCGCGGTGCCCCTGGTCGCGAGGATCTCGAAGCCGAGGTCGGCCAGCCGCTTGATCGGGAAGATCATGTGCCGCTTGTCGCGGTTGGCCATCGAGACGAAGGCGGTGCCCTTGGTCGGGATCTCGCCGAAGGTCGCGACCTGCGCCTTGGCGAACGCGGTGCCGAAGCCGGCGTCGATCCCCATCACCTCGCCGGTCGAGCGCATCTCCGGACCCAGCACGGTGTCGACCGTCTTGCCGTCGATGGTGCGGAACCGGCTGAACGGCATCACGGCCTCCTTGACCGCGATCGGCGCACCGGCGGGCGGGTCGGCCCCGTCGCCGTCGGCCGGCAGCATGCCCTCGGTCCGCAGGCCGGAGATGGTCGCGCCGAGCATCACGCGCGCGGCCGCCTTGGCGAGTGGAGTCGCCGTGGCCTTGGACACGAACGGTACGGTCCGCGACGCCCTCGGGTTGGCCTCGAGCACGTAGAGCACGTCGGATGTCAGCGCGTACTGCACGTTCAGCAGGCCGCGTACGCCGACGCCACGCGCAATCGCCTCGGTCGACCGGCGGATCCGCTCCACCTCGTCCCGGGCGAGCGTGATCGGCGGGATGGCACACGACGAGTCGCCGGAGTGCACGCCGGCCTCCTCGATGTGCTCCATGACGCCGCCCAGGAAGAGCTCCTGCCCGTCGTACAACGCATCGACATCGATCTCGACCGCATCGTCGAGGAACCGGTCGACCAGCACCGGATGCTCCGGCGAGATCTGGGTGGCGCGTTCGATGTACGCCGCGAGGGCCTGGTCGTCGTCGACGATCTCCATGCCACGGCCGCCGAGCACGTACGAGGGGCGCACCAGGACCGGGTAGCCGATCTCGTCGGCGATCCGCTTCGCGCCGGCGAACGACGTGGCGGTGCCGTGCTTCGGCGCCGGCAGCTCCGCCTCGGCGAGCACCTGTCCGAACGAACCACGGTCCTCGGCGAGATGGATCGCCCGGGGCGACGTGCCGACGATCGGGACGCCCTCGTCGGCCAGCCCCTGGGCCAGGCCGAGCGGCGTCTGACCGCCGAGCTGAACGACGACACCCGCGATCGGTCCCGCCTGCTGCTCCGCATGCACGACCTCGAGCACGTCCTCGAGCGTCAACGGCTCGAAGTAGAGCCGGTCGGAGGTGTCGTAGTCGGTCGACACGGTCTCGGGGTTGCAGTTGACCATGACCGTCTCGTAGCCGGCCTCCGCGAGCGCCAGCGACGCATGCACACAGGAGTAGTCGAACTCGATGCCCTGGCCGATCCGGTTCGGGCCGCTGCCCAGGATCAGCACGGCCGGCTTGTCCCGCGACGCGACCTCGGTCTCCTCGTCGTAGGAGGAGTAGTGGTACGGCGTCTGAGCGGCGAACTCGGCGGCGCAGGTGTCGACCGTCTTGTAGACCGGCCGAATGCCGAGCGCATGGCGAACCCCGCGTACGACGTCGGGCCGGAGCCCACGCAGCGCACCGATCTGGGCGTCGGACAGGCCGTGTCGCTTGGCCAGCCGGAGCACGTCGGGCGTCAGCTCCGGCGGCGCCGCGACCTGATCGGCGACCTCGTCGACGAGGACGAGCTGGTCGAGGAACCAAGGGTCGATGCCGGTCGCGTCGTGGAGCTGCTCGACCGTCGCGCCGGCGCGGATCGCGTCCATGACCAGCCGCAGCCGGCCCTCGCGCGGGGTGCGCGCCCGCTCCAGCAGCTCGTCGATGTCACCCGGCGGCTCGGCCCACGAGAACGGCGCCTCCGCACGCTCCAGCGACCGCAGCGCCTTGTTGAGCGCCTCGGTGAAGTTGCGGCCGATCGCCATCGCCTCGCCGACCGACTTCATGTGCGTGGTCAGCGTGGCGTCGGCGGCCGGGAACTTCTCGAACGCGAAGCGCGGCACCTTGACGACGACGTAGTCGAGGGTCGGCTCGAAGCTGGCCGGCGTCTCCCGGGTGATGTCGTTCGGGATCTCGTCGAGGGTGTAGCCGAGCGCGACCTTGGCGGCGATCTTCGCGATCGGGAAGCCGGTCGCCTTGGACGCCAGTGCACTGGATCGCGAGACGCGCGGGTTCATCTCGATCACGACGACCCGCCCGGTCACAGGATCGACGGCGAACTGGATGTTGCAGCCGCCGGTGTCGACGCCGACCGCGCGGATAATGCCGATCGAGATGTCGCGGAGCCGCTGGAGCTCGCGATCGGTCAGCGTCATCGCCGGCGCCACGATGATCGAGTCGCCGGTGTGGACGCCCATCGGGTCGAGATTCTCGATCGAGCAGACGATCACGACGTTGTCGGCCCGGTCGCGCATCACCTCGAGCTCGTACTCCTTCCAGCCGAGGATGGACTCCTCGAGGAGTACCTCGGTGGTGGGGCTGGCGTCGAGGCCGATCGTGACGATGCGCCGGAGATCGGCTTCGTCGTACGCCAGGCCGGAGCCGGCGCCGCCGAGCGTGTAGGACGGGCGTACGACGACGGGATAGCCGAGCGACTCGACCGCGGCCAGGCACTCGTCGACCGAATGGCAGATCGCCGACCGGGCCACCTCGGAAGCCCATTCGGCCGGGAGCGACTCGACGATGCGCTTGAACGACTGGCGGTTCTCGCCGGACTCGATCGCCTCGATCGACGCGCCGATCAGCTCGACGTCGTACTCCTCGAGGACGCCGGCCTGGTCCAGCTCGACTGCGGTGTTGAGTGCGGTCTGACCGCCGAGCGTCGCGAGCAGCGCGTCCGGCCGCTCCTTGGCGATCACCTTGGCGACGAACTCCGGGGTGATCGGCTCGACGTAGGTCGCGTCGGCGAACTCCGGGTCGGTCATGATCGTGGCCGGGTTGGAGTTGATCAGGATGACGCGCAGGCCCTCGTCCTTGAGGACCCGGCAGGCCTGCGTACCCGAGTAGTCGAACTCGCACGCCTGCCCGATCACGATCGGTCCCGATCCGATGACCAGCACCGACTCGATGTCCTCGCGCCGCGGCATCAGCCGTCCTTCCTCCTCGAGTTGTCAGGCGCTGGTCGGGTTGGGGGCCGAGCAGCGCCTGACAACTCGGCGGCGAAGCGGTCGAACAGGTACGCGGCGTCATGCGGCCCGGCCGCCGCCTCGGGGTGGTACTGGACGCCGAACGCCGGCCGTTCGACCAGTCGCAGCCCCTCGACCACGCCGTCGTTGAGTCCGACATGGGTCACCTCGGCCGGACCGAACGCGGTCTCGAACACCTCACCGACCGGCGCCTCGACCGCGAAGCCGTGGTTGTGCGCGGTCACCTCGACCTTGCCGGTGGTGAGGTCCATGACCGGCTGGTTGATGCCGCGATGGCCGTAGCGCAGCTTGTACGTGCCGAGTCCGAGCGCCCGGCCGAACAGCTGATTGCCGAAGCAGATGCCGAAGTACGGCAGCCGCCGATCGAGCACGTGGCGCAGCAACTCGATCGGACCCTCGGCCGTCGACGGGTCGCCGGGTCCGTTGGAGAAGAACACGCCGTCGGCGCCGGTCGACTCGACGTCGTCGATCGAGGCACTCGCCGGCAGCACATGCACCTCGATACCCCGGCCCGCGAGCAGCTCCGGTGTCATCGCCTTGATGCCGAGGTCGACCGCCGCCATGACAGCGCGACGCTCACCGACGGCCGGCACGACGTACGGCTCGGTCGTCGTCACCTCGCCGGCCAGGTCCGCGCCGTCCATCGCGGGCGCGGCACGGACCGTGTCGAGCAGCGCGTCGACGTCGGTCGAGACCGAGGAGATGCCGACCCGCATCGCGCCGCGCTCGCGGAGATGCCGGGTCAGCGCCCGCGTGTCGACTCCGCTGATGCCGACGACGTCGTGAGCCGCCAGGTCCTCGTCGAGACTGCGCCTGGATCGCCAGTTGCTCGGCCGCCGGGCCGGATCGCGTACGACATAGCCCGCGACCCAGATCCGACTCGACTCGGCGTCCTCGTCGTTGACGCCGGTGTTGCCGATGTGAGGTGCCGTCATGACCACGACCTGCCGCCGGTACGACGGGTCGGTCAGCGTCTCCTGGTAGCCGGTCATCCCGGTCGCGAACACCGCCTCGCCGACGGTCTCGCCGATCGCACCGTAGGCCTCTCCCCGAAAGCACCGGCCGTCCTCGAGCACCAGGATCGCCTCGGTGGCAGCGCTCATGCGAGCTTCCCGTCGAGGACCGTCGGGCGCCCTCGGAGGAAGGTGGCGACGACCCGGCCGGGCAGCTCGCGTCCGGCGTACGGGGTGTTGCGCGACAGCGAAGCCGACTCGGTCGGGTCGACGGAGCGAGTCGCGGTCGGGTCGTAGAGCACCAGGTTCGCGATCTCACCCTCGGCGAGCCGGCGTCCTTGGCCCTCGATCCGGCCGATCCGCGCGGGCCGGGCCGACATCCGGTCGGCGACGTCCGCCCAGTCGAGCCGGCCCGGGTCGACCATGGTGTGCTGCACGATCGACAGCGCAGTCTCGAGCCCGAGCATGCCGAATGCGGCGGCCGCCCACTCGCATTCCTTGTCCTCGACCGGATGCGGCGCGTGGTCGGTCGCGACGACGTCGATCGTCCCGTCGGCGAGCGCGCCGCGCAGTGCCTCGACGTCGGCGGCGGTACGCAGCGGCGGATTGACCTTGTAGATCGGGTCGTACGTCGCGGCGAGCTCGTCGGTCAGCAGCAGATGGTGTGGCGTCACTTCGGCAGTGATGTTCCAGCCCTTCTGTTTGGCCCAGCGGACGATCTCGACCGAGCCGGCCGTCGACACGTGACAGACATGCAGCCGCGACCCGACATGGCCGGCGAGCAATGCGTCGCGGGCGATGATGGCCTCCTCGGCGACGGCCGGCCAGCCGCGCAGGCCCAGGACCCCGGACAGCTCCCCCTCGTTCATCTGAGCGCCCTCGGTGAGCCGGGACTCCTGGGCATGCTGGGCGACGACGCCGTCGAACGCCTTCACGTACTCCAGTGCGCGTCGCATGAGGACGGCGTCGGAGACGCACTTGCCGTCGTCGGAGAACATCCGTACTCGCGCCGCGGAGTCCGCCATCGCACCGAGCTCGGCCAGCCGTTCGCCGAGCAGACCGACGGTCACGGCACCGACCGGATGGACGTCGCAGTGACCCGCTTCGCGACCGAGGTTCCAGACCTGCTCGACCACGCCGGCGGTGTCGGCGACCGGGTCGGTGTTGGCCATCGCGTGCACGGCGGTGAAGCCACCGAGGGCGGCCGCCGCCGTGCCGGAGGCGACCGTCTCGGCGTCCTCGCGACCCGGCTCGCGTAGATGCGTGTGCAGATCGACCAGGCCCGGCAGGCCGACCAATCCGTCGGCGTCGACGACCGTGGCACCGGCGGCGTCGAGACCCGGTCCGATCCCGGCGATGCGGCCGTCTCGCAGCAGCAGGTCCACCGGGTCGCCGCCGAGTGGCTGGGCGCCGCGGACGACGTACGCTGCCGACGAATCCTGAGCGGTTGGGGCTGTCATGGCTACCTCGATCCCTCAAGATCGGTGTCGGGCGATGGCAATGGCGTCCCGGACAGCAGCAGATAGAGCACCGCCATCCGGATCGCGACCCCGTTGGTGACCTGTTCGACGATCAGCGACCGAGCCGCGTCGGCGACGTCGGCGGTGATCTCCATGCCGCGGTTCATCGGCCCGGGATGCAGCACGACCGCGTGCTCGGGCAGCAGCGCCATCCGGCGCGCGTCGAGTCCGTAGCGGCGGGCGTACTCCCTCGCGCTCGGGAAGTACGACGCGTTCATCCGTTCCTTCTGCACTCGGAGCATCATCACCGCGTCGCACTTGGCCAGCGCCTGGTCGAGGTCGTAGCCGACCTCGACCGGCCAGGACTCGACGCCGACCGGCAGCAGGGTCGGCGGCCCGACCAGGGACACGTCGGCGCCGAGGGTCGACAGCAGCAGCGCGTTGGACCGCGCCACCCGACTGTGCAGAACATCGCCGACGATGACGATCCGGCGACCCTTGAGGTCACCGAGATGCCGCCGCATCGTGAACGCGTCCAGCAGCGCCTGGGTCGGATGCTCGTGGGTGCCGTCGCCGGCGTTGACGACCGAGCCGTCGATCCAGCCGGCATGGGCCAGCCGGTGCGGCGCCCCGGAGTCGTGATGGCGCACGACGACCGCGTCAGCGCCGATCGCCTGCAGGGTCAGCGCCGTGTCCTTGAGGCTCTCCCCCTTCGACAGGCTCGATCCCTTAGCGGTGAAGTTGATCGTGTCGGCCGACAGCCGCTTGGCGGCTACCTCGAACGAGATGCGAGTACGGGTGGAGTCCTCGAAGAAGAGGTTGACCACCGTACGCCCGCGCAGTGTCGGCAGTTTCTTGATCGGCCGGTCGGCGACCGACCGCATCTCCTCGGCGGTGTCCAGCACGAGGGCGGCGTCGTCGCGACTCAGGTCGGCCGCGCTCAACAGGTGTCGGTCCATCACTGCTCCGTCTCACGCGTGCGGTCGGCGATCACGACCTCGTCGCGGCCGTCGACCTCCATCAGGGCGAGCCGGACATGTTCGATGACCGAGGTAGGCAGGTTCTTGCCGACGAAGTCGGCCCGGATGGGCAGTTCGCGATGGCCGCGATCGACCAGGACCGCGAGTTGGATCGCGGTCGGCCGGCCCAAGTCGTTGAGGGCGTCGAGTGCGGCGCGGATCGTACGCCCGGAGAACAGCACGTCGTCGACGAGCACGACGACCTTGCCCTCGACTCCCTCGACCGGGATCTCGGTGTGTTCGAGAGCCCGGGCCGGTCGGAGCCGCAGATCGTCGCGGTACGGGGTGATGTCGAGCGAGCCGTACGGAATGGGCTCGCCTTCGACTTCGCGGATCCGGGCCGCCAGCCGCTCGGCCAGCGGCACACCACGAGTCGGGATGCCGAGCAGCACCAGATCACTGGCACCGCGGTTGCGTTCGAGGATTTCGTGAGAGATGCGGGTCAACGCCCGAGCGATGTCTCGCTCGTCGAGAACGACCCGACCGATGGCAGGATGTACGGCAGCCACCTGGACCTCCTTCTCCGCCTCTCTGGACGGCTCTTAAAGGACGCCTGACGGCTGCAGGTTATCAGCCGGACCTGGCCGTCCCGGGCAGCACCCACCGTCCGAGCCCGTCTCGGTTTTGCGCGGTAGTCGTCGGCGTCATGCCCTCGGCACGAACGACAACCGCGCAAACCCGAAGCAGAACGAACGGCGCATCCAGTCACAAACGACCCGTCCGGCGGTGAGAGTGCAGGTCAGAGGGCAAAGCAGACACGCCGAAGCTTGACCCCTGGCCGCTCCGCGAACTATGGTCACGCTCTGTAGCGAACAGGGGGCACCTCGCGTTGACGCCCCCGTCGATGGAGTCGGTGATGACGAAGCAGTACGGCAAAGAGCTAGGCGCTCGCCTTCGGGCCATTCGCCAGCAGCAGGGTCTGTCCCTGCATGGGGTGGAACAGAAGTCCAAGGGCCGCTGGAAGGCCGTGGTGATCGGCTCCTACGAGCGTGGCGACCGGGCGGTCACCGTACAGAAGCTCGCCGAGCTCGCCAGCTTCTACGGCGTACCCATCGAGGAGCTGCTCCCGGGCACCCGCACGAGTGCGGCCGCGGCCGAGCCACCGCCTCGGCTGATCCTCGACCTCGAGAAGCTCGGCGCCCTCGACACCGAGGAGGCCGGACCGCTGCTGCGCTACGCGGCGACGATCCAGGCCCAGCGCGGCGACTACAACGGCAAGGTGCTGTCCATCCGCCGGGAGGACCTGCGCACGCTCGCGGTCATCTACGAGGAGCAGCCCAGCGTCCTCGCCGCCCAGATGGTGGCCTGGGGCGTCCTCAACGCGGGCTCGTCCAACGACAACGGCTGACCCGACCCGGCTGACGGCCACGAATCTTGAGGGATTCGGGTAGCCATCGCTACCGCAATCCCTCAAGGTCCGTCCGTGCCCGGCGCACCCGCCCACGTACAGCAGACGGGCAGGTGACCACGCCCGCGTCAGCCACCCACCCGCCTGGCTCGTGGGAGCCGGGCTACTGGACGAAGCCCTGCTCTCGAAGGAAGTTCTCCGCGACCTGCTCCGGCGGCTGACCCTTGGCCACCTCGCCGTTGAGGTTGACCATGGTGGCGTTGTCCAGCACCTTGGCCAGCGGAGCCAGCACCTGCAGGACCTCGGGGTTCGCCTCGTCGGTCTGCTTCATGACGACCGGGGTGCCGTTGTAGAGCGGGAAGAACGACTTATCGTCCTCGAGCACCTTGAGCCCGAGGTTCTCGATCCGGCCGTCGGTCGTGAACACCTCGCCGAAGTCGCAGCCGCCGTCGTCGATCTGTGCGTAGATCGCACCCGAGGCGTCGCCGAGGTTCTTGAGGTTGCCGATGTCCATGTTGTACGTCGACTCGACCCCGGGCAAGCCGTCCGGCCGGTCGACGAACTCGCTCGCGACGCAGACCGATGCGTCGGGGTTGGAGTTGATGTAGTCGGCCATGTCGGACAGCGTCTCGAGGTTGTTGTCCTGGGCGAACTCCTGCGTCGTGCCGAAGGCGTAGGTGTTGTTGAACGGGGCCGGCTCACCCCAGACCACGTTGTTCTCCTGGAGGTCCTTGTCGCGGACCGCTTCGTAGAGCTGCTGCGGATCGGTGATCACCTGGTCCTGCTGGAGGTAGGTCACCCAGCCGGTCCCGGTGTAGTCCCAGTAGACGTCGGTGTCGCCCTGGATCAACGCCTGCCGGGTCGCGTCGCTGCCGGTGGTGCCGGTGCCGTCGGAGACGTTGGCACCGGCCGCCTTGAGCATGAGCAGCGTCAGCTGGCCGAGCAGCAGTTGCTCGTCGAACTCCTTCGAGCCGACCGTGACATCGACGCCCTTGAGCGCTTCTGGGTCCACCTGCGAGCCGGCCTGGACGTCTGAGACCTCGTCCTTCTTCTCGCCCAGGCCGCAGCCGGACAACAACAGGGCCCCACTTGCTCCGCCGACGACGAGTGTCTTCCAGATGCGTCTCATTCGGTTCCCTTCGTGATAGCTGCATGGGTCGTACGCCTCATGCGGTGCGAATGCCCTTCGGCGTCAGCGCGCGCTGCACCATGGCCCCCGCCCAGTCCATGAGGACGGCGAGTACGGCGATGAACAGCGACGCGGCGAGGATCGTGACGTCCCGGTTCTGGCCGATGCCCGCGAACAACGTGGCGCCAAGGCCGCCGGCGCCGAGATTCTGGCCCAGCGGCACGGTGGCGACGGCAAGCACGAGGGCGGTACGGGCGCCCGCGCCGATCACGGGGACGGCGAGCGGGAACTCGACCCGGAACAGGATCGCCATCGGCGACATCCCCATGCCGCGGGCCGCGTCGAGCACGTCGGGGTCGACTTGCTGCAGGCCGACGATCGTGTTGCGGAGGACGGCGAGCATCGCGTACGCACCGAGGATCAGCGCGACCGCCCAGAAGCCGAGCCAGAACCCGCCGACGATCGCCAGCAGACCGACGGTCGGGGCGGCCTGACCGACGTTGCCGACGAGCAGCACGACCGGCGCGATCCATCGGGTACGCCGCCGTGTGACCAGGACGCCGAGCGGGATCGCCACGCCCAGGACCATCCCGGCGATCGCGACGCTGATCCAGATGTGCTGGACGGTCTGGTCCCAGAGCTTGGCGGCCTCGAGTTGGCTGGCTTCGATGGCATCCAGGTCGCGGGTCGAGAGGTACCAGATCTCCGCGGCCACCAGGATCGCGCAGACCGCCGGGGTGATCAGGTCGCGCCAGCCGAACGAGCGCTCGGCCCGCACCCCCGTCTCGAGGGCGGTCGTGGCGGCCTGGTCCAGCGGCCGCTCCAGCTGGACGGTCACCTCAGGCGCCTTCCCTGGCCTCGGCTTCGGCCCGAAGCTCGCGGACTCGCGCCAACACGTCGTCGAGCGCCACCGAGCCGATCGGCTTGCCGTCCTTGACGACGACGAGCGACTCCTGGGCCTTCGCGATCATCTCGTCGAGTACGTCGTGCAGGGTCGCCTTGATCGGGACTCGCGGCGCGGCGCTGTCGGCGTCGGTCACCGGCCGCAGGTCGACGGTCTCCAGCCGCTCCAGCTGGAGCCGCTTGAGCGTCGCGCCGTGTCCGACGAAGCCCTCGACGAAGGCGTTCGCCGGACTCGACAGGATCTCCTCGGGAGTGGCGTACTGGGCGATCTTGGAGCCCTGGTCGAGCACGGCGATCCGGTCGCCCATCTTGACCGCCTCGTCGAAGTCGTGCGTGACGAAGACGATGGTCTTGCGCAGCTTGTCCTGGACGGCGAGGAACTCCTCCTGCAACCGCGCCCGGTTGATCGGGTCGACGGCGCCGAACGGCTCGTCCATGAGCATGACCGGCGGGTCGGCCGCCAGCGCCCGGGCCACACCGACCCGCTGCTGCTGACCGCCGGACAGCTGGCGCGGGTAGCGATGCCGGTACTCGGCGGGCTCCAGGCCGACCAGCGACAGCATCTCGTCGACCCGGTCGTTGGTCCGCTGCTTCTTCCACTTCAGCATGCGTGGCACCAGTGAGACGTTCTGCGCGATCGACAGGTGCGGGAAGAGCCCGATCTGCTGGATGACGTAGCCGATCTCGCGTCGCAGCTTGACGTCGTCGAGCGACAGCACGTCCTCGCCGTCGATCGTGATCGTGCCCGACGTCGGCTCGATGAGCCGGTTGATCATCCGCATCGTCGTCGTCTTGCCACAGCCGGACGGGCCGACCAGGATCACGATCTCGCCGGCCGGGATCTCCATGCTGATGTCGTCGACGGCCGCCGACTTGGTGCCCGGATAGCGCTTGGAGACGTGGTCCAACACGATGGGTACGCCGGCCGCGTCCGATCCGGAGCCGGCCGCCTTCGGCGTGGTCGCGACGTCGGTGGAGTCAGACACGAAGTCCTCTCGGGGTCGTGAAGCGACGGACGAGCATGAAGGCCAGATCGAAGGCGATGCCGATCGCGGCGACGAAGAGCACGCAGGCCAGCGCCTCGTTGCCGGTGTTCGCCGATCCGAGATTGGCCAGGGCGCTGAACGCGTACTGGCCGAGGCCCACGTCGTAGACGATGGCGCCGATCGCCACGATGCCGACGGCCAGCTGCGCCGATACGCGCAGGCCCGCGAGGATCACCGGCCAGGCAAGCGGCAGCTCGATCTGCCACAGCATCCGGAACCGGCTCATGCCCATGCCGCGAGCGGCGTCGAGCATGGCCGGATCGACCGATTGCAGTCCGACGATCGCGTTGCGGAGCGCCGGAAGCAGCGAGTAGAGGACGACGACCGGGAACACCGACCCGATGTTGCGGCCGAGCACCGGGATCACGATGCCGAACAACGCGATCGACGGCAGCGTGAATCCGACCGAGACCGCGTTGATCGCGAGGCCGGACAACCGTGACGACCGGTAGACCAGCACCGCCAGCAGCACCGCGAGGACGGCGGCGGCAAGGATGCAGTAGAAGGCCAGCAACGCATGCTGACGGGTGTAGAAGATCAGGTCGTCCTGGTAGGCGTCGACCCACTGCCGAAACGAGAGACCGTCGCCGAAGGCCAGCTGAACGTCGCCGCCATTGCCCATGCGTTCCTCCCCTCGGCCAGGCCCGGTGGCCGGTCGCCCGTATTCAGATCCAGGGCGAACCGTGCCCACAAAGCCGTGGGATACGCATGCTCAACTCAGGTGTGAAGTCGCCGTAACCGGCGTGACATGGTGCTTTGCGGGCAGCAGTGACCTTACCGGACAGTCACAAGAGCGCAAGCTGACCCGCCGGGTTGCTCATTCCGCAACAAATGTGGGCTTCAGTTCCACCAGGCGGGCCAACAGGCCGTTCACGAACCCGGACGATTCGTCCGTGGACAGCTCGGACGCGAGATGGACGGCCTCGCTGACCGCGACCGCGTCCGGCACCTCGTCGACGTAGAGGATCTCGTACGTCGCGATCCGCAGCAGGTTGCGGTCGATGACCGGCATCCGGGCCAGCGTCCAGCCCTCCGAGTGCGCCTCGAGCAGCTCGTCGATGCGATGCCGCCGCTCGGCGACCCCCTCGACCAGCCGCACCGTGTACGGGTTGACCGGCGGGTCGTTGGCCGCGATCCGGTCCGGCAGGGTCGCTCCCAAGGCGACGCCGCGCAACTCGGACTCGTACAGCACGTCGAGCGCGCGCTTGCGGGCCTTGGAGCGAGCTGCCATCGGATTCAGTCCCTACGTAGCGGGTCAGGCGCGGCCGAGGTAGGAGCCGTCCCGAGTGTCGACCTTGACCTTCTCGCCGCTGGTGATGAACAGGGGCACCTGGATCTCGAAGCCGGTCTCGAGCCGGGCCGGCTTGGTGCCGCCGCTGGATCGGTCCCCCTGCACACCGGGCTCGGTGTACTCGATGGTGAGCTCCACCGACGCCGGCAGCTCGATGAACAGCGGCGTGCTCTCGTGCATCGACACGATCACGTCCTGGTTGTCGAGCATGAAGTGCGACGCCTCGCCCACGATGTCGTCGCCCAGGTGGATCTGGTCGTAGGTCGACGAGTCCATGAAGACGTAGGACTCACCGTCGTTGTAGAGGTACTGCATCTGCCGCTTGTCGACATTGGCCGTGTCGACCTTCACGTCGGCGTTGAAGGTCTTGTCGACGACCTTGCCGGACAGGACGTTCTTGAGCTTGGTACGCACGACGGCGCCGCCCTTGCCTGGCTTGTGGTGCTGGAACCACACGACCGACCAGAGCTGGCCGTCGAGGTTGAGCACCATGCCGTTCTTGAGTTCGTTCGTCGTTGCCATCGGGCGTGCTGTCTCTCTGTTCTTCTCGCTTGTGGCTGGTCTAGGTGCCAATCACCCTGAGATCCCTTGACGCGGTGGTCAGGAGCTCGGGAGCGTCGGCGTGGACGATCAGGGTGTCCTCGATGCGGACACCGCCGAGCCCCGGAAGGTAGACACCGGGCTCGATGGTGATCGCGGTCCGATCGGGAAGTCTACCGGTGGTCGTCGCCCCCATGAACGGGTCCTCGTGGATCATCAGGCCGACGCCGTGCCCGAGGCCGTGGACGAACTTGTCGGCGTAGCCGGTCGGCTCCAGCGACGCGACGACGGCATCGAAGACTCCGCGGGTGTCGGCGTCCGGACGCGCGTGCTTCCGCCCGACGGCCTGCGCCGCATGGACGGCAGCGTGTACGTCGCGCTGCCAGTCGGCCGGCTCGGATCCCACGACGAAGGTTCGGGTGCAGTCGGCGTGGTAGCCGCGTACCCGAGCTCCGAAGTCGATCTTGAGCAGGTCGCCACGCTCGACCGTACGACCGGACGGCTGGTGATGCGGGATCGAGGAGTTCGGCCCCGACGCCAGGATCGTGTCGAAGCCGACCGCCTCGGCGCCGAGCTCGAGCAGCAGGTCGTCCAGCTCGCGGGCCAGGTCGAGCTCGGAGCGGCCGAGGATCGGACCGGCGACGATCTGCTCGAGGGCCCGGGTCGAGATGTCGCAGGCCTCGCGCAGGGCCTCGATCTCGTCGGCGTCCTTGACCTTGCGCAGCTCCTCGACCGCGCGGTTCAGGCCGACCAGCTCCAGCGCCTGGTCCCGGTCGGCCTCGCGAAGCTCCGCGTACTGGTCGACGGTGAGGTCGTGCGTCTCCACGCCGATCCGGCGGGCACCGGCCTCGACGGCGAGCGGCGGCAGCCCTGGCGGCAGTCCGCCCGTGACCAGGCGCGGGTCGAACCCGGTCTCGGTCTTGCCCTGCTGGATGTAGCGCCCGTCGGTCGCCAACACCGGATCGCCGTCGACCGGCAGGATCAGCGCGGCACTGCTGCCGGTGAAACCAGTCAGATAACGGACATTGTGCAGCTCGGTGATCAGCGCGGCGTCGAGCTCACGCGGGGCGAGCAACTCCCGCAGCCGTCGTCGGCGGGCGTCGTAGTCGGGCATGGCTCCACCTTCGCAGATCGGCAAGATGCGGCGACCCGGTGGCTCCGCTTAAAATTCGGCTATGTCCTGGTTCTGGGCGGGTCTGGTGCTCGCCGCCATCGGCACCTGGTGGTGGGTGCGGCACCGTCGCATGCAGCGCGATGCGCTACTCCAGGAGTCGATAGACCATCTGGGCTCCCATACCGAGACCAAGCGCCCACCGGCCAAGCAGCCGTGGAACCGGCCAGGGTTCGGTCCGGCCCCCCGCATGGACGCGCTCGAGCTGGGCACCGGCCCGATGCCGCCGGCCGCCGGTGGCGGAGAGGATCCGGACAAGGCCGGCCCGATGCCGGCGGTCGACGACGATGACGGCACTCCGATGCCACTCACGATCGCGGACATGCCGCCGGACACCGTGAAGCCGCCGCCACCTCCCCCGCCAGGAGCCGAGGAGCACTCCGAGCCGGAGGCCGAGTCGGTCGACGAGCCCGTGGCGGAACCGGTCGTCGAGCCGCCCGCAACGGAGCCTGACCGGAAGGTGGACACGATCGACCTCGCTGAGATCGTCGGCATCGACGAGGGCGAGCAGCTGATCGCCGCGACGCTTCGCGGTCCGCAGGTGGTGGAGCTGCCGCCCGAGCTCGAGGCCGAGGCGATCGATCTCATGAAGCGGCACCAAGAGGTCGCGGCCGTACGGCTGATCTGCGACACCATCGGCGTCGGCATCCTGGACGCCCAGCGCACCGTCCGCTCCCTCGTCGGCCGCTGACCCGGTCGCGTCCGCCCCACTGGATGCGGGGCCGCGTTATGTCTCAGCGGACGATCTCGGCGTACGCGGCGGTCAACAGAGCGGGGTCGGGTCCGGCCAGGATGCCGGGACGAGCCAGGCCGTCGAGTACGACGAACCGCAGCTGGTCGCCACGGGCCTTCTTGTCCACCCGCATCGCCTCGTAGAGCTCCGGCCAGCGCCCCGGAGCGTACGAGGTCGGCAACCCGACCAGGTCGAGAATGCGGCGATGCCGGTCGGCCACCGCGGGGTCGAGTCGGCCGGCCAGCCGGGCCAGCTCGGCGACGTAGCGCATGCCGATCGCGACGGCCGCGCCGTGACGGAAGCCGAACTGCTCGACCCGTTCGACGGCGTGGCCGAAGGTGTGGCCATAGTTGAGCACGATGCGTCCGACGCCGTCATCGCCGCCGCTCTCGCGGAGATCGCCGGATACGACGTCCGTCTTGACCGTCACCGCCCGGACGATCAACTCGCGCAGCGCCGGTGAGCCCGGATCGATCGACTGCTGCGGAGCCGATTCGACGATGTCGAGGATCGCCGGATCGGCGATGAACCCGCACTTGATCACCTCGGCCAGACCACTGACCAACTCGGCGCGGGGCAGGCCGCGGAGCAGATCGAGGTCGCACACGACGCCGGCCGGCTCGTGGAAGGCACCAACCAGGTTCTTGCCCTCGCCGGTGTTGATGCCGGTCTTGCCGCCGACCGCCGCGTCGACCATGCCGAGCAGACTGGTCGGCACCTGCACGACCCGGACGCCGCGCAGCCAGGTCGCGGCGACGAACCCGGCGAGGTCCGTCGTCGCGCCGCCACCGAGGCCGACGACCGCGTCCGTACGCGTGAAGCCGGCCCGGCCCAGCACGCCCCAGCAGAAGCTCGCGACATCGGAGGTCTTCGCCGCCTCGCCGGTCGGCACCACCACCGCGTGTGCGTCGTAGCCGCGGGAGGACAGCCGCTCGCGCAGAGCGCTGCCGAGCGACGCCAGCGCCTCCGGATGGACGACAGCGACCTGACGCGCGCCGCCGAGCAGTTGCCCCACAGCGTCGATGACGCCGGAGCCGATCAGCACGTCGTAGGGCGCGGCGGTACGGACCGTGAGCCGGGTCGTGGCGTCGGTCATGAGGCGGCATCCTCGCGGGTCAGGGCACCGGCGATGTCGTCGACGATCTGCTCCGGGGTCTGGCCGTCGGTGTCGACGGTGCGCCAGGCGACGGCTTCGTACATCGGGCGGCGCTGGTCGAGCAGGGCCTTGAGCTGCGCGCGTACGTTGCCGAGCAGCAGCGGCCGACTCGCGCCGAGGCCGACCCGGCGAACCGCCTCGGTGAGCCCGACGTCGAGGAACACGACGCGATGTCCGTGCAGCGCCTCGCGGGTGCCCGGGTCGACGACGGCGCCACCGCCGAGGGACAGCACGCCCTCGTGCTCGGTCAGCGCCGTCGTGACGGCCTGGCGCTCGAGGGCCCGGAAATGCGCCTCGCCATGGTCGACGAACAGGTCCGAGATCGTGGCACCGGCCGACTCCTCGACGTCGGTGTCGGTGTCCCGCAACCCGACACCGAGCCGCTCGGCGAGCAGCATCCCGACGGTCGTCTTGCCGGCGCCGGGCGGACCGACGAGGACCACGAGCGGGCTCACTGCGCGCCACCCCCATCGGGGGCGTTCACCGCAGGCCCGCCAGGAACGCGTCGCGATTGCGCCGGGTCTCGACGACCGAGTCGCCGCCGAACTTCTCCAGCACCGCATCGGCGAGGACCAGCGCGACCATCGCCTCGGCGACGATCCCGGCGGCCGGCACGGCGCACACGTCGGACCGCTGATGGTGCGCGACAGCCGCCTCGCCGGTGGCCACGTCGACGGTCTTCAGGGCCCTCGGCACGGTCGAGATCGGCTTCATGGCGGCTCGTACGCGGAGAATCTCGCCGGTCGACATGCCGCCCTCGGTGCCACCGGACCGGCCGGACGTACGCCGGATCGCACCGGAGTCGTCGATCACCATCTCGTCATGCGCGGCGGAGCCCCGGCTGCGGGCGATGTCGAAGCCGTCTCCTACCTCGACGCCCTTGATCGCCTGGATGCCCATCAGTGCCCCGGCCAGCCGGGCGTCGAGCCGACGGTCCCAGTGGACGTGACTGCCAAGGCCCGGTGGCACGCCGGTCACCACGACCTCGACGACACCGCCAAGCGTGTCGGCCTCGGCCTTCGCCTGGTCGATCTCGGCCACCATGGCGGCGCTCGTGTCCGGGTCGAAGCAGCGCACCGGGTCGGCGTCGAGCGCCGCCCGATCCTGCACGGTCGGCGTCTTGCCGTCGGGAGCCCGGACCGTACCGAGCTCGACCACGTGGCTCACCAGCTCGACCTCGGCAGCTTGGCGGAGGAAGCTCTGACCGACCGCGCCCAGCGCGACACGGGCCGCCGTCTCGCGGGCGCTGGCCCGCTCGAGCACCGGCCGCGCCTCGTCGAAGCCGTACTTCTGCATGCCGACCAGATCGGCGTGCCCCGGCCGCGGCCTGGTGAGCGGCGCGTTGCGAGCGAGACCTTCGAGCTCGGCCTGGTCGACCGGGTCGGCGGCCATCACCAACTCCCACTTGGGCCATTCGGAGTTGCCGATCCGGATCGCGATCGGACTGCCGAGCGTCTGGCCATGACGGACGCCGCCGATGATTTCGAGCTCGTCCTGTTCGAACGACATCCGCGCTCCCCGGCCGTAGCCGAGCCGGCGGCGCTGAAGCGCGGCGCTGATGTCGTCGCTCGTAACTGCGACGCCGGCCGGCAGTCCCTCCAGGATCGCCACCAGCGCCGGCCCGTGCGACTCCCCTGCAGTCAGCCATCGGAGCATGTCGGCCAGTCTGTCACGCGGGCGACAGGCGTCGGTTTTGCGCCCGTACGGTGGGTGTCCGGTGCCTCACACCAGCAGTACGGACGCAAAACCGTCAGGGGGTCAGGTCGACCGGATGCCAGGTCTCGCCGTCGGCGGTGCACGCCGACCCGGATCCGCTCACACTGACACCAAAGTAGAGCGACGACGTCAGGCACACGGCGTCATCGGACGCGGCAAGCGCATGGCGTCGCAGTTGCTGCGCGCGCACGCCCTCGGGAGCTGCGATCGACTCGAAGTCCTGCCAGGTTTCGTCCGAGGACCGAATCAGGCCGATGCCGTTGTAGACGAGAAGCCGACCGTCCGGGAGTGCGGCCGCACTGGCGGCCGCATTGCCCGGAGCCATCCCGAGGTCGACAGTGCTGATGACGCCCGAGGCGGAAGCCGTTGTCAGCTTCAACGGTCGGGGAGCGATCGGCGGACCGTTCGTGTCGAGCTTTCCGTCGGCCCACAGCAGGATCAGCCGACCGTCCTGACTTGCCGAGAGCCCAATGAGACGATCCAGAAGGGGCCATTGGTCTAGACCGGGCGGCAATGAGTACGTAGACCGTTGACCGTCGGATGCCAGGTGGATCAGCACCGGAGGCTGATCCGGCCGGGCCGCGATGACCCAGACTTCGCCGTCGTCGGATTGCGGGATCTCAAGACCGAAATTGTTGTAGTCCGGACTGACTCCGGTCAGCTGAGATACCGGCGCAGCAGTCGCGGAGTCGGCGTCGACTGCGTAGACGGCACCCCCCGGCGTCTGCTCTGCGTAGATCCACGCATAGCCGTCGTAGTCACTGCTCGCCAGGTCGGCAGGATCGTCGGTCAGCTCGATCGGTCGCATGCCGCTTGCATCGGCGACGTAGTACGAGAGCGGCTGGAGCTCCCCATTCTTCTCAGTGAGCGCAACGACGAACCCATCCGATGCCAGCCGGGCGACCTCGAGCTGGTCATACTCCAGCGGTGACCAATAGGTCTTGCCGTCGGCTGTCAGGGAGAACCCGCGAATGAACGGCGACTGATTCGCATTGGGATCGATCGGGCCCTGATGACTCCACATCGTGAGCCGCGATCCGTCGCCACCCACGATGACACCGCCGCCATCTGCCTTGCCCGACTCGACCAGGCGGGCAAGCTCGCCGTTCGGCCCGTCCCACTCGAGGGTCCCGGCCGGCGCGGTGTCGCTTCGGTACGAGGTCACCTGCGCCCCCACGACGCTCACCACGGCAGCGACCGCGACGACGGCGCCGACCGCGGCCGCGCGGGCCCGGCGAAGGCGTTGCCGCCCGCGTCGCTCGACGGCGGCGAAGTCCGGGGTACGCGCGGCGGCCGAAGCCTTGCGGCTCACCACCGGGTCGAGCAGTTCATCCAGATCACGCATGGCGAGCCTCCTCTCGATCGTTCAGTATTCGGGCCAGCTGGGCTCGGCCACGGCTCAATCGGGCCTCGACGGTGCCCACCGGGGCGCCGACGGCGGTGGCCACCTCATGAACGGGCAGGTCGGCCAGATGGTGCAGGGCGATGACCTGTCGCTGCGCCTCGGGCAGCTGCTTGACGGCGGCCATCAAGGTCACGTGGTCCGCCGACAGGTCGGGCTGCGCCTCCGGGCGATGTGCTTGACGCTGAAGCCGGTCGCCCAGGATCCGGCGCCGCCACCGGCTCCGGCAGAGATTGACCGCGACCGTACGCAGCCAGGCCTCGGGATTGTCGGTACGCCGAAACTTGCGCTCGTGCTGGACCGCCCGGGCGAACGCCTCCTGGACGACGTCCTCCGCCTCGCTGAGGTCACCGCAAACGCCGTAGAGCTGGCCCACCAGGCGCCGGTAGGACGCCGCATAGACCTGCCGCACGAAGTCGTCGTTCATGTCGCCCCTCCCCTCAGCCCGTCGACCTCACGACTCACGAGCGACCCACAAGGTTGCGTCCGCCGGCGACGTATCTCAGCCCAGCCAGTCGGTGACCGTCGGGCCGATGACGACGGCGAACCAGGCGCCGAACATCAGGAACGGCCCGAACGGATAGCCCTTGCGGTCCACGATCTTCAGCGCGGACAGCACGCCGCCGATGATGCCGCCGAACACGAAGGCGGCATAGAGCCCGATCACCAGCTCCGTCCAGCCCTGCCAGGCCAGTGCCATGCCGAGGACACCGGCTAGACGGACGTCGCCGTAGCCCAGCCCCTTGGGATAGACCAGCCACATCAGCAGGAAGATGCCGAAGGTCGCGACCAGGCCGATGCCGGCGCGGATCAGCGACTCCCAGTCCGATGTCGCGAGGGCCGCGATGACCAGGACGGCAGCGACGGCACCGTATGACGGGGCGACGATCAGACGCGGCAGCAGCTTGGTGCGCCAGTCGATGAACGACAGCCCGACGCCGATCGCACTGAGGTAGATCCAGGCCGGCAGCGAGGCGGCGAGACCGAGCACGCCACCGATCACGCCGGCCGCGACACCGGCGACCAGGGCGCACCACAGGCTCAGACGCGGAGTGAGGGCCAGATCGGCATAGCGCGGCTTGCCTTCGGCCGGCTCCGCGGGCTCGGGTAGCCGGATCAGCAGGAGCGGCAGCTGCGACGCTGCCATGGCGGCCACGAGGGCAGCGACGACCGCCGCCACCACGGTCTCGTCCGTCACCCCCCAGACCCTATTGCCCCCAACGCTGCGTTTCGTACGACATCCACAGGCACGTCGTGACCGGTCATCATCCGTACCTGGAGCACGGCCTGGTGGGCCAGCAGGTCGATCCCGGTCACCACGGTCCGGCCGAGGTCGATCGCCCGCTCGGTCAGCGGCGTCGGCCACGGGTCGTAGATCGCGTCGAACACGACGTCGCTCCGGACCACCAGCCGATCCGCTCGCTCGGCCACCGCGGCCGCCGGGACCGTCGACATGACCAGCTCGGACTCCGGCGGATCGTCGCCGAGCCGACTCACGATCGCGTCGACACCGCCGGCGACCGCGCGGGACACCAGCCCCTCGGCTCGCGCCGGATCGCGTACCTGCACGGTCACGGTCGCCAGGCCGATCCGGCGGAGCGCCAGCAGCACGGACTCGGCCGTGGCACCGCCACCCAGGATGGTGGCCGAGCGCACCTGCTGGACACCTCGCTCGGCGAGCGCCGCCACGATGCCGGGCACGTCGGTGTTGTCGCCGGACCGCCGCCCGTCCTCGAGGATCACCGTGTTAGCGGCTCCGGCTTCGCGGGCGGTCGAGGAGACCTCGTCGAGCAGCGGCAACACGGCCCGCTTCAGCGGCATGGTCAGCGACAGCCCACGCCACGACTGGTCGAGCTCGGCGACGAACTTGGGCAGTCCGGGCTCGTCCACGTCGTACGCGTCGTAGTCCCAGTCGAGTCCCAGCCGCTCGTACGCCGCCCGATGCATGACCGGCGACAGCGAGTGCGCGATCGGATGACCGAGCACGCCGCATCGGCGAGGTGGATCCGCTAGCACAGGTCGGAAGACGCGCAATAGCGCTGCAGCTTCGCGACGTTGGCGTTGTGCTGGGCCAGGGTCGTCGCGAACAGCGTCTCACCGGTCTTGAGGTTGACCGTCACGAAGTAGGTCCAGGGGCCCGGTGTCGGGTGCAGCGCTGCCTCCAGCGCGGCCTTGCCCGGCGAGTCGATCGGCCCCGGCGGCAGTCCCGGATAGCGATAGGTGTTGTACGGCGAGTTGACCGCCCGGTCCTGATCGCTGGTGAACACGCCGTTGGTGGTCCCGTCGAGCGCGTAGTGGACCGTCGAGTCCAACTGCAGCAGGTCGCCGGCCTTGACCCGGTTGTAGATGACCCGAGCCACCTTGCCCTGGTCCTGCGGTCGGCTCGCCTCGGCCTCGACCAGGCTCGCCACGGTGACCACGTCCTGCGGCTGTAGCCCGGCCTGTTGAGCTTCGGACTCGAGATTGATCTCGTTCGCCACCTGCTTGAACTCGTCGACCATCATCTTGAGAACACCCTGTGCGGTGGCGTCCGGCGGAATCGGATAGGTCGCCGGGAAGAGATAGCCCTCGACCTTGCCGTTCGCGTACGCCGGCAGCCCCAGCGACTGCGGTTGTCTCAGCGCCTTCTGGAGATCGGCCGGTTTGATGTCGGTGTGCTTGGCGATCGTGTCGACGGTCTCGGAGACCGTGAGCCCCTCCGGAATGGTCAGGTTCGTCTCGGCCCGCGCCTTGCCGCTCAACAACAGGTCGAGGGCGGACTTGGCGGACATCTTGAGTTTCAGCTGGTAGAACCCGGCCTGGATCGACAGTGCGTCCGGATTGTTCGACGCCGCATCGGTGAACGCCTCCGCACTGGCGACCACGTCGGCCTTCTCCAGCGTGGTGCCGATCGTGGACAGCGAGTCGCCGCGCTGGATCTCGACCATCACCGCGCCGCTGCCCTGCCCGTCGTAGTCCGCCGGCGGGGCGAAGATGTCCTCCACATAGGAGACGCCCTTGCTCACCACGAAGAACAGGCCCGCGGCGACGACCGCCAGCAGGATGAGGACGGCGATACAGCTCCGACCGCGATTCCTGCTCGGACGACCATCGTCGTCGGGACGAAGGTTGCCGGGATATCCGTTGCCGGGATGACCGTTGCTGGGACGACGCTTCTTCCCGCGCGCGGCTCGGTGACCGGGTGGCCGGCGGGGCAGCGTGCTTCCTCCGGGGTCGCTCAGGATCGGTGGCCTTTCAGAATCTCGCCGGCCGGAGCTCCCCTAGTCCGCTCGGCATCGAGAGCACTCTGCAGGATTTCCACGGCCGCGGCCTGATCGACGACGGCCCGCCGGCTCCTTCCCTTTCGTCCGCTGGTCCGCAGTGCGCGCTCCGCCGACGCCGTAGTCAGGCGCTCGTCCAGCAGACGCACTGGAGTCGGATGCACGCGGTCCGCCAGACGCAAAGCATAGGCCCTCGCCAACTCGGCCGACGCACCCTCCCGACCGGACAGCGAGACGGGCAGACCGACAACAATCTCAATTGCCTCATAGTCACCGGCGAGCTCCGCGATCCGTCCGACCGAGTGCTCGTCGGCGGCCACCGTCTCGACCGGCGTCGCCAGCATCCCGGCCGGATCACTGACCGCGACACCGATCCGCACCGTGCCCACGTCGACTCCCAGGCGCCGGCCCTTACGCATGAGCACCCGCGCGAATCGACATTGCGGGGGTCGGGGCCCCCGCGATGTCGATTCGCGGGTCGACTCGCGAGGTCATCGCGACCCGGTCAGCGCCTCGGCGACCTGCTTGAGCGCCGCGTCGGCCGCGCCGACCTCGGTGCCACCGCCCTGAGCGACGTCGTCCTTGCCGCCGCCGCTGCCGCCGAGCGTCCCGGCCGCGAGCTTGACCAGCGCGTTCGCCGACACACCCTGCTCCCGGGCCGCGTCGTTGACCGCGACGACGACCGACGCCCGGCCGTTGGCCGCACCGACCACCGCCACGACGCCGGGGCGACCGGAGATCCGGCCGCGTACGTCGAGCGCGAGCTTGCGCAGATCGCCGGTGTTGGCGCCGTCCGGCGCCCGATGGCCGACGTACGCGACGCCGCCGACGTCACGCGCCGACTCCGCCAGCTCGCCGGCCGACGCGAGCAGTTGCGACACCCGTACCCGCTCGATCTCCTTCTCGGCCACCCGCAGGCGCTCGACCAGGTCCGCCACCCGCTCGGGCAGCTCCTCGGGCCGCGCCTTCAACGCCTCGGACAGCTGCGCGACCAGCAGGTGCTCGCGCGCCAGGAACCGGTACGCGTCGTTGCCGACCAGTGCCTCGACCCGGCGGACGCCGGAGCCGATCGAGCTCTCGCCGAGCAGCTTGATCACGCCCAGCTGACCGGACGTACCCGCGTGGGTGCCACCGCACAGCTCGCGAGCCCAGTCGCCGACCGAGACCACCCGGACCTCGTCGCCGTACTTCTCGCCGAACAACGCCATCGCGCCCGACTTGATCGCCTCGTCCTGGCTCATGATCTCGGCATGGACCGTGAGGTCGTCGATGACGAGCTCGTTGACGCGCGCCTCGACGTCGCCGAGCACCGACGCCGGCACCGACCCGGTCGCGGAGAAGTCGAACCGGAACCGCCCGGGCGAATTCTCACTGCCGGCCTGCCGGGCGGTCTCGCCGAGCGCCTCCCGAAACGCCTTGTGCACCATGTGGGTCGCGGTGTGCGAGCGGCTGATCGACCGCCGCCGATCCACGTCGACCAGCGACCGGACCGCCTCACCGAGCGTCACCTCGCCGGACAGCACCCGAGCCCGATGCGCGATCAGTCCGGTCAGCGGCGACTGGACGTCGAGCACCTCGAGCCGGGCTCCCGACTCGAGCTCGACGATGCCGCGGTCGGCCAGCTGGCCGCCGCCCTCGGCATAGAACGGCGTCCGGTCCAGGACGATCTCGACCTCGTCGCCCTCGGCCGCCGACGCGACGCTACCGTCGTCGCCGACGATGCCGCGGACCGAACCCTCCGAGACGACCTCGTCGTAGCCGGTGAAGTCGACCGGGGCGCCGAGCGAGTCGGCGATCTCGCGATAGGCCCCGGTCTCGGCGTGCTGGCCCTTCTTCGCCTTCGCGTCCGCCTTGGCCCGCTGCCGCTGCTCGGTCATGAGCCGGCGGAAGCCGTCCTCGTCGACACTGAGCCCCTGCTCCGACGCCATCTCCAGCGTCAGGTCGATCGGGAACCCGTAGGTGTCGTGTAGCGCGAACGCTTTGTCGCCGGACAGCTGGGTCGCTCCGGACTGCTTGGCCTCGGTCACCGCGACGTCGAAGATCTGCGTGCCGGTGCGAAGCGTCTGGCGGAACGCCTCCTCCTCCGCGTACGCCGTCTTCGAGATTCGCTCCCAGTCGCGCTCCAGCTCCGGGTACGACGCCTTCATCGCGTCCCGGCTCACCGGCAGCAGCTCGTGCACCGCCGGCTCCTGCACACCCAGCAGCCGCATCGACCGGATCACCCGCCGCAGCAACCGGCGCAGGACGTAGCCGCGGCCCTCGTTGCTCGGCCGGATCCCGTCGCCCATCAGCATCAGCGCGCTGCGTACGTGATCGCCGACCACCCGCAGCCGTACGTCGTCGCCATGATCGCGACCGTACGGCCGGCCGGTGAGCTCCGAGGCCCGCTCGATGACCGGGAACACCTCGTCGATCTCGTACAGGTTGTGCTTGTCCTGCAGGAGGTAGGCGACGCGCTCGAGGCCCATGCCGGTGTCGATGTTCTTCGCCGGCAGATCGCCCTGTACGTCGAAGTCGGCCTTGCTGCGCACGGCACTGAGCAGGATCTGCATGAAGACCAGGTTCCAGATCTCCAGGAACCGGTCCTCGTCGACGACCGGGCCGCCGTCCGGGCCGAACTCCGGGCCGCGGTCGATGTAGATCTCGCTGCACGGCCCGGCCGGCCCCGGCACGCCCATGTGCCAGTAGTTGTCCTCGAGGCCACGGCCCTGGATCCGCCCGTCGGGGAGCCCGGCGACCTGGCGCCACAGCGCCCGCGCCTCGTCGTCGTCGTGGTAGACGGTGACCCAGACCCGGTCCGGGTCGAAGCCGTAGCCGCCCTCGTCCTGGGATCCGGTCACAAGCCGCCAGGCCAGATCGATGGCGCCTTCCTTGAAGTAGTCGCCGAAGGAGAAGTTGCCGCACATCTGGAAGAAGGTGCCGTGGCGAGTGGTCTTGCCGACCTCCTCGATGTCCAGCGTTCGCACACACTTCTGGACGCTGACGGCCCGGTCGTACGGCGGGGTCTGCTGGCCGAGGAAGTACGGCTTGAACGGAACCATGCCGGCGTTGACGAACAACAGGGTCGGATCGTCGTAGGGCAGGGGTACGGAGGGCACGACGGTGTGCCCGTTCGCCTCGAAATGGTCGAGGAACCGCCGTCGGATCTCAGCGGTACGCATGCTGCATCACCTCACGGGGACACGAAACGATCAGGAGCGGGTGGCGGCCAGCGCCGGGCGCCGCGATGCGGCTGGATCCTCGAGCGCCGGCTGCGGAGCTCGCTCCCGCGTCCGATCGGTGTCGGCGGCCGGCAGCGCCAGTTGGTGGGCGATCTGCGCCTCCCGCTCGGCCATGCCGGTCCGAACCTCCTCGGCGAACGCGCGCGCGCCGAGTCCGAGGGCCGCGACCTGGTCGGTGATGCCTTCCGGGGTCAGCCGGGAGGCGAGCCGGCGAGCTTTGATCGTGGTGTAGAGGCCCGCGCTCGCGCCCGCGACGAACCAGAAGGTTCGACCCATCACCTGTACGTCGCCTCCTCGGATTGATGCACTGGTGCCATTCTCGCCGCTCGGCGGGCGGCGCGCTGCCGCATTTTGCGACGCCGCTGGTACTCGCGGCGTATCAGCGACCGGATCCGGTCCCGGTTCTCGGTGCGCAGCGCCCGTCGCAGGCCGTAGGCGAGGGCACTCGCGCGTACGAGCGGTCGTCCCATCGTCGCGTCCATGACCTGGGCGGTGGTCGGCACCACGATGGTCCGGCCGTCGGCGGTGACGATGGCATCGGCGCGCGACGTCGCCGCCGGCAGCGGCACCGTCACGTGCGGCTCCACCGCGTCGATCGGGCCGGCGCCTGCGTCCGCTGGACCCATCGGCCGCGGATAGACCACCGGCTCGGACCGGGTCTCGGCCTGCCGGGTCAGTCCCTCGACGGCGGTCCGCAGCTCGTGCAGGTCGCGTCGCGAGCGGCGCCACATGACCGTGAGGACGAGGGCGACCACGAGGGCGATCGCGGAGATCACGACCGCGCTGGTTTCGAGCCCGGACATGCGCCGACCCTATCGCGTGGCCGAAGCGACTCGCCGAGCCACCGTGACCGGCCGTCAGCCGTCCCGGAGGATCGCCCGGATCTTGGCCAGCCGCTCGGCGACGGCGGCCTCCTCGCCGTGGTCGGAGGGCGTGTAGTACTCCCGATCGGCGATGACATCCGGGGCGTGCTGCTGCGGCGCCACGCCACGTGGATCGTCGTGGGCGTAGCGGTAGTCGTGGCCGTGTCCGAGGCTCTCCGCACCCTTGTAGTGCGCGTCGCGAAGCGCCGGTGGCACCGGGCCGATCCGGCCGTCGCGGACGTCCGAGACGGCGGCGCCGATCGCCTTGACGACCGCGTTGGACTTCGGCGCGACGCTCAGCGCGATGACCGCGTGGGCGAGGTTGATCTGCGCCTCCGGCAGCCCGATCATCGCGACTGCCTGTGAGGCCGCGACGGCGGTGGTCAGCGCGGTCGGGTCGGCCATGCCGATGTCCTCGCTGGCCAGGATGACCAGCCGCCGGGCCAGGAACCTCGGGTCCTCCCCCGCTTCGACCATCCGGGCCAGATAGTGCAGCGCGGCGTCGACGTCGGAGCCCCGGATCGACTTGATCAGCGCACTGCTCACGTCGTAGTGCTGGTCGCCCTTGCGGTCGTAGCGGACGGCCGCCCGGTCCACAGCCAGCGCCGCGGTCTCCACGTCGATCGTGTCGCGGCCACGTGTCTGGGCGGCCGACGCAGCGGCTTCGAGGTAGGTCAGGGCCCGCCGGGCGTCGCCGCCGGACAGCCGTACGAGGTGGTCGCGGGCGTCCTCGTCGAGGCCGACTGCTCCGGCCAGACCGCGCTCGTCGACCCGGGCCCGTTCGAGGAGCTCACCGAGCTGCTCATCGGTCAGCGGCTGCAGGGTGAGCAGCAGCGACCGGGACAACAGCGGCGAGATCACCGCGAAGTGCGGATTCTCCGTCGTGGCACCCACCAGGGAGACCCAACGGTTCTCGACCCCGGGCAGCAATGCGTCCTGCTGCGCCTTGCTGAACCGATGCACCTCGTCGACGAACAGCACCGTCTCGCGCTTGCCGTGGGCCAGATCCTGCCGGGCGCCGGCGAGTACCTCGCGTACCTCCTTGACCCCGGCCGACACCGCCGAGACCTCGACGAAGCGCCGGCCGGTGTGGGCCGAGAGGAGCGCGGCGATCGTCGTCTTGCCGGTGCCCGGTGGTCCCCACAGCAGCAGCGACATCGGCTGGTCGTCGTCGATCATCCGGCGCAGCGGGGCTCCCGCCGCGAGTAGATGCTCCTGACCGAGCAACTCCGGGAGGGTCTGCGGGCGCATCCGGACCGCGAGCGGGGCATGCTCGTGCCCGGCGTCGCTGAGGCTGCCGCCACCGGGCTTCGGCGGTGCGCTCGGCAGGTCGAACAGTCCCTCGGTGTCCACGGGAGACGACCCTACGCCGAGTGCCCGACCGACAGCTGATGCCGGGGATGGCGCAGCCTACGAGGCCTTCGCTGCCTCGCGCTGGGCCTTCGCGGCGTCGTGGATGGCCGAGTCGTAGGGCTCGGCGAAGTGGCAGGCCGCCAGGTGTCCTTCCTTGCCGATCTGCACCAGTGGCGGCTCCTGGGTGGCGCAGATCTCCTGAGCCTTCCAGCAGCGGGTCCGGAACCGGCAGCCCGAGGGCGGGTTGATCGGGCTCGGCACGTCGCCCTCGAGGTGGATCCGCTCGCGCCGGCCACCGATCTGCGCCTGCTTCACGTCGGGAATCGCCGACAGCAGGGCCTGCGTATAAGGGTGGTGCGCGTTGCCGTAGATCGACTCGCGATCCCCGACCTCGACGATCTTGCCGAGGTACATGACGGCGATCTTCGGGCAGAAGTGCCGGACCACGGCGAGGTCGTGCGCGATGAAGAGCACCGCGATCTCGAACTCCTTCTGCAGATCCTCCAGAAGGTTGATGACCTGAGCCTGGATCGAGACGTCGAGAGCCGAGACCGGCTCGTCGGCGATCATCAGCTTCGGCTGCAGTGCCAGGGCGCGGGCGATGCCGATGCGCTGCCGCTGGCCACCGGAGAACTCGTTCGGATAGCGGTTGTAATGCTCCGGGTTGAGACCGACGAGCTCCAGCAGCTCCTGGACCCGCGGCAGCACTTTGTCACGCGGGACGACGCTGTGCACCCGCAGCGGCGTGCCGACGATCGCGCCGACCGTATGCCGCGGATTTAGCGACGTGTACGGGTCCTGGAAGATCATCTGCACGTCTTTGCGGAACGGCATCATCTGCTTGGGCGACAGCGGAGCCAGGTCGGTGCCGTCGAGCATGATCGACCCGCTGGTCGGCTCGTAGAGCTTGGTCAGCACGCGGCCGGTCGTCGTCTTGCCGCAGCCGGACTCGCCCACGAGGCCGAGCGACTCGCCCTTGTTAACCGTAAACGACACGCCGTCGACGGCCTGGACCTGGCCGACGACCCGGCGCATCAGGCCCGCCGACTTCACCGGGAAGTACTTGACGAGGTCCTTCACCTCGAGCAGCGGCTTGCCGTTTGAGCTCCAGGACGAACCGCTGTCGGTGGACGTACCGACATCGGACGCGGTCTCAGGAGGAGGAGCCATGACGTCAGACCTCCTTCCTGGCGGCCGCATTGGCCATCGTCTCGGCCGGGTTGCGCAGATGACACCGGCGCAGATGCGAGGCGCCCTCGAGACCCGGAACCAGGTCCGGCAGCTCTCGCTCGCACAAGTCGCCGGGGACGTCGCCGGTGAACCGGCAGCGTGGATGGAACGGACAGCCGGTGGGAGGATGCAACAGGCTGGGTGGCGTGCCCGGGATCGGGAGCAGCCGCTTGGTCGTGTCGGACACGAGCTCGGGGATGCTCTCGAGCAAACCCCAGGTGTACGGCATCTGCGGCTTGGACATCACGGCCGCACAGGAGCCGAGCTCGACCGCCCGCCCGCCGTACATCACCAAGACGTCGTCGGCCATCTCGGCGATCACGCCGAGGTCGTGGGTGATGAAGACGATCGCGGAGCCGAAGTCGCGCTGCAGATCCTGGAGCAGGTCCAGGATCTGGGCCTGGACCGTGACGTCCAGCGCGGTCGTCGGCTCGTCGGCGAACAGCAACTTGGGGTCGTTGATCAGGGCCATCGCGATCATCGCGCGCTGCCGCATGCCGCCGGAGAACTGGTGCGGATAGTCCCGGGCCCGTTGATCGGGCTGCGGGATTCCGACCCGATCGAGCATCGCCACGGCCTTGGCGTTGGCGTCTCGCTTCGTCGCGTCGGGGTGATGCGCAAGGTATCCCTCGGCCAGCTGCGCCCCGACTCGGTAGAAGGGATGTAGCGCGGCCAGCGCGTCCTGGAAGATCATCGCCATCTCGTTGCCGCGAAGCCGGCGCATCCGCTGCTCGGACAGCCCGATGATCTCGGTGCCGCCCACCCGGATGGATCCGCTGATGTGGGTCCGCTTGGCGTCGTGCAGGCCGACGACGGCCATGCTCGACACCGACTTGCCGGATCCTGACTCGCCGACGATGCCGAGCGTCTTGCCCATCTCGACGGAGTAGCTCAGGCCGGTCACGGCGTGGACGAGACCGTCGGCGGTCGGGAACTTGACCGTCAGGTCGTCGACGACAAGAAACGGCTCATCGCTCGCGGGTCGGGTGACGTCCTCCACCGGCGAGCTCATGGTCTCAGTTGTCACGTCAGTCGCACTCTCGGGTCGATCACAGAGTAAAGAATGTCAACCACCAGGTTAGCTATCACCACGAACGATGCCGCAATGAGCACCGTGGCGGAGATGACCGGGAAGTTCTGGTCCTGGATCGAGTCCAGGGCCTGCCGCCCGATCCCCTGGATCCCGAAGATGTACTCGGTGAAGACCGTGCCGGCCAGGAGCGTGGCGAAGTCGAGGCCGAGGATGGTGATGACCGGCACGATGGCAGCCCGTAGGCCGTGTCTGATCACCACCGTTCGCTGGGCCAGGCCCTTCGCCTTGGCCGTGCGGACATAGTCCTCGTTCAGCGACTCGACCATCGAGCCCCGGCTGAATCGGGCATAGCTGGTCGAAGTGGCCAGACCCAGGACAAGCCAGGGCAATATCAGGCCAGTGAACCAGAGCCACGGATTCTGTGTGATCGGGTTGTACTCGGGTTGTGGGAAGACTCCCCAGATGATGACCAGATAGAGATACGACAACAGGGCCAGCAGGTAGTACGGGACCGAATAGATCACCAGCGAACTGCCGACCAGCAGGCGGTCGGTCGCGGTTCCCCGTTTCCTGGCCGCCAGGCTGCCGAGCACGACGCCCAGCGGGAAGAAGATCATCGTGGCGCCGACCGCGAGCGACAACGTGGCTGGGAACCGTGCCTTCATCAGCTCCGTGACCGGCTGGCGGGTGTAGTAGGAGATGCCGAGGCAGGGCGCCGGGCAGGGGTAGGTGGTGCCGCCGAACTCGATGTCCCGGCCGGTGAACAGTCCCTTGGCCCAGACCGCGTACTGCTGGGTGACCGGGTCGTAGTAGCCCAGGGACTCGTTGTAGTCATGGACCCGTTGGGCCGGGCACTGCGGGCTGGTCGCCATGCAGACGACCTGACCCGGGTTCGACGGGCCGTAGAAGAAGAGCGCGAAGACGATCACCGACGTGGCGACGATGACCAGGAAGGCGGCGATCAATCGGCGGACTATGTAGCCGAACACTCAACGCTCCCTTCGGGAGGTGTGGGGCTGGGGGTGGACGGGTGGCCCGTCCACCCCCAACCACATTGACTTGTCAGTGGATCCTCAGCACGTGTCCGAAGATCCGCTGTTCCATCTGGTTACTGCTTGACCCAGATGGTGGCGAAGGTCGGCATGCCGCGCACTTCGTCGTTGTGGTAGCCCTCGATCTTCGAGCCGCGCAGCATCGCGTCGGCCGTGTAGTAATCGGGGATCACCGGGTAGTAGTCGGTCATGATCTCCTTGTCCAGGTCGCCCCAGTGGGGTGGCTGCTGGTCGGCGGCCATCGACTCGATGTCGGTGATCTTCTGGTCGATCTTCGGCACGCTCAGGTACGAGTAGTTCGAGCTGCCCTCGCTGGAGAACACCGGCGAGAACCACGACGAACCGCTCGGCCAGTCAGAGCACCAACCCAGGTGCCGCAGGTTGATCGGAGCGTCCGGATCCTGCGTCAGCTCGTCTTCCTTGTCCGCGTTCGGCACGGCCCGCGGCTGCGGGTCGAAGCCGGCTTCCGAGAGCGCCTTGACGATGATGTTCTTGCCATCGACCGCCGTCGGGTCACTCGCGTCGAACAGGAAGGTCACCGGCGTGTTGAGCGCGCCAGCGTCCTGGAGCATCTGCTTGGCCTTGGCCGGGTCACCGGTGCCGGTGCCACCGTTGCCGATCACGTCGAACGGCGGATCGATCCGGCCAGGCATACCCGGCGGAAGGATCATCGTGGCGGGAACCGCGCTCAGACCCATCGCGAGGCCGGTGGCCAGGCGGTAGTCGTCGAAGTTCCAGGCCGTTCCGAGCGCCTTGCGGACCTCGATGTTCTCCCACTCCGGCTTCCGGGTGTCCATGTACCAGAAGATGGTGCATGGCGATGGACCGGTCACCAGTCGACCAGAGGACTCGGCCTGCTGGCGGCTGGACTGCTGGATGTTGTCGTAGGACATCGCGGTCTGCGCGTCGCCCTGGTCCTCGAGCAGGGTCCGGTCGAGAACCGTCGGGTCACCGCGGTCCACGTCGAAGTCCCACTCGTCCGGGTAGGCGTGCCGGCCCGGGTCGGTGTTCGGGTCCCAGAACTCGTTGCGCACGAGCACCAGACGCGAGGTGCCGGGGTCGAACGACTGGAACTTGTAGGGGCCGGTCGACCACGGGTTGGTGCCGTAGGCGGCGGTGTCACCCATCGCCTGCTGGGGCAGCGGGCCCATCGCCGGGAACGAACCCCAGAACGGCATGTCCGGGAACGGACGGGACATCTGGATGGTGATGTCGCGGCCGTCGACCGAGATGCAGTTGCAGTCGCCGCTCGGGTCGGTGAACGGACCCTTCCAGGTGCCACCCTTGAAGTACGTCTTGGAGTACTGCGCACCGTTGGGGAACGCGCCCTCGGCGAAGTTGTCGAAGGACGCCTTGATGCCGCGCACCATGTCGTCCATCGTCACGTCGCTGCCGTCTTGCCACTTGATCCCGTCGCGGATCGTGAAGGTCCACTCCGTGAAGTCGGCGTTGTGCTGACCGAGGTCGGTCGCCAGGTCCGGGACCAGCTCCATGGCCTGCTTCTGGTCGTTCCACATGTACTGCGTGAGGGACCGGGTCACCATGTTCGACAGGATCGACGTGGTGTTGGTGAAGTACGCCTCGGTCGGGTGCATGCTCTGCAGACCGGAAGTACCCCAGACGTCGATGGTGCCGCCTTTCTGGGCACCATCGATCGGCGGTGCGGGCGCGGGTGCATTAGCGTTCATGATGCCGCCGCCACTGCCACCCTCTGAGAAGCCCTGGTCACCACTGCTGCTGCTGCTGTCGCTGCCACCTCCACATGCGGCGACGACCGCAATCGCGGCGACACTGGTGGCCGCCAATAGACTTCGTAACCTCATGTGCAAACCCACACCTTTCTGGTCGGTACTTCCCACGGCTCCCATGTTGGTCACCGTCGGGTCTTGGGGTCGAAAGCGTCTCGGATCGCGTCGCCGAGCAGGTTCAACGCGAGGACCAGCGCCATGACGCCGAGCACGGGGGCCCAGAGCCACAACGGGAACTGGTCGAAGTATGGAACCGCCTTGTTGATCGTCTGGCCCCACGACGGCCGCTCGGTCAGTCCGATGCCGAGGAAGGCGAGGCCGGCCTCTGCAGTGACGAGAGCGGGCAGCGAGAGCGAGAAGAAGATGACGATCGGGGCGATCAGGTTCGGAAGCAGCTCTTTGAAGAGGATCCGGCGCGTGGGGACGCCGATCACCCGGGCCGCCTGGATGAACTCCCGCTCTCGGAGCGAGAACACCTCGCCTCGGATCAGTCGCGCGAGCGGCATCCAGGTGAAGATCGTCAGCACGCCGATCAATGCCCAGAATTGGGCGACACCGAGCTTGGAAGCGTCTCCGGCCCAGTGGCTGTAGATGATCGGCGCCAGGGTCAGTGCCCCGAGGATGAAGGGGAACGACAGGAACAGGTCGACGAAGAAGGTGAGCACTCGGTCGAGCCAGCCGTGCGAGAAGCCGGCGACCAGGCCGATGAGAATGCCGATGACCGTGCTGAGGATCGTGGCGATCGAGGCCACCATCAGCGAGGTCCGACAGCCGTACACCCACTCCGCGAGCAGGTCGTTGCCGGTGCCCCGCTCGACGCCCAACGGGTGATCCCACGTGAAGCCGTGGTCCGGCGGGCCGACCTTTCCGAAGGTCGTGTTGATGTCGATGATCTCGCTGCCGGGATAGGCGCGGAGCTCGACACCGAACGCCTTACAGATCAGCGGGGCGAAGATTGCGACCAGGACGAAGAAGAGGATGACCGCCGCAGAGAGAATGGCGACCTTGTCGTGGCGGAGCCGCTCGAATGCGATCTGCATCGGCGAGCGGCCGTGGATTGCATCCTCTGAGACGGTCTCTGGAAGCTCATCTGCGTGATGCAGGGCCTCCTCGGCTTCGAGTGGCGGCAGAGACATCGTCACCTCCGTTCGCACCGCGGGCAGTGTCATCGGCGTGCCGGGATCTTCCGTACGCCGTCGGGGACTCTAGACGACCACTTCGATCAGTACGGACTAGGGCAGGTAACGATCCTGAAACGCTTGCTGACCTCGACGAACCCGATCTGTCACAACCCATGCGCAGCGTCTGGCCGGATTCCTCACGTTTCGCGCTGATTCGGTACGCGCCGGTGGGAGCGCGTTTTGGGGGTGGACGCGAACGCCCACCCCCAAAACAGTTGACATCTCGCCCGGCCGACCGGCCAGCGCGACCGGCCCGAGATCCCGGTTAGATCACTGCTTGACCCACATCGTGGCGAAGGTCGGCATGCCGCGTACTTCGTCGTTGTTGAAGCCCATGATCTTCGAGCCGTGCAGCATCGCGTTCGCCGTGTAGTAGTCGGGAATCACCGGGTAGTAGCTGGACATGATCTCCTTGTCGAGATCGCCCCAGTGCGGCGCTTGCTTCTCGGCCGGCATGCTCTCGATCTGCCTGATCTTCTGGTCGATCCTCGGCACGCTCAGGTACGAGTAGTTCGAGCTGCCCTCGCTGGAGAACACCGGCGAGAACCACGACGAGCCACTCGGCCAGTCCGAACACCATCCGAGGTACCTGAGGTTGATCGGTGCGTTCGGATCCTGTGTCAGCTCGTCCTCCTTGTCGGCATTGGGCACCGCGCGCGGCTGTGGATCGAAGCCGGCCTCCGAGAGCGCCTTGACGATGATGTTCTTGCCGTCCACCTTCGTCGGGTCGCTCGCGTCGAACAGGAAGGTCACCGGCGTGTTGAGTGCACCGGCGTCCTCGAGCATCTGCTTGGCCTTCTCCGGATCGCCGTTGCCAGTGCCACCGTTGCCGATCACGTCGAACGGCGGATCGATCCGGCCGGGCAGTCCGGGCGGAAGGATCATGGTGGCGGGAACCGCTCAGGCCCATGGCGAGCCCGGTCGCCAGTCGGTAGTCGTCGTACGGCCAGGCGGTGCCGAGCGCCTTGCGGACCTCGATGTCCTGCCACTCGGGCTTGCGGGTGTCCATGTACCAGAAGATGGTGCACGGCGACGGTCCGGTCACCAGTCGGCCCGACGACTCGGCGCCCGAGCGGCTGGCCTGCTGGATGCTGTCGTACGACATCGCGGTCTGGGCTTCGCCCTGGTCTTCCAGCAGGGTCCGGTCCAGCACGGTGGGGTCGCCACGGTCGACGTCGAAGTCCCACTCGTCGGGGTAGGCGTGCCGGCCCGGGTCGGTGTTCGGGTCCCAGAATTCGTTGCGCACCAGGGTCAGGCGGGACGTGCCCGGGTCGAAGGACTGGAACTTGTAGGGGCCGGTCGACCACGGGCTGAGCCCGTAGGACGCCACGTCACCCTCGGCCTCCTTCGGGAGCGGCCCCATCGCCGGGAACGAGCCCCAGTACGGCATGTCCGGGAACGGGCGTGACATCTGGATGGTGATGTCGCGGCCGTCGACGGTGACGCAGCCGCAGCCACCACTGGGATCGGTGTACGGACCGGCCCAGTCGCCGCCCTTGAAGTACGTCTTGGAGTACTCCGCACCGTTCGGGAACGCCCCGTCGGCATGGTTGTCGAACGACGCCTCGATGCCGCGCACCACGTCGTCCATCGTCACGTCGCGACCGTCCTGCCACTTGATCCCGTCGCGAATCGTGAAGGTCCACTTGGTGAAGTCGTCGTTGGGACGCCCGAGGTCGGTCGCGAGATCCGGCACGAGCTCCATCGCCTGCTTCTCCTCACTCCACCGGTACTGAGTGAGCGACCGGGTCACGAGGTTCGACAGGATCGACGTCGTATTCGTGAAGTACGCCTCGGTCGGGTGCATGCTCTGCAGACCGGAGGTACCCCAGACGTCGATCGTGCCGCCCTTCTGGGCGCCGTCGATCGGGGGTGCGGGTGCCTCGGCGTCGGCGTTCAGGATCGATCCCGCGCCACCGCCGGCCCGGAAGTCCTCTCCGGAGCCCCCACCTGTGTCGCTGCCGCCCCCACAGGCGGCCAGCGCCAGCAGGCCGGCGACACCGATCGCCGCCGTCAATCTTGGTAACTGCATGAAGATCAGCACCTCTCGGATCGGTCGACTGCACCGGCGTCCGGATCGGCCGCCGGCGAGTTGCGTGGCCGAAGGCAGGCGAGGGAGAGCCCCGATCTGGGCACGTGCCACCCCTAACCGATTGAGTCTGGATTGGCCGGTTAGGAGCGCAACACGGTCCGGGGTCACGAATCAAGGCAGGTTTGGGTTGCGCGCGGGACAAGGCGCCGACGGCCGACTCGGATCCGACGCGATCTGAGGCGGGCCGCAACCCGGACGTAATGCAGGTAACGATCTGATCGCCAACCGAATCGTGAGATCGGCCGACCTGGACTTATTTCGGCGGGTCGGCGTCCTCCGGCTTGGCGTCGATCCCCGCCTCGCGACGTTGCGCCGCTGTGATCGGCGTCGGTGCGCCGGTCAGCGGGTCACCGCCGGACGCGGTCTTCGGAAAGGCGATGACGTCGCGGATCGAGTCGGCTCCGGCCAGCAGCGCGCACAGCCGGTCGAGTCCGAGGGCGATCCCACCGTGCGGTGGCGGGCCGTACTCGAACGCCTCCAGTAGGAAGCCGAACTGTCCCTTGGTCTGCTCCTCAGTCAGGCCGAGCACGTCGAAGACCCGCTGCTGGATGTCGGGGCGGTGGATTCGGATGCTGCCGCCGCCGAGCTCGGTGCCGTTGAGGACGATGTCGTACGCCCGGCTCAGTGCCTCGCCGGGTTGCTTCTCGAATCGGTCGACCCACTCGTCGGTCGGCGCGGTGAACGGATGGTGCACCGAGGTCCAGCCGTCGTCGGTCGCCTCGAACATCGGCGCCTCGACGACCCATACGAACTCCCAGCGCGACTCGTCGATCAGGTCGCAGCGGGCGCCGATCTCCAGCCGTGTCGCAGCGAGCAGACCGAGGGCGTCGGACCGCTTGCCGGCCGCGAAGAAGATGCAGTCGCCGGGCTCGGCGCCGGTGTGCCCGGCGAGACCGGCGCGTTCGGACTCCGACAGGTTCTTGGCGACCGGGCCGCCGAGCTCGCCGTCCTCGCCGACCAGCACGTACGCCAAGCCCTTCGCTCCGTGCGCCCGTGCCCACTCCTGCCACGCGTCCAGCTCCCTTCGCGCCTGCGAGCCGCCGCCGGGCATCACGACCGCGCCGACGTGGAAGTCCTCGACGCCGTCCGGCGCCTTGAAGATCCGGAACGGCGTGTCGGCGAAGTACGCCGTGCAGTCGACCAGCTCGCAGCCGAAGCGCAGATCGGGCCGGTCGATGCCGTAGCGCCGCATCGCCTCGGCATAGGTCATCCGCGGGATCGGCGTCGTCACCTCGTAGCCCAGGACCTCGCGCCACAGCCGTACGAGGACCTGCTCGGTCAGGCCGAGCACGTCGTCGACGTCGCAGAAGCTCCACTCGACGTCGAGCTGGGTGAACTCCGGCTGCCGGTCGGCCCGGAAGTCCTCGTCACGGAAGCACCGCGCGATCTGGTAGTAGCGCTCGAGCCCGGCGACCATGAGCAGCTGCTTGAACAGCTGCGGCGACTGCGGCAGCGCGTACCACTTGCTCGGCTGGAGTCGCACCGGGACGACGAAGTCGCGGGCCCCCTCGGGCGTCGAGCGCGTGAGATAGGGCGTCTCGATGTCGAGGAAGTCGTGCGCCGTCATGACGTCGCGGATGATCCGCGTGACGTCGGCCCGCAGCCGCAGGTTGTGCGCCATCTCCGGCCGTCGCAGGTCGAGGTAGCGGTAGCGCAGCCGTACCTCCTCGTTGACCGGCGTGCTCTCGTACTCCTCGACCGGGAACGGCAGCGGCGCAGCCTCGCTGAGGATCTCGACCGCGTCGGCCACGACCTCGATCTCGCCGGTCGGCAGGTTGGGGTTCTCGTTGCCCTCTGGGCGCCGACGCACCTGGCCGACGACACGCAGGCAGAACTCCGACCGCAGTGGGCGGGCCGCCTCCTCGTCGCGGATCACGACCTGGACCACGCCGCTGGTGTCCCGCAGGTCGATGAACGCCACTCCCCCGTGATCGCGCCGCCGCGCGACCCAACCGGTCAGGGTGACCGTGGCGTCGATGTCGGCGGCGCGCAAGGCGCCTGCGTCATGGGTACGGATCACGTGTCGAGCTCCTTCGTGACGATGCGAGGACGGAGGTCGGCGGCGGGCGGCCGCCAGGTGTCCGGATCGGCGTCGACCTGGTCGCCGGAGCGGATGTCCTTGACCTGGTGGGCATCGGTCGAGTCGGCCGAGGGCGGGAACCAGACGTACGGGATGCCGCGCCGGTCGGCGTGCCGGATCTGCCGACCGTACTTCGCCGCCGCCGGCGCCACCTCGGTCGGGATGCCGCGCGATCGCAGCCGGGCGGCGACGTCGCGGCTGGCGGGCCGGGACGCGTCGTCGGGCAATGCCACAAGGACACACGACGGCACGCTGCGATCGGCGTCTATCCGGCCGCGGGCGATCAGCGGCGCCAGCAGCCGGGTGATGCCGAGTGAGATGCCGACACCGGGATAGGTCGACCGGCCGTCGTTCGCGAGCGAGTCGTAGCGGCCGCCGGCGCAGATCGACAGCGCACCGAGCTCTTCGGTGAATCCCTCGAAGATCGTGCCGGTGTAGTAGTCGAGCCCGCGGGCGATCCGGAGGTCGGCGACCACGCGGAACCGATCGGAGTTGGCCGGTGCCGCCGCCTCGACGGCCTGGCTCAGCTCGTCGAGCCCGGTGTCGAGCAGCGGGTGTGTCACGCCGAGCTTGCGTACGTCGTCGGCGAACGACGCGTCGTCCCGGTTGATCTGGGCCAGGTCGAGGCATGCCTGGACCTGGTCGCCGGTCAGTCCGAGCCGGTCCAGCTCAGCTCGTATCCCCTCGGCTCCGATCTTGTCGAGCTTGTCGATGCCCCGCATCACGCCGGTCGGATCGCCGATGCCGAGGCCGAGGTAGAAGCCCTCGATGAGCTTGCGGTTGTTGATCCGCAGCGTGATCGGCGGGAGTGGCAGCCGGCTGAGTGCCTCGGCCATCACGGTCGTGACCTCGATGTCGGCGTCGAGGTGAAGCTCGTCGCGCCCGATGATGTCGATGTCGGCCTGGGTGAACTCGCGATAGCGGCCCTCCTGCGGCCGCTCGCCTCGCCAGCAGCGCTGGATCTGGTAGCGACGCAGTGGGAAGTTCAGGTGGCCCTGGTGCTCGACGACGTAGCGCGCCAGCGGCACGGTGAGGTCGAAGTGCAGTCCGATTCCGGCGTCGCCCTCGTCGGCATCGGCCTGCAGCCGGCGCAGGACGTACACCTCGTGCGAGGTCTCGCCCTTGCGCATCAGCTCCTCGAGCGGCTCGACCGAACGGGTCTCGATCGACGCGAAGCCGTGCAGCTCGAAGGTCTCGCGCAGGGTGTCGATGACGGCCAGCTCGGCCGCGCGTTGACTGGGAAGGAACTCCGGGAATCCCGACAGTGGCGTGGTCTTGGGCATGGTCACTTTCTCGAGTTGTCAGCCGCTATTTGCCCCCCAGGGCCATCTGCGGCTGACAACTCAGTCAAGTACGGGTTCGTCGCGCGTTCGCGTCCGATGGTCGTCTGGGGTCCGTGGCCGGGCAGTACGACGATCCGGTCGTCCAGCGGCAGCACCTTGTCATGAAGGCTGCGCAGCATGGTCGGGTGGTCGCCGCCCGGCAGGTCGGTGCGTCCGATCGATCCGGCGAACAGCAGGTCCCCGGCGAACATGACCTCTGGCACGTCCTCGGGTCCGTCGTAGGCCGAGCGGAACGTCACCGACCCCTTGGTATGCCCAGGCGTGTGGTCGACGACGAACTCGATGCCGGCCAGGGTGAGCTTGGCCGCGTCGGTGAGCTCGCGTACGTCGTCGGGCTCGGCGAACGAGTAGCCCGAGCCGAGCAGCATGCCGGCCGACTCCGGTGAGATGCCGGCCATCGGATCGGTGAGCAGGTGCCGGTCGTCCGGATGCAGATAGGCCGGCGACTCGTACGAGCCGGCCACCGGGACGACGCACCAGACGTGGTCGATATGTCCATGGGTGAGCAGGATGCTGACCGGCTTGAGTCGCTGCTCGCGTACCACTTCGGCGACCCCGTCGGTGGCGTCCATGCCCGGATCGACGACGACGCACTCGGCGCCCGGCCCGGTGGCCACGACGTAGCAGTTCGTGGCCCAGGGACCGGCGGGGAACGCGGCGATCAGCACGGCACCCGAGACTACGCGAGCCGCAGCGAAGGCTACGAATCGATTGCGATGCGACACGAAGGGTGGTCGTACTCTTAGACTTGCCGGTCGTGGTCACCAAGAAAGAGCGCCGGCGCATGCTGGCCCGGGAGCATCACCAGCGGCAGCAGGTGCGTCGGGCGGTTCGCGAGCGTCGTCGCCGGCGACGCAACATCGTGATCGGGGCCATCGTGGTGTTGGCTCTTGTCGTTGGCGCCGGCTGGTTGCTCAAAGACAAGGTCCTCGACGATAGCTCGGCCTGGTCGCCAGGTGTCGACTCCGGTGCGGTGTCGACCGTTCACCTGGGGGTGACGGCATGAACGCACAGAGCCCATGGGGCCGCGTCGACGACGAAGGCACGGTCTACGTCAAGACGCGCGAGGGCGAGCGAGCCGTCGGTCAGTGGCCCGATGCCGATCCCGACGAGGCGATGGCGCTGTTCACGCGTCGCTACGACGGGCTGCGGGTCGAGGTCGAGTTGCTCGACAAGCGCGTACGAGGCGGGTCGCTGTCGCCGGAGCAGGCCGAGACGACCGTGAAGGGCGTACGCGAGACGGTCGCGACGGCGGCCGCGGTCGGGGATCTGGACGGCCTGCTCGACCAGCTCGACGCGCTGAGTCCGGTGATCACCGAACAGCGCGAGAGCCGCAAGGCGGCCAAGGCCGAGCGCAGTGCCCAGGCCCGCGCCGACAAGGAGCGCATCGTCGAAGACGCTGAGCGGATCGCGGCCGGCACCGACTGGCGCGGTGGCGCCGACAAGCTCCGCGCGCTGCTCGACGAGTGGAAGACGCTGCCGCGGCTCGACAAGGCGACCGACGACCCGCTGTGGCACCGGTTCTCCAGCGCCCGTACGGCGTTCACCCGCAAGCGCAAGCAGCAGTTCGCCGAGCTCAACGAGAAGCGACAGGCCGCCAAGCACGTCAAGCAGAAGCTGCTCGACGAGGCGGAGCGGCTGTCCAACTCGACCGACTGGGGGGCGACGTCGCGGGCGTACCGCGATCTCATGCAGCAGTGGAAGGCCGCAGGACCGGCGCCTCGGGCCGACGAGGAGCGGCTCTGGACGGCGTTTCGAGCCGCCCAGGACACCTTCTTCACCGCCCGCGACGAGGCCAACGCCGAGCTCGATCGGGAGTTCGCCGCCAATGCCGAGACGAAGCGGGCCATCCTCGAGGATGCGGAGAAGCTCGTCCCGGTGGAGGACGCCGCAACAGCACGGAGCGCGTTCCGCCCCCTGTCGGAGCGCTGGGACGCCGCCGGCAAGGTGCCTCGAGCGGACATCCGCGAGCTCGAGGGGCGGATGCGCGCCGTCGAGACCGCGATCCGCGACGCCGAGGACGTGCACTGGCAGCGGACCAACCCCGAAGCGAGGGCCCGGGCCGCCGACACGGTGGCGCAGCTCGAGTCGTCGCTGACCGATCTGCGGGGTCAGCTCGACAAGGCGAAGACGGCCGGCAACGACAAGAAGGCCCACGAGGCCGAGCAGGCCATCGAGGCCCGCGAAGCCTGGCTGGTCGAAGCCCGCAAGGCCCTCGCTGACTTCTCCTAACCCCCTCCCGATCATCAGCCACTCGTGGCGCGCTCATCGGCCACTCGTGGCGCGCTGATCGGTCACTTGTGGTCCGCTCATCAGCCACTCGTGGCGCGCTGATCGGTCACTTGTGGTCCGCTCATCAGCCACTCGTGGCGGGCTGATCAGTCACTCGCGGTCCGCTCATCAGCCACTCGTGGCGGGCTGATCAGTCACTCGTGGCCCGATCATCAGCCACTCGTGGCGGGCTGATCAGTCACTCGTGGCCCGATCATCAGCCACTCGTGGCGGGCTGTGGATAACTTCCGCGGCGGATCGGCGATCGGCGGCATGCTTCGGGAATGTCCGACCTGATCAACGACGGCCTCCCGTTCCGAATCTCCCGCGACGGCGCTCTCGGCATGACTCGAAGCCACCTGCGCACGTTGGTACGTGACCATCGGATCCGGTCGCTGTTTCGGAGTGTGTACGTCGACACCGCCACGCCGGACACTCGCGACCTGCGTACATTCGCGCTGACCTTGGTGCTGCCGCCACACGGCGTGATCTGTCACTGCTCGGCCGCGTGGGCACTGGGAATCGATGCGTTCCAGCCGAAGGACCGCTTCTTGCTCACGCCACAGTGCATGGTTCCGCATGGCACCGGCCGCTCGCGGCATCCGGGAGTCCGGTGCATCCAGGGCTACTTGCCTGACTCCGACGTCATGATCGTGAACGGCCTCCCACTTACGACAGCGAGCCGAACGACAGTCGATCTCATGCGTACGCTCCGCCGGCCCTACGCGCTCTCGGTCGCAGACGCCATGGTTCGGGCCGAGCTCGTGACGATCGCCCAGCTCGCCCGACGAATCCGGCGGCTCAAGCACTTCCCGGGGATCATCCAGGCCCGCGATCTGCTTCGCCTCATCGATCCGCGCGCCGAGTCGCCTGGTGAGAGCTGGCTACGACTGCGGCTCGTCGACGCGGGGTTCCCGTTCCCGCGGCCGCAGTACGAGGTGATCGACCATCGCGGACGGGTCATCGCACGCATCGATCTCGCATACCCCGAGATCAGGCTTGCGATGGAGTACGACGGCGCGGCGTACCACTCCCACGAGGAGGACCGGAGTCACGACGAGGAGCGGCGCGACCTGCTGACCGACGCGTACGGGTGGCGATTCGAGCGCGCGACGAAGGCCGACGTCCTCGGGAGCGATCCGGCATATGAGATCGGCATCGGCAAGCTGCTCGGCATCGAGCCGCTGCCGCGCACCTGGTGACGGGCGCGATCCACCACGAGTGGCTGATCACCGCACCACGAGTGACCGATCACCGCACCACGAGTGACCGATGATCGCACCACGAGTGGCGGATGATCGGGGGTCAGGTGCGGGCGAAGGTGAGGGTTTCGCCGTCGACGCCGCGCATCCAGAGGTCGTTGCAGGCGGCCGCCATCGCGTCGAGCCCGTCGACGACGGTGGCGAAGACCGTGCCGGGCACCCAGCCAACGTCGCCGTTGATCAGCAGGTTGTTGCGCCCGTAGAACAACGCGAGATCGACGACGTTGCCCAACTCCCCCGCCGACGCATAGCCGTAGGCCGGGTTCTGCAGCTGTCCGCCGGTGAAGTTGAAGTAGCACACGTCGCCCGGGATCGGCGTCACCGTCGAGTTCTCCAACCCGGGCTCGGCCGCCGCGAACGCCGGCACCAGGGTGTAGATCTCGTTGCGGGCGTACTTGCCGTGGTAGACCTGCGCCGACTGCGGCAGCGCATCCCACACCGCCGCACACGTACGCGGCGCCTCGTCGTCGAGCAGCCGAGCCGTACACGACACACCGCGCTTGTCGAGGCTGATCGTCAGATGCCGTGCCATCAGTGCGAACTCCCATCGGCAGCAGGCCAGTCGTCGTCGGGCCGGGGCAGTCGCCAGGACGTGGCAGCCTCAAACGCCCGGCAGGCCCGCAGCACCAGGGCGTCGGAGTGCCGCGGCCCGACCACTTGCAGCCCGATCGGCAGGCCAGAGCCGGTGCGCCCGCACGGCACACTCGCCGCCGGCTGCTGCGTCAGGTTGAAGGGGTAGGTGAACGGCGTCCACTCGGTCCACCGGCGCATCCCGGACCCGGCCGGCACCTCGACCCCCGCCTCGAAGGCCGGCCGCGGCAGGGTCGGCGTGACAAGCAGGTCGTACGTCTGGTGGAACTGCCCCATCCGGACGCCAAGATCCATCCGTACCTGGGTCGCGTCCAGGTAGTCGAGCGCAGTCATCCGGCGACCCTCCTCGGCGATCTCCGCCAGCCCCGGATCGACTCGGTCCAGCGCGTCCTCGCCATGGCTCAGCACCACCTTCGCCGCGCCGCTGAACCACAGCGTGTGGTAGGCCCCGATCGGGTCGTCGAAGTCCGGGCCGACCTCCTCCACGATCGCACCGAGCTCGGCCAGGACACCCACTGCCGCTCGGACCGAGGCATCGATCTCGGGATCGACGTGGGCGTAGCCGAGCCGCGGCGAGTACGCGATCCGCAGCCCCTCGACTCCGTCGTCCAGACCCTCGAGGTACGACCCACTCGGCGACCCCAGCGCCGACCAGTCGCGTACGTCGGGTCGGGTGATGACGTCCATCAACAGGGCGGTGTCCGTGACGGTCCGGGTCATCGGCCCGACATGGGACAAGGTGCCGAAGGGGCTCGGCGGATAGAGCGGCACCCGGCCGTACGTCGGCTTCAGCGTCACGATGCCCGAGAATCCGGCCGGGATCCGGACCGAGCCGCCGCCGTCGGTGCCGACCGTCAGCGCGCCCATCCCGAGTGCCACGGCAGCCGCACTGCCGCCGCTGGAGCCGCCCGACGTGCGCGACGGATCCCACGGGTTGCCGGTCGGGCCGCACAGCAGACTGTCGGTGACGCCCTTCCAACCGAACTCGGGCGTCGTCGTCTTGCCGAGCAACACCGCGCCCTGCTCCCGCAGCCGAGCCGTCGCCGGTGCATCGACGTCCCAGACCTGCTCCGGCGAGATCAGCCGCGACCCTCGCAGCGTCGGCCACCCCTTCGCGGGCAGCAGGTCCTTGATCGAGGTGGGTACCCCGTCGACCGACCCGAGCGGCTCACCTCGCTGCCAGCGCTGCTCGGACTCGCGAGCCGATGCCAGCGCCCGCTCCGGATCGACCAGGCAGAACGCGTTGACCGCCTTGTCATAGGCGTCGATCCGGCCGAGCGCTGCCTGGGTCGCCTCGACCGGCGACAGTTCGCCCGCGGCGTACGCATGATGCAACTCGGCAGCGGTCAGCAGAGCCAGATCAGCCATCTCGACTCCCCTTCTCCACGGCCGCGAAGCCGAGGTGCTTGTCGACGACATTCAAGAGCGGCTCCCCCGCCTGCCACCGTGCCAGATTGCGGGCGAACAGCTCGATGATGCGGTCGGCCCAGCCCACCGAGTCGCCCGACATGTGTGCCGACACGATCACGCGCGGGTGCCGCCACAGCGGATCTCCGGGTGGTAGCGGCTCCTCGGTGAACACGTCGAGACCGGCGCCGTCGATCCGGCCCGACTCGAGTGCTTCGACCAGGGCCGGCTGGTCGACCAGGGCCCCGCGACCCACATTGATCAGCCGCGCCGTCGACGGCATCGCGTCGAAGACGTCGGCGTCGATCAGGCCCCGGGTCTGCTCGGTCAGCGGCGCGACGGCCACCACGTAGTCGGCGTCGGACACCGCTCCGGTCAGGTCGGACACCGACGACACCGCGCCGAAGTCCGGGTCGGCATCGCGAGGAGTACGGCCGACGCCATGGACCGTCATGCCGACCGCCCGAAGCAGCCGGGCGATCTCACGACCGATCGATCCGGTGCCGACGATGACGACCCGCTTGCCGACGACGTCCTCGGTCTCGCGATAGGACCAGTGCTCGGCCTGCTGGAAGCGCACCGTGGCCGGCAGCTCCTTGGCGAAGGCGAGGATCAGCGCGAGCACGTACTCCGCCATCGGCCGGTCGAAGACGCCGCGCGAGTTGGTGACGACCACCGGGCTCTCGGCCAGCTCGGGAAACAGCACCCGGTCGACGCCGGCGCCCGCGACATGCACCCACCGCAGCGCATCGGCAGCCGGCCAGGCGTCCCGCAGCGCCGCCGAGCGGAAGTCCCAGACGAACAACACCTCGGCGCCCGGGAGTGCCTCGGCGAGAGTGTCGCCATCGACATAGCGGACATCGGCCACCGCCTCGATCGGCTCCATGCCGTCCGGCCGGCCGCCGCACAGCGCGGCGACGACGGGGCGGGACGTGTCCGGTTTGCTGCGGGCTTGCATGCGTACTCCACACTGGCTCTTGACCCTCGCACCGACCTGGGTTGACGCTAGAGACGCGTTTGTACGATTGTCAACAATCTCGCCTGCGGCGAGGACGTGGAACATCTGATCCGTCCGGGGCGCGGCTGTGGAGCGAGGTGTTCGATGGATGTTCTCCCAGCGGAGTACGACCTGCCGATTCCGCCGGAGTCGGCCCTGCAACGCCATATCGGCGTGGTCGCACCGTTCGACCTCGCCCTCGACCGGGAGCTGTGGCGCTGGACGCCGGACGACATCTCGCTGCACCTGGCGCGAACGCCGTACTCGCCGCTGCATGTCGGAGTCGAGCTGGCCGCGACGATCAGCGAAGCCGGCGACGTACGCGACGCGACCCGGATCCTGACACCGTTGGAGCCCGAGGTCGTCGCGTACGCCTGCACCTCCGGCAGCTTCGTCGGCGGCCTGGCCGGCGAGGACGCGGTGCGCCGGGCGATGTGCGACGGCGGCGCGCCGAAGGCGGTGACCGCGTCGGGGGCGCTGCTGGCGGCGCTGGCGGAGGTGGGTGCCGGCCGGATCGCGATCGCGACGCCGTACGTCAGCGACGTCACCGACCTGCTCTGCGGCTTCCTCGAGGAGGCCGGAGTCGAGACCGTGTCGCGCACGGACCTGCGACTCGAAGGCCGGATCTGGACCGTGCCGTACGAGCAGACGCAGGAGCTCATCATCGCCACCGACCACGTCGATGCCGAGGCGATCTTCGTCAGCTGCACCAACCTGGCGACCTACGACCTGATCCCCCGCATCGAGGCCGCCCTCGGCAAGCCGGTCCTCAGCGCCAACCAGGTCACCATGTGGGCCGCCCTGGCCGCGATCGGCCGCACCGCCGTCGGGCCGACCCAGCGGCTGCTCGAACGCGGGACGAACTCCGTGGCCAACGCGCCTCGCCTGCGCCGCTGGATCAGCGTTCGTCGAGGATGGCGTGCAGAAAGGACCTGGTCCGATCGTTCTCCGGCTCGCTGAAGATCTTGTCCGGCGGGCCCTGCTCGACGATCTGACCGCTGTCGAACATCATCACCCGGTGGGAGACGTCGCGGGCGAATCCCATCTCGTGGGTGACGATCAGCATCGTGATGTCGGTCGTCTCGGCGATGTCGCGCAGCACGCCGAGCACGCCCACGATCAGCTCCGGGTCGAGTGCGGACGTCACCTCGTCGAGCAGCAGGATCCTCGGCTCCATCGCGAGCGCGCGAGCGATGGCGACGCGCTGCTGCTGGCCGCCGGACAGCTGGGACGGATGAGCGTCCACCTTGTCGCCGAGCCCGACCTGTTCGAGCAGCTCGCGGGCCTTCTCCGAGGCCTCCGCCTTGCGCTTGCCCAGCACCCGGATCGGAGCCTCGATGAGGTTCTCCAGGACGGTCATATTGGGGAACAGGTTGAAGTGCTGGAAGACCATGCCAATCTGCTTCCGCACCTCGCGCAGATGCTTCTGGTTGGCAGGCACGAGCTTGTCGCCCTTGCGCATGTGCCACAGCGGCTGGTCGCCAACCCAGATGTGCCCACCGGTCAGGTCCTCTAGGGTCATCAACAGCCGCAGGATCGTGGTCTTGCCGGATCCGCTGGGTCCGATCAGTGTGACCCGCTCACCGGCGTTCACACTGAAGTTCAGCTGGTCCAGGACGGTCAGGTCGCCGAATCGTTTGACCACGTCGTCGAACCGGATCAGCGGCTGGCCGTCGGCAGCCGCGCGGGTCGTAGTGGGCTGGGTGGTGGTGTCAGGCGTGGCCAAGACGAATCTCCAGTCTCCTCAGCGCTACGGCCGCGGGGTAGCTCGCGGCCAGGAAGATCAGGCCGGCAATGGTGAGCGGCTCGACGTAGTCGAAGTTCCTCGCGCCGATCCCCTGCGCCACGCTGACCATCTCGGGTACGGAGATCACGAAGAGGAACGGGGTCTCCTTGAACATCGAGATCACGTAGTTGCCGAGAGACGGCAGCACGTTGCGCAGCGCCTGCGGCAGGATGACGTGCTGCCAGACGAAGCGCCGGGGAATCGACAGCGCCGTGGAGGCTTCCCACTGTCCCTTGGGGACGGCGTCGATCCCGGCGCGGTAGACCTCGGCGTAGTAGCAGGCGTAGTGCAGCCCGAGACACCACACTCCGACGGTGGTCGCGCCGACCAGGATCCCGTAGTCGGGGAGCACGTAGAACAGAAAGAACAGCTGAACCGGGATGGGCGTCGACCGGACGAACTCCAGGAAGCCCGTGACCACCTGGGACAGCACCGGCACGTGGAGATAGCGGATGACGGCGAAGAGGAGTCCGACGACCGCGGCGATCACCGAGCTGAGGATCGTGACGGTCAGCGTGTACTTGAAGAACGCCTCGAGGATGTCGGGGAAGATGTCGACCGCGTAGTTCCAATCCCAGTTCATGCGAGAACCTTCCGTTCCTCGGGAAGCTCCTCCTCAGGAGTGGGCCCTCGGAAGCTGAAGATCTTGCGTCGCGGTTCGGCGCGCCCGAGGCGGGCCTTGGCTCTGGCCTCCAGCGCTCGCAGGACCAAGGTGAAGGCATAGGCCAGCAGGAAGTAGACGACGAGCTCGGCAACGTAGAGGGAGACATAGTGCGTCGTCTCGGACCGACGGTAGAGCTCGCCGACCGAGAGAAAGTCCAGCACGCCCGGGATCAGGAACACCAACGGCGTGCTCTTGAGCAGTTGGATGAGCAGATTGTTGAACGGCGGGATCATCAACGGCACCGCCTGCGGGAGGATCACCCGGCGCATCCGTTGGAAGGGCGTCAGGTTGAGCGCGACCGCGGCCTCCCACTGCGGCGTCGCCACCGCGTTGATCGAGCCGCGCACGACCTCCGCCCCGTAGGCGCCGAAGTTGAGGCTGAACGCGATGATCACCGGGATGACCGGCTCGGTCCAGACGATGCCGACGATCACGGGGAAGGCGAAGACGAACCAGAACAGCTGAATCAGCAGCGAGGTGCCGCGGAAGAGCTCGATGACGAACCGGGCGAAGGTCCGCGGCACGATGTGCTTGACGCGGGCCAGCATGCCGAGGACGAACGCGATGACCAGCGCCAGGGCGGCGCTGATCACCGTGAGGTAGATGGTGACCCACAGACCGCTCTGGAAGTCGTCGAGCCACGGGCCGAGGTTGTAGTCGCTCACGGCGATGGCCGATCGATCAGCCGATGTTGCAGAGCTTCTCGGTGGTCAGGTTCGGGGGCGGCAGCGTCTCCGACCCGAAGCCGAACTTCTCGATCAGCGGTGTCAGCTCGTTGGGCGGACCGATCAAATCGGCGAGCTTCTCGTTGAATGCCTGGACCAGATCGTCGTCGTCCAGGCGGAACACCGCGCCACCGCAGCCGTAGATCTTCTGGCCCGTCTTCGGGTCCACCGGCGTGAAGGGCTCGGTGACCTCGAAGCCGGGTGCCTGACCTTGGTTGACGATCCAGTTGAGCGTGATGCTGGTCAGCGAGATCGCGTCGATGCGGCCCTGCTTGAGCTGGATCAGGCCGGCCTGCTGGTCAGGGACGGTCACGACGTTGAGCCGTCGACGCCGGCGTCCTCGAGATAGGGGCCCTCGACCGCTCCGCTGAAGACGCCGACGGTGACACCGGCATCGGCAGCCGACTTGAAGTCGGTGAGGTTGTCCGGGTTGCCCTCCGGCACGAGGTAGGCCTCCGGAGCGCAGTACATCGGCTGGGAGAACTGAGCCTGGGCGCAGCGCTCCCCGGTGATGAACATTCCTGCCGCGACGACGTCGAAGTTGCCGGCGTTGAGGCCCGGGATCAGGGAGTCGAAACCGACCTGCACCGACTTCACGTCGTCGATGCCGAGCTCCCCCCAGATCTTCGCCTGGACCGTCGGGTCCATGCCGGTGAGCTCACCACCGTCGAGGAAGCCGTACGGCTCCTCGCCCGCGATGCCGACGGTGATGGTGCCCTGCGACTGCAACTGCTGCAGTCGCCCGCCGCCACCGCTGGAGCCCTCATCCGCCTTCGCGCAGGCGCTGAGCAGACTCGGTGCCGCGAGCGCCGCACCGCCGATCAGCGAGCCTCGGAGCAGGTCTCGTCGGGACCAGCGGGCGGATCCGACTCTCAATCCATCGCTACGTCGCACCATGTCAGCACTCCCCACGAGGGTCTGGACGCCGGTTCGTGTGCTGCGACGGCAAGCTACCACGGGCTGTATTATTGTCAACAATCGGCCAGTGAACATGACGACGTCGGCTACGACGCCAATCGCCGACCAACCGACAGGTCAGGGTCCAACGCGATGACGACGAAAACGACCGTGGGACTCCTCTATCCCGGCTATGCCGCCGAGGACGACTTTCCCTTGCTGCAAAGGACTCTCGGGCCCGACGTCGCCCTCCCCGTCGTACACACGTCGGTCGGCGAGGACGCGCACCGGGTCGATGCACTGCTCGACCTCGGCTCGACCCGGCGGCTCGCCGATGGCGCCGAGCAGCTGCGTTCTCACGCTCCGGACGCCGTCATGTGGGCGTGTACGAGCGGCAGCTTCGTCTTCGGACGGGACGGCGCTCGCGGCCAGGCGGCCGCCTTGTCGGACCGGCTCGGTTGCCCGGCCTCGAGTACGTCGATCGCCTTCGCCAACGCGGTGCGAGCCCTCCAGGTACGCCGGATCACGATTGCGGCGACATATCCACGCGATGTGGTCGATCGGTTCGTCGAGTTCCTCGCGGCGGACGGCATCGAGGTCGTCGGCTCGTCGAGTGCCGATATCATCACGGCCGAGGAGGTCGGAACCCTCGGGCGGGATCGCGTACTCGGACTCGTGTCCACGCTCGACCACGGCGCAGCCGAGGCCGTCCTCCTTCCGGACACCGCGTTGCACTCGGCCGCATGGCTCCCAGACCTCGAGTCGGTCGCGGCCAAGCCGGTGCTCACCGCGAACCAGGTGACCGTATGGGAAGGACTGCGGCTGGCCGGCGACGACAGGACACACCTCGGTCTGGGCTCGCTGTTTCGGGCCCGGCCGACGCACCGAACGGGGCACAACTCGACATGACGACCGAACAAGACCATCTGGAACGCATCACTCGGGAGTCGACCGCGAGCGTGATCGCGCGCCAACTGCGCAATGCGATCATCCACGGCGCCATCCGGCCCGGCGCGCAACTCGGCGAGGCCGAGCTCGCCAATCGGCTCGGCGTCAGCCGTGGACCGCTGCGGGAGGCGATGCAGCGGCTCGTCCAGGAAGGGCTGCTGCGCAGTGAGCCCAACCGCGGGCTGTTCGTCATCGAGCTCACCGCCGACGACGTCATCGACATCTACCTGGCCCGCACCGCCATCGAGCGGGCCGCCGTCGTCGCCATCCTGCATGGCGATCCGGTGCGGAGTGCGGCCGTGCTGGCCAAGGCGCACGCGGCCCTGGCCCGGGCCGCCAAGCGAGGCGCCGCCAAGGCGATCAGCGACGCGGACCTGGCCTTTCACCAGACGCTGGTCGGAGAGTCCGGAAGCCCGCGCCTCCGGCGGATGCACGACACCCTGCTCGCCGAGACCCGGATGTGCCTGGCCGCGCTGGAGCGGACCGACTACCTCCCCACCGACATCGTGGCCGAGCACGGCGCCATCGTCGAGGCCGTCCGGATCGGCGACCGGCGCCGGATCGAGCGGCTCCTCACCTCGCACGCCGACGACGCGTTGCGCCGGCTCGTACCCGACCGGGTCAAGGTCAAGCCGAGGCGTACCCGCCGGCGCGCAGCCACACCTGCGCTGGCCGGCGAGAGCCCGAACTGACCGTAGCTAGCTGAGGTTGACGTTGACGTACTTGACCTCGAGGAACTCGTCGATGCCGATCCGGCCACCCTCACGACCGAGTCCGGACTGCTTGACGCCGCCGAACGGGGCCGCCGGGTTGGACACGATTCCCCGGTTGAGCCCGACCATGCCGGCCTCGAGTCGCTCGCTGACCCGGATCCCGCGGTCGATATTGGTCGTGAACAGGTAGGACACCAGGCCGAACGGCGTGTCGTTGGCCTCTGCGACGACCTCGTCCTCGTCGTCGAAGATCGTGATCGGGGCGACCGGGCCGAAGATCTCCTCCTGCTGCATCCGGGCCTCGAGCGGTACGTCAGTGATCACGGTCGGCGAGTAGAAGTAGCCCGAGCCGGACATAGCAGATCCGCCGGTCAGCACGCGCGCGCCGCGCTCGACGGCGTCGTCGACCAGCCACTGCACCTTGTTGCGCCCGTCGGCGTCGATCAGCGGTCCGACCTGGACGTCCTCCTCGGTCCCCCGCCCGACCTTCAGCCCGCCCATCCGGTCGGCCATCCGGCGGGCGAACTGGTCGGCGACCGACCGCTGGACGTAGAAGCGGTTGGCCGCCGTGCAGGCCTCGCCGATGTTGCGCATCTTGGCCAGCAGCGCGCCCTCGACGGCCAAGTCCAGATCAGCGTCGTCGAAGACGATGAACGGCGCGTTGCCGCCGAGCTCCATCGACGTCCGGAGCACCTGGTCGGCGCACTGCTCCAGGAGCATCCGGCCGACCGGGGTGGACCCGGTGAACGACAGCTTGCGGGCCCGGTGGTCCCGGATCAGCGGCTCCATGACGCCGCCGGACTTGGATGTGGTCAGCACGTTGAGTACGCCGTCCGGAAGCCCCACCTCGCGCAGGATCTCGGCCAGCGCCAGCATCGACAGCGGAGTCTGGGAGGCGGGCTTGATCACCATCGTGCAGCCGGCCGCGATCGCCGGTCCGATCTTGCGGCCGCCCATGGCCATCGGGAAGTTCCACGGCGTGATCAGCAGGCTCGGACCGACCGGCTGCCGCGTGACGATGAAGCGGCTCTGGCCGTCCGGCGCGACGGCGTAGTCACCGTGGATCCGCACCGCTTCCTCGGAGAACCACCGCAGGAACTCCGCCGCGTACGCGACCTCGCCCTTCGCCTCGGCGATCGGCTTGCCCATCTCGAGGGTCATCAGCAGGGCCAGGTCGTCCTGGCGCTCCATCAGCAGCCGGAACGCGTCGTGGAGGATCTCGCTGCGCCGTCGCGGTGCCGTGGCCGCCCAGTCGCCCTGCGCCGCCGCCGCCTCCTCGAGCGCGGCCATGCCGTCGGCCGGCGTCGCGTCGGCGACGTCGCACAGCGTCGCGCCGGTGGACGGGTCCTCGACCGGCAGGGTGGCCCCGCCTTCGGCCTCGCGCCAGGCATCGCCGATCAACAGCTGCTTCGGAACTGCGGCGATTACGGCCGCTTCGCGGTCTTTGCTCGTCATGGCGGAGGGTCCTCTCAAGAGCGATGCAGGTGACGCAGTGTTGGCTCCGACGCTAGTACGCCACGCCAAGCGGGCCGTACTCGCCCGACATCATCCGGACGCGTACGGCAGCGAGCCAGAGCCCCCGCACCACTGGGGGTAGGCAAATCCCGAGACACGCCGGCGTGTTTCGGGATTTGGCTACCGCCAGCGGAACGGGCTACTGGGTGACGCGGTAGACATCGAAGACGCCGTCGACGGAGCGGACCGCCTTGAGGACGTGGCCGAGATGCTTCGGGTCGGCCATCTCGAAGGTGAACCGGCTCTTCGCCACGCGGTCGCGGCCGGTCTGCAGGGCCGCGGACAGGATGTTGACGTGGTGGTCCGACAGCACCCGCGTGACGTCGGACAGCAGCCGCGCCCGATCGAGCGCCTCGACCTGGATCGCGACCAGGAAGACGCTCTGGGCATTCGGCGCCCACTCGACCTCGACCAGCCGATCGGGCTCCTGGGTCAGGCTCTTGACGTTCGGACAGTCACCGCGATGCACCGAGACGCCGGAGCCCTTGGTGATGAAGCCGACGATGTCGTCGCCCGGCACCGGAGTGCAGCAGCGGGCGAGCTTGACCAGCAGGTCGTTCGCGCCGTGGACCATGACGCCGGCATCGCCACGGCGCACCCGCCGGCGCCGGTCGACCTCGGTCGGGACCGTGACGGCCTCGGCGAGATCCTCGGTCGAACCCTCGTCGCCGCCGTGCAGCTCGATGACCTTGCGTACGACGTTCTGCGCGCCGACATTGCCTTCGCCGACCGCGGCGTAGAGCGACGACACGTCACGTACGTGCAGCGACTCGGCCACCGCCTGCAGCGAGTCGTGGGTCAGCAACCGCTGCAGCGGCAGACCCTCCTTGCGCATGTGGAGCGCGATCGACTCCTTGCCCTTCTCGATCGCCTCCTCGCGCCGCTCCTTGGTGAACCACTGACGGATCTTGGTCCGCGCCCGCGGGCTCTTGACGAAGCTCAGCCAGTCGCGACTGGGTCCGGCGCCGGGCGCCTTGGAGGTGAACACCTCGACCACGTCGCCGTTGTCGAGCGGTGACTCCAGCGGCACCAGCCGGCCGTTGACCCGGGCACCGATGCAACGATGCCCGACCTCGCTGTGGATGGAGTAGGCGAAGTCGACCGGCGTCGCGCCGACCGGCAGGCCCTTCACATCGCCGCGCGGGGTGAAGACGTAGACCTCGTCGGGTCCGAGATCGAAGCGCAGTGACTCGAGGAAGTCGCCGGGGTCCTCGGTCTCCTGCTGCCAGTCGAGCATCTGGCGCAGCCACACCATGTCGGACTGACTGGCCTCGCTGCTGCCGTTCTTGGCGGCCTGCTTGCGACCTGGACGGCCGGTCTTGGCCTTCTCCTCCTTGGAGTCCGGGTCCTCCTTGTACTTCCAGTGCGCCGCGACGCCGTACTCGGCCCGGCGGTGCATCGCGTACGTCCGCAGCTGCATCTCGACCGGCTTGCCCTGCGGCCCGATCACCGTCGTGTGCAGCGACTGGTACATGTTGAACTTCGGCATCGCGACGTAGTCCTTGAACCGCCCCGGCACCGGGTTCCACCTGGCATGCAGGACGCCGAGGACCGCATAGCAGTCGCGGACGGTGTCGACCAGGATCCGGATCCCGACCAGGTCGTGGATGTCGGTGAAGTCGCGACCCCGGACGATCATCTTCTGGTAGATCGAGTAGTAGTGCTTCGGCCGGCCGGTGACGGTCGCCTTGATCTTCGAGGTACGCAGGTCGGCCTGGACCGCCTCGATCACCTCGTCGAGGAACTCCTCACGCGACGGCGCCCGCTCCGCGACGAGCCGGACGATCTCGTCGTAGACCTTCGGATGCATGGTCGCGAAGGCGAGGTCCTCCAGCTCCCACTTGATCGTGTTCATGCCGAGGCGATGGGCCAGCGGCGCGTAGATCTCGAGGACCTCGCGAGCCTTCTTCTCCTGCTTCTCCTGCTTGAGATAGCGGAGCGTACGCATGTTGTGCAGCCGGTCGGCCAGCTTGATGACCAGGACCCGGATGTCGCGGCTCATCGCGACGATCATCTTGCGGATCGTCTCGGCCTGCGCGGAGTCGCCGTACTTGACCTTGTCCAGCTTGGTCACGCCGTCGACCAGGTGCGCGACCTCTTCACCGAACTCGTCGGTCAGCTCCCGCATCGTGTACGGCGTGTCCTCGACCGTGTCGTGCAGCAGCGCGGCGCACAGGGTCGGGGGCGTCATGCCGAGCTCGGCGAGGATCGTCGCGACGGCGAGCGGATGGGTGATGAACGGGTCGCCGCTGAGCCGGCGCTGGTGCGAGTGGAGTCGCTCGGCGATGTTGTAGGCCCGCTCGACACTGTCGAGGTCGGCCTTGGGGTGGGTGCTCCGGATGATGCTGAAAAGCGGATCGAGGACCGGATTGCCCGAGGATGACCGGCCCAGGCGCGCGAGACGGCTGCGCATCCGCAGCGGTGTCGACGGCGAGGCGGGCTCCGACTGCTCGGTGCGCTCCTGGGTGATCTGCTCCTCGGCCAACTCACCCTCCTGACCATGGTTTCGGCCTACGTATCCAGTCTAAGGGCCGGTCAACATGTCCGACTCCGCCCGATTCAGACGGTGCGCAGCACCGCCATCGGAAGCCGCTTCAGTCGCTCGAGACCGGGAAGGAACGACAATGCCATGAGCACCACGACCCCGGCTACCTCCGCGCCGCACCGATCGATCAGCTCACTGGTCGCCTCGACGGTCCCCCCAGTCGCGAGAACGTCGTCGACGATGAGCACCCGGTCACCGGACAGGAACGCGTCGCGATGCACTTCGAGCGTCGCGTTGCCGTACTCCAGCTCGTACGAGACCTCATGAGTCTCATGTGGGAGCTTGCCGGCCTTGCGTACCGGGACGAAGCCGGTGCCGAGTGCCAGCGCGACCGGCGCCGCGAGGATGAACCCCCGGGCCTCGATGCCGACCACCTTGTCGATCGGGCCGTCGACCACCTCGCGGCCGGCGGCGGCGAGCGCGTCGACGCAGGCGGCGAACGCGGTCGGGTCGCCGAGCAGTGGCGTGATGTCTTTGAAGACGACGCCGCGCTTCGGATAGTCGGGGATGTCGCGGATCAGGCCGTCCAGCAGCGCATCCAGCGGCGCCGTCATGGGTCAGCGACGCTTCCGCTGGGGTCGACTCGAACGCTGGGACCGGCCGGACGATCGCTGGGACCGGCTTGACCGACTCGACCGTTGCGGCTGCGCCCGCTTCGACGATCCGGACACGGTGACCTCGCGCTTCGGAGGGCTTGGCGCGACGGCGGCCGGCTCGGCGGCACCCTCCTCGGCCAGCTCCTCCGCCTTCTCGGCGGCCCGGGCACGCCTGGCCAGCACTCGCTTGGTGTGCTGCTTGACCAGGTCCTCCCGCTCCTTGAGCTGCACCGCCAGCGGCGTCGCCACGAAGATCGATGAGTACGCTCCAGCGGCCATGCCGATGAACAGGGCCAGCGAGAGGTCCTTCAGCGGACCGGCGCCGAGCGCGATGGTCGAGACCGCGAGGATCGCACCCACCGGCAGCAACGCGGTGATCGAGGTGTTGATCGATCGGACCAACGTCTGGTTGACCGCGAGGTTGGCCAGCTCCGGATAGGTGTGGGTCGTGTCCAGCTCGAACTTTCGGGTGTTCTCCCGGACCTTGTCGAACACCACGACCGTGTCGTAGAGCGAGAAACCGAGGATGGTGAGGAAGCCCGTCACGGTCGCGGGCGTCACCTCGAATCCGGACCAGGCATAGAAGCCCACCGTGATCAAGACGTCGTGGGCCAGCGCCACGATCGCGGCTACCGACATCTTCCACTCGCGGAAGTAGGCCCAGATGAAGATGATCACCAGGCCGATGAAGACGACCAGGCCGCGGATGGCGTTGTCAGCGACCTGCTGGCCCCAGGACGGCCCGATCAGGTTCTGGCTGACATCACTCGCGCCGGCCTGTTGCAACGACCGCTCGATCTGGGTGGCTTCGGGCTGGCTGAGCGGCTCGACCTGGATCCGGATCGCGTTGTCGCCGGACGTCGTGACCACCGGGTCGCCGGCGTTGACCCCGGAGTCGACGACCGCATTGCGCATCGCGTCGACGTTCTCGCTGGTGGGGCTGATCTGGGCGACGAACTCGACGCCGCCGCGGAACTCCACGCCCTCGTTGATGCCCTTGACGAGCAGACCGCTGGCCGCGAAGACGACGATGATCGCCGAAATGGTGTACCAGAGCCGGCGCCGCCCGACGAAGTCGAAGGAGACCCTTCCGGTGTAGAGGTGCTGGCCGAACGAGCTGATCCGTCCCATCCCGCTACACCTCCCCCCGCGCGGTCGGTGCCATTCGGGTCACGCTGCGGCCCTCGATGCCGAGGTGATGCGCGTCGAAACCGGAGAGCCGGTGGCCCTGGCCGAAGAACTTCGTCCGGGCCAGCAGCGCCACCAGGGGCTTGGTGAAGAAGAACACGATGAACACGTCGATGATCGTGGTCAGACCGAGGGCGAACGCGAATCCGCGGACCACGCCGATCGCGAAGATGTAGAGCACCAACGCGGCCAGGAACGACACGGCGTCGGCCGCCAGGATGGTCATTCGGGCCCGTCTCCAGCCGGCCTCGACCGCCAGCCGCAGGGATTTGCCGTCGCGTACCTCGTCACGGAGTCGTTCGAAGAAGACGATGAACGAGTCCGCGGTGATACCGATCGCCACGATCAAACCGGCGATCCCCGGCAACGTCAGCGTGAAGCCCATGCTGTTGCCGAGCAGCAGCACCATCGCGTATGTGATCGCCGCCGACATGCCGAGTGACGCGACGACGACCAGACCGAGGCCGCGGTAATAGATCATGCAGTACGCGATCACCAGCGCGAGGCCGAAGGCGCCGGCCAGCAGACCCGCATCAAGCTGGCTGCCGGCGAGGGACGGCCCCTCCACCGTCACGCCATTGACCTCGAACGCGAGTGGCAGCGCGCCGTACTTCAGCGAGTTGGCCAGGCCCTGCGCCGACGCCTGGTTGAAGTTGCCGGTGATCTGCGCCTGGCCGTCGTTGATCGCGTTCTCGAAGACTGGCGCCGACAGCACCTGGCCGTCGAGCACGATCGCGAACTGGGAGTTCTGGCCGAACATCTGCTGGCTGATCTGCGACAGCGTGCTGGTGGCGTCGCCGTTGAGGTCGAGGTTGACCGTCCAGCCGACACCCTGCTGCGGGATCGTGGCGTTGGCGTCGTCGAGCTGGGTGCCCGCGATCAGGGAGGGACTGAGGACGAACTTGTTGCCGTCCTTGTCGCAGGTGACCAGCGGCTGGGTCGAGATGTCGTTCACCTTGGGCGGGGAGCCGTCCGGCGGGCAGTCGAGCTCGTTCATCTGGGTGACCAGCCCGTTGAACGCATCCTCGTAGCCCGATGGCGCCGTACCGACGCCCGACTGCGCCGCGCTGTTGGCGATCTGGACAGACTGGTCCTGGGTCAGCTTGGCCCAGTCCGCCTGGCCGGCGGGATTCTGGCTCTGGCCCGACCCGCTGCCACCGTTCGCCGCGCCGTTGGTGGGGGTCGCCGACGGCGACGGACCGTTACTCGGATCGGCGGCGCCGAATCCAGGGGCGACCCGGTTGTTCGTCGGCCCGTTGTCGGTGGGCACCGTCTCGGTCGGGGCGGTCTGGGTGGGCACCGTCTCGGTGGGCGGCGCGGTCGGAAGCGTGATGGCCGGCTGCTGCGGGACGGTCTGGTTCTGCTGACCCGCCTGCTGCGCCCAGACCAGCCGGAAGTAGAGCTTCGCGGTCTGGCCGACCTGCTCGACGATGCCCTGCTTCTCCTGGCCGGGGATCTCGACCACGATCTGGTCGTTGCCCTGGATGGCCACCTCGGACTCGGTCACACCGGTGCCGTTGACCCGCTGCTCGATGATGTCCTTGGCTTCGTTCATCTGGTCCGCCGGCGGGACACCCCCGGACTCGGTCTTGGCCTGGTAGGTGATCCGGGTGCCGCCCTGGAGGTCAAGGCCGAGTCGCGGCTTCCAGGTGCCGGCGGCCGCCGCGCCGCCATAGAGCGCGGCAACGACAGCCAGGAAGATGATGATGACCCGTCCGGGTCTGGAGGCTTTTGTCGCCACCGGTCGTCAGTTCCCCTTCTCGGACTGGTTGCGGTCCGACGCGGCGTTCTCCGGCTCGGCGCCGGACTTGGAGCCGTCGGCGTCCGGTGTCAAGTCTGACTCGGCCACGGAATCGGACGTCTCGTACTCGTCCTCGTCGGTCTCGGACTCCTCCGAGTCGAACACATCCGAGGGCTCGTTGGCCATTCGGGAGCTCTCGTCGTCGCTCAGGACCTTGCCGATCGCCTGCCGATGCAACCGCACGATCGTGTCCGGGGCGATCTCGACCTCGAGCGTCTCGTCACCCAGCCAGGTCACGGTGCCGAAGATCCCGCTGGTCAGCATGACCTCCGACCCCACGTCCAGGGAGTTCTGCAAGGCCGCCATCTGACGCTGTCGATTGCGAGCGGGACGTAGGACAAGGAAGACGAAGGCGGCGACGAGCAACAGCAGCGGCAGCAGCGCTCCGAGGTCAGATCCGGACACGCGTGGGCTCCTGTTCATCGAGGCAAGGTTGACTGGGCCAGTCATACTTCGGGCCAGGCAGGCAGTTTAACCACTCGGCGTGGTCCAACCCACACTGCGTGTCCTCATCGTTGCCTTGGCCGCGGTCAGGTCAAGGGGAGCTGCTGCGCCCCCGACGGCGGGGTCAGACCCAGGTGAGACCAGGCTACCGGCGTCGCCAGCCGGCCCCGTGGGGTCCGAACCAGCAGGCCAGAGCGTACGAGGAAGGGCTCGGCGACCTCCTCGACGGTCTCCCGCTCCTCCCCGACCGCGACGGCGAGCGTGCCGAGACCGACCGGACCGCCACCGAATCGGCGGCAGAGCACGTCGAGCACCGCCCGGTCGAGCCGGTCGAGCCCGAGCTGGTCCACCTCGTAGAGCTCCAGCGCCTGACGCGCGACCGACTCGTCGACCACGCCGTCGGCGCGCACCTCCGCGAAGTCGCGCACCCGGCGCAGCAGCCGGTTCGCGATCCGGGGCGTGCCGCGGGAGCGGCCGGCGATCTCGTCGGCGCCCGGCCCGGTCGCCTCGACCTCGAGCAGCCGGGCCGACCGGTCGACGATGCGTCGCAGCTCGCCCGCCTCGTAGAACTCCAGCTGCGCGGTGAACCCGAAGCGGTCCCGCAACGGGCTCGGCAGCAGCCCGGTCCGGGTGGTCGCGCCGACCAGCGTGAATCGCGGGATCTCGAGTGGGATCGCGGTCGCCCCGGGGCCCTTGCCGACGACGACGTCGACCCGGAAGTCCTCCATCGCCATGTAGAGCAGCTCCTCGGCCGGCCGAGCCATCCGGTGGATCTCGTCGACGAAGAGCACCTCGCCCTCGGTCACGCCGGACAGGATCGCCGCCAGATCACCGGCGTGTTGCAGCGCCGGGCCGCTCGTGATGCGCAACGGAGCCGACATCTCGGCCGCGATGATCATCGCCAGGGTCGTCTTGCCGAGTCCAGGTGGTCCGGACAGCAGGACGTGGTCGGGAGTACGGCCCCTCCCCCGGGCCGCCTGCAACACCAGCGCGAGTTGCTCGCGTACCCGCTCCTGGCCGATCAGCTCGTCGAGAGTGCGGGGCCGCAGGACAGCCTCGGCCGCCCGCTCGTCGGCGTCCGCCTCGGCGGTGACGAGCGAGTGCTCGGCGTCGGGTCGGTCGGTCATGCCTTGCTCAGGGTACGGAGGGCGGCCTTGAGCACGACGGCGACGTCGATGTCCGGATCATCGGCGAGGTCGGGCGCCACCTTGTCGATCGCGGCGTCGGCGTCACGGGCCGACCAGCCCAACCCGACCAGGGCGGCGTGCACCTGGTCGCGCCAGGGTGCCTCGGCCGGCGTGTCACCGGCCCCGGTCGGCGTGGACTCGACCGGCGGACCCAGCCGGTCCTTGAGCTCCAGCACGATCCGCTGGGCGCCCTTGCGGCCGATCCCGGGAACTGCCGTCAGTGCGACCAGGTCCTCGGTCGAGACGGCTCGGCGCAGGGCGTCCGGCTCGTGCACGGCCAGCATCGCCTGGGCGAGCTTGGGCCCGACTCCGCTTGCGGTCTGGAGCAACTCGAACACGTCGCGCTCGTCGATGCTGGCGAAGCCATAGAGCGTCAGCGAGTCCTCCCGAACCACCAACGAGGTCGGCAACGTCGCCTGATCCCCGATGCGGAGCGCGGCCAGCGTGCCCGGAGCGCACCACACCTGCATCCCGACGCCGCCGACCTCGACGACCGCATTGGTGAGCGTGAGCGCCTCGACCCGGCCCTTGACGAACGCGATCATCGCCGCGCCTTCGCGCCGGCAGCGGCCATCGCCTGCTCGATCCGGCGATCGGCCTGGCCCCGCCACAGATGGCAGATCGCCAGCGCCAGCGCATCGGCCGCGTCGGCCGGAGTCGGCCGCTCGGTCAGCCGCAGCAGCCGGGTCACCATGGTCGTGACCTGCTGCTTGCCGGCCCGGC
>Ga0209382_10000161_pt1 | contig 104082 bp, 105 predicted proteins | sample SoiMetdeltSBSDD5_FD_187599 | JGI IMG/M metagenome (GOLD analysis project Ga0209382, IMG submission 187599) | Bulk soil microbial communities from a Populus tree surrounding site in Tennessee, USA - Soil MetaG P. deltoides SBSDD5 (SPAdes) (version 2) | ecosystem: Environmental > Terrestrial >...
CGTACAGCGGGATCGCGATGGCCGCGAGGATACCGATGATGGCCACCACGATCATCAGCTCGATGAGCGTGAAGCCGCGCTGGTTGCCCAGCACCTTCCGCTTCTTGTGCCAAAAGGCCAGCATGTCGAATCTCCTTTATGTCAGTTAGTTTTTGTCGTCAGTTTTTGGATCGTCCAACGCTACGCCCCCTATCAGTGCACGGCGTGTGCCAGCCGGTGGGGCGCTAGATTCCCGGGGATAGCGCGGCGTGTGGTCGCGCGAGGCGGGACAACCTATTGACTTCGTTGACCCAAGCAAGGACTGCGCGGTTGACGGTCCTCAGCAGCGCGGGCTGAAAAATGTCAATCGATCAGGGCTGCAGACGCGTGCCCGTCCAGGGCCCGCCGACGAAGCCGCCGTCCGCGGACGTGAGCGTCCGCGTCCACAGCGCGCGATCGTGGGCGCGCGCGGGCTGGCCCACCCAGAGCTCGACGCGCTCCGCCCACACGCGGTAGCCGCCCCAGCGCGGCGGCCGGGGGACGTCCTCGCCGCCGGCGCGCCCCGCCTCGTCCACCTTGGCGAGGAAGGCAGCCCGCGAGTGGATGGGCAGGCTCTGCTCGCTTGCCGCCGCCGCCACCCGCGCGTCCCGCGGCCGCGTGCGCCAGTAGCGCTCGGAGTCCTCTTCGGGCGCCCAGGTCACGGGCCCCTCCACGCGGATCTGGCGCTCGAACACGTCCCAGTGGAAGACGAGGGCGGCGCGGGGGTGAGCGGCGAGGGCGTGTCCCTTGGCGCTGCCCCGGTCGGTGTAGAAGACGAGCCAGCCGGCCTTGGCGTCGAAGCCGCGGCAGATGACCATGCGCGCCGTCGGATGCCCGTCGGCGTCCACGGTGGCGAGCGTCATCGCGGTGGCGCTCTTCACCGCCTTCGAGGCCTCGGCCAGCCAGCCCTCCACGAGCGGCAGGGGATCGGCGGGCAAGGGATCGGGAAGGGGCTCCTGCATGGCGGCAGCAGTCTACCGCAGTCGGAGCGGCGTACAATGAGCCGCCGGCGGCCGACCATGCGCTACATCCTTCCCTGCTTCCTCGACGCCTCCATTCGCCGGTACCACCAGGCGCTCGTGGATGAGATCGCCACGCGCTTCGATCTGTCCTTCACGCGGCGTCAGGGCATTGCCGCGCACTTCACGCTCAAGTATCACTTCGAAACCGACGACGTCCGGCCCGTGGAGGCCCTGCTCGACGACTTCGCGCGCACCCACGCCGCCGCGCCCGTCACGGTGGGCGGCTTCGGCCACTTCGACGAGGACGTGATCTACGTGACGGTGACGCCGTCCGCGGCCGCCCGCGCCGTCCTCGCCGCGCTCTTCGACGCGCTCCGCACCTTGCCCTGGATGCCGTGGAGCCCGCACGACGGCGAGAGCCTCCGGCCCCACATGACGGTGGCCGAGTTCTGCCGCCCGCGCTTCGCGGAGGTCTGGGGCTTCGTGCAGCCCGCGGCGCGCCGGTTCGACGGCGCGCTCGACAACCTCACCCTGCTCCGCCAGGTGGGCGAGGAGGGCGGGATCACGCGCTGGGCCGTCCACCGCGCCTTCCCCCTCGCGGGCGTCGCCGGCGCCAGTCCTCCACCGTGAGCGCCCAGCGCTCGTGGTCGCGCCACCGTCCGCCGATCTTCAGGTAGCGGCGCGAGAGCCCTTCGTGCCGGAATCCGGCGCGGCGCACGAGCGCGATCGACGCGCGGTTCCCCGGCTGGATGTTCGCCTCGACGCGGTGCAGGCGCAGACGGCCGAAGGCGATCCGGAGGGTGAGCGCCAGCGCCTCCGTCATGTAGCCCCGGCGCGCGAACGGCGCGCCGATCTGATACCCGAGATAGCCACTCTTGAACACGCCCCGGACGATCTCGTTGATGTTGATACCGCCGACGATGGCGCCGTCGGCAAGCCGGCAGATGAGAAAGCCGGGCGAGTCGGGCCGGCGCCGGCGCGCGAGGTAGGCCGCCCATTGCCGCGCGGTCACCGCGGGCACAACCAGTCCTCGGTAGAAGCGCCGGCTCGCCCGGTTGAGGCGGAGGAGCTCGTCGCGATCGCGGGGGCGCGGCGCGCGCAGCAGCACCCAGCGCCCGCGCGCCCCCGCAATCACCGGCGGCGGCGGTAGAGGACGATCGAGACCAGCGACATCTTGAGCTCCTCGTCCTGATTCAGCACGCGACCCTCGACCTTGACCACGCCGATCTCGGGCCGGCTGCGCGACTCGGTTTTCTCGAGCACCCGGGTCTCCACCGTGAGCACGTCACCCGGCCGCACCGGCTTCACCCACTTGAGGTCGTCGAAGCCCAGCGCGCCGGTGGTGGCGGCGCGGGGGATGCTGTAATCGTTCAGCATGCGGATGAACATGGCGCCGGTGTGCCAGCCGCTGGCGATGAGGCCGCCGAAGATGCTGCTCTTGGCCGCCTCCTCGTCCATGTGGAAAGGCTGGGGGTCGAACTGCCGCGCGAACTCGATGATCTCCTCGCGCGTGACCTCGTAGCGGCCGAAGCGCTCGGTGTCCCCCACCCGGACGTCCTCGAAGTGGATGAGGTCAGTCATACCGGCCTCGCTCCGCTCGGCAACCATCATGTATCCGCTCGCCTCGCCTGCGGCTCGCCCTTCCGCCTGAACATCCCGACCCCGATGACGGTCAGCACGATCTCTCCGTGCTGGTTCAGCATGTCGGCGCGGCGGCGGATGAAGCCGAGGGGCTTCGACTTCGAGGGCCAAGTCTCGGTGATCTCGGTGCGCACGGTCAGCGTGTCCCCCGGCCGGACCGGCTTGAGCCAGCGGCAGGAGTCGATGCCGGGCGAGCCCACGCCGGCGAGCTGCTCGCGGCGCATGTGCTCCACGCTCATGCGCATCAGGATCGCGCAGGAGTGCCAGCCGCTGGCGATGAGCCCGCCGAAGATCGACCGCTTCGCCGCCTCCCGGTCGAGGTGGAAGGGCTGGGGGTCGTACTTCTTGGCGAAGGCGAGAATCTCCTCCTCCGTCACGGTGTAGGTGCCGAGGCTCGCGGTATCGCCGACCTTGATGTCCTCCCAGTACTTCATCCGATGCCTTTCTCGATGCGCGGGTCCAGCGTGTCCCGCAGCCAGTCGCCGCAGAGGTTGATGGCGAGCACGAGCACGAGGATGGCCAGGCCGGGAAACAGCGCCAGCCACCACCCGGTCGTGATGTAGTTCCGGCCCTCGTCGAGCATGGCGCCCCAGCTCGGGGTGGGTGGCGGCAGCCCCAGCCCCAGGAAGGACAGCGAGGCCTCCGCGATGATGGTGCGCGCCACCGAGAACGTGGTGACGACCATGAGCGGCGGGAGCACGTTCGGCAGGAGATGCCGCGTCACCACGTGCCCCGCGGGCGCGCCGAGGGCGCGCGCCGCCGCCACGAAGTCCCGCTCCTTGAGCGAGAGCGTCTCGCCCCGCGCAATGCGCGCGTAGGTGACCCAGCCGCTCGCGCCCAGGACGAGGATCATGTTGACGAGGCTCGCGCCGAGCACGGCGATGACGGCCACCCCGAGGAGCAGCACGGGGAACGCCAGCTGGATGTCGCCGAGCCGCATGAGGAGATCGTCCGCCCAGCCGCCCCGGTAGCCGGCGACGAGCCCGAGCGCGACGCCCACCACGCCGGCGACGAGCACGGCGGCGAGCCCCACGACGAGCGAGATGCGGGCGCCGTGCAGGAGGCGGCTCAGCACGTCACGACCGAGCGTATCGGTGCCGAGGGGATGCGTCGTGCTGCCTCCCGGCGCCCACATCGGCGGGGTCAGGCGGTCGAGGAGGCGGTTCTTCACGGGGTCAGCGGGCGCCAGCGCGGGGGCGAAGGCCGCCACGAGCAGGGCGGCGGCGATGACGGCGAGTCCGACGAGAGCGGGCAGGTCGCGGCGGAGCCTCACGTCAGGCGGACCCGCGGGTCCAGCACCGAGTAGAGGATGTCGACGATCAGGTTGAGGGCCACGAAGATCACCGCGAAGACGAACACGCCCGCCTGGATGACGGGAAAGTCGCGCCCCGGCACCGCCTGAACGATCAGCCGGCCCAGACCGGGCCAGGAGAACACCGTCTCGATGATGATGGCCCCGCTCAGCATGAAGCCCAGCGAGAGCCCGGTGACGGTGAGCACGGGCAGCGCCGCGTTGCGGAGCGCGTGGCGGTAGACCACGCCGCGCTCGGCCAGCCCCTTGGCGCGCGCGGTACGCACGTAGTCCTCTCCGAGCACCTCCAGCATCCCGGAGCGGATGAGCCGCACGTTCTGGGCGAGCGGCGCCGCCGCCAGCGTCACCGCGGGAAGGATCAGGTGGCGGACCGTCCCCGAGCCGTACGCCGGAAGCAGCCCCCCGAGCTCGACGGCGAAGAGGAGGATCAGCATGATGCCCAGCCAGAAGGCGGGCATCGACTGCAGGAAGAGCGAGGCGAAGCGGCTCGCGTGATCCACCCAGCCGCCGCGGTGGGTGGCGGAGAGCACGCCGAGGGGGACGGCGGCCACCGTGGAGAGCACGAGGGCCGCCGCCGCCAGCACCGCCGTGGCCGGCCAGAGGTGCTCCAGGACCATGGGGAGCGCAGGCCGGCGGGTCTGGATGGACTGCCCGAAGTCACCCCGCCCGATGGCGACGACGAAGTCCACGTACTGGACGCCGAGCGAGCGGTCGAGGCCCAGCATACGGCGGGTGTGCTCGATTTCCGCCTGGGTGGCGGTGGGGTCGACGAGGAACGCGGCGGGGTCGCCGGTCAGGCGGACGAGGAAGAAGACGAACGTGACCACGCCCCAGACGACGACGGCGGCGTGGGCGAGACGACGGAGCAGGAAGGCCCGCATGCCCTCATTTCCGCAGGGCCACGCCGCGGAAGTCCATGTGCAGCTCGGGCAGCGGGGTGAAGCGCAGCACGCGCGCGCTGTGCGCGTACAGCTTGATCTCCTGGTAGAGCGGCACCACCGGCGCCCAGTCGCGGATCTGCCGCTGGAGATCGGCCAGCGCGCGCAGGCGCTTGGCGGGATCAACCTCGCGACGGGAGGCCTGGTAGAGGCCGAGCAGCTCCGGCGGGAACGGCGTCCAGTTCACGAGGGTGAAGGTGGCCCAGTCGCGCACCTGATCCTCCGCGTCCACGCTGTTGCTCGTCCGGCAGGCGGTGAAGCCTCCGTTGTACGGCAGCGTGCCCTTGTTCAGGGTCTGGAGCAGCGAGCCGAAGTCGAGGGACTTGACCGTGACCTGCACGCCCACGTCCTTGAGCATCTCGACCACCGCCGCCGTCATCTCGTCGAACGCCTGTCCGTAGTGCTTGGCGGGGAAGAGGAGCTGAAGCGCGAGGGGCTCGCCCCCCTTGTCGGCCACGCCGTCGCCGTTGGTGTCGCGCCAGCCCGCCTCGGCGAGGAGCGCCTTGGCCCGCGCGGGATCGAAGCCGTAGGGCTCCTGGGCGGCGTACCCGTACATCACGGTGGCCACGGGGGAGGCGTTGGCGATGGCATATCCGCCGAAGATCTTCTTGATGATGGCGTCGCGATTGATGGCGTGGTTGAGCGCGAGGCGCACCCGCGGCTCCGCGTAGAGACCGTCCTTGCCGCCCGAGTCGTACTTGTCCTTGGGCCGCCCGTTGACGTAGAGGCGGCAGCCGAGCTTCTGCGCCGCGCTCACCACCTTGAAGTTGGCGTCGCGCCCCAGGGCGGCCGCGTCGATGGGCGGCACCGCCTCGATGAGCGCCACCTGCCCGGCGCGCAGCGCGGCGATGCGCGCGGCGCCCTCGGGGACGGTCTGGAAGCGCATGCGCTTCGCCAGGGGCGGCGGGCCCCAGTATCCGTCCCAGCGCTCGAAGCGCATGCTGTCCTTGCGCTTCCACTCCGTCATGCGCCACGGGCCGGTGCCCACCGGCCGCTCGTTCAGCACGTCGATGCCGTGCTTGATGGTGTAGGCCTTGGGAACCAGTGGCTCGCGGCCGAGGGCGTCCCACAGCATCGCCACCGGCTCGCTGGTGTGCACGCGCACGGTGAGGTCGCCCACGTTCTCCCAGCGCGTCACCGTGGGGTAGAGCTTGTCGTACGAGGTGGCGGCCGGCAGATCCTTGATGCCCCACTTGTCGAGGTTCTTCCGGAACATCCGGTCGAAGTTGAAGAGGACGGTGTCGGCGTTGAACGGCTCGCCGTCGTGGAAGCGCACGTTGGCGCGCAGCGTGAACTCCCAGAGGTTCTCGTTCACCGCGCGCCACGACAGGGCCAGGCCGGGCTGGGGCTTGCCCGCCGCATCCACGTCCACCAGGCTCTCGAACACCTGGCGGATGTAGTTGGAGCGAATGGATCCCATGCCGATGCGCGGATCCATGTTGTTGGTGTCGTCGGCGAGGGCCACCACCAGCTCGGCGTCGGGATCGATGGGCTGCCCATCGACCACGCGCGGCAGGTCGGCGGCGCCGCCGGCGCCCAGCCCGAGCGCGAGCAGCGCGCCCGCGCCCATCACGATGCCCATCCATCGCGCCATGTCGGGCCACACTACACAACAGGGGCGCCGTCCCTGTCAATCGCCGCCGTCCTCGGGCCGCCCGCTCCGCCTTGACTTGCCTCGGCGAATGGCCTAACAAGGACGAAAGCAGCAAGTCAGGTCGTCTATGTGAACCGCCGGGAGGAGTCCGCATGACCTATTCGAAGGATTCCAAGTCCGCCGCCGTCCGCGGCCGCCTGGACCATCCCGTGATCGACGGCGACGGCCACTGGCTGGAGCCGGTGCCGATTTTCCTCGACTACCTCCGCCAGGTCGCGGGCCCGTCCGTGGCCGACCGCTTCGTGAAGAAACAGACGGAGGCCGGCTGGTACGAGTGGAGCCGTCAGGAGCGCCGCGAGCGCCGGCAGCACCGGCCGACCTGGTGGGGCGAGCCCGCCAATACCCTGGACCGCGCCACCGCCATGGTGCCCGCGCTCTTCCACGAGCGCCTCGACGACTTCGGCATCGACTTCTGCCTCCTCTACACTTCGCTCGGCCTCTTCCACGTGGGCAATCCCGACGAGGAGCTGCGCCGGGCCTGCGCGCGCGCCGTCAACCGCATGAACGCGGAGATGTTCGCGCCCTACCGCACCCGCATCGCGCCCGCCGCGGTGGTGCCGGTCTACAGCCCGGGGGAGGCCATCGAGGAGGCCACTTACGCGGTGCGCGAGCTCGGCATGAAGGTGATCATGATCGCCAATCACGTGAAGCGGCCGGTGCCGGCGGCGCTCAAGGCCGGCGGCGATCCCGCCCACACGCGCCAGGTCATCGACTCGCTCGCCTACGACAGCGATCTCGACTACGACCCGTTCTGGGCGAAATGCCTCGAGCTCAAGGTGGCGGTGACCGCGCACTCCGGCAGCATGGGCTGGCACGGGCGCGAGACCGTGGACAACTTCACCTACAACCACATCGGCCACTTCGCGGCGGCCAGCCACGCCTTCGCCAAGGCCCTTATCATCGGCGGTGTGGTGAAGCGCTTCCCCACCCTCCGCTTCGCCATGCTGGAGGGCGGCGTGGGCTGGGCGTGCAACCTCCTCACCGACCTGGTGGGGCACTGGGTGAAGCGCAACGGCGCCGCCATGGAGCAGCACGTCCGCCCCAGCAATCTGGACCGCGCCAAGCTCACCGAGCTCTTCGCGCGGTATGGCGGCAAGGTCTACGAGGACAAGATGGCGGAGCTCCTCGCCGCCCCGAGCCTCGTGCCTCCCTTCAAGACCATCGAGGAGATGACCGAGCGCGAGTACAAGGAGCAGCTCGACGACTTCGCGGCGGCGGGGATCGACTCGATCGACACGCTCAAGCGTCAGTTCACCGAGCACTTCTACTTCGGCTGCGAGGCCGACGACCCGATGACGGCGTGGGCCTTCGACCGGCACGGGTATCACCGCCTCAACCCCGTCTTCTCCTCCGACGTGGGGCACTTCGACGTGACCGACATGACCGAGGTGCTGGAGGAGGCGTGGGAGCTGGTGGAGCACGGCCTCATCACCGAGGACGACTTCCGCGAGTTCACCTTCACCAACGCGGCGAGCCTGCACACCGCGTTGAATCCGGACTTCTTCAAGGGCACCGTCGTCGAGGACGCGGTGGCCAAGCACGTGCTGGTAAAGTGAGCGCGGGGCCGCTCGCGGGCGTCCGCGTCATCGAGGTCGCGGGGATCGGGCCCGGGCCCTTCTGCGCCATGATGCTGGCCGACATGGGCGCGGACGTGCTTCGGATCGACCGCACCGGCGCCGCCGATCTCGGGCTCCCTGTCGATCCGCGCTTCAGCGTGCTCAATCGCGGCCGCCGCTCGGTGGCGATGGATCTCAAGTCCCCCGCCGCGGTGGCGGCCATGAAGCGGCTGATCGCCGATGCCGACGCCCTCATCGAGGGTTTTCGCCCCGGCGTGATGGAGCGGCTGGGGCTCGGGCCGGATGTTGGCCTCGCGGTGAATCCGCGTCTCGTCTACGGGCGCATGACGGGCTGGGGTCAAGAGGGCCCCATGGCCGCGGCGGCCGGCCACGACATCAACTACATCGCGCTGTCCGGCGTCCTCCACTCCATCGGCCGCAAGGGCGGCGCGCCGGTCCCGCCTCTGAACCTCGTGGGCGACTTCGGCGGCGGGGGCATGTACCTCGCTTTCGGCGTGGTCTGCGCGCTCCTGGAGGCGAAGCAATCCGGGCGCGGCCAGATCGTGGACGCGGCCATGGTGGACGGCGCGGCGTCGCTGGCCGCCGCCGTGTTCGGCCTTCGCGCCATGGGCATGTGGAACGACGAGCGCGGCGACAATATCCTCGACTCGGGCGCGCCGTGGTACGACGTGTACGAGACGCAAGACGGCGAGTACGTTGCCATCGGCTCCATCGAGCAGCGCTTCTACGGCGAGCTGCTCCGCCTCACCGGGCTGGAGGGCGAGCCCCTGCCCCCGCAGCGGGACAAGAAGCGCTGGGGCGAGCTGCGCGCCAAGCTCACCGAGGTGTTCAAGCAGAAGACGCGCGCGGAGTGGTGCCGCATCATGGAGGGCAGCGACGTGTGCTTCGCGCCCGTCCTCTCCCTCACCGAGGCGCCCGCGCATCCCCACAACCGCGCGCGCGGCACCTTCGTCGAGGTTGAGGGCGTGGTGCAGCCCGGCCCCGCGCCGCGCTTCAGCCGCACGCCCGGCGCCATCCCGCGCCCGCCCGCCCGCGCGGGCGAGCACACCGAGGAGGCGCTCCGCGACTGGGGCTTCTCCGCCGACGACCTGTCCACCCTGCGCGCGCAGGGCGCCCTCGGCTGAGGCGAGCCGCCCGGCCTGGCCGCTGACCAGGAGATTCGCATGACGTCCTACAAGTGTCTCCTCTACGAGGTGAAAGACGCCGTTGCCACCCTCACCCTTAACCGCCCCGAGCGGCTCAACGCCCTGGGCGACACCCTGCGCGAGGACTTCTACGACGCGGTGGTGCGAGCGAGCGCCGACCCCGAGGTGCGCGTGCTGGTGATCACCGGCGCCGGCAAGGGCTTCTGCTCGGGCGGAGACGTGAAGGCGATGAACGAGGCGAAGGAATCGGGGACGGAGCGCCCGATCCTCGAGAAGGTCGCCCCGTCGCGGGACCGGACGCTGCTCGCCATGCGGGACGCGCCCCAGCCCATCATCGCCGCCGTCAACGGCGCCGCCGCCGGCGCGGGGATGAACCTGGCGCTGGGCTGCGACATCCGCCTAGCCTCCACCGCCGCGCGCTTCGGCGAGACCTTCGTGAAGCGGGGTCTCCATCCCGACTGGGGCGGCACCTACTTCCTGCCGCGCCTCGTCGGCATGGCGAAGGCCGCGGAGATGATCTTCACCGGCGACATGATCGACGCCGCGGAAGCTCTGCGCATCGGGCTGGTGAGCGCGGTGTATCCGCCGGAGGAGCTCATGCCCGCCGCCTACGACCTGGCTCGGAAGATCGCGGCGGGACCGCCCATCGCCATCCGTCTCGCCAAGCGCGCGCTCTATCACGGCGAGGGCACCGATCTCCGGGGCGGGCTCGAGTTCGAGACCTTCGCTCAGAACATCTGCTTCGAGACCGAGGACGCGCGCGAGGGCATCCGCGCCTTCGTGGACAAGCGCCTTCCCCAGTTCAAGGGCCGGTAGGCGAGAGAGGACCGACATGATCGAGATGACGCTGGCGATGGCCGAGCGCGCGGTGCGCGCGGCCCAGGAAAAGGCCAAGGCGCTGGGCGCGCCGATGACGGTGACGGTGGTGGACGAGGCCGGGCGCCTCGTCCTCTCCGCCCGCGGTGACGGCACCAGCTTCCTCAGCCCGGAGACCTCGCGGGCCAAGGCGACAGCCGCGGCGAATTTCCGCGCATCCACCGCCGATCTGGCCGAGCGCGCGAAGAAGGGGTCGGTGTTCTTCGCGACCGTGGCCGGCGCCCTTCCGGGCCTGGTGCTGCCCAGCGACGGCGGCACGCCCATCGTGCTCAAGGGCAAGGTCATCGGCGGCATCGGCTGCGGCGGCGGCACCGGCGAGCAGGACCAGGAGTGCGCCAACGCCGGCGCGGCCACGATTTCCTAGCATGGCCGACTTCAAAGTTGACACGGTTCGCTCGTACAGCGGCGGCGTGGCCGGCCGCGCGCTCAATCAGGCGCGGACGAATCACTTCGTGATCGACTCGCCCTCCGGCCCCCACGAGGCGCTCTCATCCGCGGAGGCGTTCCTCGCCGGCGTGTCCTCCTGCGGGGTGACCCTCATCGAGCTCTACGCGCAGGAGCAGCGGGTGCCGCTCCGCCGCACGGAGGTCACGATCGAAGGGCTCCGCGCGGTGGCCGAGCCCAACCGCTTCGCCGAGGTGCGCATGCGCTTCGAGCTGACCGGGGTGGATCAGACGCAGGCGGAGCTGCTGGTCGGGGTCTACAAGAACCGCTGACCGCTCTATCGCACGGTCGCGGTCGCGACCAACGTGAGCGTGAGCGTCCTGGCCAAGCCGGCATGAGCCACGGCCACCACCAAGCTTCCGGCGGAACGCCGGAGGCCGTCCCCTTCACCGTCGCGCTCGAGCGGATGAACCGCTTCCACGAGCCGGTCGCGCGCGCGGTCATCACGGGGCTCGGCCTGTCGCCGGGCTCGCGCGGGCTCGACGTGGGCTGCGGCGTCGGGCTCTACACGCAGTGGCTGGCGGAGGCGGTGGGCCCGGACGGGCGGGTGCTCGGTATCGAGCCGGCGGCCGAGCGTGTCGAGGCGGCGCGGGCCCTCGCCGGCGCGCGCCTGGGCCCGCCGCGGCTCGAGTTCCGCGAGGGCGACGGCACCGCCGTGGACGCCTCCGACGGGACGTTCGACTGGCTCTGGTGCGGCAACGCGCTCCACCACATCGCCGACACCCAGGCCGCCCTGAAGGAGTTCACGCGCGTGCTGCATCCGGGCGGCCGGCTCGTGATCCTCGAGTCGCAGACCTTGTCGGCCCTCTTCCTGCCCGGCCATCCGTCGCTCGAGCGCCGCATCCAGGAGGCAGAGAGCGAGCGGAGCCGCGAGGAAGCCGGGGCGCGCAGCTTCCAGGAGCGGCGCCAGCGCACGCAGGAGTCCCTGCTCGAGGCCGATCTGGCCGACGTCGCCCACGAGACGCATCTGCTGCAGTGCCGCGCGCCGCTCGGCCCCGCCGCCCGCGAGTACATCGCCACCGTGGTCTTCGGCCGCAACTGGGGCGAGCGGCTGCGCCCGCTCCTCTCGCCCGAGGACTGGCGCCAACGCAGCGCGCTCTGCGAGCCGGCGTCGCCCGAGTACATCCTGGCCCGTCGGGACTACTATTGCCTCTATCCCGTCACCGTGTTCACGGCCCGCACGCGGGCCTGAGGAGGAATCACCATGGGCAAGTCCCTCACCCTGACCGCCGAAGACAGCCACCGCCTCGCCGGGTATCGCGCCGACCCCGCCGGCAAGCCCCGCGCGGGCATCGTCGTCATCCAGGAGATCTTCGGCGTGAATCAGCACATCCGGAAGGTGACGGACGGCTTCGCCGCCGAGGGCTACGCCGCCCTCGCCCCCGCCATCTTCGATCGCGTGCAGCGCGACTTCGAGATCGGCTACGCGCCGTCCGACGTGGAGACCGGCCGCGCAACCCGTGGAAAGATCCAGCTGGACGACATGGTGGCCGACGTGCGCGCGGCGGTGAAGGCCCTGCAGGCCGAGGGCCTCAAGGTCGGCGTCGTCGGCTACTGCCTGGGCGGCACCCTCGCCTGGCTCGCCGCGACGCGCATCGACGGCCTGGCGGCGGCGGTGTGCTACTACGGCGGCGGCATCGCCGCCTCCGCCGCGGAGCGCCCGCGCTGCCCCGTGCTGATCCACTGGGGCGAGACAGACGCCTCCATCCCGCCCGATCACTGGGAGACGGTGAAGAAGGCGCATCCCACCGTGCCCGCCCACGTGTATCCGGCAGGCCACGGCTTCAATTGCGACGAGCGCGGAAGCTGGCATGCCGAGAGCGCCGCGCTGGCCAAGAAGCGGACCCTCGACTTCTTCCGCGAGCACCTGGGCTAGCCCGTCCATGAACTTCGCCTTCTCGGACGAGCAGCAGGCCCTCCGCGACCAGGCGCGGAAGTTCCTGTCCGACCGCGCGGCGCCCGCGCGGGTCCGGCGCATTCTCGAGTCGGACGAGCCCTTCGACCGCGAGCTGTGGCGCGGCATCGGCGAGCTCGCCTGGACCGGCACCGCCATCCCCGAGAATCATGGCGGCGCCGGGTTCGGCTACCTCGAGCTGTGCGTGCTCGCCGAGGAGCTGGGGCGAAGCCTCGCCCCGACCCCGTTCTCGTCGTCCGTGTACCTCGCCACCGAGGCCCTGCTGCTCGCGGGCTCCGACGCGCAGAAGAAGCGGTGGCTGCCCCGGCTGGCGCTCGGGGAGGCCATCGGGTGCTTCGCCCTCGCCGAGGGGCCGCGCGCCCCGCATGCCGGCAACATCGAGACGGCCGCGCGCGGCGGGCGTCTCACCGGCGCCAAGATGCCCGTGGCCGACGGCGATGTGGCCGACTTCGCGGTGGTGGTGGCGCGCGGCGACGACGGCGCGCCGGCCCTCTTCCTGGCGGAGCTGGGGGGCGCGGGGGTGACGCGCGCGCGCGTGGAAACCCTGGATCCCACGCGGTCCCACGCGCGGCTCGCCTTCGAGGGCGCCGCCGCCGAGCCCCTGGGCGCCGCCGACGCGGGCTGGGCGCTGGTGGAGCGCCTGCTCGACCGCGCGGCGGTGCTCTTCGCCTTCGAGCAGGTGGGCGGGGCGCAGGCCGCGCTGGAGATGGCGCGTGACTACGCCCTCGGCCGCTTCGCCTTCGGCCGCCCCATCGGCTCCTTCCAGGCCATCAAGCACAAGCTGGCCGACGTCTACGTCGCGCTGGAGCTGGCGCGCTCCAACGCGTACTACGGGGCGTGGGCGCTCTCCACCGAGGCCCCCGCCCTGCCGGTGGCGGCGGCGGCCGCGCGCGTGGCCGCCAGCGAGGCGTACTTCCACGCCGCCAAGGAGAACATCCAGACCCACGGGGGTATGGGCTTCACGTGGGAGTTCGACTGCCACATGTACTACCGCCGCGCCAAGCTGCTCGCCCTGAACCTCGGCAGCGTCGCGCGCTGGAAGGACAAGCTCGTGAGCCGTCTCGAGCTTGGCGAGGCGCCGCCGCAGGCGAGCCGAGCGGAGACATAATCATGGATTTCACGGATACCCCTTCGGAAGCCGAGTTCCGGGCCGACGCCCGCGCCTGGCTCGCGGCCACCGCCGAGCGCCGCGCGTATCCCGGCGAGACGTGGAAGGCCCGCTTCGGCGAAGCCGACGGGCTCGTCCGCGCGAAGGCCTTCCAGGCCAAGAAGCACGCCGCCGGCTTCGCCGCCATCACGTGGGCGCCGGAGTACGGCGGGCGCGGCGGCACGCCCATCCAGCAGGTGATCTACAACCAGGAGGAGGCGCGCGTCCTCGTGCCCCGCGGCTATTTCGAGATCGGCCTCGGCATGTGCATCCCGACCATGCACGCCTACGCCACGGAGGCGCAGAAGCAGCGCTACACGCCGAAGGCGCTGGCCGGCGAGGAGATCTGGTGCCAGCTCTTCTCCGAGCCCGCCGCCGGCTCCGACCTCGCGGGCCTGCGCACGCGCGCGGTGCGCGTCGGCGACGGCTGGGTGATCAACGGCCAGAAGATCTGGACCTCCGGCGCGCACTTCGCCGACTGGGGCATCATCGTCACCCGCAGCGATCCCAAGGCCCCCAAGCACAAGGGCCTCACCTTCTTCTTCCTCGACATGCGCTCCCCCGGCATCGAGGTGCGGCGGATCAAGCAGGTGTCGGGCGCGTCCAACTTCAACGAGGTGTACTTCACCGACGTGCGCGTGCCGGACACCCAGCGCCTGGGCGCGGTGGGCCAGGGCTGGGGGGTGTCCATCACCACCCTCATGAACGAGCGCCTCGCGGTGGGCGACGTGGCGGGACCCGATTTCGACGAGGTGTTCGCCCTCGCCCGCGCGGTGGAGCTGCCCGAGGGGCCGGCCATCAAGAACGCGGCGGTGCGCGAGCGGCTGGCCGACTGGTACGTGCGTCAGCAGGGCCTGCGCTACACGCGCTTCCGCACCATGACCGCGCTCTCGCGCGGGGAGACGCCGGGGCCCGAGGCCTCCATCGCGAAGGTGGTCAGCGCGAGCAAGCTGCAGGAGATCGCCTCGTTCGCCATGGACCTGCAGGACATGGGCGGGGCCGTGCTCGATCCCGCGGTGGCCCCGATGCGGGCGGCCTTCCAGGAGGCGCTGCTCGCCGCGCCGGGCGCGCGCATCGCCGGCGGCACCGACGAGATCCTGCGCAACATCATCGCCGAGCGGGTGCTCGGGCTCCCCGCCGACGTGCGGGTGGACAAGGAGCTCCCCTTCGACGAATTGCCGTCCGGCGCGCCGACTAGCCCTCGCGCGCGGTAAGGAACTCGCGCCACGTCAGCCGGTGCCCGCGGAAGAAGTACGCGAGCATCGCGAAGGCGGCAAAGAGGTTGCCGGCGAGGATGTTCCACCACGCGAGCGCCTCGAAGAGCCACTCCGCCAGGATCACGATCAGGGCGATGAAGAATACCTCGAAGCAGCAGAAGAGCATCACGAAGGCGTAGAGCAGGCGCGGCTCGCGGTCGGCGAGGGTAAGCAGGCCCGCCATGAGCCAGCCGAACACGGCGAACGCGGCGCCGTGGATGAGGGTGTAGCGCAGGACCAGCGGCCACGTGATGACCAGCGCGGAGGGGTCGCGTAGCCCTTCCACCGCCGCCCCCAGCAGCGCCGGCGTCCGCAGCGGCGCTCCCGCCGCCACGTCCACGATGAGGAACCAGATGGCCACCGCGGCCGCGCCCAGCATCCCTGCGATCAGGCCCTCGCGGAAGACCCGCGTCCACGGCCCGAGCAGCACGCGGCCGAGCGCGCGATGCCCGATGAAGAAGTAGGCGAGCATGCCGACGGCGGCCAGCGCGTTGGCGACCAGAATGGACCACCACGCGATGTCGTCGAGCACCGGATGGGCGAGGGTGACGACGAGGGCGAGGAAGAACACCTCGAAGCAGAGCACCACGATGACGAGGGTCAGCAGGCGGCCGGGCTGACTCTGCGCGGCCCAGATCAGCGACGCGATGAGGATGCCGACGAGGGCGAACACTACCCCGTGGAGCACGGTGTACTCCACGACCAGGTGGGCCGACACCGGCACCGCGGCGGGGTCGGTCACGCCCTGAAAAGTCGCGGCCCCCAGGAGCGCCGGCGTTCGGAAGGGCCGCCCGCGCGCGGCGTCATAGATGAGGAACCACACCGCGACGAGGGTGGCGCCGATCAGGCCACCAATGATGCCTTCGCGGACGTACCGGCTGTGGGAGGCCATGGGGCGTCCTCCTTGTCCGAGCGGTCCTGCTGCTGCCCCCAGGGGTACCACCAACCCCCGGCGGGAGCAACTTCCGCTCAGGCGGTGCGCAAGGCCTGGAGGATCTCCGCGCCGGCCACTTCCGCGCGCCACCGGTGGACACCGTCCGTGCGCGCGAGGGCGTCGACGTCGGCCGGGGGGGCGGCGGCCAAGCGGTCGATCAGCCGCTGCGGGAAGAAGAAGCCGGGGTCGAGCCCGATGGCGGCGGCGCCCTTGGTGCGCCACGCGCGCAGCGCCTCGATGCGGCGCCGCACGGGGCCCGGCACGTTGGGCCGGGGCTTCGGCGTGCGCACGGGCAGGTCCGCCTCGGGCACCGCCAGGCCGCGGGCGATGGCGCCGAGGACGGCGGCGCCGAAGCGCCGCTCGAACTTCGCCGTGCACCCGGGCACCTCGAGGAGGCCGGCCACGTCGAGGGGCCGCCGCGCGGCGAGAAGGACGAGCGTGTCGTGGCCGAGGATCATGAAGGGGGGCCGGTCCAGCTCGAGGGCGAGGCGCTCGCGCTCGCGGAACAGCTCGCGGAGCACCGCGAGCCCGCGGCGGTCGAGATCCTTCGTGCCCTTGAGCTCGAGATACGCGTCGGGATCCGCCACCCGCGGCGGCACGCTCTGGGCCGCGAGCGCCGCGCACTCCTCCTCGAGCCAGCCGAGCCGGCCGCGCGCGGCGAGCTCTTCGGTGAGCCGGGCGCGGAGGGAAATGAGGTGGACGACGTCGTTGAGCGCGTAGGTCTCCTGCTCCGCGGTGAGCGGGCGGCGCGACCAGTCGTCCTTCTGCCGCGACTTGCCGGGATCGACGTCGATGTAGGTCTTCAGCAGCACGTCGAGGCCCAGCGCGGTGGCCCCGAGGAACCGCGCGGCGATCACGGTGTCGAAGATCGACGCCACCACGAAGGCGTGCTGGCGCTTGAGATAGGCCAGATCGTTGTCGGCGGCGTGGAAGATCTTCACGATGCCGGGGTCGGCCAGCGCGGGGCCGAGCGCGGAGAGATCGGGCAGCGCGAGGGGATCGAGCAGGTGGGCGCCGCCGTGATCGGTGGCGGCCTGCACCAGGCAGAGCTTGCCCGGATAGTGATGCAGGCTGTCCGCCTCGGTGTCGATGGCCACCGCGCGGGCCGCGCGGAGATCGGTGGCGAGACGGCCCATGTCCTCTTGGGTGCGGATCCAGCGGGGGGCCTGGGGCGACGCGGGCATGTGCGCCTACTGTTATACTACGCCGCCAGCGCACCCAGCCGTCCCCAGGAGGACTCCGTATGAAGATCTCGGCCTGCGTCGCAGTGATCACCGGAGGCGCCTCCGGGCTTGGCCGCGCCACGGCGGAACGCCTGCTCGCGGGCGGGGCCCGGGTGGCCCTCCTCGACCTGCCGCGCTCGGCGGGCGCGGAGGTGGCCAAGCAGCTCGGCGATCACGCCCACTTCGTGCCCGGCGACGTGACCAGCGGGGACGACGTGGCGGGAGCGCTGGACGCCGCCATCGCGCGCTTCGGGGGGCTGCACGTGCTCGTCAACTGCGCGGGCATCGGCACCGCCGAGAAGACCTTCGGCAAGCGGGGGCCGGCCAACCTCGCCGGCTTCACGCGGGTCATCCAGGTGAACCTCATCGGCACCTTCAACTGCATCCGGCTCGCCGCCGCCCACATGGCGAAGAACGCGCCCAACGACGAAGGCGAGCGCGGCGTCATCATCAACACCGCCTCGGTGGCGGCGTTCGACGGGCAGATCGGCCAGGCCGCCTACTCGGCCTCCAAGGGCGGCATCGTCGGCATGACCCTGCCCGTCGCGCGCGACCTCGCCGAGCTGGGCATCCGCGTCTGCACGATCGCGCCCGGCCTCTTCGACACCCCGCTGCTCGCGGGGCTGCCCGAGCCCGCGCGCGTCTCGCTCGGCAAGCAGGTCCCCTTCCCGCCACGGCTCGGCCGCCCCGCCGAGTACGGCGCCCTCGCCGCCCACATCGTCGAGAACGCGATGCTCAACGGCGAGACCATCCGGCTCGACGGCGCCATCCGCATGCAGCCGCGCTGATGGCGCCGGGCGCGTGACTTGCGAGGCGTGAGACCATGAGCGGCGAGGGGGAGAATCGATGATCACGCTGCGCCCGGGCAAGGAGCGGGGCCACTTCGACCACGGGTGGCTGGATACCTACCACACGTTCTCGTTCTCGCAGTACCACGACCCCGCGCACATGGGCTTCCGGTCGCTGCGCGTGATCAACGAGGACCGCGTCGCGCCGGGAGCGGGCTTCCCGCCGCACTCCCATCGCGACATGGAGATCATCACCTATGTCCTGGCGGGCGGCCTCGCCCACAAGGACAGCATGGGCAACCACTCGGTGATCCGCCCCGGCGACGTGCAGCGCATGACCGCGGGCACCGGCGTCACCCACAGCGAGTACAACGCCTCCGACAAGGAGCCCGTGCACCTGCTGCAGATCTGGATCCTGCCCGAGAGCCGGAACCTGCCGCCCGGCTACGAGGAGAAGGTGTTCGCCGCCGACGACAAGCGGGGACGGCTCCGCCTGGTCGCCTCGCGCGACGGGCGCGAGGGATCGGTGCTGATCCACCAGAAGGCGAGCGTCTACGTGGCCCTCCTCGACCCCGGCCAGACGGTTTCCCTCGACCTCGCCGAGGGGCACGGCGCGTGGCTCCACCTCGTGACCGGCGCGGCCACCCTCAACGGCACCCTGCTGACAACGGGCGACGGCGCCGCCGCGGAGCGCGAGCCCGCGCTCGACATCGTAGCGACCGCGCCCGCCGAGCTCCTCCTCTTCGACCTCGCCTAGAGGGCGCGCGGCCCATGCGGGACGTGGTGGACAGCCTCGGCCTCGCGAGGAAGCTCATCGACTACAACGAGTGGGCGAGCGAGCGGCTGCTCCGCGCCGCCGACCGCGTCATCTTCTTCGCGTTCGAGCGGCCGGGCGCCTGAGCGCCCAGTGTCCACTGGCCGACGTCCATGTTTTTCCCTATTTGCGGGCAAGCGACATTTCTCGTAAGTAAAAGGGACCGGCAAGAGTTGTAAGTGCCTGATTTGTCGTCGGATGCCTTTCAGGACCGGCACTTGCATATAGTTCCCGCCATGGACGTACTCACCCGCATGATGCCCCGCCCTCGGGCGCTCGCGGCGGGCGTCCACCTGCCTCTCAAGAAGCTGGCCCTCTGCCTCGATTGCGACGAGTGCTTCGAGCTGGGGTACGGCAACTGCCCCGCCTGCGGGAGCGGCACGTGGAGTCCGCTGGGACGTTTCCTCGACATCGCGGCGGGCGCGCGCCCCGGCCGCGGCAACGGCGCCACGCGCAAGCTCGCGCCGCGGCGCGCCGCCGAGGAGCTGGCCCTCGCCAAGCACCTGCTCGTGGTGGCGCGGCACCGCCGGGAGCTCTACGAGGAGATCAAGCGCGCCTTCGCGGGGCACGAGAGCGTGCAGGTGGTCCTCGATCGCCGCACGAGCCAGCGCCGCGAGAAGAAGGGCGCGCCCATGCTGGACCGGCGGCGCAACGAGCGGCGCTCCCGCTCGGTCATCGAGGATCAGCTGCGCACCATCGGCTGGTCGCTCGTGCTGCTCGACCTCGCGAAGAACCGGAAGAGCTAGCCGCGCGAGAGCGGCTTGTAGCGCAGGCGGTGGGGCTGCTCCGCCGCCGCCCCCAGCCGCTTCTTCCGATCCGCCTCGTAGTCCTGGTAGTTCCCCTCGAACCACACCACCTGACTGTCGCCCTCGAAGGCGAGCATGTGGGTGGCGATCCGGTCGAGGAACCAGCGGTCGTGGCTGATCACCACCACGCAGCCGGCGAAGGCGAGCAGCGCGTCCTCGAGGGCGCGCAGGGTGTCCACGTCGAGGTCGTTGGTGGGCTCGTCGAGGAGCAGGAGATTGGCGCCCGTCTTGAGCATCTTGGCGAGGTGCACGCGGTTCCGCTCGCCGCCCGAGAGATCGCCCACCCGCTTCTGCTGGTCCGCGCCCTTGAAGTTGAACGAGGCCACGTAGGCGCGTGAGGCCATCTGCCGATTGCCGAGCGTGAGCTGCTCGGCCCCGCCCGAGATCTCCGCCCACACGTTCTTCCCGGCTTCGAGGGCGTCGCGGCTCTGATCGACGTAGCCCAGCTTCACCGAGTCGCCCACCTTGAGCGCGCCCGCGTCCGGCTTCTCCTGCCCGGTGATCATGCGGAACAGCGTGGTCTTGCCCGCGCCGTTGGCGCCGATGACCCCCACGATGCCGCCGCGGGGCAGGCTGAACGTGAGGCCGTCGATGAGCAGGCGGTCGCCGTAGCCCTTCGCCACCTTCTCGGCCTGCACAACCACGTCGCCCAGCCGCGGGCCGTTGGGGATGATGATCTCGGCGGCACCCTCCCGCCCCTGCCCGCCCTCCGCGAGAAGGCTCTCGTACGCCTCGATGCGCGCCTTGGACTTGGCGTGCCGCGCGCGCGGGGCCATGCGCACCCACTCCAGCTCGCGCTCGAGCGTGCGCTGCCGCGCCGTCTCCTGCTTCTCCTCGACGGCGAGCCGATCCTTCTTCTGCTCGAGCCAGGAGGAGTAGTTCCCTTCCCACGGGATGCCGGCGCCGCGGTCCAGCTCGAGGATCCAGCCCGCGACATTGTCCAGGAAGTAGCGGTCGTGGGTGATCGCGACCACCGTGCCCGGGTACTCCTTCAGATAGCGCTCGAGCCAGGCGACCGACTCCGCGTCGAGGTGATTGGTGGGCTCGTCGAGGAGGAGCACGTCGGGCTTGGAGAGCAAGAGCCGGCAGAGGGCGACCCGCCGGCGCTCGCCGCCCGACAGCGAGGCCACGTCCTGGGCGCCATCGGGCACGCGGAGGGCGTCCATCGCGATCTCCACCGTGCGGTCGAGGTCCCAGCCGTTGCGCGCCTCGATGGCGTCCTGCACCTGGGCCTGCTCCTCGAGGAGCTTCTCCATCTCGTCGCCGTCGATCGGCTCGCCGAGGCGGGCGTTGATCTCGTCGAAGCGAGTCATGAGCCCCCGCACCTCACTCACGCCCTCCTCGACATTGCCCCGCACGTCCTTGGCGGGGTCGAGCGCGGGCTCCTGCGGCAGATAGCCGATCTTGAGGTCGGGGGCCCGCCAGACGTCGCCCAGGAAGTCCTGGTCCACCCCCGCCATGATGCGCAGGAGCGTGCTCTTGCCCGCCCCGTTGCTGCCAAGCACGCCGATCTTGGCGCCCGGATAGAACGACAGCCAGATGCCGCGCAGGATCTCCCGCTTGGGCGGCACGATCTTGCGAAGGTCCTTCAGCGTGAAGACGAACTGGTGCGCCATACCCTTCCTTTCAACGCGGCAGGATGCGGGAGTTTAGCTCTGCGGGGCGAGCTGGGGCGCGGCGATCACGGACTCGACGTGGTCGATTTGCACGGGCTCGTTGGGACGATCCACCGCCCAGCAGTTGCGCGGCTGGCCGTCCGCCTCGACGCAGGCGACCATGACGGGCTGCCGCTGATCGTCCATGCCCGTCTCGTCCAGCTTCGGGCCCTTGGTGTTCGCAATGACGAGGAAGACGATGAGGATGACGACGCACACCGCGGCTCCCGCGATGGCGATGGCCGTCATGGGGTCGATCGCCTCGGCGCGCGCCGGCGCAATCACGGTCGCCAAGAGCACCACGACAAGCACCACCGCGAGCAGACGCATCGCCGATCCAAAGGTCGTCATGGTCAGCATTATATCGGGGGGCCTGCGAGAGCATAAATTTTGCGTGCGGCTCGGGAGTCGGGGCGCTCACGGGGCCCAGCGCCGAGCGAAAGCCAGGTAGGCGCCGAGAGCGCCCAGCAGGCCGCCCGCCACGATGATGCCGACCACCACCAGGAGGGCCATGGGATCGAAGTCGGGGCCGGCGCCGAATCCGAGCGGCTCCACCACGAGGAGGGCGCAGATGAAAACGATGAGGGCCGAGATGACCATCAGCACCCACCCGAACCCCCGCGCCACCGCGCTCATCTTCCCCTCCCCGCCATAGGCCGAGTCGTGCTACCGCTCGGTCGGGCGGCTAGGCCTGATGTTACCGCGGGGACGGCGCGACGGGAACCCCGCCCACGCTCCCCGCCGGGGGGCGAAGCGCGTCGGCGAGGAACGAGCCCACGCGCGCCTCGTACTCCTCGCGGACGGCGCGGTGATAGTCCACATGCCCGGCCCCCGCCACCTCCCAGAGGGCCTTGGGCGGCCGCGCCCGCGCGAAGAGCCGGCGCGACTGGCCGAGCGTGGTGTGCCGGTCTTCGGCGCCGGCGATCATCAGGATCGGCGCCTCGACCCGCTCGATGCCCTCGATCGGCCGCAGGTCCGCCGCGGCAAAGCCCAGGCGCGGCCACAGCTGCAGCGTGAGGAGCGGCGCCAGCGGCGGGCCGAGCACGCCCAGACGAAGCGCGAGCCGGTTCTCGATGGCTTCCTCCAGCGTCGGATACACCGCTTCGAGCACGAGCGCGCTCACGCCCGGCGGCGGACCCAGCAGCACGGCGGCGCCGCCCAGCGAGATGCCGATCACGCCCACGTGCTCACCCGGCGCGGCCCGGCGCAGGAAGCCCAGCACCGCCCGGGCATCGACGCTTTCCAGGTGCCCAAACGTGATGCGCGCGCCGTCGCTCTCGCCGTGGGCGCGGGAGTCGTAGAGGAGCACGGTGTAGCCGGCGGCGTGGAGGAAGCGCGCGCGGTCCACCATGTCGAGCCGGCTGCCGCGAACGCCGTGGAGGAGCAGGACGGCGCCGGCGCCCGGGCGGCCCGACACGAGCCATCCCCGCAGGGCGCCGCCGGCGGGGCTGACCACGCGCACCGCCTCACCCGGCAGGTCGGCCGGCGGCGGCCCGACGACGCGCGGCACGGGCGCGGCCAGATCCCCCGCCGCCCAGTAGCAGGCCGCCCCGCCGAGGAAAAGGAGGGCGAGCGCGACGAGGCCGAGACGCCTCGCGCTACTTTACCTCGCCGGCGTAGATCTTCATGACGGTGTCGAGGAACTTCAGCGCGCGGTCACGCGGACGCTGGAACGAGTTGCGGCCGATGATGGAGCCGAACCCGCCGCCGTCGCGAATGCCGCGATACTCCGTGAAGAGGGCCTCGTCGTCTTCCTTGGTGGCCCCGCCCGAGAAGATCACGATGCGGCGGCCGTCGAAGGCCGACTGCACCACGTGGCGGATGCGCTCGGCGAGGGTGCCCATGGGCACCTGCGCCTTCTCGTAGGCCTTCTTGGCCTCGGCCTGCTCGATGTGCTCCGTGGGCGGCTTCACCTTGATGACATGGGCGCCGAGCTGGGCGGCGATCTGGGCGGCGTAGGCCACCACGTCCAGCCCCGTCTCGCCCGCCTTGGAGATGTCGCTGCCACGCGGATACGACCACACCACGGAGACGAGGCCGTGCGCCTTGGCCTCGAGGATCATCTCGCGGCACTGCTGGTACATGGTCTGGGCGGCGGTGGAGCCGGGATAGATGGTGAAGCCGACGGCCACGCAGCCCAGGCGAAGGGCGTCCTTGACCGAGCCCGTCACCGCCGAGAGCGGATCCTTCTCGTCGTGGAGCACGTCGTGGTTGTTCATCTTGAGGATGAGCGGGATCTCGCCCGCGAACTCCGCCGCGCCCGCCTCGAGGAAGCCCAGCGGCGCCGCGTAGGCGTTACAGCCGGCGTCGATGGCGAGCTGGAAGTGATAGGCGGGGTCGTAGCCGGCCGGGTTCACCGCGAAGGAGCGTGCGGGCCCGTGCTCGAAGCCTTGGTCCACGGGCAGGATGACCAGCTTGCCGGTGCCGCCAAGGCGGCCGTGATTGAGCAGGCGGGCCAGGTTGGTGCGGGTCCCGGGGCTGTCGCTCGAATACCAGCCGAGGATCTCCTTGACTCGCTTCTCCATGGCGTCCGTCCTTTCTCTATCGAGCTCGATCGGGTGAGAGTCGGATCACTTCCGGTAGTAGCTCTCGGCGAGCGCCACGTCGTCGGCGCTGCCGATGAGAATCGCCGCGCGCTGGTGATACTCCTTGGCTTCGAGGCCGAGCACCCGCTCCGTCCCCGTGCTCGCCCGGCCGCCCGCTTGCTCGGCCACGAAGGCCATGGGCGCCACCTCGTAGAGGAGCCGCAGCTTGGGCTTGGGCTTGGCGGGGTCCGTCATGTCCGAGGGGTACATGAAGATGCCGCCGTCGAGCAGCGTCCGGTGCACGTCCGCCACCATGGCGCCCGAGTAGCGCAGCGAATAGGGCCGGCCGCTCGCCTTGTCGGGCGTGCGCAGGTGCTCCACGAAGGCGCGCTGCCCGGAATGCCACGTGTGGCCGTTGCCCTCGTTGATGCCGTAGGTCTTGCCCTTGCGCGGCACCTGGATGGCGGGATGCGTGAGGAGGTACTCGCCCTCGTCGCGATCGAGCGTGAAGCCGTGCGAGCCCGCGCCCATCGTGTAGACGAGCAGCGTGGCCGGACCGTAGAGAATGTAGCCCGCGGCGAGCTGATTCCCCACCGGCCCGAGCGCGGCGGGCGCCGCGGGCGTGCGGCCGCCGGCGGCGCGGATCGAGAAGATGGTGCCCACCGAGCCGCCCACGTCCAGGTTCGACGAGCCGTCCACGGGATCGCACGCCACCACCACCGCGCGCGGCCCCGTGCCCTCCGGCATCTCGATGGGCTCGGGCGCTTCCTCGGAGATGTACGCCGAGCACGAGTGCGAGCGGCGCAGCGCGCGCGCCATGGCCTCGTGGGCCCAGATGTCGAGCGGCTTCTGCTCGTCGCCCGAGAAGTTCTTGCCGCCGGTGGTGCCGGTCTCGCCGCGCAGGGTCGCGAAGGCCAGCTCGCGCGCGATGTCACGCGACATGTTCGCGACGGCGAGGATCACGGAAACCACCTTGGCCGCGTACTCCGGCGCGGGGCCTTGCTCCTTTGCAAGGTGCTCGGCGAGGTTCACGCTTTCGATGCTAGACGATGGCCGACGGCGGAGTCAACGGGGGATGAGTCGCCACGGGCGACACCTGAGACACGCGCGTCACGATGACGAACTCCAGGTTGCAAAGACCGCGTGAAAAGTATCACGGAAGGCCTCGGTGGGACGCGATTCGCCGCTTGTCCAGGCCCCCCGGAACGACTTACGATGGGGCAACGACGCTCAGGAGGCCCGACCATGGTGAGCCCGGCGGCGGAACTCCTCTATCCGATGTTCCAGGACGCGCTGGAGATGCTGACCCTGACGCGCACCTGCTTCCTCGACCACGACCTGGAGGTCCTCAACACCGCCTCGTCCCTGGGCCGGAGCGTCCACAAGCGGGAGAACGAGCTCACCGAGGGTCTGCTGGCCGGCCCCCCCGAGACCGAGCCCCTCCGGTTCATCCCTTCCCATCTCGAGCGTATCGGCGATGCCCTGGAGAGCGTGGTGCGCTGCCTCCGCACGCGCGAGGACGAGGCGGCCGAGTTCACCGACCGAGGCGTCCGCGAGGTGCGCGAGCTTTTCGACCGGGCCCACGGCCTGCTGGAATGCGCCCGCGACCTGACCCGCACCGGCAACCAGGTGCTGGCCCGCCACGTGGAGCTGGAGGCCATGCGCTTTCAGGACGTGGCCAGCGGCTTCGCCGCCGCCCACGAGGAGCGCCTGATCGAGGGGGTCTGCCTCCCCCGGGCCTCCTCGGCCTACCTGGCCATCCTGGACAATCTCCGCGAGGTCACCCGGCACTGCCGGCAAATCGCCCACCGAGTGGTGGCCAGCCGGGCGGCCGCCAGCGGGCATTCTCCCGCCCGCTAAGCCCCCGGTTCCAGGAGTCTTCAGCCCGGGGAACGGTGCGAGCCTCTTCTGCGTCTTATTAGATGAGGAGGGCTCTGACTATGCGACATCGTCGGGTCGTGGGACTGCTGCTGGCGGTGGGGCTCACCCTGGGGCTGACGGGTCCCCCCTTGGCCGCCGCCCCCGCCGACCGCTGGCCCGTGGAGGGCAAGTTCCGGGTCGAGACTCAGACCTTCCAGAAGAACGGCCGCACCGCCGTCGGCGGCTATGTCTACAACCTCACCTATCAGCACGCCCGGGTGCGCCTCGAAATCGAGGGGCTGGACGCCCAGGGCAACGTGCTCGGCATTCAGCCCGGCTTCGTGGACGACGTGGTCCCACTGACCAGCCGGGTCTACTTCGAGGTGCCGGGGCGGATTCCCGGCGCCGTGGCCTACAAGGCCTACATCCTCTGGTACGACTGGGTCGGCGAAACCCGCGGTGACTTTGCCTCCTGGCGCATGCGGTGATGACCCGCCGCGCGCTGCTCCTGCTGGCGCTGGGCCCGCTCGGCTTCGGATGGGCCGGGCGGGCCCAGGCCCAGAGCGTCACTCCGGAAAATGCCGCCCAGTACTTCCGCATCGAGTCCCAGTCCGGCACTGATCGGAAGGGCCGGCCCAGCGTCTGGGGCTATATCTATAATGTCCGCGGCCAGGGCAGTGCCCGGGCCCGCATCCTGGTGGAAACGCTCGACGCCTCCGGCCGCCCCGTGGCCCAGGAGATCGCCTACGTGGACACCGAGATCCCTCTCTTCAACCGCGCCTACTACGAGGTGCGCCCGAAGACGCCGGGGGCCTCGTACCGCGTGAGCATCTACTCCGCCGACTGGCACCGGACCGGCGGGATCTAGCCCGCCGCCCTGGACCGGGCCATGACCCGCCGCGTCTTCCTGGTCGTGGCCGCGACCCCGCTGCTGGCCGGCCTCCCCCGCCCGGCGCACGCCCAGAGCGTGACGGCCGAGGATGCCCCCAAGTTTTTCCGCGTGGAGGCCCAGCCCGGCACGGACAGGAAGGGCCGCCCCATCGTGTGGGGGCATGTCTATCTCTTCCGCAAGGGCCAGGGCAGCGCGAAGGTGCGCTTGCTCGTGGAGAGCCTCGATGCCGCCGGCCAGCCCGTGGCCAGCGAGATCGCCTACGTGGACAGCGAGGTGCCGCTCTACAACCGCTCCTACTTCGAGGTGCGCCCGCGCGTGCCCGCCCCCGCCTACCGCGTCACCGTCTACTCCGCCGACTGGGGCAAGATGGGCGGGCTCTAACCCCCCATGACCCGGCGCTCGCTCCTGACCGGCCTGGCCGCCCTCTGCGCCGCGGGCTGCGCCGGCGCCACCGGCACCGGCGGCAGCACGGGTGCCACCGGCCCCACGACCACCACCACGTCCGAATACTTCCGCGTGGAGGTCACACCGGGCGTGGATCGCAAGGGCCGGCCCACCGCGTGGGGATACGTGTACGGCCGGGGCCGCGGCCGGCCCCGCCTGCGCATGGAGACTCTGGACGCCACTGGCAAGCCCATCGCCAATCAGCTCGTCTACGTGGACGAGGATCTTAACGCCGGCCGCGCCTACTTCGAGACGCGCCCCAATACGCCCGGCCCCGCCTACCGCGCCACGGTGGAGTCGGTGATCTCGACGTTCAACGGGGCGCCGTAGGCGAACGTGCCCGGCAGAACCTCAGCGCTCTCGTAGGGCTTCGTAGGTTCTGCGCAGCAACGGGCTGAGGAAGAACTCGATGACTCGCCTGCGCCCGAGGTGAACCTCCGCCGCCACGGCCATGCCCGGCGCTAGTGTGATCCTCTCGCCGTCCGCGTCGATCGTCGGGCGCGCTAGCTCGATGCGCGCGGCGTAGACCAGACCGGCGTTCTCCAGCGTGACGGCGTCGGGGGATATCGCCACCACGGTACCGGGGATCGTACCGTAACGGGTAAATGGGAAGGTCTCGATCTTGACGGCGACGGGCAGTCCCTTTCGGACGAAGCCGACGTCCTTGTTCTCGATCCGGGCTTCGACCTCGACGCCCCCTTCCGTCGGGACGATGACCATCAGCTGTTGACCGGTTGCCACGACCGACCCAATGGTGTGCGTCGCAAGCTGCTGAATGATCCCATTGGCAGGCGCCACGATCCGCTGCACGGCACGACGCTGCGTGGCCTTAACCACTTCCTGCGCGAGGGATCGAGCACGGCTCTCCCAGGTGGCCAGCTCGGCGATGCGCGTGCTGCGGAATTCCGTCTCGAGTACCTCATACTGAGCCTGCGCTTCGGCGAGGGACGCTTGCTCCTGGGCCAGGCGCTGGCGCTCCGCCGCCAGCTCCTGAACCTTGTCGACGCGCCGTTCTTCCACTTCGAGAAACTGCAGAGTGGCGACGAACTGCCGCGCGAGCAGCGAGCGGAAGGCGTTCGCCCGCTGAGTCTGGATCTCCGCGACAATCTCGAGTCGCTCGACGTGAGCAGCAGCGGCGGCTACGCCGGCGGTTCGCTGTCGAATGGACAGCGCCGCCGCTTCGAGTCGCCGCTCGTGCTCCGTTCGCTGGCTTTCGAGGAGCCGCCGCTGGAGGGCGATGCCGGCCTCGCTTGCCGGGAGCAGTTCGAGATCGGGCTGGCCCGTGAGGAGGGCCTGAAGACGGGCCGCATGGAGCCGCGCTTCGACGAGCTCCTGGGACAGCCGGATCTCGTCGGCATCACTCGTGGTCGGATCGAGCTCGACGAGGAGCTGGCCATGCCGCACCGGGGCGCCCTCCCGGACATGGATGACGCGGACCACCCCACCCTCGGCGGCCTGAACAACCTGGTTTCGCTCTCGCGGCACGATCCGACCCCGCGCAATCGCGACGACGTCCAGTGTCCCGACACATGCCCAGGCCACCGTGACGCCAAAGGCCGCCACGATGACAATCCCGAGCGCCATGGCGAAGCGGGACGCGGGCGCGGCCTGTATTCGCGCTCCTGGCGGCAAGAACTCCAGCTCGTCACGGCCCAGCGGCGAACGGGTCATCCCGTACCGTCCACCGCACGAAGCGGAACCCACTCGGTGGCGAGACGCCGCTGCTCACGATCGAGGTTCGCGAGATAGCCTCCACGGGCGATCAGCTCGGCGGGGCGACCCTGCTCGATAACGCGGCCGCCGTCTAGCGCGATGACATGGTCGGCCCGTCGCACGAGCGTCAGGCGATGCGTGACGATGATGACCGTACGACCCGAGGAGATCGCCGCAAGGTTTCGATCGATCAACCGCTCGGACTCGTAGTCGAGCGCACTGGTCGCCTCATCAAGGATCAAGATCGATGGGTTCATGGCCAGAGCCCGCGCGATTCCGATCCGCTGTCGCTGGCCTCCGGAGAGGAGCGCCCCGTGCTCGCCGACGGCGGTCTCGTATCCCTCGGGCATGGCGGCGATGAAGTCGTGGGCGCCGGCCAGGCGCGCAGCACGGAGCACGACGTCCATCGGCAGCCCCGGCTCCGCCCACGCGATGTTCTCCCGGATCGAACCAGTGAAGAGCGTCGTGTCCTGGGGCACGAGCGCCACGTGCCGTCGCAGCCACGCGGGATCGCAAAGACGACCATCAAGCCCATCGAGAAGAACACGGCCCCGCTGCGGCACGTAGAGGCGGGTCATCAGCTTGGCGATGGTGCTCTTGCCGGACCCGGACGCCCCCACGATCCCCACGACGTGTCCTGCCGGAATGGCGAATGACACTCGCGACAAGACCTCGGGCGCTCCCGGACGGTACGTGAACAGCACTTCGTCGAACGTGACGCCTCCGCGCAGGCGAGCCAGCGGCGGCGGAGCGGACGACGTGGCCGCCTCCCTCGGCGCGTCGAGAAGATCCGCGACTCGCGACACAGCCACCGACGCCTGCTGGAATTCCTGGCCTAGCTGGAAGAGGCGAAGGATCGGCGTCGTCACTCGAGCGGCGAACATGTTGAACGCAATGAGCTCTCCGATAGTGAGCTCGCCCGTCATGACCGCGCGGGCGCCCACCCACAGGATCGCGAGGCTAGCCGCCTTTCCGAGGAAGGCTGAGACCTGGCCGGCGACCTGGGCCAGCTGGCCGGCTCGAAAGCCTGCACTCCCCACTCCCGCCAGATGCTCGTCCCATCGCCGTTCGAGCAATGGTTCGACGGCCGTCGCCTTTACCGTTTCAATGCCGCGAACCGTCTCGACCAGGAAAGCATGCGCCTCGGCCCCACTCTGTGCCCGCCTGTCCAGGGCCCTCCGCAACGGGGGCATCAGAACCAGAGACAGACCGGCATAGAGCGGGAGCACGCCGACTACGATTCCGGTGAGGGTAACGCTGTACAGACACATCACGCAGAGGAAGACCCCGACGAGCAACGTGTCGACGATGGCGGTCAGCGGTGGGCCGGTCAAGAAGTGCCGAATCGACTCCAGCTCTCGGATCCGCGCCACTGTATCGCCCGCTCGTCGCGCCTCGAAGTATCCGAGTGGCAATCGAAGGGCATGGCGGAACACCCGCATGCCCAGTTCCACGTCGATGCGATTCGCCGTGTGGGCGAAGAGGTAGGTCCGGAGGCCGCCGAGAATCGCCTCGAAGAGCGCGAGCGCAAGCAACCCGATCACGACGACGTCCAGGGTGCCGAGGCCCCTGTGGACGAGCACCTTGTCGATGACGACCTGGGTACCGAGAGGCGTCAGGAGGGCAAACAACTGCAGGACCAGCGAAGCGAAGAGCACGTGGGCCAGCGAGCCCCGATACCGGGAGACAAACGGGAAGAACCACCAGAGCCCGAACCGCTTCGCCGCCGCAGGGAACCCCCGGTGCGGCGCGATGAGCACGACGCGACCAGACCACTCGGCTTCCAGACGCTCTCGTCCGAAGACCGCCAGACCGGGGGCGCCCGGATCCTGCACCAATACGCGCGCGCCGTCCGAGCGCACCAGGATCAAGTAGCGACCGTCGCGGCATGGAATGAGCGCCGGCGTGGGAAGGCTTCCGAGCCGGTGCCAGCGCGGCTTGATTTCCCTCATCTTGAGACCGAGATGGGCCGCGGCAGTGGAGAGCGCGCTAGCACCCAACACCCCGAACCGGCGTTGAAGATCCTCGGGGTCAGCCGAGAGACCATAGTAGCGAGCAACAATCGAAAGTCCGAGCAGACCCGGATCGGAGGCGCGCGGGTGGTCAGGCTGCCGTGGCATGCCGTCGGCGCCGCGTGCACGATCATGTAGTGGGCGTAAGGATCTGCCAGTGGGCGGCGAGGACCGCTTCGACCTCCGCCGGGCGCTCTGCGATGGCCTGCGCCCAAGTCAAACCCGATTCGGAGGAGTATGTCGCCATTGCCTGAATCAGCACGTCCACCTGGCTGGCTGCCAACCAACGCCCGTCGCCGGCCTGCACCTGCTCAACCCGGAAAGACTGCCCTCGGTACCAGTCCTGGACGGTGACCGAGTCATCGGACGACCGCAACGCCAAGAGCAGATTGTTGCCGCTACGACTCAGGATGATCTCGAGCGGCTGAATGCCCCATTCGAACGACAACAAATCCGGCGCATTCGGCGTCGCATCGTCCTCGACGATCCGGTCGACTCCGTCGCCACGTCCGAACACGTACTGGTCGGCCCCCGCTCCGCCGGCCAGCAGATCAGCCCCTCCCTCGCCCGACAGTCGGTTCGCGCTGGCATTCCCCGTCAGAGAGTTGGCCAGGTCGTTCCCGGTTGCAGCAATCGCACTAGTTCCCATCAAGACTAGGTTCTCAACGTTGGCCCCGAGGACCCAGCTGACGGTCGCCTCGATCGTGTCCGTACCTTGTCCCGACAGCTCCGTGACAACATCACCGGTCCGATCTACCACGTACGTATCGTTGCCGGCGTTCCCCACCATCGTATCGGCACCCGTACCCCCGGACAGGCGATTGTTTGCCCCGTTACCCACGAGCACGTTGTTGAGCGTGTTGCCAGTGCCGTTGACCGACGCGGTCCCGGTAAGGGTCAGATTCTCGACGTTCGCCCCCAGGGTGTGGCTCAGGGCGCTCAGCACGCCGTCCACCCCTTGCCCGGAAGCCTCGACCACCACGTCCCCCGGGGTCTCGACCACGTACGTGTCGTTGCCGGCACCTCCCGTCATCCGGTCTGCACCCCCGCCCCCGTCCAGGCGATTGGCGCCACTATTGCCGACGAGCCGATTCGCCAAACCATTGCCGGTGCCGTTGATGGCCGCACTCCCGTTCAATGACAGATTCTCGACGTACTCGGGAAGCGCGTAGCCGATCGCGCTCAGCACGCTGTCCGTACCGGCGCTGGCGACCTCGGCCACCACATCGCCAGCGTTGTCAACCACATAGGTGTCGTCTCCAGCCCCGCCGTGCATGGCATCGGCGGCGGCCCCCCCGTCAAGCCGGTCGTTCCCAGCTCCGCCGTAGAGAACGTCGTTCCCCCCGAAACCGTTCAGGGAGTCCGCGCTGTCGTACCCGTTTAGCACGTCCGGCCCGGGCGTTCCCTGGAGTGCCAGCTGCTGAAGAGTCGTCAGATCCCAAACCTTCCCGTTCGCGAACCTAGCCTCCTGGACCTGGAAGGTGTGCCCAAAGCCTTCGAGAAACCACTGGTGCAGACGAAGCTGGTCGCTAGAGTTGGCGATGTGCAGAACGAGGTCATACCCGTCGCGCGTTCCTGTGACGTCAGCGGGAGCGACGCCCGGCTCGAAGAGGATCCGGTCGGTAGCCGGTCTCCACCAGTCATTGTCGTGAATCGTGTCGCGGCCGCTGCCGCGGCCGAAGATATACGTGTCGTTATCCAGCCCACCCTCGAGTCGGTCGTCGCCGGCGCCGCCCACAAGCGTATCGTCACCGCCGTCACCGTATAGGGCGTCGTTCCCACCATCGCCCTCCAGCCGGTCGTTACCGGACGCCCCTGACAGTGTGTCGTCGCCCCCCTGCCCTCGCAGGGCGTCGTCACTCCCGAACCCGGTGATACTGTCAGCCCCTTCTGTGGGACGAGTCACCATCTCCTTCAACGTATCGACGGTCCAGACGCTTCCATCCGAGAATTCAACGCGCTGAACCTGATACTCGTACCCGAATCCCTCCACAAACCACCAGTACAACCGCACCTCGGCCGCGCTGCTCGAGATCCGCAGGACGAGGTCCGAGCCATCGCGCGCAACCAACACGTCACCCGGCGCTATCCCCGCCTCCATGCGGAGGGTGTCAGTGCTCGGGAAGGCCCAGTCGTTGTCCTTAATGGTGGTCTGGCCGGCGTCGCGGCCAACGGTGTAGACATCGTTGCCGCGGCCGCCGTCGAGAGTATCGGCGCCACGACCGCTATGGAGCACATCGTCACCGTCACTGCCGAATAGCCGATCGTCCCCTTCGCCTCCGAAGAGCGTGTCGTTGTCCGCTTCGCCATTCACTTCGTCGTTGCCTTCGCCCCCCTCCAAGCGGTCCTCGCCGGGTCCGCCGTAGAGCTGATCGGAATCGGCGCCGCCGACGACGTGATCATCGCCGTCGTCACCGGTCAGCGTGTCCGCGCCGTCATCCCCGTAAATCAGATCGGAGTTCAGACCGCCATGAAGGGTGTCGTCTCCTCCTCGGCCTTGAATCGCCTCGGCCGTCCCCGCGCCCGTGATGGTATCTGGTGTCGGCGTTCCGTTCACAAGGATCCTCCCGGCTGAGTCCATCAGCCACGGAAGATCCGGCCCTAGAGCGCCGAATCCGTCACGGAACTCGTTGTAGCCCCATGTGTCCTCGCGGTCGAAGGCGCGCACCGAGCGCCCGAATTCGCTAAGGAGTGTCCGCCCTGCCACGGGATCTGCGCCGAGCCGCGCCTCAAGGTCGCTCGCAACGTCGGACAAGTCTCCCCGGATCACCCGAGCGATGGGATCCCACTCAAACGTGATCCGCTCATACAGCGGCTTCAGATGACTCTGCGTCATCAGCTCCGCGTAGACCAGTTCGCGAAGCTCGTTGTAGGCCTCGAGCAGCAGTGGCCGCGCCGGCTCCGCCGGGTTGGGCCCCCATCCGCCCACGAACGGCTCGCCCGAGAACGCCTCGAGAACGGCAAGCTGCCGAGCGTCCATCACCGGCCCCCGGCTGCTCGGGTCAAGAGCGGCGCTTCCACTCCAGTGGAAGAGGATCTGTTCGAGGGTACTCGTTCGGAGATCGGGGTCCGCCTGTTCCACGAAGCTCCGAAGGAGGCCTTCGAGCACACCGCTCTGGTCGCGTACGATCGCTTGGCTCAGGTCCGGGAGCGTTCCCGAGCCCGGCGAGTCTGGCAGCGCCCCAATCGCAGTCGGCACGGGCAGCCAAGCGGCCGCGATCGTGTCGGCCGGCGCGGAGCGGAACCAGACGTCCGTCGTGGCACCTTGACTGCCATCGGCTCGGGAGAAGATACCTACCTGCCGCAGGGCGTTTCCCTGGGCGTCGGTAGTGCTGCTCTCCCAAAATGAGACCGACACCGAGCGAATCCCGAGGGCCTCGAGCGTCTCAAGCTCGCCGGGCGCGCTGATCCCGTTCTGATCGGAGTCGCGCCAGACGCGAAGTTCGCCGAAGGCCGCGTCGCTGCTGTCTACTTTTCCGTCGGCGTTCGAGTCGAGGTCGGCGAGCGCCTCATAGCCGTGCGCGGCCTCTCCACCGGTCGTCCGCAGGGTGTGGTTGCCGAAGAGCTCGCGACCCGATTCGATGCTGCCGTTGCCATTCCGATCCCGCGCGAGCAGGCCGTCGTCCCGACCGACCCAACCCGTCCGCTCCGCGAACCCGTCGGCGTTATGGTCGAAGAAGGTGGCCCCCTGGACTGACGTCGTCTCCACTCCATCGGCGTCGAGGTCGAGGACCACGGGGCAAGGGATGAGACCACGCGCCGTCCCGAGCTTCGTCACGACATTGTCGATCGAATGCGCTCGTTGTAGCCGAAACGCCCCATAGACCAGCCCGAAGGGCGACGCTCCGCCGAGCACGGCGATCTCGGCAGACAGAGGGAAGAGAGGTCGCGCCAGCTCGATCCGCGTTCCCAGGTGCGCGCCAGAATGCGGCACGATGTCGGAAGGATCCACTACGTCGACGATGGGGTATTGGGCGTTAGGGTCTCGACCAAGCTCCGGCAGCAGCACCTTGACAGGTGCGGCATTGAATGTGATGGCTGGGCGCATATCGTACGCGGACTGCAGCTGCCCAATAGAACCGCCGAGTGAGTGCCCGGTGTAGGTGAGCTGATCACGTGGCACGCCGGCGTCGATCGCGAGATCTACAAGCCGTTGCGCATCGTCTAACTGGGCCCGCGGAACTCTCGAACTAGCAAGTTCCCACACCGCCCGCCGGTCTCCGGGGTCGTTTATCTCGGTTCCACGGGACGCCAGTACGTACTCACCCGTGCTGGAATTGTGAAAGACCGCACCGTAGTAGCCACTATTGCCCCTGAGCTCAAGCGGCCGTGCATCGGATCCCATGACCGGGGTCCATCCCGAAGGTAGCGGTGGCCGGCCGTCCCCTCCGTACACGTAGGCGCTGATGCGAGCGTATTCCTCGTATGTGGCCATAGGTGCTCCCTTCCTTCCGGTGCTGGGCTAGTTGTGAGGTCGGCGGATTGAGGACAGATCCCAAATTCGGACCTGCTTACTCACGGGGACAGCGAGGTATCTCCCGTCGGGACTGAATGCGATCGAACTGGTCAGCTCGTCCGCTCGTGGCAGCGTCAGCAAGCGAGCGCCACTTGCGCCATCCCAAACTATTACTCCTCCCCCCTGCGATGCCGACGCGAGCAAGGCTCCGTCGCCGCTATACGCGAGTGCGTAGATGGGACGTGTGTGCCCAGAGAGAACACGGCTTGGTCGCCCCTCCTCCGCATCCCAGATCGTCACGATCGGGCGGCCAAAGTCGGCGGTGGCAATCTCCGCGCCGACAGGGCGGTACGCCAAGGCGAAGGGCGAGTTGGGTTCGCCGCTGAACGAGCGCACGTGGACGCCCGTCGCCGCGTCCACGAGGTCCAAGGGACTCCGCCCGTACTCACCCGAGGTGACGATGAGTCTTCCGTCTGGGCTGAACGCCACCACCTTGCCGGTCGCCGCATGAGCGCGATAGACGCTGACGAGCTGGCCGGAGTCGAGCCTGTGTATCGACACCGCACCACTGTGCCCGGCCACCAACAGTCGGCCATCCGGGGAAAATCTGAGGGCTCTGCTGGCGACGTTGTTGGCCCCCCGACCAAGCGGGCCAGGCCCCTGGAATCCGTGTAGCCTCTGGCCGGTCACTCCACTCCACACATGAATCGCGACATGCCCACGTGCGGCGTCGACAAACCAGCGTCCGGCGGCGACGTACTTTCCATCGGGGCTCCACGCGACCGCTGAAATACCCCCAAACTCGCGATCCAGCCTGCGGAGCAGGGCTCCCGTGTCTGCCTCCCAGATGAACAGCGCATGGTGGAGCTGGCCGCCCGCGGCGATCTTCTTGCCGTCGGGACTCCAAGCGATGTCGCCGATCTCTCCGTCATGGGCAAACACGCGAACGAGGCGCGGCTTGGGAGAGTCCGCCTCGACGATCCAGCGCCAACCGTCGAGGTTGAGGGTCATGGGATCGAGCCCGATCCCCGCCCACCCGAGCAGGACGATCACAGCAGTGGCCAAGAGCATGCGCGGCCATTCGCGCTTGCGGCACGACGTCCTGACGGGATTCGTGCTGGCCATGCGCGGATGCTAGTGAGCGCATTCAACCCCGTCAATGTCCAGAGTTGGATACGTTCACTCGGACTAACGGCCTAGGGACACCGATGGCACCAAGTGCAGCGCACGCTCGTTGCGCGAGGTCGCGAGGCACCTGCGGTGCGACACGGTAGGATCGGCCGCTTGCCTATTACAAGATTTGTGATAAGATACCTTCTGCGATGACCGCACAGCTTCTGCGACAGGGACGACGGGATAAGGGACTAAGCCAGACGAGGGCCGCGCTTTCACTGCGAGTTTCTCAGTCGTACCTAGCCATGTTGGAGAGTGGCAAGCGGCGGCTTACCCCGAAGCTCGCCCACCGAGCCATGCGGGTCTACGGACTATCGCCGGCAATGCTGCCGCATTCGGCGCTGCCAGAACAGCCCTACGTCGACCCTGATACCCTCATGCACGACTTGGGGTCTCTGGGCTATCCGGGCTTCTCCTACGCTCGGTCACCTCGGATAAAGACCAAGAACCCAGCTGATGTACTCTTGACCGCGCTTGCACAGCCCAATCTTGAGGCCCGCCTTGTGGAAGCCCTTCCCTGGCTCCTGCTCAAGTACACAGATCTGAGCCACTATTGGTTGGTAAGAGAATCTAGATTACGGAATCTGCAGAATCGCTTGGGATTCGTCGCCAGCCTTGCCCGAGGCGTTGCGGAGAAGGCCAACGACGAGAAGGCACAGCTGCTGAAGCGGCTGGAAGACGAACTCGAACACAGCCGCTTGGCTCGAGAGGACACGCTCTGCAAAACTTCTGCTTCAGAGTCTGAGCGGCGCTGGCTGAGGCAGCATCGCCCTGAGCGTGCCCGTCATTGGAACGTGTTGACTGATTGGAAGCCTGAAACGCTTCGCTATGCCACCGCCGTCTAGCGTCGCGTCCAATTGGCTCGGCTTTCTTGGCGAACTAGATAACCTACTGGAGGAACCCGTAACACTAGAGTGTCTCGGCGGCTTCGTCGTCTCTGTCCTCTATGGCCTGCCTCGGCCCACGAGCGATCTCGACTATCTTGAGATAATTCCCAGCCATGCCCTTGCGCAGCTTCAGACGTTGGCTGGTGAGGGTTCAGGCTTGTGGAAAAGGCATGGGGTGAATGTGCAGCACGTCACTGTAGCGAGTCTCCCTGATCGATACGCGGAACGTCTGTTAGAGATTCTCCCTGAACACTTCACGCACTTACGCCTCTGGGGACTTGAAGCCCACGACCTCGCGCTTTCCAAACTCTCCCGCAATTTCGAAGTGGACCGCGAGGACGTTCAATTTCTTGCGAGAACCGTTCCGCTTGATCCAACGGTACTGAGGAGCCGTTACCTGAAGGAACTGAGGCCCATCGTCATAGGCGACCCGCGCGAACACGACCTCACATTGGACATGTGGCTGGAGTCGTACTTCCCCGGAAGCCATTAGCGCTGCGTAGTTTCTCTTCCCTCCGTTGAGCCCTTCCCCTCTATCGCTTCGTTCTTCGTGGGTGTGGTCCCAGCAGAGCCTTCTTCCCGCAAGTAGTGCCCAATCCCCGAGATCACGGGAATGACCACGATCACCTTGAAGAGCAGCAGCAGCCACCCCGCGCCAGAGCGCTCATAGCTGAGCGGTGCGGCCCACTTGATCGTCTCCGGCACCTTGAGGCCGGGGATGGCGTCCAGCACGTGCCAGAGGAGAAAGTCGGCGAGAGTGCCGTGGTTCACTACCTTCTGCGCCCCCGCCAGGAAGAGCAGCCGGCCGCTCTGCTCGTTGAGCATGAAGGCCAAGGCCGCGAAGCAGCCCGCCGCGATGAAGACGAAGTTCACGTAGAGGGCGATGGCCCCCGCCATCGGCACGCGCTCGTCGGCCAGATCACGGATCGCCTCCGGGGCGTGGGCGTTCAGCCAGGTCCGCAGCTCGCGCCGCAGCGCCGCCGAGTAGAGCAACGCCGCGATGCCGACGAGCAGCGCGGCCCACGAGAAGAGCGTCACCATCTGGAGCCAGCGCGGGAAGGTCTCCACGATGGTGCGCGAGAAGGTGTACAACATGCCGCCGGGCACCAGCATCAGCGCGCCCAGGAGCGGCAGCAGGGCGAGGTAGCCCACGCCGTAGCAGATCGACTGCACGGGCCGCGCGAGGTGATCCGGCAGCTCCAGCATCGCGGCGATGAGCGCGCCGCCGATCACCATCCACGTGAGCCACACGATCCACCCCGGGCCGATCGCCGTCCAGAGGATGAGCGACACGCCGATGCCGATGGTGGCGGCCCCGAAGTAGTGCGCCTGCTCGAGCTCCTCCTCGGCCTTCTCGGTCATAACGCCAGCACCTCCGCGTGCAGTGGGAATGCCTTGAGCCTTCGGACTCAATAGCAGACGCTGGCGGCGTTCACCAGCCTGCACGCGGCGGCGTCGGTTGGACGGCGCTCGGTCGAGGCAGTTACGCCGGGGCCCGCTCCTCGACGGGATGCCGATCCGGCAGGCCCTCCTCCTTGATGTAGTGGCCAATCCCCGAGAGGACGCGCATGATCACCATCACTTTGAAAAGAAGGAGCAGCCACCCGGCGCCGGCACCTTCCGGTCCGTATGAGGTTGAGAGCCCACGACTCGCGCGGAGAGTGCACGGCGCTCCGGCGCGCGCCGCCCGTCAGGGCCGGCTGGGCGGGGTGGCGCCGCCGCGCGGGTTCGCGAAGGCGTGGGGCGGCGGGAGCGCCACGCGCCCGCGCACGAGCAGGACCATGGCGGCGAGGGCGGCGACCAGACCGAAGAGGGCGCCGCTCAGCAGCCACGAGCCGGTGCGCGTGCCCTCGAAGAAGACCAGGTGCACGACGAACCAGCGCGCCGCCTCCCAGCGCTCGCCCAGCGAGCCGCCGAGGTAGCGGCTGACGGCGAGGAAGTAGACGACCCACGCCCCCCAGCCGGCGAGCGCGGAGCCGCCCACCACCAAGGCGCCGTGCACGGCGTCGCGCGAGCGCGCGAAACCCCAGAGAGCCCAGCCCGCCAGGAAGCCGCCGCCCGCGGCGGCCGCCGCACCCGCGAGCAGCGGGTGCCCCTGCGGGCCGGGGCCCACGCCCAGGGCCAGCAGCCACCCGCCGGCCCACACGGCCGCCGCGGCCAGCACCTCGCGGTGGCGCAGCGTGGGATAGCTCCACGCCAGGAGCGCGGCCAGGGCGAGCGCGCCCAGCGCGGCGCCGCCGAAGAGGGCGAGCTGCGGCGTACCCACCTCGCGGATCGGCAGCTGACGGAAGAAGCTGTCGGTGGTGGCGGCGGCACGGCCGGGCAAGGTCTCGGCCACCCACGCGCCCGCCATGAAGGCGAGGGCGAACCCGAGCGACACGGCGACGGGCGCCAGCAGGAGCTCTTGCCCGCGCAGCCGATAGCGGCGGAAGGCGAAGGCCTCCCACTGTTGCCACCAGTGGCCGAGGCGCCCGCCGCCGAGCCAGCTGGCGCTGGGAGCCGCCGGCGCCACGACGGGCTCGCCGTCCAGCGCGGGCTCCACGGGGGGCAGCACGCGCTTGCCGAGCATCTGGCGTGCTGCCGCGCGCACGCGGGCGCTGGCGTCCTTGTCGGCCAGCTCCCGCAGCTGCGCCGCCGCCGTGGCCGCGCGCCGCTGATGCGCGTCGAGGTAAATGCGCCCCAGCTCGAGCACGGCGTCCTGGCGGATCCACGGACGGCGATCGGTCAAGGTCTCGAGGAGATCGGCGGGCAGGAGCGCGCGGTTGATGGTTGGGCGCGCGCTTCGCGCGATGAAGATCGCCCCTTGGTGATGGTCCGCGAACTTCGCGGGGGTCTGCTTCGAGGACACGCTGCGCACCTTGCCGTACACGTAGTCGTAGAGCTCGTCGATGTTGATCAGGCCGTCGCCGTCGAGGTCGGCGGCCCCCGTGCGCAGCCCCTCCACGAGGTAGCGCGTGAAGACGGAGGCCTCGGGCCGCCCCTGTACCGCCTGGCCGTCCCAGGCGTACTGGGTGGCGTCGGACGCGGTGAGCACCACGCGCCCGTAGCCCGGGGTGAGGAGGGCCGTGCCCGCGCCGACGCTGGCGCCGAGGGCGCCCTTGGTGCCGCGCGTGTAGGCGCCGCTGTGGCAGCAGTCGAGGATCAGCACCTGGCGGCGTGAATTGCAGCGGTCGAGCTGCGCGCGGAGGTAGTCCGCGGGAATGGCGGTGGCGTGCAGCAGGCGCGGCTCGGTGTCGCGCGCGGCCAGATGCAGGAGCCCTTCCTCGTCGAGGATGCCGTGGCCGGAGAAGAAGAGGACGAGCGTGTCGTCGGCGGTGCGGTTGGCGCAGAAGCGCTCGATGGCCCGGCGCAGCTCGCCCTCGGGGGCGTCCCGGAGCACCTCCACCTCGTCGAAGTGGCCAACCGCGGCGTCGCGGAGCACTTGGGCGACCAGCTCCACGTCGAGGCTTGGGGCCACCAGCGTGCGCAGGACGGGATCGTCGTAGTGGTGGGTGCCGATGATGAGCCCGAGACGGCGGCCTCCCATGGCGGGGCCGGCCTCACGGCTTTCGCAGTGTGTCGAGGAGGCCCGCGATCTGCTCGCGGCTCATTTGGGCCGGGTCAAGCTCGACTTCCACCCGCTCGCCCCCTTCGGAGTGGTAACGAACCCTGGTCGCCACGCCCGGATTGCTATTCATCCAACCTTTGAGTGTGTCGAGTAGTGTCGGAATGACGTGCGGAGGCAGGGATACAGAGAGGGCGCCGAGCGCGACGACCTCGGGGCCGGTCTTGGCGCCGGCGGGCGCCGACGTGGCGACGACAGGACCCACATTCGCCACAGGCAGGTCACACAGCTCGCTGCGTAGGCGCGTCGCCGCGCGGCGCAGCGCCTCGGGGTCCGAGTCGGGGACCGTGAGCTGAACAATCAGGTGCAGATCGTTCGCCGCGATGGTCGCCTCCAGTGCGTGCGACTGATTCGACCATAACGACCGCGTGGCGGTCAGTCAACTTTGGCGCGCGTGATGCCTGCGTCTACCCCGCGCGGTTGGTGCGGATCGCCGCACGCGCCCGCGTCCGGGCCCCGTTTGACTTGGCCCGTGCGGTTTGACAGGATCGGCGCGCCATGCCCACCCTCCTCGGCGCAGCGCGGGCGGCGCGCTGATGTTCGCCATCTTGGACGGACGTCTGCCCGGGTGGCTCGGGTGGCTCGACTGGACGATCGACCGCGAGCAGATGCGGCGCGCTTCCTTCCTGGCCCGGTCGCCGCTCTTCGCCGGGCTGCCCCGGCGGCAGCTCAGTCGGCTCGCCACCCGGTTCCTCGAGAAGGCCTACAACGCGGGCGATGTCGTCTTCCTCGAGGGGGACGCCGGGCGGGCCCTCTTCGTCCTGGTCGAGGGCACCGTGGAGATCACCCAGGCGACGGCGCGGGGCGAGCACGTCGTGCGGAGCCTGGGCGTCGGGGACGCCTTCGGCGAGCTCGCCCTCATCGACGACGCCGGGCGCTCCGGCACGGCGCGGGTGGTGCTGCCGGCACGCCTGCTCATCCTCTACAAGACCGACTTCGACGCGCTGATCGAGGGCGAGGCCAAGATCGCGGTGGTCGTCATGCGTAACCTCTCGCGCGTGCTCGCGTCCTACGCGCGGCGCAGCCCCGTCGTCCTGACCGAACCCACCAAGCCGGGCACGGCCGAGCGCTCGTGAAGCGGGGCTGGCTCATCGCGGCGGTGGCGGGCACGCTCGTGCTCGCCTGGCTGGCGCGGGGCCTCGCGCTGCACGTGTTCCTCGCGATGGTCCTGGCCTATCTCTTCACGCCCCTCATCGCCCGGACGGACGCGCTCGCCATCCGCCGCAGCGTGGCGGTAGCCGGGATCTTCCTCCTCACGATCCTCGTGCTGGTCGGCGCGGGGTTCCTGGTGGGCCCCAGGATGCTCACGGAGGCGTCCACCCTGGCCGAAGGGCTCCCTGCCCTCGCCGACCGGATCGACAAGGCCCTCGTCAACGCCCAGCGCGAGCTGGTGGAGCTGGCGCCTGTCGTCAAGCGCATGCTGCCCGAGGGCGAAAACTGGATTCACCAGCTGGCCGGCGAGCGTCATGCCAAGGAGCCGATGGAGTTCTTCCACGATCTTGGCGATATCTTTCTGCTCCTGATCCTCGTCCCCTTCTTCGCCTTCTTCCTGCTCCGGGACTTACCGGACATCCTGACCGCGATCATGGACCGGCTGCCGCCGCACCATGTGGAGACGTCCGTCGCCGTCTGGCGCGAGCTGAACGGCATCATCGGGCGCTACATCCGCGGCGTGGTGATTGACGGCATCGTGGTCGGGGTGCTCGCCGCGGTGGGCCTCTGGGCGGTCGGCGTGCCCTATCCCCTGCTGCTAGGCGTCTTCGCCGGCACCGCCAACGTCGTGCCCTTCATCGGCCCGCTGCTCTCGGCCGCCGCCGCGGGGCTGGTGGTGCTGCTGACGCCGGGGCAAGGGCTCGGCGGCGTCGTCCGGGTGATCGTGCTGTTCCTCTTCATCAAGATCCTGGACGACACCGTCATCCAGCCCCTCACGATCGGCCGCAGCGTCCATCTGCACCCCGCGCTGCTGCTCGGCTCGGTGGTGGTCGGCAACCACACGCTCGGCGTGCTCGGCATGATCCTCGCCGTACCGGTGGCGACGGTGCTGCAGGAGACGGTGCGCCTGCTCATCGCGCACCGCCGCGCGCTGGCGCGGCGCAGTCAGCGCCTCGGCGCGCACTCGCTCGGCTGACCCTCAGGCCCGGCCGAGCGGCCGCGCGAACGACAGCGCGTGGCCGTCGGGATCGGCGAGGTGGAAGTAGCGCTCGCCCCAGGTGGCGTCCCGCGGCGGCGCCTCCGGCGTGAACCCCCGCGCCAGCGCGTGCGTGTAGAGGGTATCGACGTCGTCTACGTAAAAGATCACGCGCGCCCCGCCCGCCGGCGGCGGGCCGCCCTCCACCCGCGCGAGATTCAGGTGGCCGGTTCCCACGCGGAACGACGTGAAGGCGGCGGTCTCGCCCCCGTAGGCCATCACGAAGCCGAGGGCGGTGTAGAAGCGCACGGCCCGCGCCATGTCGGCCGTGAAGAAGGTCACCGCGCTGATCGAGCGGATCTCCGGCAAGCGCGTCAGAGGTTCCGCACCGGGCGACCCGGCCGGGCATGCAGCACCAGCTCGCCGCCCTGGATGACGGGCTCGCCGCTCACCACGAGATGCCGGACGCCCGCGGAGGGCTGCGTCGAGGCCTCGTAGGTGGCCCGATCGCGGAGCTGGGCCGGATCGAACACGACGACATCCGCGTCGGCCCCCACCGCGAGCGTGCCCTTGCGTGCGGCGCCGCCGGTGGCCGCCGCGAGCACCCCCGCGGGCAGCACGCTCGCGCGGCGGACGAACTCGCCGAGGCTCACCCCGCGCTCCCCCACCAGACGGCGGAAGGAGCGCGCGAAGGTGCCGGCCGTGCGCGGGTGCGTGAGGGCCGTCGGCGGCAGCGGCCACGTGCGCTCGGCGGGCGGGCCGCTCCATGTCATGGGCATGGCGTCGCTGGCCACCATGGTGTCCGGATGCAGGAGCGCGGTGCGAACGACGGCCGCGTCCTCGGGCTTCGTCTCGTCGAGGAAGTGCACGATGCAGAGCCCGCCGGGATCGGTGGCGCGCAGGTGGCGCAGGTGGTCGGCGTCGCGCACCCGCTCGTTCGTGGGCGCGTAGACGAGGTCCGACGGGCGGAGGTCCCGCTCGCCCAGTCGCTCGGGGGCGAGGAAGGCGGCACCGATCGCCGTCATCCCGGCGCCGTAGGGATAGGCCTCGGTGGTGACCGTCGCGCCCTCCCGCCGCACCCGGTCGACCAGGGCCAGCACGCGGTCGATGCGGCGCACCGAGGTGCTGTTGATGTGGCAGTAGTGCATGTGGGCGCCCGTCTCGCCGGCGGCCCGTACCAGCTCCTCGGCGCCGTCCATGCGCGCGTCGGGCGCGAAGTCGACGAGATCGCGCGCGTGGGTGTAGGTGGGGACGCCCCGCGCCTTCGCCAGCCGGGCCACGCGAAGGTATTCGCCGAGGCTCGTCCCCGGCGCGTAACCCACCAGCACGCCGATGCCGAGGGCACCCGCGGTCAGCTCGGTCTCCAGCACCGCGAGGATGCGGTCCTCCTCGGCCGCGCTGGCCTCGCGCTGCCAGGCGGGATCGGCGAAGTGGGACAGCATGGTCCGCGCCGTGCCGTCGCCGCGGTGGCCCGCGAGCACCTCGATGCGCGCGGCCGCCCAGGAGGCGGAGTAGCCGTAGTTCAGGGGCCGCCCCTCCACGTTCGCCCGGGAGTAGGCCGCCGCCACCGGCACCGCGCCCGCCTCCAGCTCGAGCGTGGTGGTGACGCCGTCGAAGGCCTGCAGCCGATGCCCGCCGACGCTCTGGGCGTGGCTGTGCAGGTCGATGAACCCCGGCGCGACCACGCACCCCGCGGCGTCGAGGACGAGCCGGCCGCGCAAGTCGGGGCCGACGAGGGCGACCCGGGCGTCGTCGAGCGCGACGTCCATCGTCGCGTCGATCCCCTGGGCGGGATCGACCACGCGCCCCCCGCGAATGACCACGGCGTGCTCCGTCATACGTCGCGCCTCCGGTGAGGTGGCATCCTAGCGAGGGGCCGCGAGAGGGTCAAGGCGCGTCGTCCGAAGCCCGGGGACCCCCGAGATCGCATTGGCGGCTCTCGTTTCACCTATACTACCCACCAGGCATGCCTCTCCTCTCGACCATGCTGAAGAAGCTCACACCGCTCGTCGGCATCCTCGCCTTCCTCGCGGTGTGGGAAGCGGCGGTGGTGCTCCTCAAGACACCGCCGTACCTGCTGCCGGCGCCCACCGTGATCTTCGAGACCTTCGTGAGAGAGTTCCCCAAGCTCGCCTATCACGCCTGGGTGACGCTCTACGAGATGCTCCTCGGGTACATCCTCGCCCTGGTCGTCGGGGTGCCGCTCGCCATCGCGATCACCTCGTCGGAGCGCTTTGACCGCTTCTCCATGCCGACGCTGCTCTTCTTCCAGGTGGTGCCCAAGGTGGCGATCGCGCCCCTGTTCCTCGTGTGGTTCGGGGTGGGCGCGCTGCCCAAGGTGCTGGTCGCGTTCCTCATCTCCTTCTTTCCCATCGTCATCGATGCCGCGGTGGGCCTGCGCTCGATGTCCACGGAGATGCGCGACCTCGCGCGCTCGATGGGCGCCACCCGCATGCAGGTCTTCGCGCGCTTCCGCCTGCCCACCAGCCTGCCCTATCTCTTCAGCGGGCTGAAGGTCGCGGCCACCCTCGCGGTGGCCGGCGCCGTCGTGGGCGAGTTCGTCGGCGCCGACAAGGGCCTCGGCTATCTCCTGCTCGTGACCAACTCGAACCTCGAGACCGCCCTGATGTTCGCCACGCTCTTCGCGCTGACGATCATCGGCCTGGCGTTCTTCTACGCCGTGGAGCTTGTGGAGTCGCTGCTCATCCCCTGGCACGTGTCGCACCGCGTGCGTGAAGAGGCCGGCACCCTATGATCTCTCAATGAGGAGGACGGACCCATGAAGCGCCGGACATTTTCGCGATTGATGCTGACGGGCGCCGCGCTCGGCCTCGGCGCTCCCGCCTCGGCCCAGACGACGAAGTTCCCCTTCCGCCTGAACTGGACCTTGTATGGCGAGCACGCGCCGTTCTTCGTCGCGCGCGACAAGGGCTTCTATCGCGAGGAAGGGCTCGACGTCGAGATCCAGGAAGGCAGCGGCTCGACCACCGTGTCGCAGCTCGTCGCCAATGCCTCGAGCCCGGTGGCGTACGTCGACGCGGCGACGATGATGCGCGGCGTCGGGGCCGGCATGCCGATCAAGGCGGTGGGCGTGACGCTACAGCAAAGCCCCATGGCCTTCATCTACCGCGCCGACGCCCCGCGCCCCACCAAGGTCTCGGAGATCAAGGGCAGCCGCATTGCCATCACCGCGGGCGATGCGAGCCTCGCGATCTTCACCGCCTTCATGGGCAAGCTCGGCATGAAGGTCGAGGACGTGCAGATGATCACCGTCGCGAATCCCGCGGCGAAGGAGCAGGCGGTGCTCAGCAAGCAGGCCGACGCCCTGCTCGGCTACTTCATGGACCAGGGCCCGCGCATGCAGCTGCAGACCGGGGTCAAGATGGGCTGGACCCGCCTCTATGACATGGCGGGGGTGACCACGCTGTCGAGCGCGATCATTACCAACAACGACTGGCTCAAAGACGCGAAGAACCAGGACCTGCTGCGCCGCTTCCTGCGTGCGTCGCAGCGCGGCTGGCAGTACAGCTTCGACAACCGCGCCGAGGCGGCTGAGATCTTCCGCAAGGCGGCGCCCGCGTTCACCCAGGAGATCGCGCTGCTGGAAGTCGACGGCACCATGACCATCATCCGCACCGAGCGGACCAAGGGTCGCCCGGTCGCGTGGTCGCACGCCGACGACTGGAAGGACAGCCAGGAGCTGCTCGAGACGTTCGCCAAGCTGAAGCCGCAGCCGAACGTCGGCGTGTACTACACGAACGAGTATCTGTCGGAGCCGCCGTACATGCCGAAGAAGTAGCGATCGGTGGACCCCTACATCCGCCTACGGGGGGTCGGGAAGCGCTACGACACCAAGAACGGCGCCGTCGAGGCGTGCAGCGACGTCACCCTCGACATCCGCCGGTCGGAGTTCGTCGCCATCGTCGGTCCCAGCGGGTGCGGGAAGACGACCCTTCTCAAGATGGTCGCCGGGCTGGTGCCGTACACCTCGGGCACGATCTCGGTGGGCGGCAAGCCCGTGGACCGGCCGCTGACGGACGTCGGGGTCGTGTTCCAGGAATCGATCCTGCTCGACTGGCGAGACGTCCTCTCGAACGTGATGCTGCAGATCGAGATCCGCGGCGCGGATCGGCAGACGTACGAGCCGCGGGCGCGCGATCTGCTGAAGGCCACCGGCCTGGAGGGTTTCGAGGACAAGAAGCCCTACGAGCTCTCCGGCGGCATGCGCCAGCGGGTGTCGATCTGCCGTGCGCTCGTGCACGACCCGCCGCTGCTGCTCATGGACGAGCCCTTCGGCGCCCTCGACGCGCTGACCCGCGAGCAGATCTCGATGGACATCCAACGCGTGTGGATGGAGAAGCGCAAGACCGCCATTCACATCACGCACAGCATCCCCGAGGCGGTGCTGCTGGCCGATCGCGTGGTCGTGATGAGCCCGCGCCCGGGGCGCATCGTCGAGATCATCGAGGTCGACCTCCCGCGGCCGCGCCGCCTCGACCGCCTGCCGCAGAGCTTCAACGATTACGCCGGCCGGATCCGCGAGATCTTCAAGGCCAAGGGCGTACTCGCGATGGACTGAACCCGGGACGGCATTGACGCAGATCCTGCAGCCCGGCCGGAACGCTTGGAAGACGGTGACGCCGTTGGAAGCCGGGCTCCTCGTCGACGCCGACGACTACTATCGCGCGTTCTATTGGGCGGTCCAGCGCGCCGAGCGGTACATCCTCATGTCCGGGTGGCAGTTCGACAGCGGGGTCCCCCTGCTGCGCGGACGCGACGTGCCCGCCGGGGCGGAGGTCCGGTTCCTCAAGTGCCTGAACGGGCTCTGCGAGGCGAAGCCCGATCTCCAGATCCTCATCCTGGCGTGGAACTTCCACGTCGCCTTCGCGCTCGAGCGCGAGTGGCTGCAGCGGGTCTTCTTCCACTGGTTGACGAACTCGCGGTTCCGCTTCCGCTTCGACGACTGCCCCGTGTCGGGCGGCTCGCATCATCAGAAGTTCGTGGTCGTCGACGGGCGCCTCGCGTTCCTGGGCGGCATGGATGTCTGCGAGTCGCGGTGGGACGACCGCCGGCACCTCGCGGGGAACCCGCTGCGCCTCAGCCGCGGCCGGCCGGTCAAGCCCTACCACGACGTCCAGGTCTATCTGTCGGGCGGCGATGCCGCCGCGACGCTTCAGGAGCTCTTCGTCGACCGCTGGACGCGCGCCGGGGGAGACCCCCTCTCCCTTGCTGCCCCCTCGGGGGACGAGCGCCGACCCGAGCTGCCGAAGGGCGTGATCCCGATCGGCAACGCTCCCGTCGCGCTCAGCCGCACGGACCCGCGGGCGCCCGGCGAGGAGATCGTCGAAGTCGAGCATCTGTTCCTGGATGCCATCGACGCGGCGGAGCGGCTCATCTACATCGAGACGCAGTACTTCAGCAGCCGGAAGATCTACGAGGCGCTGGTCCGGCGGCTGCGCGCGCCGGACCGGTCGGTCCTCGAGGTCGTCGTCGTCGTCAACGAGCGCGCCGAGGCCTTGAAGGAGGAGCTGGCGGTCGGGCTTCGCCAGGCCAAGATTCTCGAGGGGCTCCGCCTCGCGGTGAAGGGCACCGCGCATCATCTCGGCCTCTACCACTCCCTCTGTGAAGGCGCGAACGATACCTTCCGGGCGACCTACATCCATTCCAAGGTGATCATCGTCGACGACCGGTTCATCACGGTGGGCTCCGCCAATCTCACGAACCGCAGCATGGGGGTCGATAGCGAGCTCCACGCCTCGTGGGAAGCGAGCACGTCCTCGCCCGAGGCCGCGCGTCTGACCCGCGTGATCCGGCGGGTCCGCGTGAGCCTGCTCGCCGAGCACGCGGGGGCCGCCGGTGTGCGGGCAATCCGGGGCTTGCACCCTATCGGCGGCCTCGTCGCGCGACTGGACGACCAGAGCCGCCGTCCCGGCGCGCGGCTTCAGCCGCACGGGCCGCCGACCGCTGTGCAGGCCGCCGCGCTGGACGTGATCGATCCGCAGGATCTGCCGTTCGATCCCGAGCTTCCCGACGTCGATCCGGCGGCCCACGATGAGCCATCGGACGAGGCCCATCGGCGCGCGACGCCCATCCGACACGGCATCGCATCGGTCCGGCGGCGCGTCGAGCGAATGATCGGACGACGCGAGCCGTAAGCGGGCCCGCGCGCTGTGTCGCGCCCGGGCGCTACCGCCCCATGCGCCGGTTGTAAGCCTGGAGGAAGCGCGAGTGCAGGTCCGGGTCGCGCGGCGTCGGCCCCGCCGTGTCCAGCTGCACGCGCGCGCCGCCATCGGCCTGTCGCGCGACCAGCACGGTGACGCCGACTCCATCCTTGGTACCGCGAATGAGCCCGCTGGCCGGATCCGCCGAGGTGACCTGAACACCCACGTCCTGGGCGCCGCCGAGCGCCGCGTTCCACGCGCGGTCGTAGACAGAGGGCGCGGGCGCCGGCGCCGGCGCGGGCGCCGCCGTGTAGTAGGTGCATCCAGCGAGTAGCGCGCTCCACAGGCCGACCGCGATCAATACACCGCGTGAGCTCATGCCCTGAGGATCGCGGCCAACCGGGGCTTCCGCCATTGGACCTTGGTCTCATCGATCACCGTGCGTGGTATCCTCGGCCTCTGCAAAAGACCCTGTGCGCACCGGAGGGGCCCAATGGAATACGGCCTGTTCACGATGCCCTCGCACCCGCCCGAGCGCTCCCTCTACGACGGCCATCAATGGGACCTTCAGACGCTGCGCTGGGCCGACGAGCTCGGCTTCAGCGAGGCCTGGATCGGCGAGCACCACACGGCGCCGTGGGAGCCGCATCCCGCGCCCGATCTGCTGGTGGCGCAGGCGCTCATGCAGACCCAGCGCATGCGCATCGGCCCCGGCGGCTTCCTCATGCCCTACCACCACCCCGCCGAGCTGGCGAACCGCGTGGCGATGCTCGACCACCTCGCCCAGGGCCGCCTCAACTTCGGCGTGGCGGCGAGCGGGCTGCCGAGCGACTGGGCCATGTTCAACGTGGACGGGACCGCCGGCCAGCATCGTGAGATGACCCGGGAGGCGCTCGAGATCGTCCTCCGCCTGTGGAGCGACGAGCCCGAGTTCGAGCACAAGGGCAAGTACTGGCACGTCACCAAGACGGGCACCATGCTCGACACGCTGAAGCCGCACATCAAGCCGCTCCAGAAGCCTCACCCACCCATCGGCGTGGCCGGCGTCAGCAAGGGCTCCGACACGCTCAAGCTCGCCGGCGAGCGGGGCTTCTGGCCCATGAGCCTGAACCTCAACCCCGCCTACGTGGCAAGTCACTGGGAATCGGTGGAGATCGGCGCCGCGCGGACCGGGCGCACGCCCCGGCGCGCGGACTGGCGGCTCGTGCGCGAGATCTTCGTGGCCGACACTGACGCGGAGGCCCTGCGCCTGTCCGCGGGCGGCATGATGGGCCGCATGATGACGGAGTACTTCCTGCCGCTGCTCGCCTCGTTCCAGTTCACCGAGTTCCTGAAGCACCAGCCCGACGTGCCCGACTCGGACGTCACGCCGGAGTACTGCGCGCGGCACAACTGGCTGGTGGGCTCGCCGGAGACGGTGGCCAGCCGCCTCCACGAGATCTACGAGCAGGTGGGCGGGTTCGGGACGCTGCTGCTCTTCTGCTTCGACTACGCCGACGCGCCCAAGGCCTGGCGGCACTCGATGGAGCTGCTCGCCAAGGAGGTCATGCCCCGCTTCAAGACGCTGGTGCCGAAGTAGCGGCGGCCCGCGCTACTTGGCGGCGGCCTCACGCATCTTGGCCAGCGCCGGGCCGTAGATGTGGTCGGGGCGGACGATGAGGGCGACGCGCTTGTCGGTGGCGGTGAGACGGTCGTACTGCTCCCAGTCCGCGCTGCGCCGCCGCGTGGTGGCGCTGTAGATGTAGCGGCGCGCCACCCGGAGCGCCTCGGGATCGCTGTTGCCCGAGTGCGCCATCTCCGCGGTCCCCTCGAAGACGAGGAAGCCCGACCACCAGTCCGCGTGCGACACCAGCACGGAGCAGCGCGGATCGCGCAGGAGGTTCTTGAACTTCGCCCGGCTCTCGGTGATGGAGATGCCCACGCCGCCCTCGCGCGGGTACACGGTGACGATACTGAGCTGCGGCATCCCGTTCCGCCGGAACGAGGTGAGCACGCCCTGGGGGTTGTCGTGGATGAACTGCTCGATCTGCGGCGGCAGCGGATTGGGCATGGCGGCGCTCCTAGGCCGCGACGCGGTAGACGCGCGCGGCGGTGTCGTGGAACATGGCGGCGCGCTCGGCGGACGAATAGCCCTTCGAGAGGCGCTTGAAGGCGTTGTACATGACGCGGTACGAGAACGACACCTTGTCCACCGGGAAGTTGCTCTCGAACATGGCGCGGCTCGGGCCGAAGCGCTCGATGCAGTACGACATGAAGGGCTCGATCGAGGCCGCCAGCTCCTCCGAGCCGATGGGCTCGGCGCGCGTATGCCAGTCGAAGCCGGTGCGCGGCATGCCGATGCCGCCCAGCTTGACGTGCACGTTGGGACACCCGGCCACCGCCGCGATGCCGCGGCGCCAGGTGTCGAGCACCTCCGCATCCCGGTTGCCGTACGGCCCGGTGCGCAGCAGGCCGCCGATGTGGTTCAGCACGATGGGGAGGTCCGGCACCGCCTGGGCGAAGGCGGCCAGCTCAGGCAGCTGGGGGAAGTAGAGCCAGGCGTCGAAGGAGCACCCCATGCGCGCCAGCACGCGGGCGCCGGCGCGGAACTCCGCGCTCGCCAGCTGGCCCTTGATGGGGTGCGCGGCGGTGTTCTCCACCTCCGGATGCGGATCCCACGTCACCGAGTGGCGGATCCCGCGAAACCGGTTGGGGCTCGCCGCGCGGAGCGCCTCCAGCACCGGGGCGGCGCGGTCGCCGAGATTCAGGTTGGCATGGCCGACGATGGCGGCGGCGGCGCGGCCGGGCCCGTAGAGGCCGCTCGCGCCGGCTGCGGCCAGCCCCTGGACGAACTCGACCTCGCCCACCGGTCGCATCTCCTCGGGCCCGTCCGCGCGATACATCGCCCGGGCCTCGACGAACACCGTCGAGCGGACGTTGTGTCCGCTGCCGATGTCCGCGGCGAGCTCGTGGAGCAGGTAGCGCTGATAGGGGATGCGTGAGGTGCGAAAGTCCCAGAAGTGGTGATGAGGATCGCAGATGGGAAGCTCGGGCTCCAGCACCGGCTCCTGCGTCAGCGCGAGCCAGTCATTGCCGCCGAATGGCACGATGGCACCTCCGTGGTCGTGTGGGTTCTGCGTATGATACGTCACATGACGCCGGGTGAGGTCGGCGCGTGGAGGACGGCCGAGCGCCGGCGGCTCCTCACCCTGCGCGAGGCCGTCGCACCGGCGACGCGCGAGGAGTGGCGCCGCCTGATCGACGGCCATCTCACGCGGGCCTTCCCCGGCCTGGCGTCGGCGACGCTCGCCTTCTGCTGGCCGATTCGCGGCGAGTACGACGCGCGGCCCCTGGCCCAGCGCCTGCGCGACGGCGGCGCGACCACCGCGCTGCCGGCGGTCGTGGCGCGCGGTGCGCCCCTCGTCTTTCGCGAGTGGCATCCCGGCGTGCCGCTCGCCGAGGGCCCGCTCGGTATTCCCTACCCCGCGGACTCCGCCGCGGTGACGCCCACCGCCTTGCTCGTGCCCATGATCGGCTGGGACGCCGCCGGCCATCGCCTCGGCTACGGCGGCGGATACTTCGATCGCACGCTGGCGAGCATGCCGCGGCGCCCCTGGGCCATCGGCGTCGGCTACGAGCTGGGCGCGCTGCCCTCGATACGACCGCAGCCCTGGGACGTCCCGATGGACTGGGTGGTCACCGAGCGCGGCGTCTACCGCTGCGACCCGAGCGGCCTCGCCTTTCTCGGTCAGGGCGCCGCGGGCGTGCCCGGCCCTCTCGCGTCCCCCGTGTGCTACGCCGACGAGGTCGCGCCCGGCGATCCGCCGGCCCCGTGAGGCGCAGCCGGCGGGTCGGTGATACGATCGCCCCCGCGAACCCAGGAGGAATCAACCATGGCCTATGACCTGCTGATCAAGGGCGGTCTCGTGGTGGACGGCACCGGCGCGCCGGGGCGCCAGGCGGACGTGGCGATCGCGGGCGGCCGCATCGCCGAGGTCGGGCGCGTGACGGCCGGCGCGGAGCGCGTGATCGACGCCGCCGGCCTCGTGGTGGCGCCGGGCTTCATCGACCCGCACACCCACTACGACGCGCAGATCTGCTGGGACGGGGCGGTGACGCCCTCGTCGTGGCACGGCGTGACCAGCGTGATCATGGGCAACTGCGGCGTGGGCATCGCGCCCTGCAAGCCCAAGGCGCGCGAGATCGCCATGCGCGACCTCGTCAACGTGGAAGCGATCCCGTTCGACGTCCTCAACATGGGCATCACGTGGGACTGGGAATCCTTCCCCGAGTTCATCGCGGCGGCGGCCCGCCGGCGCCCCGCGCTCAACCTGGGCTTCCTGGCGCCGCTGACGCCGTTCCGCCACTACGTGATGGGCGAGGCGTCGATGGAGCGCGCGGCCACGCCCGACGAGACGGCGCGGATCAAGGCGCTCCTGGGCGAGGCCATCGACGCCGGCGCCTTCGGCTTCTCGACCACCATCCTCAATCAGCACGTGGGCTTCCAGGGCCGGCCGCTCGCCTGCCGCAACGCCAGCCGCGACGAGCTGAAGGCCTACGCCAATGCGCTGAAGGAGCGCGGCAAGGGCGCCATCGAGATCGCGCTGACCCGCAAGATCGCGGTGATGGACGACGAGGAGTACGCGCTCCTCGACTTCCTCCTGCGCGAGAGCGAGCGGCACGTGACGTTCCTGGCCCTCTTCGACCGCGACGACATTCCGGAGGCGGTCCGGGACACGCTCAAGAAGTCGGCGCCGCTGATCGAGCGCGGGGCGCGGCCGCAGACCTCGCCCCTGCCGCTCACGCGCGACATCAACATGCGCAACCCCTTCTCCTTCGCGGCCTTCCCCAGCTGGAACCGCGTGTTCGTGGACAAATCCAAGCCCGCCCAGGCTGCCGTCTACGCCGATCCCGCCTTCCGCAACCAGTTCCGCGAAGAGCTGAAGCAGCCGATGGCCTTCGGCAACTGGGCGCGCATCACCGTCCACGAGGTTCGATCGCCCGCGCTCAAGCCGTTCGAGGGCCGGTCGGTAGCCGATATCGCGAAGGATCAGGGCAAGGACGGGGTGGATACCTTCCTCGATCTCACGCTCCAGGACGATCTGGAGGTCGAGTTCACGATGGCGTCATTCAACACGCGGGTCGATCGCATGGCGGAGATCCTGAACGACAAGAGCGTGCTGGTGGCGCTAGGCGACGGCGGCGCGCACGTCGACATGCTGTGCGACGCCGGCTATCCGACCTATCTCCTCGGCACCTGGGTGCGCGAACGGCAGGCGCTCACGCTCGAGGAAGGGGTGCGCCGTCTGACGTCGGATCCGGCGGAGGTCTTCGGCGTGCGCGATCGAGGGCGACTCGCGCCCGGGCTCGCCGCCGACCTTGCCATCTTCGACGCGACCCGCGTCGGCTCGACCAATCGGGGTGAGCGGCGCTTCGATCTCCCCGGCGGCGGTAAGCGGATGGTGATGCCCTCGCGCGGCGTCGAGTACACGGTGGTGAACGGCGCCATCACCTGGGCGGACGGCAAGCTCACCGGAGCCGCCGCGGGCGAAGTGCTCCGCTCCTAGACCGCCCGCGGAGTCGGCGGCGCCCACCAGACATGAGCGTGATCTACATCTCGTCGCTCGAGATGGGCAAGGATTGCCTACGCCTTGTTCGGGGCAAGATTCCCATCGACTACGTGTTGACCATCGACGTCGATCAGGCCGAGCGGGCCCGGGTCAGCGGCTACGCAGACTTCGCCGATCTCGGGATCCCGACGCGCTACGTCAGCCAGTACTCGATGAAGGCGTCACGCGACGTCGACCTCGTCCGCGCGCTCGCCCCCGACTTGATCATCGTCGCCGGATGGAACCGCCTGGTCCCCCGCGCGGTGCTGGACATCCCGCGCTGCGGGGCGGTGGGGTTGCACGGAAGCGCGGACCCTCTGCCCGCCGGACGCGGGCGGAGCCCTATCTCATGGGCGCTCGTGGCGGGCGCCCCGCAGTTCTTCCTCCACCTGTTCCACCTAGACGAGGGCGTGGACTCGGGCGATGTGATCGAAACGGCGCGCTTCGATCTCACCCCGGTTGACACCTGCGGAACCGTCTTCGCGAAGATCGCCATCGTGGGCGCGCAGCTCCTGCTGCGGAACGTGCCGCGGATCCTCGACGGGACGGCGGCGCGGACCCCCCAGGTCGGCCAGGCGACGTACTTGCACAAACGAACTCCGGAAGGCGGCCGGATCGACTGGACGATGGGGCTGGACGCGATCGTGAACCTCGTGCGCGCGGTGACGCGACCGTACGGCGGCGCCTTCGCGGAGATCGACGACGGTGGACGGCGGGTTACCATGCGGATCTGGGAGGCGGCGCCATTCTCCCGCGACATCAACTTCGACGGGACGGTGGGCGCCGTGGTCTACCGCTGGCAGGGCAAACCGCTGATCAAGTGCGCCGACGGCGTGCTGCTCGTCACGGAGTTCGCGATGGTGGAGTGACGGTTCTAGATGAGCTTCGCGACTCCGGACTTCTTCCTCCGGCGGATCCGCGAGATCGTGCGGCGAACGCCCGTCGTGTGCGGACCGGAGACGAGTGCGCGCGAGGCCGCCCAGCTGATGACGCGCGAGCGGGTGGGCTCGGTCATCGTCGTCGGAACGGATGGCGCGCTGTTGGGGATCACCACCGACCTGGATCTCCGCCGGAAGATCGTGGGGGAGGCCCGCGATCCCTCGACGCCCGTCAGGGACATCATGTCGGCGCCCGTCCACACCATCGCGCCGTCGGCGTTCGCCTTCGACGCCATGGTCGAGATGACCCGGCGGGAGATCCGGCATCTCGCCGTCGTGGACGACGGGCGGCTGGTCGGCGTCCTCTCGGCGCGCGATCTCCTGGCGGGGACGACGACGCACCCGGTGTTCCTCGCGCTCGACATCGCCCAGGCCACGTCGCTCGAAGCGCTCGCCCGCATCGCGGGACGGGTGACCACCCTCGCGCGAGACCTCGTGGGCGCGGGCGCCCGGCCGTACGATCTCGGGCAGCTCGTGTCCGAGCTGAACGATCGGCTGGTCATCCGTGTCCTCGGCCTGACCGCGGCGTCCCTGGAGGCGACCGGCGCGAGCGCTCCCCTGCCTTTCTGCTGGCTCGCCTTCGGCAGCGAGGCCCGCCGGGAGCAGACCCTCCGGACCGACCAGGACAATGGGCTCGTCTACGCCGACCCGCCTCCGGATCTGGCCGTGACCGCCGCCGACTACTTCGGGCGCTTCGCCGGCGAGGCAATCGAGGGCCTCGTTGCCGTCGGCTTCCCGCGGTGCCCCGGGGACATCATGGCGTCCAACCCGCGCTGGTGTCAGCCGCGGGCGGCGTGGAAGCGCTACTTCCGCCACTGCATGGACGAGCCCACGCCGGAGCGCGTGCTAGGCGCGTGCATTCATTTTGACGTGCGCCCCCTCGCCGGCGACACGGACCTCGGCGCGAGCCTGGGCGGCCTGGTGCGCCGTGAGGCCCCCGCCCACCACCTGTTCCTGGCCCTGCTCGCGACCGATGTTGTCGAGCGCCCCGTGCCGCTCACCTTGCTGGGACGTCTGGCGGTGGCGCGCCGCGGCCCTCACGCCGGGACCGTAGACGTGAAAGGCGGCGGGGTCATGCAGCTCGTGGGCGCCGCCCGCCTCCTCGCGCTGGAGCTCGGGCTCGCCGAGCACAACACCTTCGATCGCGTGCGCGCCGCCGCCGGTCGTGGGGTCTGGACGGACAGCGAGGGGCGGGACGTTGTCGACGCCGGGGAGACCTTGATGCGGCTCCGGCTCATCCATCAGCTGGAGCAGCTCGGGCGGGGCGAGACGCCTGACAACCGGCTCGTCGTGGCCCGACTCCCACGCGCGGACGCGGTGCTCCTGCGCGACGCGTGCCGCACCATCGCCGGGGTGCAGCAGACGGTGCGCGGCCGCTATCCCGAAGGGATCGGCTGACCGCCGTGGCGTGGTGGTGGCGGCGCCGGCCCTCGCTCTCCGTGGCGCAGCTCGTCTCCGACGGGTTCGTCGCGCTGGACCTGGAAACCACCGGGCTGGATCCGCGGCGCGATGCGGTCGTCTCGCTCGCCGCCATCCCCTTCATTCAGGGTCAGCCCCAGCCGGGCCTTCGGACCCTCGTGAACCCGGGACGGCCGATCCCGCCCGCGGCCACGCAGATCCATGGCCTCGACGACGCCGCGGTGGCGAGCGGGCCGCCGATCGCCGCGGTCTTGCCGCGATTGGCGGCGGAATGTGACGGCCGTGTTCTCGTCGGCTATGCGATCGACTTCGACCTGGCCGTGCTCAAGCGCCACGCGCGAGCGTGTGCGCTACGTCCGCTCCGCAACCATGCGCTCGACGCGCGCGATCTCGCGCGGGGGCTCGACGTGCGCCGCCGGCCGGACACGCTCGAAGGTTTGGCCGAGCGGTTGGGGGTGCCCGTCATCGGACGACACACGGCGCCGGGCGATGCCATCATCGCGGGACTGATCCTCCTCGAGCTCCTGCGGGAGTACGAGACGCGGGGCGTGCGGACCGTGACCGAGCTCTTGCGGCTGCAGCGGTCCACTCGAAGCTCGCGGTACCGGCCGCCTTGACGCTACTCGGCCGGCGATGCGTCTCCCCGGATCCGGGTGATCTTCTGGTCGCGCTCGCGAGCAAAACGGTCCATGTCGCGCCGGAGGGCCTCGTTGAGCTGATCGATCTCCTCGTAGCTGGCGGCCTTGCGCAGGGCCGCTTGGTGGAGGATCTCCCGCTCCGCCACCCGTGACTGGTGGACCTGTCGGACCTCCGCGATCTCCGCCTTCTGAGCCTCGGTGAGCGCGCGGGTGGGCGCGGCCCCTTCCTGATCCTTCCGGGCCAGCCGCTCCATCGCCAGCTCGTACGCGGTTTTCGGGCGCTCGTCGGCCACGGCGGGCAGTGTAGCACCCTGAGTAATCCCTAGGTTCGCCCAAGACTCCGGTCGGTCTCGCCTGCAAGTCTGTCCCGCATGGGTACCGACACCTACACGCGATGCTTCGTCCTGGCCGCCGGACTTCTGAGCCTCGGCGCCATCGCCGCCGGGATTCTCGCCTTCGGCGGACGCTTCACGGTCCCAAGGGGAGAGCGGGCCGCGCTCGGCGAGGGGCCCGCCGCGCTCGCGCGGGTGGAGAGCGCCGCCCCGGCGGGACGACCGGGCGGCGAGGACCTCTGGCGCGCCTACCTCGACGTCTTCGACAAGGAGATCGGGAAGGGGCACCGCGACGTCGCCATCCGGGTCCTGTACGACGCCTACGGCGCCGCGCTCGAGAGCCGCAGCTGGCAGAGCATGATCGCCGTCGGGGACGCCTTCATGGCGGTCGGAACCGGGCCCGGCAATGCCGCCGGCGCGCAGATGAACGCGCGGCAGTCGTATCTGACGGCGCTGATCCGGGCGCGGCGCCAGCGCTCCGTCGAGGGTGCCCTTCGCAGCGCGGAGGCGTTCCGCCGCTTGAGCGATCGCGACGTCGTCGAGCAGTGCCTGCACATCGCCGAGATGCTCGCCGCGGGCGACGCGGAGGCCCAGCAGCGCGTGCGGGAAGCCCAGGGGCGCTGGGCGACGCGGCAGCCGATGACCGAGCTGTGAGCGCGCAGGCCCTCGGCGCCTCGCTCATGCGCGCGCGCGTCGTCGAGCGGCTGCGGATGGCGCGCGCCGCGCGGGTCCTGGTGGCCGCCTCGACCGCGCCCATCGCCGCGTACTTCTGGGGCACGCCGGAGTGGCGGGGCGCGATCCTCCTGATCGCCGCCATGCTGTGGTGGACGATCGATCTCGTGCCCGACTACGTCGTCGCCCTCGGGCTGATCGTGGGGTGGAACGTGGCGGGCATCGGACCGAGCGCTCCGAGCCTCTCCGGATTCGCCTCCCCGGTCTGGTTCCTCCTGCTCGGCGTGCTCGCGGTCGGGGGCGGCCTGGCGCGCTCGGGCGTTCTCGAGCGGATGGCCTTCGCGCTCCTGTCGATGTTCCCCGCGACGTTCGCCGGCCAGGTCGTGGCGTTCCTCGTGGGCGGGCTGCTCATGACGCCGTTCTTGCCGCTCACGGTAGCGCGGTGCGCGCTGACGGCGCCGCTGGCCCGCCAGGTCGCGGAGACCCTCGGCTATCCCGCGGGAAGCCGCGCCGCGCTCGGCATCGGGCTGGCGGCGTTCACGGGCAGCGGCCTGCTGAGCCGGGTCTTCCTGTCGGGCGCCACGCTGAACCTGCTGGCCTGGAGCCTGCTGCCGCCCGCGGCGCGGCCGGGATGGTGGTGGTGGGCGCTGGCGGCGGCGCCGATGGCGGTGGTGCTCACGGTGGGCGCGCTGGCGATCATCCTCATCGCCTACCGTCCGACGGACGATCGGCCCATCGGACGCGACGTGATCCAGCGGCTCCGGCGCGAGCGCGGGCCCCTGTCGACACATGCCCACGTGGCCGCGGGGGCGGCCCTGGCCCTCTTCGCCGGGCTCGTGGCGGGCCCCTACTTCAAGATCGACGGGGCGTGGTTCGCGTGCCTCGGCGCGATGGCTCTGGCGACGACGGGCGTGCTCTCGCGCGAGCACTTTCGCGCGACCATCGACTGGCCCTTCCTGATCTTCCTGGGGGTGATCCTGAGCATGCCGGCGATGATCCACCACATCGGCGCCGACGCGCGGGTGGCCGAGGCCCTACCGCCCGCCCTCACGCTGACGCAGGGCTCGCCGGTGCGGACGCTGGTGCTCCTCTTCGCGATCGTCACCGCTACACGCTTCGTGCTATCAGAATGGGTGGCCGTCCCCCTCCTGACGGCAACGGTAGTGCCGCTCGCGCCCACGGTCGGCCTTCATCCCTGGGTGGCGATGTTCGTGGTGCTGTCCGCGGCGAATCTCTGGAGCATGCCCTATCAGTTCGCGTCCTACCTGGCATTCTGGAGCGGCTCCGGCGGGTATCTCTTCGCGCACGATCAGGTGCGCGCCTTCAGCGTCGCCTACGTGCTGCTCTCCCTATGCGGGCTCCTCGTCTCCATCCCGCTCTGGCGATTGCTCGGCCTCTTGCCGTAGCGCGTCGAGGAGGGCCGCCGCCTCTTTCAGATCGGCGGTGTCGAACCCTTCCGTGAACCAGGCGTGGACGCCGGCGAGGAGAGCGTGCGCCGAGCCGGCCTTCCCCTGATTCGCCCAGAGCCGTGCCAGGCTCACCGCCGCGCGCAGCTCCAGCGACATCGCGCGCTGAAGCCGCGCGATCGCGATGGCCTCGCGGAAATGCGACTCGGCGGCCTCCGGGCTCGCCCCCGCCTCGAGCGTCAGCACGCCGACCAGCCGGTGCGACTCCGCCTCCCAGTAGTGCCGCCCCGAGCGCTTGGCCACCGCCAGCGCTTCGGTCGCGGCCGCCAGTCCCTCCGCCGGCCGGCCGAGCTTCCGATGCACGTCGGCCATCAGCGCGAGGGAGCTCGGCACCAGCACCACCACCCCGATCTCGCGGTGCTTGGCGAGCCCCGCCTGCATCTGCGCCAGGCCCTCCTCCCCCGCGCCGCGCTGGGCGAGGAGCCAGCCGCGGTGGATGTTGCCGCTGGTGAGGAGGAGGGCGAAGCCGTGCTCGCGATCGCGGGCGAGCGCTTCGTCTTCGAGCGCCTGCACCACCTCCAGCTCGCCGCGCCATTGAAAGATGCCCGCCGCGAGATGGCAGGCATAGGACACGCTGAACGGATGATCGAGCAGGCGTGCCTGCTCCAGCGCCGCTCGGGCCCGGGCGGCGGCGCGGTCGGGATAGCCCAGCATCCAGAAGGCCCAGGCGGCGTGCAGCGCGCATGTGACGCCGGGCGGGACGAGGCGGAACACGGAGGCCCGGGGACCGTGCTGCTGATCGTCGTAGAGCGCGATGCCGCGCTCGAGATGGTGGAGCGCCCCCTCGAAGTCGCCCGAGTAGAGGGAGACGACGCCCAGCGCGTTGTGGGCGAGGAGGCGGAGGGCGTCGTCGCGCGTCGCCTCCGCGCGCGTCGCCAGGTGAAGGCCCACGTCGCGGGCGGTCTCGAACTCGCCGCGCACGACGTAGAAGCGGCCCACGCCCCGCAGCACCGGCAGCAACGCCGGCGTGTCGCCCACCTGGGCGCACAGCTCCCGCGCCCGCGCGTAGATGCGGGCTACCTCGGCATCGCCGTAGCCCTGGGTCGCGGTGAGCGCCCCGCCGCGCGTGACCTGGAGCCCCAGCTCGCGCTGGATGCGCGCCCGCGACGGCGGCAGCGCCTCGAGCCCCTCGAGCCCGCGCCGGGCGTGCTCGGCGGCCTCGCGATACGCGTGCTGGGCGAGCGCGTGCTCGCCCGCCAGTCCCCGATAGTGGGCGGCGCGCTCGAAATCGCGGCCGTGCTCGAGGTGCACCGCCAGCTCGCCGGCGATCTCACCGGCTCGCTCTCCGTAGCCGCGCTCGATGAGGGCGGCGGTGCGCCGGTGGAGCCCCGCCCGCGCTCCCGCGGAGAGCCGCTCGTAGAGGACCTGCTGGTACAGGGCGTGAATGAAGGCGTAGCGGCCCGCCGTGGTCCCGTCCGGCCACTCGCCGGTACCGGCCAGGCGAAGGAACTGGCCCCGGCGCGCCAGCGCTGCGCAGAGGAGATCGGCCCGCGGCGCGTCGAGCCCGGCGGGCACGGCCGCCGCCGCCGAGAACTCCGCGCCCGCCACGCTGCCGGCCTCGAGCACACCCCGCTCGTCCGCCGACAGACGCTCCACCTGCTGCTCGACCAGCTGCGCCAGTGTCTCCGGCACCCGGGAGGCCAGGCCATCGAGCCCGCCCACGAGCCGCCACCCGCCCTCGATCTCTCGCAAATGCCCGTGCGCGATCAGGTAGTCGACCGTGCTCACGAGAAACAGCGGATTGCCCTCGGCCCCACGGTGAAGCACGAGCGCCAGCTCCGCGGGGAAGGCATGGCCGGGGAAGCGCCGGGCGAGGTACTGGGCCGCGTCGGCCGCGGTCAGGAACTGTAGGGGGACCTCGTCACAGTACCCGTGCAGCTGCAGCTCGTGCTTCACCCAGCTCAGCGGATGCGCGCCGGCCGCCGCCTCGGCGGGCCGGTACGTGCCCACCACCAGGAGGCGTGACGCCTCACGGCGGCGCGCCAGCATGCCGAGCAGATCGATGGTGGCCGTGTCGCTCCAGTGGAGATCTTCCAGGAGGAGCAGCAGCGGCGTCTCCCGCGTGAGGGCGTCCAGCGCCTCCGTCAGCTCCCGCAGCATCCGCCCGCGCGTGGCGCCCCGCGCCCGCCGCTGCACGGCGTCCATTTCCGCGTCGCTCAGCAGGCCCGGCAGCTGCTGCAGCCAGGTGGGCGCATGCTGCTTGAGGATCTCGAGGAGCAGTGGCCCCGCGCTCCCCTCGGCGCGCCCCAGCCGCCCCAGCGCCTCGAGGATCGGCAGGTACGGCTCGCCCGCGCCGTACTGCTCCACGCACTGCCCGCGCGCGACGCGAAGAGCGCTCGCCGGCGCGATCTCGGCCACGAACGACTCCACCAGCGCCGTCTTGCCGATGCCCGGCTCGCCCGTCACGAACACGAGCTGACGCTGGCCGTCGAGGGCCCTCGCCAGCCGCGCGTGGAGGCGGGCACGCTCGGCCTCGCGTCCCACCAGGGTCCGATCGGCGGCCTCCGTGGAGGCGAGGGCGGTCGTCTTGGGAGCCACCGGGCCGATGAACCGGAAGCCGCGTCGGTGCACCGTCTGGATGTAGCGGGGCGCGCTTGACGAGTCGTCGAGGGCACGACGTAGGTCGCGGATGCCGCTGGCGAGGGCCGCGTCGCTCACGATGACATCTCGCCAGACCGCCGATAGCAGCTCCTCCTTCGTGATGAGCCGCCCCGCGTGCTCGACCAGGTGCCGCAGGACGGCGAAGGTCTTCGGCGTCAGGGTGAGCCGGCGGGCTCCACACCATGCCCACTCGTTGTGGGCCTCGATGCGGACCGTGTCGGGGGTCCCTGAGCGATCCGCTCGAGAAGCGTGAGTGCGTGGTCCGACGGTCATCGGCGGCTCCTTTGTCGATCGTGGGGCTCGGAGCAGGAGGCAACTCGAATGCCATACGGCCAAACCGTCGGAAACGCTGAGCGGCTCCGCGTCCGTTCCGCTTCCCGACCGGGTATCGTGTCTGCGCGCCGGCAGAATGCCCGGAGCGGGAAGGGCTCGCGGAAGACCTTAGGTGGACTGGGATCTGGCCGCGAAGAGCCGGCTGCCGTCCGTGTACACGATCCGAGAGTTTCCCGATGTGGGCGGCCTCATGTCCTATGGGCGAGCCTGATCGCCCAGTACCGCCGCGCGGCGGTCTTCGTGGACAAGATCTTGCGCAGGCGCTGGGCCTGACGTTCCCGCCGTCGCTGCTCGCCCGCGCCGACGAAGTGATTCAGTGAGCCCGAGGCGCCGGGCCACGAGCCCGGGGGCGCCGGCTCAGCTCCGCCGCACCGGCCGCCCCGGCCGCGCATCGACCAGCAGCGCGCCATCGCGGATCACCGGCGTGCCGCCGACGAGGAGATGCCGCACGCCGGTCGAGGGCTGGGTCGAGGCCTCATAGGTCGCGCGGTCCCGGAACGCCTTTGGCGCGAACACGACGACGTCGGCGTCCGCGCCCACCGCCAGCGTGCCCTTGCGCGCCGCGCCGCCGGTGGCGACCTCGAGGACCCGAGCCGGCAGCACGCTCGCGCGCCGGATGAACTCGGTCAGGCCCAGCCAGCCGTCCCCGACCAGAAGCCGGTAGGCGCGCCCGAAGGCGCCTGCGCTGCGCGGATGCGTGATCGCGCCTGGCGGGAGCGGCCACGCCGCCTGGCCCGCGCCGAGACCGCTCAGCGGCATCGCGTCGCTCGCCACCATGGTGTCGGCGTGAATCAGCGAGGCCCGCATCACCGCGACGTCCGCCGGCTTCGTCTCGTCGAAGAAGTGAATGATGCAGAGGCGGCCGGGATCGGCTGCGCGCAGCTGACGCAGATGCTCGGCGTCGCGCACCCTCTCGTTCCGCGGCATGTACACGATGTCGCTCGGCCGGAGGCCCCGCTTCGCCAGCTCTTCGGGAGCCAGGAACGCCGCCCCGATCCCGGTCATCCCGGCCCCATACGGATAGGCCTCGGTGGTCACGACCGCGCCCTCGCGCCGCGCGCGGTCGACCAGAGCCAGCACCTGGTCGATGCGCCGACCCGAGGTGCTGTTCACGTGGCAGTAGTGCATGTGAGCGCCCGTCTCCCCCGCCGCGCGCACCAGCTCCTCGGCGCCGTCGGTGCGCCCGGCGGCGACGCCATCGACGAGCTCTCGCGCGTGCGTGTACGTGGGCGTCCGCTGCGAGGCGGCGAGCCGTGCGACGCGCAGGTATTCTCCGCGACCAGTGCGCGGCACATAGCCCAGGAGCACGCCGATGCCGAGAGCGCCCGCGGCCAGCTCGCCCTCGATGAGCCCGATCATGCGGTCTTCCTCGGCGGCGGTGGCCTCACGCTGCCACGAGGGGTCGTTGAAGCGGGACAGCCCGCCTCGCCCGGACCGGTCACTCCGACGGCCGGTCAGCGCCTCGATGCGGGCGAGCACCCAGGACGCCGAGTAGCCGTAGTTGAGCGGCCGGCCCACCGCGGCCACCTGGGCATAGCCCTCCGCGATGGGGCTCGTGCCCGCCTCGAGCTCGAGCGCGGTCGTGACCCCGTCGAACGCCTGCAGCCAGTTCCCAACCACGGTCTGGGCGTGGCTGTGCAGGTCGATGAACCCGGGGGCGACGACACAGCCCGTCGCATCCAGGACGACGCGGCCCCGTAGCCCCGGACCGACAGCCACGACGCGCGCATCCTCGATGGCGACGTCCGCCGGGGCATCCAGGCGCCGCGCCGGGTCGACGACGCGACCCCCGCGAATTACCAGGGGATGCTCGACCGCGCTCTCCGGCCCTGGCGACGGGGCTGTCGCGACGGCGCACCCGGACAGCCCGGCCGCCAGGCCACCGAGGAGCAGGGATCGGCGACTGAGATCCACTATGGTTCTGCACCCTACGCGGGAGCGCCCACGCAGTCAATGCGGGCGGCTTGCCCCTCGTGGCGCCCGGGACTATAGTCGGCCCGTCCCGGCGCGCAACCGTTCGGAGCAACGATCTCCTGCCCGAGAGGGAGGATCGCCATGGCCCGCGCGTACAACGTCATCGACGCCGACGGTCACGTCCTCGAGCCCGTGGACATCTGGGACAAGTACATCGATCCCGCCTATCGGGACCGCGCGCCCCGTATCGTCGTGGACACCGACGGCAAGGAGCGCCTTCTCGTGGAGGAGCGCGTGCTCGGCAGCCAGAAGGGCTTCGGGGTCATCGGCGCGATCGGGGCGCGGCAGGGCGAGGTGGCCGAAGCCACCATGAAATATGTGGACGGCCGTCCGGGCGGCTTCGATCCCCACGCGCGGATTCCCGACATGGACCTGGATGGGATCGACGCCGCCTTCCTCTATCCGAGCGTCGGTCTGTTCGCCGGCGCGGTGCAGGAGCCCGGCCTCGCCGCCGCGATGTGCCGGGCCTACAACCGCTGGCTGGCGGACTATTGCCGCCCCTACCCCGACCGGCTGTTCGGCGTGGCCATGCTGCCCATGCAGTCGATCGACCTGGCCATCGCGGAGATGCGTTACGCGCGGCGCGAGCTCGGCATGCGCGCGGGCTTCCTGCGGCCCAATCCCTACAACGGCCGCATGCTGCACCATCCCGACTACGCGCCCTTCTGGGCCGAGGTGCAGGACCTCGACTTCGCCATCGGGCTGCACGAAGGGGCCAGCGGCGGCATGCCGCAGGTGGGCGTCGACCGCTTCGAGACGCGCGGGGCTCGGCACATCATCTCCCACACGATGGAGATGATGCTGGCCGCGATGAGCGTGATCTGGAGCGGCGTCTGCGATCGCTTCCCGCGCGTCCGCATCGGCTTCATGGAGTCGGGCGGAGGGTGGATCGCGCCATGGCTCGATCGCATGGACCGGCACTTCGACGACCAGGGCTTCAACGACTCGGGGCTGTCCATGCGGCCCAGCGAGCTGTTCCAGCGCAACTGCTGGATCTCGTTCGAGCCGGTCGAAGGCTGCCTGGGCGTGCTCGCGGAGTACATCGGCCCGCACAAGATCCTGTGGGCGACGGACTATCCGCATCCCGACGGCTTCTTCCCGGGCGCCCCCGCGCTCATCAGCGGGCGCCCGGAGCTGTCGGAGGCGACGAAGCGCGAGATCCTCGCCGGCGGCGCCAAGCGCTTCTACGGTCTCGCGTAGCGGGCGTTCTCGCGCAGTCGCACGGCCGTCCACGCTCTCGCTCGCCGCCGATCGGGCTACGCAATGTGGACACCGATCATTCGCATCGAGCCTGCCATTCCGTGGTAATAGTCCTGCAGTGGCGCAGTCGCCACGGAGGGCACGACTCGATGGCCACGGTGTCCCGGCTTCGACCCCCGACGAAGCGCGTGCTCGTCGTGAATTGTTACTTCGACGACACGCACCGCCCCGCCCGTCGCCCCCTGAAGGTCCCACGCGTGCTCGCCCCCGTCTTCCTCGCCGGCGCCTTCTCGCGCCACTGCGACGTGCGCCTGTTCAACGAGGTCGCGAGCGGTCCCCTGGAGGATGCCGAGCTCCTCGGCTGGCCGGACATGCTCGTCCTCACCGGCCTGACCAACGGGTTCGACCGCATGCTGCACCTCACCGCCTACGCACGGACCCGCAACCCGCGGGTGATCGTCGTGGCGGGCGGCCCCGCCGTGCGCGCGCTCCCGGGTCTGTCCCGCCGCTTCTTCGACTATGCGTGCCAGGGGGACGTCGAGGAGATGCGCGATGTGATCGTCGACGCCCTCGGCCGGACGTACGCGGCGGAGGAGATGACGCCGCGCTACGATCTGGCTTACTGGATCGGCAGCATGGGGTACGCCGAGGCGAGCCGCTCCTGCAACTTTCGCTGCTCGTTCTGCTCGGTGACGGGCGAGGGTCGGAAGTACCAGGCCTACTCTCTCGACGACGTTCGGGGGCAGATCGTCGCGCTGGGACGGCGGAAGCGGCTCTTCTTCGTGGACAACAACTTCTACGGCGTCGATCGCCCCTTGTTTGCCGCGCGCGTCGAGCTGATCCGCGCCATGCGGGAGGCGGGATTCTTCGGCGACTGGGGCGCGCTCGTCGCCAGCGACTTCTTCCACTCCGCCGAGAACCTGGCCCACGTCCAGCAGGCGGGCTGCCGCCTCCTGTTCACCGGGGTCGAGTCGTTCGACGTGGGCTGGCTCCGCGACGTCAACAAGCTCCAGAACACCCGCTACTCGCAGGTGGACCTGATCACACGCTCGCTGGAGCACGGCGTCATGTTCGGCTACGGCCTCATCATGGACGTCACGAGCCGGCGCCTCGCCGACCTCCGGCGCGAGATCGAGTTCATCCTCGGCACGCCCGAGATCCCCCTGCCCGCGTTCCTCAGCCTGCCCATTCCCCTCCTGGGCACGCCCTTCTTCCGGGAGTGCCTGGCCAAGGGCGCCTTTCTCCCCGACACCAAGCTGCGCGACATGGACGGCACGACCCTCGTCCTGCGTCCCCTAGACTCGCTGCCCGAGGCGGTCGCGTTCCTCCGGGACATGCTGACGCTGCGGGGCTATGGCCGGCGCGCGCTTCGCCACTCCGTCCATTTCGTGCGGCGCTACCGCCGCGTGCTCACGCCGTTCCAGCTCGCCGCGGCCATGGCCAGCGTCGCGCTCCTGTGCGCCTACGAGGCGACGACGATGGGGCCGTGGAATCGGCTCACGAGCTGGGGCCGCCGGCGTACGCACGTCACCACCACCGAACCGCTGGACACCACGTATACGCCCGCCTTCCGGGTCTCCTCGCGCTACGCGCGGCACTTCGCGCCCACCATGGTGACGGACGCGACGGGATGCCTGACGGAGGAGCTCGCCGAGGCGGCCGCGCCGCCGGGCGCGCTCTCGCTCGCGCCATGAGCGCCCCCGCGGACCTCGACGAGCTCCTCGGCGAGAGCGCGGCCATGCAGGCGGTGCGCGGCCAGCTCCGCCGTCTCCTCGCGCACCCGTCGACGGGACGCCGGATGCCATCGGTGCTCATCCAGGGCGACACGGGCACTGGCAAGGGCCTGATCGCCCGCCTCGTCCACCGACTCGGCCCGCGCGCCGCCGGCCCCTTCGTCGACGTCAACTGCGCGGCGATTCCCGAGACGTTGCTCGAGGCCGAGATCTTCGGCTACGAGCGCGGCGCCTTCACCGACGCGCGGCGCGCCAAGCCGGGGCTGTTCCAGGCCGCGCACCGGGGGACGCTGTTTCTCGACGAGATCGGGATGCTCCCGCTCGCGCTGCAGGCCAAGCTGCTCAAGGTGCTGGAGGAACAAGTGGTGCGGCGGCTCGGGAGCACGATGAGCGAGCCGGCGGATGTCTGGGTCCTCAGCGCGACGAACGCCGACCTGCGGACGGCCGTTCGCGACCGCGCATTCCGGGAGGATCTCTATCACCGGCTGGCGGTGCTGACCCTCACTCTGCCGCCCCTCCGGCAGCGGGGGCGCGACGTCCTCGCGCTGGCCGAGCGCTTCCTCGCCCGCGCGTGCGCCGACTACGGCCTGCCCCCGAAGACCTTCTCGCCCGAGGCGCAGGCGCAGCTCCTCGCCTACCACTGGCCGGGCAACGTGCGCGAGCTCGCCAACATGACGGAGCGGGTCGCGCTGCTCGCGGACGACCCCGTCGTCCGCGCCGACATGCTGAAGCTGCCCGCGGCCGCCGCCGTCTCCGGAGAGGGATCGGCGGCGACGCTCGACGGTGCGATGCGCGACCATCTCGCCGCGGCGCTCGCCCAGACGGGCTGGAACATCACCCGTACGGCGGCGCTGCTCCGGATCTCGCGCAACACGCTGCGCGCGCGCATCCAGAAGTACGGGCTCCGCGAGGGGGAGCCCGCGCCTGGGCCCGCCCCGGCGCCCGACCCGGAAGCGGCCCGGCCGGAGCCCGTGCGGGCCGTACCCGAACCCTCCGCGCCGCCGCGCATCCGGTGGGAGCGGCGCCGCATCACCTTTCTGCAAGCCGAGCTCGTCTCGGCGGAGGACGGCGTGGGCCCCCCGGACGGCACGCGAGAGCTGGAGACGCTGATGGAGAAGGTACGCGGCTTCGGCGGGGACATCGCGGAGGTGAGCCCGTCCGGCGTCGCCGCCGTGTTCGGGCTCGAGCCGGCCGAGGACACTCCACAGCGGGCCGCCCACGCGGCCCTCACCATCGGCAAGGCGCTCGAGCGGCTGCGGGCGGACACGGGCACGTCCCGCGACGCCCGGATCGCGATTCACACCATCCAGTCCCTGGTCACCCCGCTGCACGGCCGGGCGGGCGTGGAATCCGGCGCCAAGGAGCAGGCCCGGGCCGCGCTCGACACGCTGCTGACGCGGGCGGACGCCGGCTCCATCGTGCTCAGCCGGGCGGTGCGGCCATTTCTCGAGCGCCGGTTCAAGCTCGAGCGGGTCGGTGACGACGGGGCCGCCGACCCTGTGTATCGCCTGCTGGGGCCGGAGCCGCACGGCCTCGGCCCCGCCGGCGAGCGCGCCGCCTTCGTCGGGCGCAGTCAGGAGATGGAAGTGCTGCAGAGCCATCTCGCCGCCGCGGCGGCCGGGCGCGGCCGGCTCGTCAACATCATCGGCGACGCCGGGATCGGAAAGTCGCGGCTGCTCTTCGAGTTTCGCCGGCGGGGCGCCTCGCAAGGGGTGGGCTACCTGGAGGGGCGCTGCGTCTCCTACGGCAGCGCCATTCCCTACCTCCCCATCATCGATCTCATCCGGCGGGGCTTCGGCATCACCGAAGCCCATGGCCCGGAGGTGGCCGCGGAGCGGATCGAGGCGGTCCTTCGCGCGCTGGGCCTGGACCCCGAGGAATCCGCGCCATGGCTCCTGAGCCTTCTCGGCTTCGCGGAGGGCACACGGCGCATGGAGGGATCGAGCCCCGAGGCGGCGAAGGCGCGCGTGTTCGAGACGCTGCGGCGGGTGACCCGGGCCGCCACCCAGAGTCAGCCGCTCATCATCGCCGTCGAGGACGTCCACTGGATCGATCGCGCGTCCGAGGAGCTGCTCGCCACCGTGGCCGAAGGTCTCCCGATCGCGCCGGTGCTCCTGATCACCACCCAGCGGCCGGGCTATCGCGCGCCGTGGGTCGAGAAATCGTACGCGAGCCAGGTCGCGCTGCCGCCGCTCTCGCCGGAGGAGAGTCTCTACCTCGCGCGGTCGATGCCGGCGGAGCGCCGGCTGCCGGAAGCGCTGGCGCGGGTGGTGCTCGAGCGGGCGGAAGGCAATCCCTTCTTCCTCGAGGAGCTGACGCGCGCGGTTACCGAGCGGGGGGATCTGCACATCGACACCGCCGTGCCGGAGACCGTCGAGGGCGTGCTGATGGCGCGCATCGTGCGGCTACCCGAGGAGCCGAAGCGGCTGCTGCAGATGGCCTCCGTGCTGGGACGGGCCGCGCCTCTGCGGGTGCTGGAGGCGATGTGGGGGCATGCCGAGCAGCTGGCCGGTCACCTGCGCGAGCTGGGACGGCTCGACTTCCTGTACAAGGCGGGCGTGGACGACGAGGCCGCCTGCGTATTCAAGCACGCGCTGACCCAGGAGGTCGCGTACGAGAGCCTGCTCGCGGGACAGCGTGCCGAGCTGCACGCGGCGGCCGGCCGCGCCATCGAGCAGCTCCACGCCGGCCGGCTCGAGGACGTCTACGACCCCCTCGCCTATCACTTCGGCCGCACGCGACAGAGCGCCAAGGCCGTGGAGTACCTAACCCGCTCGGCCGAGAAGGCGGCCTCCCGGCATGCCCACGTCGAGGTGATCGCGGCGCTGGAGTCGGCCCTCGCGCGGGTGCCCGAGCTGCCGCGCGAGGTGCAGGATCGGCTCACGCTGGGGCTGGTACTGCGTCTCGCCAATTCACTGCTCGCGCTGGGCCGCTTCCGGGAGACGCTGGATCTCCTCGTCGCCCACGAGGATCGCGTCGTCCGGGTGGCCGATCCGGCGCCCACCGGCATCTACCACGTCCAGGCCGGCCTCGCGTGGAACCTCATGGGCGACAACGAGCGCGCCCTCGGCCACGCGCAAAAGTCCCTCGACGCCTCCCAGCAGGCGGGGGACATCGCCACGATGGGCCGTGCGCGCTACGTGCTGGCGCTGGCCAGCGTGTGGCGGGGTCGGCCGCGAGAAGTGGCGGCCCACGGAGCCGAGGCTGTCGCGCTGCTCGGCCGCACCGGGGAGCGGTACTGGCTGGGCATGACGCACTGGATCCTGGGTCTCAACGATGCGCTCGTCGGCGCCTTCGATGCAGCACTCACCGAAGAGGAGCGCACCAGAGCGATCGGCGTCGCGGTCGGCAGCACGAGGCTCGAGAGCTACGCCGACTGGGCGACGGGCACCATCCGTGCGTTCATGGGCGAGGCGGAGCCCGGCATCGAAGCCTGCCGGCGGAGCCTCGACCGCTCGCCCGATCCCTTCAATACCGCCACCGCCCTCGGCTTCCTCGGCTTCGCGTATCTCCAGAACGGCCAGCCCCAAGAGGCGATCGGCCACCTCAAGCAGGCGATCGACCTGTTCGCTCGATTCCGCTATCGTCAGGTCCACGGCCTCTTCACCGCGTACCTGAGCGAGGCGATCTACCTCACCGGCGATCTCGAGGGCGCGCGCCGCGCCGCCCGCGAGGGCCTCGAGCTGGCCACGGGGGCCCAGTTCCCCTACGGCGCGGGACTCGTGCATCGCCTGCTCGGCCGCATCGCCCACGCCACCGGCGATTTCGAGGAGGCGCGGCGGCGGCTCGCGGAGGCGCACGCGGTGTTCATGTCGATCGAGGCGCAGCACGAGGTCGGGCGGACGGAGCTGGCTCTGGCCGAGCTCGCACACGTCCAGGGACAGGACGAGGCGTGCCGCATGCACACGCTGAGCGCCCACGCGCTCTTCACGCGGCTGGGGCTGCCGCGCTATGTGGAGCGCACCCAGCGCATGGCCGCCTCCTGGGGCACCCCGCTGCCGGTGGGGAGTGCCGGGCCGCGCTTCTGAAGGGAGACGACGATGGCAGAGACGGCGACGTTCGACGCGGTGGTGATCGGCTCCGGGTTCGGTGGGGCGGTGACGGCCTGCCGCCTCGCCGAGACCGGATACTCAGTGCTCGTGCTCGAGCGGGGGCACCGCTGGGGCCCCGAGAAGGGCGTCCGGAACGAGGGCAATGAGGCCGGGAATCGGCGCGACCCCGAGGTGAGGGCGTTCCCGCGCCGCGCCCGGGACACCTGGCTGTGGGATCACCGGCATCCCGAGCGCGGCACCGGGTGGATCGAGTATCGCGCCTTCCCCTACATGGGTGTCGCGCAGGCGGCGGGGGTCGGCGGCGGCTCTCTCATCTACGCCAATGTTCTGATCGACGCGGACGACCGATCGTTCGCGGAGGGTTGGCCGACGGAGATCGACGGGCCCAAGCTCGCGCGCTACTACAACAAGGTCGGCGGCATGCTCGAGGTGAGCAAGACTCCGCCCGCGCAGTGGCCGGAGCGCGTCAAGCTCCTGAAGGAGGCGGCCGAGAAGAATGACTGGGGCGACCGGTTCCGCGCGGTGGACGTAGCCGTGCGCTTCAGCGACGATTTCACCTTTACCTCCTCGCAGCGCCCGGGAGTCACGCAGTCGGTGCGGAAGATGAACGCACACGGCGCGTGGCAGGGCACCTGCACCGGCCTGGGCAATTGCGACATCGGCTGCGAGGTCGGCGCCCGGAACACGCTCGACAAGAATTATCTCTTCGTGGCCGAGCGCCACAACGCGCAGATCTGGCCTCGCCACCTCGTGCGCTCGATCGCGCCCGAGCCGGGCGGGGGCTACCGCGTGCACTTCGACCGCATCGAGGAGGGGCGTTTCGAGCCAGGCAGCGTCGTGGGCCGCATTGTGATCCTGGCGGCGGGCTCGCTCGGCTCCACCGAGCTCCTGCTGCGCTGCAAGGAGCAGTTCCGCACCCTGCCACTGCTGAGCGATCGCCTCGGCAAGAACTGGAGCAGCAACGGCGACTTCTTCACTCCCGCCTTTCATTTCTTCCGGAAGCACCTCTACCCGGGCCGGGGCGTCGCGTTCGCGGGCTCGCTCAACTTCCTCGACGGTGACCCGGCCGCCCCCGCGGTGGCCGGCCGGCCCAAGCCGGGCTTCAACATCGAGGACGGCGGCTTCCCGTATCAGTCCGTGCGCGCACTGATCCGGCACCTGGCGATGAACCGCCGAGCCGATCTGCGGATGCGCCACAAGGCCTTCCACCTCGCCGTCGGCATCCTCGGGGCCTTCTACGCCGCGGCCAACTGGCTCTCGCAGCTGCCCTGGCTGAAACCGTTCCGCGGCTTCTTCGAGTGGCTTGACCCCGTCAACCGGTTGATGCCCTGGGTCGCCCAGGGGCAGGACGCCGCCAACGGAACGCTGCGCCTCAAGGACGGCGAGCTCTTCCTGGACTGGCCGCCGAAGGAGTCGGAGCCGGTGATCGAGGCCATCTACGCCACCCACAAGAAGCTGGCCCGCGCGACGGGCGGTCTGGTGATCCCTCCCCTCGGCTGGACCTGGGGCCGCTCGCTGATCACGCCGCACCCCCTGGGCGGCTGCAACATGGGCGATACCGCCGCCAACGGCGTCGTCGATCACAAGGGCCAAGTGTTCAACTACCCTCGCCTCTACGTCGCCGACGGCGCCATCGTGCCCGAGGCCCTCGGTGTCAATCCGGCGAAGACCATCGCCGCGCTCGCGGAGCGCATTGCGGAACAGATGATCGTGGATCACCCGCGGGGCTCGCTCTAGCCGTGGAGGACGGTATGGAACGTCCATTCGAGATGGTGGTGCTGGGGGACTCCATCCTGTGGGGCACGGGTCTCGCCGACGAGGAGAAGCTCTGGACACTCGTGCGGCGGCGGCTCGAGCAACGGCTCGCCCGGCCTGTCAATGTCCGGGTGCTCGCCCACTCTCTCGCCGTGGTCGAGCCCAATGCAGTGAAGGATGCGGCCCCGGCGGAATGGGGCGAGATCCGATTCCGGCATCCGTCGATCACCCACCAGGCGCTGGGCGACGGGCGGATCGGCGACCCGGCGGCCGTCGACCTCGTGCTCGTGGACGGCGGGGTGAACGACCTGGGGCCGCTGAACTTCATCAAGCCCTGGCGCGACCCACGCTGGATCCGCGAGCAGACCGCGGAGCACTGCGGCCGGAAAATGAAGAACCTGCTGCTGGCGATGCTGGACCGGTTTCCCAACGCCCAGGTGGTGGTGACGGGCTACTTCCCGATTGTGTCGGAGCGAACGTGGCTCGTCCGCGCCCTTGCCCCGCTGCCGCCGCTCCGGCGGCGGCTGATCGAGCTTTCCGCGGCATGGGCGGAGGCCTCGGAGCAGTGGCTCCGGTGGGCCGTGCAGCAGGCGAACCTGCACGACTCCGAGCCCAAGCCCCGCGCGCTCTACGCCAACGCCGTATTCCGGCCCGAGAACTGCTACGGCGCGCCCGACACCTACCTCTGGAGCTTCTGGGAGGCGGTCACCGACCGGAGCCCGGTGGGGAAGCGGCGACGCCGCGAGTGCCTCCGCCTCAAGCCCTGGGATCCCATCTGCCCGATTGATCGGGCCGTCCACCCCAATCCCCGGGGCGCTCGCGCCTATGCGGACGCCGTCATCGCCGCGCTGGCGTCCGTGCCAGACGAATCCCGATCGCCCGCCGCGAGGTCGAGACGATGACGACGCCGATGCATACGCTGGTGGTGGATGCGGACGGCCACGTCCTGGAGCCCGCCGACACGTGGCTGAAGTACCTCGATCCGTCGTACCGCGAGCGCGCCATTCGCATCGACCGCGACGAGCAGGGATACGAGGTGCTCCTCATCGACGGCCGGCCCCTGAAGACCTTGCGCGGGCAACTGGGCGCCCTCGGCGGCATCGAGATGGACACGGAGAAGCTGCTCACCCGCGGGCAGATGACCTACGCGGAGGGCAGCCCTCCCGGCAGCTACGATCCCGTCGAGCGCCTGCGCGTGATGGACGCCGAGGGCATCGACGCCGTGCTCCTCTATCCCACCATCGGCATCTGCTGGGAAGGGCATGTCACCGACGGCGCGCTCGCCACCGCGTATGCGCGCGCCTACAACCGATGGCTGACGGACTTCTGTCGTACCGACCCCAAGCGGCTCTATCCGGTCGCCCACATCTCGCTGCTCGATCCCGAGGGCGCCGTGCAGGAGACGATGCGCGCCCGACGCGACGGCTGCGTGGGCATCTTCCTCTCGCCGGACCTGGCCGCCCGCGGCGGCCGGCACTTCGACGACCCCGCCTTCGCGCGCTTCTGGGAGACGGCCCAGGAGCTGGAGATGCCGATCGCCTTTCACGTGGTCGTGCGCGATCGTCAGTGGTTCCGGCAGTGGCAGCGCCGCGACCCGTCGGACGCGCTGTTCAGCATCGCGTTCCTCGCCATCGACGTCATGGCGGCGTTCACCCAGATGCTGGCCGCGGGCATGTTCGAGCGATACCCGCGCCTCAAGTGCGCGGTGCTGGAGGCCGGCTCCAACTGGATCGCCGCCTGGCTCGACCGGCTCGACCACAAGTACCGCGTGATGAAGCACCAGACGCCGATCCGGATGGAGCCCAGCGAGTATTTCCGCCGCCAGTGCCTCATCTCGGCCGATCCCGACGAATCCGTCACCGCGCAGATGGTCGAGCACCTCGGCGCCGACTACTTCATCTGGGCGTCCGACTACCCGCACATCGACGCCTCGCTCGGCGTCGTCCGCGAGCTGAAGCAGCGCCTCGCGCCCCTGTCCGACGAGGCGCGGCGCAAGGTCCTCGGGGAGAACGCCCGGCGTTTCTACCGCCTCTCGGTTTGACTTGGTCCGCGGGCTCTGACACGATCAGCGCGATCGTGGCACCTCGATTCGCTCCTCATCCACCCCGCTCCCGTCCACGGAGGATCTACATGATGGTCCATCGCTTCGCCGCTCTGGCCGCGGCCGCCTTCCTCTTCGCGGGCCCCGCGCTCGCCCAGGACAAGCTGCCCTCGCTCCGCACCGGCGTCGACGGCACCTTCGCCCCGCACGCCATGCCCAAGCTCGGCGGCGGCGTCGAGGGCTTCCAGATCGATCTCTTCACCGAGGTGGCGCGCCGGATGAAGCGTGAGATCACCATCGACGCGGTGAGCTTCTCGACACTGATCCCGGGCATGCAGTCGGGCCGCTACGACTTCATCGCGGCGCCGACGACGGTGACCCGCGAGCGGGCGGAGAACATGCTGTTCACCGCCGGCTACCTCTGGACCGCCTACCAGTTCGGCATCAAGAAGGGCTCGGAGCCCATCAAGGACTGGGCGGACCTCAAGGGCAAGGCGGTGGCCGTCAACAAGGGCACGCCCTACGAGACGTTGTCCAAGGCCAAGGGCGCCGAGCACGGCTTCACCGTGCAGGTGTACGACACCCAGCCGGACGCCACCCAGGCCGTCATCTCCGGCCGCGCCTACGCGACGCTCGGCGGGAACACCACCATCGTTTACGCCGCCTCGAAGAACCCGCAGTTCGTGGCCGACCTCGAGCTGAAGGACACGCGCGCGCACTGGGCGGCGCCGGTGCCGAAGAGCAACCCCAAGCTCCGGGCGGAGCTGCAGGACGCCATCGACTGCATGAAGAAGGACGGCACCATCGCCAAGCTGTCGGAGAAGTGGTTCGGGCGCAAGCCGGCGGCCGACGGCCTCGAGGTGGTGATCACGCCGGGCTACGGCGTACCGGGCATGCCCGGCTACGACCCGACGCCTCACGAGCTCAAGTGCGGCTGACCTGAGGGCATGGCCGGCCCGATCGTCGACGCGCGCGGGCTCCACAAGCACTTCGGCGCCCTCCACGTGCTGAAAGGCGTCGATCTCCGGGTCGCCGAGCGCGAGCTGGTGTTCGTGATCGGTCCGTCGGGCTCGGGCAAGTCGACGCTGCTGCGCTGCCTCAACCGGCTCGAGGAGCCGTCCTCCGGCAGCGTGGTCGTGGACGGCATCGACATGCTCGACCCCCGGACCGACCTCAACCATGCCCGCCAGCGCATCGGCATGGTGTTCCAGTCCTTCAACCTCTATCCGCACATGACCGCGCTCGGCAACGTGACCCTCGCCCTCCGCAAGGTGGCGGGCAAGTCGCGTGGTGACGCCGAGACGCTCGCACGGGCCGCACTCGAGCGGGTCGGCCTCGCCGATCGCGCCGGCCACACGCCGGGGCAGCTCTCGGGGGGCCAGCAGCAGCGCGTCGCCATCGCGCGGTCGATCGCGCTGGAGCCGCGGGTGATGCTCTTCGACGAGCCGACCAGCGCGCTCGATCCCGAGCTGGTGGGCTCCGTCCTCGAGGTCATGCGCTCGCTGCGCGAGAGCGGCATGACCATGATCGTGGTCAGCCACGAGATGGGCTTCGCCCGGAACGCCGCCGACCGGGTGCTCTTCATGGACGAGGGGTCCATCGTGGAGGAAGGCCCGCCCGCGGCGATCTTCGAGCGCCCGGCCCACGAGCGCACCCGCGCCTTCATCGGCCAGATCCAGCGGCACTGAAGCGAGGTGTCGCGCTGGGATCGCTTCACCGAGACCTTCTTCAATGGGAAGGTCATGTGGAAGTACCTGCCGGACATCCTCTCCGGCGTGGTGGTGACGATCGAGCTGGCCCTCCTCGTGGTGGTCACGGGCATCGCCGCCGGCCTGGCGCTCGCCCTCCTCCGGAGCCTCGCCATCCGGCCGCTCAACTGGCTCATCGTCGGCATAGTCGATCTCTTCCGCTCGCTGCCGCCCCTGGTCGTCATCGTGCTGATCTACTTCGGCCTGCCCAGCGTGAACATCTCGCCCTCCGGCTTCGTCTCGACCTGGCTGTCCCTTGCCCTCGTGCTGATGGCGTTCTCGGAGGAGATCTTCTGGGCCGGCATCACCTCGGTGGCCAAGGGCCAGTGGGAAGCCGCGCGCTCGACCGGGCTGTCGTTCGGCCAGACGCTCGTGCACGTCGTGCTGCCGCAGGCGATCCGGCTCACCATCCCGCCCCTCACCAACCGCACCATCGCCATCACCAAGGGCACCGCCCTCGGCACCGTCGTCGCCGTCACCGAGATCCTCGGGCAGGCGCGCTCGGCGATGTCCAACTCCTACAACCCCTCGCCGCTGATGATGGGCGCCGCCGCCTACCTCGTGCTGTTCTTCCCCGTCGTGGTGGCAGGCCGCTGGGTCGAGACGCGCTTCGCCTGGAAGCGATGATCCAGACCTTCTTCAATCCCGAGATCATCGTCGCCGCCTGGCCCATCGTGCTGGCGGGGCTCCGCAACACCGTGCTGCTGTCGCTGCTCGTCGTCCCGCTCGGCCTGCTCGGCGGACTCATCCTGGCGCTTCTGGCGAGCGTGAAGCATCCCGCCGTGCGCTGGCCGCTCATGGCCTGGGTCGACTTCTTCCGCGCGTTCCCGCCCCTGGTGCTCCTCGTCCTCCTGTTCGCGGGACTCCCGTTCGCCGGGCTCGAGCTGGGCGGCTTCGTCTGCGTCTCGATCGCCTTCTTTTTGAACACTGGGGCGTACTACGGCGAGATCCTGCGCGCGGGCATCGACTCCGTGCCCGCCGGCCAGGTCGAGGCCGCGCGCTCCACCGGCCTCTCGCGGCTTCAGGCCATGGCCTACGTCGTGCTGCCTCAGGCGGTGCGCAACGTGCTCCCGGACCTGCTCTCCAACACGCTCGAGGTCGTGAAGCTCACCTCGCTCGGCAGCGTCGTGGCCGTACCCGAGCTCCTGTACCAGGCGCGCCAGGCGCAGAGCATCACCTACAACCCGACCCCCATCGTGGTCGCGGCGGCGATCTACTTCCTTCTGCTGTGGCCCATGGTGCGGCTCCTGAGCCGGCTGGAGAACCGCGCCCTCGCCGGACGCTAGCCACCGGGCCCGGGCCGTGCCTTGATTGACCTCGATGGAGTGCTTGTCCTAATGTCCCATGCAAGGGAGACAGCGGGAGGGCCCATGCCGCACGAGCTTCGTCACCTCTTCACGCCGCTGCGCGTGGGCGGCCTTACCCTCAAGAACCGCATCTTCTCGACCGGGCACGCCGAGGCGATGGCGGAGGACGGCAAGCCCGGCCCGCGCCTCCGCGCCTACCACGAGGCCAAGGCCCGCGGCGGCGCCGCCCTCACCATCATCGGCGGCTCGACCAGCGTGCACCCTTCCTCGCCCGCGAGCGCCTGGAACATGATCGCCAACCACGACGACTCCGTCATCGCGGGCTATCGCGGCATGGCGGAGGCCGTCCACCGCCACGATTGCCGGATCATGAGCCAACTCACGCACATGGGACGGCGGTCGCAGTCCGACGTCGAGGGGTGGCACGTGCTGCTGGCGCCCTCGCAGATCCCCGAGAAGGTCCACCGGGAGGTGCCCCACGAGATCGAGCCCGAGCAGATCGCCATGCTGGTGCGGGCGTTCGGGGACGCAGCGCGGCGCTGTCGCGAGGGGGGCCTCGACGGGGTGGAGTTGTCCTTCGCCCACAACCACCTGGTCGATCAATTCTGGTCGCCATTGTTCAACCGGCGCACGGACGAGTACGGTGGGAGCCTCGAAAATCGCATGCGCTTCGGGTTCGAGGTGCTCCGCGAGATCCGCCGGCAGGTCGGGCGCGACTGGGTGGTGGGGGCCCGGATCTCGGGCGACGAGATGACCACGGGCGGCCTCGGCGCGGGTGACATGGCCGAGATCGCCCGCCGTCTGGCCGCCTCCGGGCTCGTGGACTTTCTCTCGATCATCGGCGGCGGCGCACACACCCTGCTCCTGCAGGCCGCCGCCGTGCCGAACATGGCCTGGCCGCAGGGCGTCTTTCTTCCGATCGCCGCGGCCATCAAGCGGGCGGTGCCCGGGATGCCGATCCTGCACGCCGGCCGGATCGTCGATCCCGTCCAAGCCGACCGGATCCTCGCCGAGGGGTCCATCGACCTCGTGGGCATGACGCGCGCGCTGATCGCCGATCCCGACTTGCCACGCAAGGTCAAGGAGGGGCGGATCGACGACGTGCGCCTCTGCGTCGGCGCCAACGAGGGCTGCATCGATCGCATCTATCAGGGCAAGCCGGTCACCTGCATCCAGAACCCCGGGGCAAGCCGAGAAGCAGAGCTGGGCGAGCCGGCTCCCGCGACGGTGCCGAGGCGCGTCGTGGTGGTCGGTGGCGGCGTGGCTGGGCTCGAGGCGGCTCGGATGGCCGCGCTCCGCGGCCACCGCGTGGTCCTGCTCGAGCGCGAGGCCCAGGTCGGGGGACAGGTCCTGATCGCGGCTCGCGCGCCGGAGCGCGCCGAGTACGCGGGCATCCTCCGCTTCCTCGCCCGTCAGGTGGACAAGCTCGCCGTGGACTGCCGGCTGCGGGTCGACGCAAGCGTGGACACGATCCTGGCCGAATCACCCGAGGTCGTGATCATCGCCACCGGATCGCATCCCCATGTCCCCCCGCTCCCCGGGCTCGACGGCAAGCACGTCGTAACCGACCGGGACGTCCTTCTCGATCGTGTCGAGGTCGGCGAGCGGATCGTCGTGGTGGACGACGTTCACACGCAGCAGGGTCTCTCCACCGCCGAGTACCTCCTGGACCGCGGGCGCCGCGTCGAGGTGATCTCGCGGCTCTTCTATGCCGGGCAGGACGTGGGGGTCACCTCGATCGCGCCTCTCTATTCACGGCTCTTCGCCAAGGGGGTGACGTTCACGCCGCACACCGATCTGCTCGCGGTGGAGGGCTCGGCGGTCGTGTTGGCCAATGCGTACACGCGAGCCGAGCGGCGGCTCGAGGGGGTCGACACGGTCGTGCTGGCGATGGGCAGCCGGTCCACCGACGCCCTCTACCGGGCGCTCAAGGGCAAGGTCCCCGCGCTCCACGCCATCGGCGATTGCGTGGCTCCCCGCGGCGTCCACCAGGCGATCCTCGAGGGGACGCGCGTCGCCCGAGCGGTGTGAGGGCGCGAAGGCTCGTCCACTCCCCTGCGGCCCATAGTCGGGCCCGGCTTCCATGAGCGCGATGCGCAGGTCAGTCAGGGGCCAGCCTGCCGACGCGTGCCCGACGAGCCGGCGCCGACGATCGGGAGGTCGAAGGTCGGGTCAAGGGCCAGGTAGTCCGCCTTGGCGCGCTCCAGGTCAGCGATGATCGCCTCGCGCTCGGCCACGAGGAAACGGGCGGCTCGCTCCCGTGTGAAGGCGAGGACACCGATGCGAAGGCGGCTGCGCAGGCGACTGGCGCCCACCAGGTAGCGATACGCGACCAGACCGCTCAAGGGCAACGACACGGCGAAAAGCGCGGCTCCCGCCGCCCCGGTCAGCCATCCCACCACCCCCGTCTCGATGGTCCAGAAGAGCGGGAACGCGACGACACCCGCCAGGAAGCGTGCGGTCGCGTAGTCGGTCTCCTTCCTGGCCAGCCGGCGAGCCAGCCATCGAGGCGCCAGGTACGGGAGGCCGTTGACGGCGGCACCGTAGACGAAGACAGGGAAGCCCAGAATCGCCTCCAACGAGTGAAGAATGCGCTCCCGTCGCAGTGACCGCCGCGCCGGGACCGATTCGTCCTTCACGTGATACTCCGTCAGGAGGGCGCGGTAGCCTTGGATCCGTTGCCACAGTCGTTGCACCCGTCCGGGGTCACGAGCCTTGAAGTAGTCCATGGCCTCGATGGTGCGGGACAGGCGGAAGGGATCGATCTGCCAGGCACCGAGGCCTCGCGTGGTCAACAGCTCTCCGATCAGCTCGCCGCGGTAGAGCCCCTCAACCGCGCGGACCAGCTCGGTGGCCTCGACGCGCTCGACCTGGACAAGCTCGGCCTCCATTGCCCGCCGGATCGCTCGAGTCAGGGCGTCGACCGCTTCGCTCGGGTCCCCCCGATAAGCCTTGGCGTACGACGCCAGCGGGAGCGCCTCCCCAAAGGAGACGAGCACCCGCCCCAGAAACGACCGGCGCGCCTCGAACGTGAGCCCCACGGGAATGAGCGACAACTCGTCCGGACGGGCCGCCTCGTAGTCCAGCGCGATGCGGGCGGCCCCGCTCTTGAGGCGCTGGACGTGCGGCTCGGCATGCGTCGTGCCTTCCGGGTAGATCGCGATGAGGTGGCCCCGCTCGAGCGCCTGGAAGCAGGCCCCAAAGGCTTCCCCATTGGGGTCCATCCTGTTCGGATCGTCCTTCTTTCCATAGACACGGATCGCTCCGCACGCACGCAGGAAGCGAGCGATCAGCCGGTTTCGAAAGAGCGTCGCCGCGGCGAGATAGTGGACCTTCCTCGGGAGCGCGGCCCCGACGACCAAGGAGTCGATCAGGTTATTGGGGTGGTTGATGCAGAGGAGCACCGGCCCGATGACCGGCACGCGCTCAGGATGCCGGACGTCGACCGGCCTAAAGAAGAACCAGAGCCAGAACCGAACGATGAGGCGCACGACGGCATAGAAACCGGGCGCCTCTTGCGGAGCCGTCCGGCCTTTTGACCGGATCACGCGGAACCGATCCCCCCGCTTGAGGTCCGACTGCATCGCGCTTCACCGGCTGGAGGTTCCCGCCGCATGCTCCCCCAGGCCTTTCACAAGCACCTGGCCTAGCGTGGTCCCCTCACCCGCGGCGCGGACAGGCGCCGCTCGCCAGCAGAGGCGTTGAGCGAAGATCGCGCCGGTCGCCAGGACGAACCCGACGACGAACATGAGGAACATCCCGGCGGGAAGTCCGAAGAGAGTCAGGAATACGCTGCCCCCGACGAAGCCCGCACCGACGCCGAGGCCCATGTCAACGATGAGCCCATACCCTCGTCGGATGAAGGAGGCGTCGGCGAGCCACCCGGCACTGAGGCCGGCCAGAGCCCACATCGGAGCCATTTGTACGATTTGCTCATCCATCAACTCATTCCCTCCATCCCCTCTAACATTTTGGGGCTTCCCTGAGCTTCGCCTCGATCCGGTCGCCGACTTTGAGGTCCTGGAGCGTCTCCGCTGAGGCCTGAAGCTCATGGGCCGTGCCGTCGGACCCCCGCACCGTGACTTTATTCTGGGCCCGGTCCACCTTGACGACCTGGCCTCCCACCGTCTCAGGGGTCTTGACCTTGCCCTGGGAATCGCAGGCTGGCTTGCTCTGCCCCGCCGCCGTTCCCGTCCACAGCACGATGAGCGCAACCGCGAGTCCTGCCGCCAACCGTGACCACAGGCGCATCGTCAGCCCTCCTCACTTCTTGTTGTAGCTATAGATGTCGTAGATCGCCCCAGCCGCGGCGCCCACCCCCGTGCCGATCAGTGCGCCCTTGCCGGTGCCATACCCCGTGCCGTAACCAACCGCCGCTCCTGCCGCCGCGCCTGCTCCCGCGCCGGTCAGCGTCCCGCAGCCCGCGAGCGTGACCGCGAGCATCCAAAACCCAATGGCCCAGATGACTAGCCGCTTGGTCATGACGTCCCTCCTTCGAGTTTTAACCGCCTAACGGAGTCCGAGGTACCCCAGCGCGACGAGCGTGACGACCATGACTCCGATAATGTAGAACGCGCTAAACATGTTCTTCCCCCTCGCTGCTTCCTGACTCTAGTCGCGATGGACCATTCCTGCCTATTGGACCTAGGACCCGAGACCTAAGTCCACTAGGCATACCCCGGCGCGGCTGGTAATTCTCGGGTGAGTGCTTAGAAAAGAGGAGGGCATATGACCCCGTCCAGCCGAAAGAGAATCGTCCCGAGAACCTACAAGGAACAACCATTCGACCTGTATGGCCTCGATGGGATCTCCGACACGCAGATCACGGAACACCTCGCCCTCTATGCCGGCTACGTGAAGCAGGTCAACGGGCTCAATGAGACGCTCGCGGCCATGACAGGACGTGGGCAGGCGTCGGGCAAGAACCCCGAATTCGCCGAGCTGACGCGCCGGCTGGGCTTCGAATACAACGGGATGCTCCTGCACGAGCACTACTTCTCGAGCCTCCGGCCGGCCGCCGAGCCGAATCCGCGGAGTGGCTCCGCCCTAGCGGCGGCTCTGGCCGAGTCCTTCGGCTCCGTCGCGCAGTGGCAGGCGGCTTTCCACGCGATCGGTGAATTGCGGGGCGTCGGCTGGGTGATTCTCTTCCAGGATCCGACCACGCACTGGCTGACGAACCACTGGATCACGCTGCACCAGGAGGGCGTGCCCGCCGGCTTCAAGCCACTCCTGGTGATGGATGTGTGGGAGCACGCGTTCATGCGGGACTACAAGGCCACGGAACGGGGCACGTACATCGAGGCCTTCTTCCGGAATATCGACTGGCGGAAGATCGAGCAGCGGCTCTCCGATACGAGTTGATGTTCGCTCCGCGCGTCGTCGGTCTTCTCTTGTTCCTCCTGACGGCGGGCTGCGTCGGGATCGAGAGTGCGCCGCCGCGCGAGCGGCCGTTGGCTGGCGCGCCGCAAGGCGGGGCCGTCGGCGTCGCCCCGGTGGTCCAGCCGGCCACGAAGATTCCTCCAAAGATTCCCGCTTCTTCCGCGGCCACGGCGCAGGCTCCGAAGAAGGAGATCGCCGCTCCAGCCCCGGGGAAGGAAAAGTCCTCGCCACCCCTGGACCTGGCATCTCTGGAGCAACGACTCCGAGACACCAAGGCCATCGGCGTGTTCACGAAGATCTCGCTGAAGAATCAGGTCGATGACCTGCTGACTCATTTTCGGGCGTTCCACCAGGGGCGGGCCGGCGCGGTCCTCACCGAGCTTCGGGAGCGGTACAACCTGCTTCTCCTCAAGGTGTTGTCCCTCCTGCAGGGCAGTGACCCGATGCTGGCCCAAGCCATCGCGTCATCGCGCGAAGCGCTCTGGGGCCTCCTGGCGGATCCGGCCAAGTTCGCAACCCTCTGACCTGACGAGAGGAGAAGCGGTGTGAGCAAACGGGCAAAGAGCTGGACCCTGAGCGTGGTCGTGGCGACGCTCCTCGCCGGGCCGTCGCTCGCCGCGGATGACGCATCGGTCCTCAAGGATCTGACGGCGGTGATCGCGCTCCAGGCATTGCCATGTGGTCAAGTCGTCAGCGCCGCACGGCGAGGTGAGAACGACTACGTTGCGGCATGCCAGGATGGGAACCGCTACCGGGTGTTCGTAAACGCCGAGGGGCGGGTCGTCGCGCTGAAGCAATAGGATGCCGCGGACGTGAACAAGGGTTGGGGGATCATCGCGCTCGTCGTCGCGGGCTTGTATTGGCTGCAGGCTGTGCTGGTCCCGATGGCGCTGGCCGTCCTGCTGACGTTCCTCTTGAGTCCCGTCGTAAGCACAATCCAGCGGAGGGGGCTGGGTCGGGTACCGGCGGTCCTCCTGACCGTCGTGCTCGCCCTCTCGGTCCTGGGCGGGATTGGCTGGACGCTCACGCGCCAGCTGGTGACGCTTGCGGACGAGCTGCCCCGGCACAGCGAAAACATCCAAAAGAGAATCGCGGACTTTCGGTGGGCGAGCAAGGGCGGCTCCGTGGAGAAGGTTCAGAAGACGGTCGAGGACGTCGTCGGCGAGATCCAGAAGACAGACCCGCTGGGTGTTACGCGCCAAAAGTCGGTGGCGGTCGTCCTGGAGCCCCCGTCCATCCTTGCTCACCTGCCAACCCTGCTCCAGGCATTGGCAAGCGCGATGGTCGTGACGGTGCTCATGATCTTCATGCTGCTCGAGCGCCGGGAGCTCCGAGATCGGGTGATCCTGCTGATCGGCTATCGACGGATGACGGTGACGACCAGGGCCCTGGACGAGGCCGGGGCGCGCATCAGCCGGTACCTGCTCATGCAATCCATCATCAACGGCAGTTTCGGTATCGCCGTGGGGCTCGGCCTGTTCCTGATCGAGGTCCCCTACGCCGTCATCTGGGGGTCGCTGGCGGCGGCTCTTCGTTTCATCCCGTACCTGGGGGCATTCGTCGCGCTGCTCCTGCCCCTTGCCCTCAGTCTGGCGGTCTTCCCGGGATGGCTACAGCCGCTGCTGATCGTCGGTCTGTTCCTCGTGCTGGAGCTCGTCACCGGCATGGTGATGGAGCCCTGGCTGTACGGTCACAGCGCAGGAGTATCGCAGGTCGCGCTCCTGACCGCGGTGATCTTCTGGTCCTGGCTCTGGGGACCGGTGGGCCTGCTGCTGGCGACGCCCCTGACGGTCTGCCTCATCGTCCTCGGCAAGCACCTGCCCGCCCTGGGGTTCATCGTGGTGCTCATGGGTGACCGGCCCATCATCGAGGCCAAGGCGCGCTACTACCAGCGGCTGCTCGCGCGAGACCAGGACGAGGCGGCCGACATCGTCGAGGCCTACGTGAACGCAGACGGACGGGAGTCGGTCTGTGATGCGGTGCTCCTCCCCGCGCTCTTCTATGCCAAGCAGGACCGTGGTCGCGACCTGCTGAGCGAGGGTGACGTTCAGTTCGTGGGACAGGCGACTCGAGAGATCCTCGACGTTGTCGCCCACGACACGCCCGCGGGCTCAGAGAGGGATACCGGGGACCTCTCCGTGAAGGACCCCGGCGCCGACTCCCGAATCCTGATCCTGGGGTGCCCCGCCCGGGACGAGGCGGATGCCCTGGCTCTCGAGATGGTGCGACGCGGGCTCGACTCGACCCGGTATCGGATGGAGGTGAGCGGGACCGGGATGCTCACGGCCGAAGTCGTCGCCTGGGTCGAGCGGCACCGCCCCGCGCTCGTCTGCATCGGGGCGGTGGCTCCAGGAGGCTTGAGCCAGGTGCGGCATCTCTGCAAGCGCCTGCGTTCGCAGTGTCCGGAGCTCAAGATCGTGGTGGGTCGTTGGGGTCTACACGACGAAAAGGATGTCGATCGTGAGCACTTGCTCGCGGCCGAGGCCGACTACGTCGAGACGACGGTGCTCGATACGCGACGGGCGCTCACCCAGGTGGGGCTCACGCTCGGGCGCCCCGCCGCGGAGTCGCCGCCGACGCCGGATCCCGGGGTCGTACCATGGACCACCTCGACGACGTCCTCGGCACTGGCCGGGACCAAGGTCCACTAGCAACGCGCGAGGCCGACGGATAAGGTGAGAGAGCAGTCGAGCGGAGCCTCTCGATGAAGCCTCCACTTCCGCGGAGCCCATCACGCCCAGATGTCCCTCTTACCATCCGACAGGAGGCACCACGATGAATCAGCGATTGGCGGTTGCGTCGTTCGCGGTTGTCACACTCCTCGCGTTCGGTTGCGCGGGGCCCACCGGTCTGACCGGACCGCAGGGTTCCACGGGCATGACGGGCCCGCAGGGCATCGCGGGCACCCAGGGGCCGACCGGTATGACGGGTGCGCAGGGTATGACGGGTCCCCAGGGCCCCACCGGCGTGACCGGCTCGCAGGGCCAGACTGGAGTGACGGGGGCCCAGGGGCCCGCCGCCGCCGCGGCTCGCTGGACCTCACTGAAGGACATCATGTTCGACTACGACAAGGCGTCGATTCGGCCTGCCGAGATGAGCAAGGCCTCGGAGATCGCGACCTACATGAACCAGAACCCGTCCGTCCGACTCGGGATCGACGGCTCCACCGATCTGCTGCGCGGAACGAATCAATACAATGTGGCCCTGAGCCAGCAGCGGGTTAGCAACGTTCGAGATGCGCTGATCCAGGCCGGGGTTTCGGCTGACCGCATCGAGACCGGCGGTTTCGGTGTCGCGCGGGTGAAGTGCGCTGACCCCGGCGAGTTCTGTTCACAGCGGGACGGTCGAGTCGAAGTCCTGGTCCGTCCCGTCAGCTAGAGGGGGCGCGTCAGCGAGGAAGCTTGGGCCGGGGCGAGCCGTCGCTCCGGCCCGCTTCTGGCGAGACCGTCTCCAGCTTCGCGCCTCGCAACCCCGTCGTCCCCGTGGCGAAGCCCTACCAACGCCTCCGCGAGCCTGTTCGCCTCCTCGATGAGGGCCCCGCGGACGGCCGAGTTCCCGCCGTCAAGGATCTCAGCGTCGCGGGCATCCTCCTCGAGTGCACCCGGAAACTCCTCGAGGACGACCCCTCCCCCCGCCTGGCAAATAACGTCCAGCAGGCCGCTCAGCTCTCCGCGTAGCCGCTCCGCGAACTCCATCGTCGTCCCCTCCGGTCATGCCTTTCGAGTTGCTGGGGCCGGACGAATCGCTTCTTGCCCTGCCCGGAGAGCCTCGCTGACATGCTCCTTCGTGTCCTGCAGGAACTCGTCAACCCGACGCAGGGCCTCTCCGCCGCGGTCCAACACCTTCCCAGCCCCCTCCTCTACCGCCCGAACGCCCTCCGCCGCCTTCGTGCGCACCCCGCGCGTCCGCTCCTCCACGTACTCCTCCACCTCCCGTCCCCACAGCCAGACAACGGTCGCCCCCACGATCGCGCCCAGGACAAAGGCCTCACTGCTTCGCATCGCATTCCTCCGTGACGACTCGATTCGTCAGACTTGCACGAGCGCCTTCCCATTGGCGCTGAACCACTTCTCCACCTTGGCCCACGCGTCGGGCTCCCGCTCCATCCACGCCTTCACCGCCTGAATGGGAACGACCACGTAGGCTCGCTCCGGCTGCGCGGCCGCCTCTACCACACGTGCCATGTCGGTTCGGGAATCTCGAAGCTCCGCGAGCAAGTCGCCGGTCGTCATCAACCCTCCTGAGATTTGCAGCAAGAGAAACAGTGCCATCCTGCCCGGCGATGCGGCAGATGGTGGTGAATACCCCTGGTTCGAACATGGCCAAATCGATCTCGTCGCCGCCGCCCTCAAACGGACCGGCGCCCCCGTACGAACTGGAGCACGAGGACAACGGCCGCGATCGCCAGCAGTAGATGCACCAACCCTCCGGCCGTATACGAAGTGCCCAACCCGAGCGCCCAAAGCACCAAGAGAATCACCGCAATCGTCCACAGCATGGCACCCTCCTTACCCCTTGTTGGTGTCGACGGGCCCCCTTGCCCGCTCGCCGGCGAAGAGCCACGCGATGATCAACAGGCCCAGAAGTATCGCCAGAACGCTCAGGCCGCCGAGCATTGCCTAGCTTCTAAGTCGGACCGGTGTGCCTACAATCTCGACCAGCCCGACGGCGGCGAGGCAGCGGATCACGACCCACGATGGATCGAACTCAAACCGTCGCATGCTGAACTTCGGCGCGCGCGGATGCGCATGATGATTGTTGTGCAGGCTCTCGCCGCCCGTCAGCCAGGCGAGCACGCGGGAATTGTAGGCCGTGTTGCCGAAATTCTGACGCCCGCGCCAGTGTCCCAGGCCGTTGATCAGCGGCGCGATCACGAAGACATACAGGACCGCGTGCACCAGTCCCGCCGTCAGGCCGACCCAAGGCCCGAACACCAGGCACAGCAGCGCGATGCCGAGCGCGAGGCCCGTCAGGCCCCGGGAAAAGAGCCTCCGATCCAGCCAATCCTCGGTGATGTCCGGCGCAAACGTTCGGATCGTCTCCGGGTTGCGGGCTTCCCGGATGTAGTAGTAGACGTTCCAAAGTTGAACATGCCAGAGACCTAGCAGCTGAGGGCTGTGGGGGTCGCCCTGACGGTCCGTGAAGGTGTGGTGCTTGCGATGCACGGCGACCCACTCCCGGCGGCTCTGGCCCGTCGTGAGCCAGAGCAGCCCCCGACAGCATCCATCCATGACCGGATGGAGCCGCAAGGCGCGGTGCGCTAGCCCCCGGTGCAGGTAGACCGATGTCGCGATGACGGCGATCTGGGTGAGCGCCAGGGCGACGAGCGGGGCGATCCATAGGTTACGCAGCACCGTGTTCTCCCCCTCAGGCGCTTCTCGCGGCCAGGGTAGCGACGGCAGTTACCAGCGTTCGCGCATCTACCGGCTTCGCCAGGTGGCACTGGAAGCCCGCCTGCAGCACACGGGCCCGATCCTCGACCGTGCTCAATCCCGTGAGGCCTGCCGCCGGCGTCTGCCCGCCGCGATCCCGGGGCAAAGCGCGCAACTTCCGAATCAGCGTGTAGCCATCCTCGCCGGGCATCTCGATATCCGAGAGCACGACATCGGGGCGCTCCCGCCCGAATGCCTCCAGTGCCTCGCCGACGCCGGCGGTGGCGGTCACCTCAGCTCCATACTCGACGAGCAGTCGACCGATGACCTCGCGCACCATCTCGTGATCCTCCACGAGCAGCACATGCACCCCGGTCAGCGGCGAATCAGCTAGAATCGATCGCACCATAGCCACCCCACGATTCCGGACACGGCCAGTCGGCCAAGACCTCTTCTGGAGCCTATGTATGCGGTATATGCCCTTTAGCGCGTGGAATCTGTCCCGAGTTGAACACCGGGGACCTGTATCGAATTGAACACATCGTGCGGGCCTTCACTGCAGCGGGAAGCGGACGCGGGGCCCGCCGGCCTTACCGTCTTCTACGCCGCTGGTGAGCTACCCGTGCAGGAGGATGTTGAGGAGGGAGCTGTGAATCTGCAGGCCGCCGTTGTAGTGAATGAAGCCGAGCTTCCTGAACTTGTTCATGAAGCCACTGATGCGGGGCCGAGTGGTGCCGACCATCTCCGCCAGAACCTCTTGACTGATCTTCGGAATCACCGGCTCGGTCTTCCCTTCCTTGCCGAAGTGAGCCAGCAACAAGAGCACCCGAGCCAAGCGCTTCTCGCTCGAGTTGAACAGCTGATCAACCAGGTCTTCCTCGAATCTCACATTGCGGGCCAACAAGTGCGCCATGAACTGCTCGGAGAACATCGACCTCTCGTGGAGCAGCCCGACCATGGGCTCCCTGTCGATTCGCACGAGGGAGGTTTCGACCATGGCGGACGCCGTCGCCATGCGAAGGGGCTGGCCGGCGAGACACCCCTCGCCGAAGAAGTCACCGCGTCCGAGCAACGCCACGACCGCGGATTTCCCCCGTTCCGAGACCACTGTCAGCTTGATCTGCCCTCTCTCGATGTAGAACACGGCGTCCGCCGGATCCCCTTGGGCAAAGACGACCTGCTTCTTCCGGTAGGCTGAGACCGATCGCCCCGTGACCCTCGTCAGGAACGCCTTCGCATCGAACTTTGCAGCCTGCTTGCGCCCCATGATGCCCCTCCGCGAAATCCGGCGTGCTACCGCCTCGCCTCCTCCCCCATCATAGTCTTCCTCCTAGGGCTTCTTCAAGGCTTCGATCCGCTCCTGCATCCCCGGATGAGACGCGAGCATGCCCCCGCCGCTGGCCCCCTCGGTCTGGAGGAGCCACGTCAGTGTATCGATCATGACGTTCCTCGAATATCCCGCGCGGGTGAGGATGTCCACCGCGTGGCGGTCGGCGGCGTACTCCTCCGTGCGGCTATAGCCGCTCGTGACCAGGGCGCCGGCGATGGGCGTGATGCGACCGCTGCCGGGGAAGAGCTGGTCGAGAATGATGATCCCGATGCCCAGTCCAGCGCCCAGTGCTTGCGCCTTCGCGACGTGTCCGAGATCGTCGTGGGCGAGCTCATGGGCCAACACCCCTCGAAGCTGGTCATCGTTGGCCTTATTGAGGAGTCCGGTGGTGACATAGAACTCTCCCCCACCGCCGCTGGCCGCGTTGACGTGAGGGTCGTCCATGATGCCAACCCGGATCTGACTCAAGGGACGCGGGTGGTCCATCGTCGCGACGAGCGGACTCATGATGCGCTTGATCCGCTCGGCCTGATGCGGATCGAGGGTGTGGGGCGCAGGCTGAGTCTTCCCGGTCGTCGGCGCCGGCGGCTCCCTCGGTGGGGCGCTCCCTATCCCGGCGCAGCCGGCTGCCACCAGGAAGAGGAGGAGGACGGCGCTCCGGTGCGCGCGCATCAGCCTAGGACCCGAACACGAACGACGCGATCACGAACACGACGCTCACCGCAAACGCACACGCCATCCATCTGCTCATTGCCCAGGACCTCCTGGTCCTTTCAGTGGCGAACATATCAGCGCGCCAACAAGGACACCTAGTGGACCTTGGTCCAGGAAGCCGAGCACCGCGGCGCGGCCGGCTTCCCTCGAGACGCACATTGGACCAACGTCCACTGGCCCCTCATGTTCGGGAACTGTTAGCGTGGACGCGGAGGATTGACGACATGGCACATGACCGACGGCGGCGCGTGGATTGATGACGATCAGCAAGAAGGCTTCGGTCCGAACGACCGCGCCGCAGCAAGACGAGGCCGGCCGGCAGGCCGCAGATCGTGCCGCCGGGCGCCAGAAGGCCGCGAGCGTCTCGGCGCGCGAGGCTCAAGCGACGCGGAACCAGTTCGCGAAGACCGGCGCGAAGGCCATCCAGGGTCACATCAAGGCCCGAGGCCAGCGGCAGCAGGCGCGGCGCGACTCCCGCTGACTCCAAGGCCGCGGTACCGCACGCGTCCGCCGCGAGCGGGGCCCGGGTGACCAAGGTCCAATAGGCCGGCCCCCACACGGCGAATAGACTGGAACGCGTGACGCACGCTGCCGGGGATCGATCGGCCGTCCGCATCTCGGTCACCCGCGGCCTGCGGTTCGCATGCTCGGGTCACGGCGTGGTGCTGGCGGTCGCGCTGCTGACGCTGCTGTTCCTGGTCCCGACGGCCCGGCTCGTCCACTACATCTACTTCGACCGGGGTGACCTGCCCGATCTCGAGCGCTTCATCCGCTTCGAGATCCCCACGACTGGCGCGGTCTATGACGCTCGCGGCGCCGTCCTCGTCGAGCTGGCGCGGGAATATCGCCGCGTCGTCTCGTACGATGACGTGCCCCCTGTCCTTCGCGGCGCGATCCTGGCCGCCGAAGACAGCAACTTCTTCACCCACTCCGGTGTCGAGTACCGCGCGCTGCCGCGCGTGGCCTACAAGACGATGGTGCACTCGGTGGCCGCGTGGTGGAGGGGCGACGGGCTTCGGCTGCGCTTCCCTCACGGTGGCTCGACGCTCACGCAGCAGCTCGTCCGTGGGTACTTCCTCCGGGACCGTTCGAGTCGCGAGGGGGGCACCGCGCTGTTTCGCGCCAACGTGAGCTCGCGACTCCTCTCCGCGATCCTGGGCGTCCCGACCACGAACAAGCTGCTCCGGAAGCTGGAAGAGATCCGCCTGTCGATCTGGCTCGAGCAGGAGATGCTCCGGCGCTTCGGATCGCAAGTGCAGGCCAAGCGTGAGATCTTCGCCCGGGCCGCCAACCTCAACTACCTGGGTAACGGCCGGTACGGCTTCGCCGCCGCCTCCGAGTACTACTTCGGCCGGGCCCTGTCGAGCTATACGACGGCGGATGCGGGCAAGGCCGCGCTGCTGGCGGGGATCACCAAATCGCCGCGTGACTACGCCCCGGTGCCGGGGGACCCGCGGCCTCTGCGCCGCCGCAACGAGATCCTGGCGCTGATGGCGCGCAACGGCGCCATCTCGTCGAGCGTCGCCACGCGCGCCCAGGCCGAGCCGGTCGCCGTCGTGATCAACGACGCGATCAAGACGCGGGCTCCCGCCGCGATCAACACCGTCTTCGCCGAGCTGAAGCAGCTCGGCTTCGCGGCCGAGGATCTCTTCCAGGGGCGGATCTCCGTTCACACCACGGTGGACGACCGGGTGCAAACGATCGTCAACAACGCGCTGGAGAACGGCCTCGCCCTCTACGAGCGGCGGTACCCGGCGGCCAAAGGCGTGATCCAGGGGTCGGTCGTGGTGCTACGGAACGCGGACGCGGCGATCCTGGCCGCGGCGGGCGGGCGGCAGATCTACCAGAGCCGCCGCGCGCGCTACGCCGACCTGAACCGCGCCACGGGCTCCCTGCGACAGCCGGGCTCGGCGTGGAAGCCGCTGGTATACCTGGCCGCGTTCCGGCAGAACCTGAACCTCGACACGACGGTACCCGACGAGCCCATCAGCGTGCCGATGGGGGCCGATCGCCCACTGAAGTGGATCGCCAACTACGACAATGAGTTCAAGGGCTGGATGCCGGTCCGCCAGGCGCTGGCCGAGTCGCGAAACGCGGTGGCCGTATGGATCACTCGCGAGATCGGCCTGGACAAGGTGATCAGCGTCTCCCGCGAGATGGGGATCCGCTCGCCGCTGCAGCCCTACATCACCACCGCGCTCGGCGCGTCGGAGGTGCGCCTGCTGGAGCTGGCGGGCGCCTATCGCGCCATGGCCTCGAGTCTCCTGGCCGAGCCTCACATCGTCGCTCGTGTCACTGACGCCTCCGGCTCGGCGCTCTACCAGACGTCGGCGTCCGCGCTCGCGATCGACTCCACGCACCTCGTCCTCATCCAGGAAGGGCTGCGCGGCGTGATCCGTCTCCCGGCCGGGACCGCCCACGTCCTCGATAGCCGCGACTTTCCGATCCCCGTGATGGGCAAGACCGGAACGACCAGCGACTTCCGCGACGCGCTGTTCGTAGGATCCACCTACGGCCCGCGGGGCATCACCGTCGCGGTCCGGATCGGCTTCGACGACAACCGCGCGCTGGGCGAGAAGGAGACCGGTGGCCGCACGGCCCTGCCGATCTTCCGCGAGGTGATGCTTCGCGTGTACGAGCGACAGCTCGTGGGAGCCGTCCCGCGGTTCCCGCGCCGGATCGAGCGCGGGATCGACCAGTACCTAGCGCAACAAAATCCTCCGTCGTGAAAGGACTACCGAACATGACTCAGGTCCAAGGACTCTCAAACCGTCATCTCTGCCGGCTGCCCGCGCTCGTCGCTGCTGTGGCAACGCTCATACTCGGAACGCTTCCTGCCCGTGCCCAGGACGCCGTGAAGGACGCTCCATCGCCTCTGCCCGTCATCAGCCAGCCGGGGCCGCTCGATCTTGTCAAGGCGTCCGTGACCCGGGCTCTGGCGATCAGCCAGTCACAGATGGATCCCGCCCAACGGCGCGTCGAAATCCACCAGGTAGGAGAAGCCCTGTTCGACTTCACCGAGATGAGCCGGCGAGCGCTGGGGCAGCACTGGACCGACCGTTCTCCGCAGGAGCAAGAGGAGTTCGTCCGGCTTTTCACCGATCTCCTCGAACGGTCATACCTCGCCGCCATGGGGAACCGCCGTGCCGGGACGGTCACTTTTCAGGGCGAGACCATCGAGGGCGCGTCGGCGCGCGTCCGGTCACGCTTCGTCACCGAGCGCGGCACGGAGATCCCCATGGAGTATCGCCTGCTCGAGCGCGGGGGGCGATGGGCAGCCTACGACGTCATGGTAGAAGGTGTGAGCTTCATCTCCAGCTACCGGAGCCAGTTCAACTCGATCATCCGGCGGTCCTCTTTCGCCGAGCTCCTGGATAAGTTGCGGGATCACGAGACGCGCCTCAGCCAGGGAGGCGGCGAGAAGCCGTGAACCGCGATCGGCGCCGGCGCCTTGCCGCCACGCTCCTCCTTGTCACGTCCGTGCTGTGGCTGCACCAGTGGCTCCCGGCGCTCCTCGTGGCCGCGTGGGTGTCTTGGCTGATCCTTCACAAGCAACTCGAAGGCAGCCTCGGTGAGGCCCTGCTTCGCTTTTGGCGTCGTCGTTGGCCGCCGCCGCTCGTGCTACTGGTCCCGCTGCTGGCCGCCAACGCGCTGGCCTACTGGCTATACGCGCCGACATTGGCAAGGGTCATGCCGATCGCCCTCAACCTGCTCGGCCTCTCGATCGTCCTCTTCGGCGGCTGGTGGAGCGGGGCCCGCTCTCTCGGGGATTCGGTCGCCGCGAAGGCGTGACCGAAGAACCTCGCATGCGTGGGGGATCCTCGCTCAGCCGGGCGCTGGAAGGCCTCGCCCACCGTGCCACGGAGTGGACGGGCGGCTCGTGGGCGTTTGGCGTCGCCCTCGCCATCGTCCTCATATGGGGGATCACGGGCCCTCTGTTCAGATTCTCTGACACCTGGCAGCTCGTGATCAACACGGGGACGACCGTCATCACCTTCCTGATGGTCTTTCTCATTCAGCGCTCGCAGAACAAGGACTCCCGCGCCGTCCACCTGAAGCTCAATGAGATCGTGGCGGCGCTCCACGGCGCAAGCAACCGGCTGATCAACGTGGAGGACCTGACCGAGACGGAGATCCGGCTGCTGCACGGACACTACCAGCGGCTGGTCACGATGGCCAAGCGCGACGTCAGCCTCACCGAGTCGCACTCGATCGAGGAGGCCGAAGAGCGCCATCGCTCGAAGACGGGGCCCCGGAAGCCGTCCGCCGCCGCCGGAGAGCAACGGGGTCCTCCGCCATGACGGCTACACGATCTTCTCGTACACTCCCGGCGGGATGAGGCGAAAGACGGAGATCGGCTCGGAGACGTTCTTGAAGGATTTGGGCCCGAGGGCCTCCAGCACGAAGACGCCGCGGATGCGTTCGGCGGTCGTGGGGCCCACGATGATCTCGCCGCCCTGGGCGAAGCCGGCGAAGCGCGCCGCCTGATTCGTCACCGGCCCGGTGGCGGTGAAGGTCCAGCGCTGGGCCCCCGCCCCGCCCAGCTTGGTGGCGCCCACCAGGGCCTCCCCCGTGTTGATACCCATGTGGAGCGCGATCGGCTGGAGGGTGGCGCGGTTCTGCTCGTTGAGATCGAGCGTCTTCTGCCGAATGCTGAAGGCGGCACGGGTGGCGTTCACCGCGTGGTCCTGGCGAGCGAGGTCGCGCTTGTCCTGAGCGGCGCTCTGGAAGATCACCATCAGGCCGTCGCCCGCCGTCTCGTTCACGTCGCCGTGGTGGGCGCGGATGATCTCCAGGAAGGACGAGAAGTAGGTCTGCACGACCTGATTGAGCTGTTCGGGCGGGAGCTGCTCGCTGAGCTTCGTGTAGCCGGCGATGTCGAGAAAGAGCACGGACACCTCCTCCGTGCGCTTCTCGAGCTCGGTGGCGTTCGGATCGCGCTCGAGGAGCGCCTTGACCGCGTCGGGGACGAACTTCGACAGCTCCCCCTTGAGCTGCTGGAGCAGCTCCACCTGGCGGCGCGAGGCCTGCAGGCTCTCGAGCGTGCTCGCGAGCTCGGCGTTGCGAGCGGCGAGATCGTCGCGGGCGCGCGCGAGCCCTTCGCTCATCTCGTTGAGCGCCCGGCCCAGGTCGTGTAGCTCGTCGGCCGGACCCGACAGCTTGACGCGGGCGGCGAAGTCGCCTTCCCCGATCCGGCGCGCCACCCCGGCCACCTGGCGCACGGGCTTCACCACCACCTGGCGCATCGCCACCCACAGCACGCCGCCCGCGGCGAGGATGGTGAGGGCGCCGATCATCATCTGGCGGTTGCGCTGCTTGCGCACCTCGGCGAAGACGGGCTCCATGCTCGTGGCCACCCGCACCACCGCCCGCACCTTGTGATCCGAGCCGTGGCAGCCCTGGCACTTCTCCTGGTTCAGCACGGGCCGGTGCACGGTGAAGAAGGTGGCGCCGTCGCGCTGCTCCAGCGACTCCTGGGTCTGCTGCGTCTCCACCGCCGCCCGGAACAGCGGCCCCGTCATGGGCGCCCCCGGCGTCCGGGCCATCTTGCTGATGGAGTCGAACACCTCTTTGGAGAGGCCCGCGTTCTGCTCCACTTCGTTGAGGGTCGCGAGGTCGGTGAAGGCCTCGATGCCGTTGCGCCGGTAGATGTCCAGGCCGTGCACCGCCGTCGAGCCCTTGAGATCGCTGATGAGCATTCGCGTGACGTCCGGGCGCTCCTGGGTCATGGCGCTCTCGACGCTGGCGATCATGGCTTCGGTGAGTCGCCGCGCCGCTTGCTTGTTCTGCTCCACGAGCAGGGCGGATTCCTGCTTGATCGTGAAGATGGTGGAGGCGCCGAAGCCGATGATGAGCACGGCGACGATGACCAGGCCGATCTTGGTCGTCAGCGGGATGCGGGTCACTGGGCGCGCTCACGCATGCCGAAGGGAGCGTAGCACCAAGGGCCCGGAGCGGGCAAACCCACGCCGGACCGCCACTTCCCACGGAGGCGATCCGCGGGTATACTCCCCTTCACTTATGGGCCGGCGTCGCCCCGACGGGCGAGGCGCGGCTCCCGCCGTTCGGGTCCGATTGGATCGGCCGAGGGAGACACATGGTCCGATTCGTCCTTTCCCGCATTGGGCAGACGCTCGCCGTGCTCTTCACGGTGTCGGTGATCATCTTTGCCTTGATGCGGATGATCCCGGGCGATCCCGTCCTGATGATGCTGGGGGACGACTTCACCCAGGACGCCTACGAGCGCCTGCGGTCGAAGCTCGGCTTCGATCGCTCCATCGTGACGCAGTACCTCATCTGGATCGGCCGCGTGCTCGCCGGCGATCTGGGCGATTCCTACCTGAACCACGAGCGGGTGAGCCGGCTCGTGCTGGAGGCCTTCGTCCCCACGCTCGTCCTCGTGGTGGCGAGCCTCGTCGTGGGCATCCTGATCGCGGTGCCCTCCGGCATTATCTCCGCCATGCGGAAGGACTCCCCGTGGGACTACGGCTCCATGGGGTTCGCCATCTTCGTCTACTCGATGCCGGCCTTCTGGAAGGGCATCGTCCTCATCTGGATCTTCAGCGTGCACCTTCGCTGGTTCCCCGCCATGGGCTACGTGGCGCCGTGGGACGACCTCTGGCAGGGGCTCTGGCGGCTCGTGCTCCCCGCCCTCACGCTAGGCACGTTCTTCTCCGGGCTGGTGGCGCGGATCATCCGCTCGAGCCTGCTGGAGGTGCTGGACCAGGATTACGTCAAGGCGGCGCGCGCCCGCGGCGTGCGTCAGGCCGCGCTCGTGTACAAGCACGCCATGGCCAACGCGCTGATCCCGGTGGTGACGGTCATCGGGCTGCAGTTCGGGACGCTGCTGGGCGGCGCCGTGCTCACGGAGACGGTGTTCGCGATCCCCGGCATGGGACGGCTCTCGGTGGCGGCCATCCTCAACCGGGACTACGCGGTGGTGCAGGGCGCCATTCTGGTGGGAGTGTTCGCGGTGGTGGTGGTGAATCTTTTCGTGGATCTCACCTACGCGTTCCTCAACCCGCGGATCCGGGTGGCGTAGCGGCGTGGCCCGCCCACTCGGCGCCGACGACCGCCCCTTCGACGCGGACGGCCTCGTCGTTCCCCCCGCCGGTCCCGGCGAGGCGATCGGCAGCGGGGTGGCCTTCGCGCGGTGGTGGCGCCGCTTCGCGCGGAATCCCGGCGCGGTGTTCGGCCTGATCGTGTTCCTGACGATGGTCGCGATGGCCGTCTTTGCGCCCCTCATCGCGCCCTTCGATCCCATCGCACAGGGCGTGGGCAAGCCCCTGGAGGGCCCGAGCCTCGCCCACTGGGCCGGCACGGACAGCTTCGGGCGTGACATCACCAGCCGCATCATCTACGGCGCCCGCGTGGCGCTGATCGTGGGCATCGTGTCCGTCTTCCTCGCCATGGTGATCGGGGTGACGCTCGGCCTCATCTCCGGCTACTACGGCGGCCTGGTGGACGTGGTGATCATGCGGGTGATGGACGGGCTCTTCGCCTTCCCCATCATCATCCTGGCCATCGCCATGATGGCGGTGATGGGCTTCGGCGTGCGCAACGTGATCATCGCGGTGGCGGTGGGCTTCATCGCGCCCTTTGCGCGAGTCACCCGCGGCGACGTCCTCGCCGTGAAGGAGGAGCCCTACATCGAGGCGGCGCGCCTCGGGGGCGTGCGAAGCCTCACCATCATCTTCCGACACGTGCTGCCCAACGTGCTCGCCCCCATCATCGTGCAGGGGGCGCTGCGCGTCTCGGGCGCCATCATCACGGAGTCGGGGCTGTCCTTCCTCGGGCTGGGCCCGCCGCCGCCCACGCCGGCTTGGGGCCGCATGATCGCGGAGGGTCAGACCTTCATCGTGATGGCGCCGCATATCGCCACGATCCCGGGCATCGCCCTCATGGTGGCCATCGTGGCGCTCAATCTCCTCGGCGACGGGCTGCGGGACACGCTCGACCCGCGCATGCGGCGCTAGCGTGGCCCCGACGGACGCCGAGCCCGTCCTAGACGTGCGGGGGCTGACGGTCGAGTTCAGCTCCGAGGGCGGCGTGCTGCGCGCGGTGGACGACGTGAGCTTCCAGGTGGGGCGGGGCGAGATCGTGGGTCTGGTGGGCGAGTCGGGGGCGGGTAAGTCCCTCACTTCCGAGGCCATCCTGCGGCTGATTCGCTGTCCGCCCGGACGGGTCACCGGCGAGGTGTGGTTCCGGGGGAAGAACCTGCTCACGCTCGACGAGGGCGCCCTGGCCGAGATCCGCGGCAAGGACATCGCGATGATCTTCCAGAACCCCGGCGCCTCGCTGAACCCCGTGTTCCGCGTGGGCGACCAGATGCTCGAGGCGATGGCCGTACACCTGCCCGAGCCGCGCGCGGCGCTGCGCGAGCGGGTGACGGAGATCCTGGGGCGCGTGGGCATACCCTCGCCGCGGGCGCGGGCGCGCGACTATCCCCATCAGTTCAGCGGCGGGATGGCGCAGCGGGTGATGATCGGCATGGGGATCTCCTGCGTGCCGAGCCTCCTCATCGCGGATGAGCCCACCACCGCCCTGGACGTGACCATCCAGGCGCAGGTGCTGGCGCTGATCCGCCGGCTCGCCCGCGAGATGGGCGTGGCGGTGCTGCTCGTGTCGCACGACCTCGGGATCATCCCCCAGATGTGCCATCGGGTGCTGGTGATGTACGCGGGACGGGTGGTGGAGGCGGCGTCGGTGGCGTCGGTGTTCCGCGCCCCCGCCCATCCCTACACGCGCGGCCTCATCGACTGCCTGCCGCGGCTGGACGGCAACGGCCGGCTGGGCGCCATCGCCGGCACGATGCCGGGGCTCGCGGCGCTGCCCGCGGGCTGCCGCTTCCACCCGCGATGTCCCATCGCGGAGCCGCGCTGCGGGGTGGAGACGCCCGCGCTGCGGCCTCTCCGCGCGGGGCACCTCGCCGCCTGCCACCTCGCGGAGGCCTCGTGACAGGGCCCTCGCCGCTGCTGGAAGTCGAGGGCCTCGTGAAGCACTTCCCCGTGCGCGCGCATCCGCTCGCCGCGCTGTCACCGCGCGCGGTTCGGCGCGTCGTCCACGCGGTGGACGACGTCAGCTTCACCGTCGACCCGGGCGAGACGCTGGGGCTGGTGGGGGAGTCCGGGTGCGGGAAGACCACGACCGGCCGCCTCGTGCTGCGCGCCATCGAGCCCACCCGCGGGCGCATCGTCTTCGAGGGCGAGGACATTACCGCGCTCCCCGCCAGCCGCCTCCTGCCCTTTCGGCGCAAGGCCCAGATCGTGTTCCAGGACCCGTACTCCTCCCTGAACCCGCGGATGACGGTGGGCGCCATGGTGGGGGAACCCCTGCGCACCCACCGGATCGCGCGCGGCGCGGAGGCGGCCGCCCGCGTGCGCGAGCTGCTCGACATGGTGGGGCTCTCCGCCGAGTACGCGCAGCGCTATCCGCACGAGCTCTCCGGCGGGCAGCGCCAGCGCGTGGGCATCGCGCGCGCCCTCGCCGCCGGCCCGCGCCTCGTCGTGGCCGACGAGGCGGTGTCGGCGCTCGATGTGTCCGTCCGCGCGCAGATCCTGAACCTGCTCGTGGACCTGCGCGAGCGGCTCGGGCTCGCGTATCTCTTCGTCTCGCACGACCTCGGCGTGATCCGCTTCGTGAGCCACCGGGTCGCCGTGATGTACCTGGGCCGCCTGGCCGAGGTGGCGCCCGCCGACGATCTGTTCAAGCAACCGCTGCATCCCTACACGCAGGCCCTCCTGGCCGCCATCCCCGCGGTGGGTGATGGAACCACCTCCATCTTCGACAATCCGGCGCGGCTCCTGGAGGGGGAGCTGCCGAATCCCATCGACCTGCCGCGAGGCTGCCGCTTCGCGAGCCGCTGCCCTCACCGCATGGCCCACTGCGACGAGGTCGAGCCCGCGCTCCGCGAGGCAGCGCCGGGCCATGCCGTGGCATGCCACCTCTACACCGAAGGAGGAACCACATGAAGAGCCGTGACGGCTTCGAGGAAGTTAACCGCGAGCTGCGCGAGGGCGCCTGGGTCGAGGATCCCGTCACCCGCCGCGCAGTGCTCCAGACCCTCGGCATGGGCGCTCTGGGCCTCGCCGGGCTGTCGGCGGGCCGACCCGGCCTCGCCGAGGCGCAGGCGGTCAAGCGGGGCGGCACGATCAAGATCGGCAGCTTCCAGAATATCGACACGCTCGACGCGCACAACACGACCTTCATCACCGCGTGCGGCATCCACAACAACATCTACAACGGGCTCCTGAAGATCACTTCCCCCGACGGCAAGGGCGTGGACTTCAAGCCCGAGCTCGCGCGGGAGTGGGAGATCCAGGGCGACCGGACGCACATCTTCCGCCTGCACAAGGGCGTGACCTTCCACAACGGCGACCCGTTCACGGCCGCCGACGTGAAGTGGAACCTCGAGCGGGTCAAGGACAAGCAGCAGGCGCCCATCCACGCCTGGAAGCTCGAGCTGCTCGAGTCTGTCGAGATGCCGGACTCGCACACCATCAAGCTCTCCTTCGCCAAGCCGTATCCGTTCCTGCGCGTGGCCTTCACTGGCTCGACCGGGCGGGCCGGCACCATCCTGTCGCCGCGCGCGGTGAAGGAGAAGGGCAAAGCCTACGGGCGGAGCCCCGTCGGCACCGGGCCCTTCAAGTTCGTGGAGTGGAAGGAGGGCGACTTCATCTCGCTCGAGCGCTTCGCCAACTACTGGGAGAAGGACGCCGCCGGCGGGGCGCTACCCTATCTGGACAAGGTGCTGATCAAGTTCATCATCGAGCCCTCTACCCTGGTGGCCGCGCTCAAGACCGGCGAGGTGGACGGCGTCAACAATGTGGCGCCCCAGTTCATGGCCGAGCTCCGCAAGGATCCCAAGCTGAACGCGATGTCGGCGGTGGGCGGCAACTGGCGCTGCATGCACATGAACATGGCGAAGGAGCCCTTCTCCGACAAGAACCTGCGCAAGGCGGTGGCCTTCGCGCTGGACCGCCAGGAGCTCCTCAGCCGGGTGCAGTTCAACGAGGGCATCATCGCGCATGGGCCGCTGTCCCCGCCCATGGGCGCCTTCTACGACGCCGCCTACGAGACGGGCAAGAACGGCCAGTACCACGACCTCGAGCAGGCCAAGGCCCTCATGAAGCAGTCGAAGTACGCGAACGGCGCCGAGGTGCTCCTGCTCTCCAACAACTCCGGCATCGACCCCCGCCAGGCCGAGATGGTGCAGGCTCAGCTCGCGAAGATCGGCGTGAAGGTCAACATCGAGCTCGCCGATTCCCCCACCTTCCGGCGCCGCTGGCTCCAGGAGCGACAGTGGGACCTCGTCCAGATCCAGTGGGACGCCGACCTCGACCCCGACGAGACGCTGTTCCCGGAGCTCCACTCCGCGGAAACGTGGAACGCCGGCAAGTGGGCGAACAAGGATTTCGACAAGATGGTGGAGGCGGCCCGGGCGGAGAACGACGTCAAGAAGCGGAAGAAGTTCTACGAGGAAGCGGTGAAGATCATCATCGAGGACGCCCCCGTGGCGATCCTCCTGCACATGAACGAGGTCAAGGTCTTCCACAAGTACGTGAAGGGCTTCGAGATGATCCCGGCCGGCCTCATCAACATGCACCGGGTCTGGCTCGACAAGGCCTGACCTGAAGGCTAGGCGTCGCGCCCGGCCGGCTCCCGCGGAGCCCCGGGCGCGGCGCAAGGCCGTCCACTAGCACCCCAACCCGCGAGGAGCACTCAGCATGGATATGCGTGATCTGTTCCTGACGCAGCACAGCGCCGTGCATACCGTCGCCGTCGGCGGCAACAAGGTGTCCGCCGCCGAACGGGTGCTCAATGGCCTCAGCGACGAGCAGATGCGCGTCCGCCCCCGCGAGGATCTCAACTCGATCGCCTGGCTGGTGTGGCATATCGCGCGAGCGGAGGACATCTTCCTCAATCCGGTGCTCGCGGGGCGCGCCCAGGTTTTCGACGACGCCTGGATGAAGCGCCTCGGCGTCACCCGGAGAGACTTCGGCATCGGCATGAAGAGCCCCGAGGTGAGCGAGCTCACGAGGTCGATCAACATCGACGCGCTTCGCGAGTATCGCGACGCGGTGGGCAAGCGCACGCGCGAGTTGATCGGCGGCTTCCAGCCTCAGGACTGGGAAGGGCAGATCGAGCAGTCGGCCCTGGAGCGTGCCGCCGCCGAGGGCGCCTTCCCGCCCCCGGTCGTGAAGGTCTTCACGGGTCGGCCGCGAGCGGGGGTCCTGAGCGGCATCGCCCTCTTCCACCCCGCGGGGCATTTCGGTGAGGCCACGACCATCCGCAGCGCGGGGGGCTTCGGCACCGGGGTCTAGCGACAATCGCGCCGTCCGGCCCGAGCCGCGCGCCTCCGAGGAGTCCGGCGATGACTGATGCTCGTGCTCTGCTGAACGAGGCGCGTGGTGAGCTCGCGCGCTTCTCCACGTTGCTCGATCTGCTGGTGGGCGAGCTGGACGAGGCCGACTGGCGGACCCGGCCGGAGCCCGGCGAGTGGGCGCCGGTCGAGATCGTCTGCCACCTGC
>Ga0209382_10000162_pt1 | contig 104028 bp, 70 predicted proteins | sample SoiMetdeltSBSDD5_FD_187599 | JGI IMG/M metagenome (GOLD analysis project Ga0209382, IMG submission 187599) | Bulk soil microbial communities from a Populus tree surrounding site in Tennessee, USA - Soil MetaG P. deltoides SBSDD5 (SPAdes) (version 2) | ecosystem: Environmental > Terrestrial >...
CGATGTCGGCGCGTGACACGAGCTGACGCCGGCGCTCGACCAGGAGGATCAGCACGTCCATCGGCTGCCGCTCGAGACGGACGACGCGGCCCTGTCGGCGGAGCTGGTATGCGGCGACGTCGAGCTCAAAGTCGTTGAACCGGAACATTTCGCCTGGAGCAGATGCGGGCATGATCGGGCGCCCAGTCTCTACAGTGTCATAAGTTCGTTCGTCACAGCTACTTGCCGCTCCAGAAAACCTCCAGAGCGTTTCCAGCCTCTCTCCATGGCCAACTTGCCGCCGCGCGACGCAGGATGACGTCCTGAGGTGCGCGGACGGCTCGTCGGCCCGCGCCGTAGACCGACAGGAGAGACGCAATGCAGATTCACAATCCTGATGAGTCGTCTGGAATCACCGTGGACAGGGCACGCAAGCCTCGCCTGCTGATGGCGTTCACAGTAAGCGGCCTGCTGATCGCAGGGTGCGCGGTCCTGCTCGGGCAGACTGACCCCGCCCAGTCGGAGCGCTTCGGGGACGCGGGCGCGTCGTCACAGGCGCCGTGTTCGAATCACACGCTGCGCGGCAGCTACGCGTTGAACATTGACGGAACCATCATCGCCGGTCCGAATCGGCTGCTGCTGCGCGGAGTGGCGATGAGACAGTTCGACGGGGGCGGAAATGTGAGCCAGGTGGATTTCACGACGATCAACGGTGCGCCAGCCGGGGCAGATTGGAGGTCCGGCTCGGGCACCTACGAGGTCAATTCGGACTGCACCGGCACGATGGAGATCATCCAGAGTGATGGGAGCCCGACGCTCCGGCTCCGGCTGGTTGTCGGCAATCACGGCCGGACGACTTACGATGTCTCCGAGGGGAGTTCGACCGGTGCGATCGGGACCAAGGTCGACTAGGCAGTGGAGGTCCTGGGACGGTGAAGGCCGGAGCATGGTATGTGCCATGCCCGGCCGTCGCGGCCATCTGCCTTCGCTGATAGGGGATTCCCCGCTGGTTCCTGCTCGCCAACCCGGTGCTTGTCCACGCAGTTTTGTTTGCCTCCTACGCCATCAGGAAAGGGCCGGCGATTCGTCGGTCGGAATCGCGTCCGCGTCCGTCTAATTGGCAAAAGAGGTCGCCATGACACGACAACTGCGGATCACCCTCGCACTCGTGCTCCTTGTCATCACCATCGCGGTCTCTCGCGTCGCGACCGGGTTCAGTGACAAGGAGGTGATCTTCTATCCGACCTACGGCTTCAAGCAGGGGACCGACTGGATTATTCCCATGCGGGCCAAGGTCCAGGAACCACGCAGCGCAGAATTGATGTTCAACGCGCTGTTCAGACACCTGCCGGCACGCGACGCCAGCGAGACCAGCCGCTTCAAGGCCCGAATCGCGGACTTCGTGGCCGACGACGAGAGCGGTGAGGACGTGCGGGTTCAGTACGACGGCGACTCGGAGCAGAAGAAATACCGTATCGCGGACGCGAACGGGCGATTTCCGGAGACGGACGCGAACGGCATGGTCGAAGGCACCTTGACGCTCCCTGACGCGGTCGCCCAGCGGCTGCTCGCGCAGCAGGGCTCAACTGGCGGCTGGCTTTCGTACCGCGCGGTGTCCGCAGAGCACACCGCGGCCGGGCGAGTTCGCCTCATTGAGCCCACCGGCGTGTCGGTCATCTCCGATATCGACGACACGATCAAGGTCACCGAAATCCCTGCCGGCATCCAGGTTGTCCTCACCAACACGCTGTATCGCGATTTCGTGCCGACCACGGAGCTGCGCGGCAAGTACGAATCGGGCGGCGACGTGGCCTTCCACTATGTATCGGGCGGACCGTGGCAGCTCTATCGCCCCGTGGCGACCTTCTTGATCGGCGGAGGACATTTTCCGGAGGGCAGCTTTCACATGAAGACTCTCGCCGCCAGCATCAGGAAACCGGTCACGTCGTTCGAGCACCTTGCCAGGTTCGTGATGCCTGACGGCACGTTTCAACACAAGGTCACGGAAATCACGAGAATCATGGAGCGCTTTCCTCGCCGCAAGTTCGTGCTGATCGGCGATTCGGGAGAGATGGACCCGGAGGTTTACCGCCAGGTGCAGTCACAGTTCCAGACCCAGGTCCAGGAGATCATCATTCGGGATCTCACCAACGCCCGGCAGCTCGAACCCAATCGCCTCAGCGGGATGACCATCGTCGAAGCGCGAACAGTCACCCCTGGCCTGTCGCAGCTGTCGCGCTGATCGCCGGCGCCATTCCCGCCGGCGCGCCGCGGTCATCGACCGGCGAGATCGAAGAGGACGATATCCGACTCTTCGCGGGTCCGATCGAAGATGATTTCCCGCCCGTCCCGCGAGATGTCGAAGTCACCGATGACAAACCCGCGGCCGAGTTCGGTGAGCTGCCGCTCACGGCCAGTCACGAGATCGACGGACCAGAAGTCCTGGTGCGAGATGTCCCCCTTCATGACGATCAAGACGAGCTCGCTCAGGAAGACGAGACGCCTGGCGCCCCTGGTGAGAAGCAGGTGTGGCAGCTGCCGTGGCGAACCATCCGCGGCCACGGCCTTCACAGGAAACGTGGTGCCGACATCGGCGCCCGAGTAGACGAGGAACTGTCCGCTCGGCGACCAGGTCGGATCCGTAGAGTATTCCTTCACGATTGGAAGCGGCGTGCCGCCGTCGAGAGGAATCCTGAAGATCTGCGGCTCACCATTCCGATCAGCCGCAATGGCCAGGGATCGTCCGTCCGGCGACCATGCGGGCGCGCCTCGTACGTCGAGCTCTCGAGCCACACGCCGTGTACTGGTGCCGTCGGCGTTCATCACGTACAGTTGCGTCCGTTTCTCCTCCTGCACGGTGAATGCGAGCCGCTGACCGTCCGGCGCCAGCGCAGGACCGGCGACAGCACGCCCGTTGCCGCCATTCCACAGTTCTGTCGGGGCTCCTTCGGCGCCGAGCTTCCAAAGGCCATCCCTTCCAGCTGTGGGGGCGCGATAGATGATGCCCGCGGGGCCCGTTCGGGGTGAAAGACCACCACCGGTTGGAAGCGGAATGGCCGTCGCGTGCGACTCGTCGACGACGTGGTCGGCAATCGGCACCCGCCAGAGCCGTTCCGTGGAGCGCGACAGGGTCGCCACGAGCCGGCGGCCATCAGCGCTGGCCGACAACGATGTGTATTGCTCGAGGCCCGTGCTGATTCGACGGGGGACTCGCCGGTTGACGTCGAGCGCGTAAATCCGCGGCCCGGATCCATCAGCGTCGGTCGCCAGGTAGAGCAGCGTCCGATTGTCCAGCAGGACGGGGAACATCACCCGCGAGTCGTGAAACGTCAGCCGCTCCGGGTCGCCGCCACTCGTGCGAATGCGCCAGATGTCACCCTTCTCGAGCGGGAGGCCGTGGACGAAGTAGATGTACGCGGCGTCAGGCGACCAGACGGGAAAGTGGTTGTGGAAGCCTGGCCGCGCAACATAGATCTGGCGGCCGACCTTCTCGCCGGGTGCGGTCACGAACAACGGATCTCCCTCTGCCGGCGGGTGGTAGACGATGCGTGTGCCGTCGGGAGACCAGTCGAGCTCGGAGACTCCTTTCAGGTAAGGCTGAAGCGGGCCGCCCAGCGTCGGCACCGCCCAGCCCGCGTCGACGGAACCCGGGTTCGACATGCGACTCCAGAGTGCGACCAGCGAACCATCCGGCGAGAAGCCCAGCGTTCGGGTTCCGGGGTTCCTCAGTTCCCGCCCGCTGCCCTTCGTGAGGTTGTAGATCTTGTCGGTCCCAACCTGGCTGACCCAGGCGTCCCACGGTCCGTCATGGTCGGAGAGAAAGGCCACGAACTTCCCGTCCCGTGAAATCGCCGCGTGCTGCTCCCCACCCTCGAAGTCGGTCAATCGCATGGCCTTCGCGCTTTCGAGGGGATTCGGCAGAGACGGTTCCGATCGCAGCAGCGCCCATGTCACCCCGCTGCCGATCGCGACAGCGAGCGCACCCGCTCCGGCAATGGCCCACCAGCCGGGTCGTGCGGGACGCCTCTCCGTCTCTTCGTGATCGGCGCCTGCAATCGCCTCTTCGACCTCGATGCGCGCGTCGCCGATGTCGCGCAAACGCCGCTTCGGATCTTTTTCGAGACAGCGCTGAATCAGCCGCCGGATTGCCGGCGGCGTCCGCGGGGGCAGAAGGGTCCAGTCAGGCTCGTGTTCGAGAATCGCCGCGACGGTGTCCGGAGAGGTCTCACCGCCAAACGGCGGCCGGCCGGTCGCCATCTCATAGAACACGCAACCAAAAGCCCAGATGTCGGTGCGCTTGTCGACGGTCTTTCCTCGAGCCTGTTCCGGGCTCATATAGGCGGCAGTCCCGGCGATCACGCCTTCCCGCGAAGGCTCGGCAGCGATCGGCCTGTGCGATTCGTCGCTGTCCGGCTCCTCGATCGCAAACACTTTTGCCAATCCGAAGTCGAGCACCTTCAGCGTGCCGGCCGGGGTGATCTTGATGTTCGCGGGTTTCAGATCGCGGTGGATGATGCCCTTCTCGTGCGCCGCTTCGAGCGCGTCCGCGATCTGGCGCGCCAGCTCACAGGTTTCTTGAAGCGACAACGCAGCGGAGGCGAGGCGCTCCGCGAGTGTCGGGCCTTCCACCAGCTCGAGAACGAGGCCGTGGATGCCGTCAGCCTCTTCCAGCCCGTAGATCGCGGCAATGTGCGGGTGGTTCAGCGTGGCCAGCACCCGCGCCTCGAGCTCGAAACGCGAGCGCCGCCCGGGGATGGCAAGCAAAGGATCGGCGACGACCTTGATGGCCACGTCGCGACCCAGCCTGGTATCGCGAGCGCGATAGACCTCTCCCATCCCGCCGGCACCGAGGAACGACAGCATCTGGTAACCGCCGATCTGCCGGCCGGCGAGCGACGCTCGATCGTCGGCAAAGATCTCCGCCGCGACGGCGGTGATCGGCGTGGCCAGGAACCGCTCCGCCGCGTCCGCATGCGCGAGCAGTTTCTCGACTTCCTGCCGCAGCGGTTCGTCTCCGTTGCACGCGGCGGCCAGGAACGCGGAGCGTTGGTCGGCGGGCCGGTCGAGGGCCGCGTGGCAGAGATCGTCGATGCGCTGCCGGCGCTCGGCCTCGATCATGGAGCTTCCCCTTCGAGCTCGCGCAGGAGCCAGAGCTTGGCCAGGCGCCAGTCGCGCTTGACCGTGTCCGCCGAGACGTGCAGCACTTCGGCGGTTTCTTCCACGCTCAGGCCGCCAAAGAACCGCAGCTCGACGATCCGGCTCTTGCGAGGGTCGGCCTTCTCCAATGCCTCTAATGCGCGATCCAGAGCCACAACGTCGAAAGCCGGGTCGGGCGAGGTGACGAGCCCTTCGTGCAGCGTCACCCGTTGGGCGCCGCCGCCGCGTTTGTGGTAGCCCCGGCGTCGCGCGTAGTCGACGAGGACACGTCGCATCAGGCGGGCGGAGATGCCGAGAAAGTGCGCGCGATCCTGCCAGCGGACCTGCCGGGCATCCGTCAGGCGAACGAAGGCCTCATTCACCAGCGCCGTCGTTTGCAGCGTATGCCCGCGGCGCTCCCGCCCCATATAGGTCCGCGCGAGGCGGCGCAGCTCCGCCTCCATGAGCGGCACCAGCTGGTCGAGAGCCTCATCGTCGCCGTCGCTCCACGCCCGGAGGAGCTCGGTGACGGCCCCGGGTGACGGTGTTGTCACGACCTTGTCTGGCGAAGTATCGCTCAGTCCGACCGCCGCGGTATCTGGCTCCAGTTTCGTGCCGTTCACCCTCCAAAGCCGGATTCGCGCATTCCATGGTGCGGGACCGCCGGTCGGTCGGCCGCGGAGGGAGCGAGCAATGAGAGCACATCTGCTGAGACGGCTGTTCGCGGGTATCGCGACGATCATGGCCATGGTGGCCGCCCTGGAGCTGGCCTCTGCCAGCCAGGAATCGGCCAGCGGATCCAACCAGGTTCTCGAGTGGAATCAGATCTTCGTCGACACGCTCGTGGCGACGAACACGCCAAATTCCTCGAGCCAGCGGCTCGGGGCAATCGTGCACACCGCAATCTTCGATGCGTATAACGGCGTCGAGAGGCGGTACACGCCGATCTTCGTCAGCAACACCGCGCCTCCAGGCACCTCTCGACGGGCCGCGGTCATCGCTGCCGCGTACACGGCACTGCTGAGCCTGTTCCCATCCCGCCAGACGGAGCTCGATACCAGCTATGCCGCCTCGATCGAAGCACTCGGTGATGACGGCGGCGATGGCGGCAAATCGCGCGAACGCGGAATCGCATGGGGCATCGAGGTGGCGTCCGCGGTGCTGGCCTGGCGCGGAGCGGACGGGTTCGCCGGCCCCTACCCGGCATTCCGAGGCGGCCCCGAGGTCGGCCGGTGGCGGCCGACGCCTGCCGCGTTCGCATCGATGAGCGCGCAGGGGCTGGCGTATACATCGCCATTTGTCGTCGTGAGCAACACGCAGTTTCAGCCGGGCCCGCCGCGACCGCTGGACACCACCGCGTACACGGATGATTTCAACGCTGTCAAAGCGCTCGGACGGATTACCGGGTCCACGCGTACGGCAGACCAGACGGCGCTCGCGCCGTTCTGGGAAGGCAACGCCAGTGTCCATTGGAATCAGGCCGCCAACCAGATGGCGCGTGCCCGTCAGCTTTCGGTGTCTGACACCAACCGGCTGCTCGCCGTCCTGAACATCGCCATGGCCGACAGCGCTTTCACGATCTGGCGTGCAAAACGGCACTATGGCGACGATCTGATACCTCTGACCGCTGTAACCTGGCGACCGGTGACCTCGATCCCGCTGGCCGACACCGACGGCAATCCCGACACGACCCCTGATCCCGCGTGGATGCCGCTCGTCACGACCCCGGCCCACCCGGAGTACCCCGCCGGGCATCCTGCCCAGAACGGCGCCGCCGCCACGGTTCTTCTCAGCTACTTCGACGACATCCAGACCTTCACCCTGACGACGAGGCTGGCGTCAGGAGTCGACCTTCCGAGTCGGACATACGGCAGCATCTCGCAGGCACGGACGGACGGGAACAGTGCGCGTGTCTGGGGCGGGATGCACTATCCGAGCACCGTGGCCATCAGCGACCAGGTCGGCCAGGCGGTCGCCAACTATGTCAGCGAAAACGCGATGCAGCCGATTCGGGGACAGCACTGAACAGCGCCGCCGACATCTGTCCGCGGACGGGGCACGAGCAGTATCCGGGCCTCACCTGCGGAAGGCGCGCATTTTCCGACCTCGGTTCCCGGCTGGGCGGTCGAGCCCACATTCTTGAGAGGACTGCCACCATGGGCAAGCGCGTGACATTCGTTCTGACCCTCGCCATCACCTGCGTCGTGCATGCGCACGCGGCTTGGGCACAGTCCCTCGGCGGAGCGTTGATCGGAACCGTAAAGGATGCGCAGGGGGCCGTCCTTTCCGGGGCTGTCGTCAGGGTCAGCTCACCGGCACTCATCGGCGGAGCGCACGCCATGTCCACGAACGACAGGGGGCAGTTGCGGTTCCCGGCACTGCCCCCCGGCGTGTACGTCCTGGACGTCGAAGTACATGGATTCAAGGCGTACCACGAAGACAGCCTGCGGATTGGGATTGGCGCCACGGTCGAGCGAACGGTCGTTCTCGATCTCGTCAACGTCAAGGAATCGGTAACCGTGCAAGGAGCCGGCTCGCGCCTCGAGGCGCGCGGCAGTGGATTCGAGACCAGCTTCGGCCCTGAGGATCTCGAGGCGATTCCGACCCGCCGCTTCAGCATGTTCGATTTCATCAGAGCCGCCCCTGGTGTATCCCCCTCATCCCCCGGCAGTGGCTCGACCAACAGCGTCTCCGCGTTCGGGTCCGGCACCAACGAGAACACGTTTCTGATCGATGGGACGAACTTCACGTGCCCGTGCAGTGGCGAGGCTCGATCAGAGCCGGGCGTGGACTTCATACAGGAAGTGCAGGTTCAGTCGGTCGGAATGTCCGCCGAGTTCGGCAACATGCAGGGTGCTGTGGTCAACGTGATTACCAGGCAGGGGAGCGACCGTTTTCTGTACGACGCGGCTTACTACGGACAGGCCGACGGCTTGACGAGTCAGCCGGTGCAACTGGCATATGCAGCCCCGGGGCAGCCCCGAAGCGGCTACGAGCGGGTGAAGTACCACGACTGGACGACGAATCTCGGCGGGCCGGTGGCTCGCGATCGCCTGTGGTTCTTTGCGGGATATCAGCACCTGCGCGACTACGACAGTCAGCCTGGGACAGACCCGGCTTTCCCGCGGACCTACGAACAGGACAAGTTCTTCGGCAAGCTCACCTGGCGACTGGCTCCCGGCCTGCAGCTGCTTCAGAGCTATCACCAGGAGTTGTGGGTCAACCCCGAGCTTCCCACGTTCGTGAAGCCCTTCGAGGCAACTCAGCGCCGGCACGCCTCGGTCCCCGCCATCACGTTCGGCCACCTGACGCACACGCTGTCATCCAACACCGTGTGGGATGTCCGGGTTGGCCGTTTCGCTTACCTTCGCGACGACGACACGAGCACGGGCAGCGTGACCGTCCCCAGTCGATTCGACCGGGTGACCGGACTATTCAGCGGAGCCCCACAAACCTTCGGCAAGCTGACCCTCGCTCGCACGACGACCAAAGGAACGCTGAACCACTATCGCCCCAATCTGCTCGGCGCCGATCATCAGTTCAGGATTGGCGTTCAGGTCGAGAAGGGTGACCACAGCCTGTCCACCATCATCCCGACGGGAGTGAGGTACGTAGATAACGCCGGGCAGCCATTTCAGGCGGTATCGAGCTCCCCTTCAATCGCCGGTGGTACCTTCATCACCGCCGCAGGCTTCGTGAGCGACGCCATCACGGTCGGCAGCTCACTGACCATCAACGCAGGTCTGCGCTTCGACCACAGCCGGGCAGTCAGTCAGGATCTCCCCGTTCTCGATGCCGAGGGCAACGAAACCGACGAGAGGGTCCCAGGCCTGGGCGAGCTTTACACGTGGAATGTGTGGTCGCCGCGCCTGGGTCTCACGATGAGGCTCACCGGTGACGGCCGGACGATGCTGAGAGCGAGCTATGGAAGGTTCAACCAGGGCGTCCTGACGGGCGAACTTGCCCCGTTTCATCCCGCCGCGATGCCGGTGACAACGACGGCCTTCGATTCCGCAACAGGCGGCTACACGCGGATCGTCTCGGTAGTCGACCCCAGAAGGAACCTGCAGCTCGATCCCGCGACGCGCACGCCACGTACCGACGAGTACTCAATTGGTGTGGATCGCGAGATTGGGCGCAGGCTGGCGGTCGCGATCGCCTACGTCCGGAAGGACGGACACGATTTCATCGGATGGACGGATGTGGGTGGCCAATATCGTGAGCAAACGCGGACGCTCCCTGATGGGCGCAGCCTGCCGGTGTTCGAAATCCTCAACTCCACGGCCGATCGCCGCTTCAGGTTGACGAATCCTGCAGGGTACTCGATGACCTACAACGGGCTCGTACTGGCGGTCGAGAAGCGCCGGTCCGATCGATGGCAGGCCTTCGGCTCCTACACGTTCTCGAGGTCGTCAGGACTTCAGGTCTCGAGTGGCGCCACAGCCGCGGACTCTCAGGTGAGCACCATCTCCGGCTCGCCATACCTCACGTTCGGACAGGATCCGAACAGCCTCACGAACGCGCGCGGCCGGTTGCCCAACGATCGGCCACACATGCTGCGGATCATGGGCAGCGTCGACGTACCCCGGACCGGGCTGGTGGTTGCGGGGAATGCGCAGCACTTCAGCGGGAAGCCGTGGGCGGACACGGCACAGGTTTCTCTCCCGCAGGGGGACCAGCGCATCCTCCTCGAGCCGCGGGGCTCGCGTCGTCTGTCATCGCAGACGCTGGTCGATCTGCGGGTGTCGCGGGCGTTCACGATTGGCGCCGCTCGCGTCGAGCTGCTCGTGGATGTGCTGAACGTGCTCGATGACACGGCTGAAGAACGTCTCGCCACCGACAACTTCTTCAGCCCGACGTTCGGCCAGCCCAGCGCGTTCGTCGATCCGCGTCGCGCGATGCTGGGTGTAAGGCTCGATCTGGGCCGGTAAGTCATTCCGCGTTCGGACCATCGACCGGCCTCACTGGTACAGGAGAACCGGCTTCCGCATCTCCCGGAACTCCGCGGCTTCGCGGTCCCATTCCTCTAGCAGCGCCGGCAGCCGCCCCGCGTCGATGGCCAGGCGCACCTTGTCTGATCCCGTCAACCGGTCGATCGTCTTGCCCCACGCGAACTCGCCGGGATGCTGCCGGCGGATGGTATCGATCAGGATGAGCGCGGTCCGTACCGGCCGATAGGATTGCCGATCGGTGACATCGAAGCGGATGCCCGGGATCGCCAGGCCGGGGAACTTCGCGGCGCTCTGCGCCACCGTCATCGTGATCGCCTCGAAGGTAATCCCAGGCAACCGCATCGCGTTCATCGTCTTCGCGACCGCGGGCGCATCCAGCCACGGCGCGCCAATCTGTTCGAAGGGACGATCGGTGCCTCTGCCCTCAGTCAGGTTGGTGCCTTCGAAGTAGACGGAGCCCGGATAGCTGGTGAGTGCGGCGAGTGACCGCAGGTTGGGCGAGGGATTCACCCACGGCAGCCCGGTCTGGTCCTGCCACTGCGATCGGCGCCAGTTCAACGCCTGGACAACGACCAGCTCGGCGTTGAGACCGTATCTGGTGTTGAAGAGGACCGCGAGCTCCCCCACCGTCATCCCATGACGTGCCGGGATCGGATACATCCCGACGAACGACTTGAACTTCGGATCGAGCAGCGCCCCCTCGACAATCTCGCCGCCGATGGGATTCGGCCGATCGAGCACGACGAACGGAATCCCCTTCTTCTTCGCTGCTTCCATCGCCAGGACCATCGTCGAGACATAGGTCCAGGTGCGGCCGCCGACTTCCTGCAGGTCGTAGACGAGGACGTCCACATCACGGAGCATTTCCGGGGTCGGACCGTGATCCTCTGATTTGTAGAGCGAGATGATCGGGATGCCGGTCTTTGGATCCTTCTCGTCTTCCACTTTCGCACCCGCGGGCGCGTCGCCGCGGATGCCATGCTCGGGCGCCAGCAGCGCGACCAGCTTCAGGTGGGGATGTTTGGCGATGAGATCGATATCCGCCGTTCCGGCGCGGTCGACTGCGCTGTGATTGGTGATGAGCGCGACGCGCTTGCCGCGAAGGGCCGACGGGACGTTATTCAGGAAGATCTCGATGCCGGGCCTGACAGCTGCGGTCGACGAACCCTGCCCGGTTGCGGTCGCGGCGATCGACATCATGATGGCAGCCAGGAAACAGGTCCGCGTCATTTGAGATCCTTGTCGTTGATGGCTCGTCGTTGATGGCAGGCCTGAAGGCCTGCGCTACGGGCGCCGTCGAGACAACGTTTCCGTAGCGCAGGCCTTCAGGCCTGCCATCCTGGGATTTTTACGGATGCCGCGCCAGGCGCAGCTCGAGATGCTTCCGCACGTCCGGCCACTCCCCCGCCAGGATGCTGTAGAGCACCGAATCGCGCACGCTGCCGTCCCGCCGCATTGCGTGATGCCGGAGCACGCCGTCCTTCTTCGCGCCGAGCGCCTCGATCGCGCGCTGCGAGCGGAAGTTGAAATTGTCGGTCCGCAGCCCGACCACCTTGCAGCCGAGCGTGTCGAAGGCGTGCGCGAGCAGGAGCAGCTTGCACGTCGTGTTGACGGCCGTCCGCTGGCGGCTCTTCGAGTACCACGTGTACCCGATCTCGACCCGGTCGATCGCAGGGACGATGTCGTGGTAGCGGGTCGAGCCGATGATGGTGTTGCTCTCGAGATCGCGGACGGCCCAGGGGAGCATGTGCCCGTCCCTCTGGCCGGCGAGCGCCGTGGCGATGTACGCCGCCATGACCTCCGGAAACGGGACCGTCGTGAACCAGAGTTCCCACAGGCGGCCGTCAGACGCGGCCGCGACCAGGGCGGATTCGTGATCGGGATTCAGCGGCTCGAGGCGGATGCCGTCGCGTTCCAGGGTGATCGGCTGCACGGTGATCATCAGTGCAGCCTACATCGCAAACGGTCCGATTACAGCTCCTCGAGGCGGGTCGTTGCGTCGCCGAAGCGATCGAGCTTGACGCCCATGCGATCCATCAGCGACAGGTGCAGGCTGCACGCCTTCCGCTGATCGTCCGGTCTCTCCAGGTAATCGAGGATCCGTCCGGTTTTGAGGGTTCCCTGTCCCTTGCCGGTGAGGAGGATCGGCAACTGGTTCGCGCCGTGGGCGTCGCCGTCGAACAGGCTCGACGCGCACATCAGGATCGAGCTGTCCAGCAGCGTGCCGTCGCCCTCCTTGATGTCCTTCATGCGCTGCGTCAGGTAGGCGAACTGCGCGATGTGGTACTGGTTGGTCTTCAGGTACATCGCTTCCTTGTCCGCCGCCTTGCCGTTGTGTGTCAGATCCAGGTGCAGCGCTCCCTGCACGCCCTCCAGGAACTTGAAGTTCATCTGCGACAGGTCGTTGTTCAGCATCACCGTCGCGATGCGGGTCTTGTCCATCTGGAACGCGAGCACGATCAAGTCGAGCATCAGCTTCATGTGATCGGGCACGTTCTGCGGCAGCTCGTTGGCCGGGCGCGGCATGTCCGGCTTCTCGAGCGTGGGACGCCAACCCTCGATACGCTCCTCCTTCGCCGCCCGCTCGATGCGCTTCTCGATGTCCCGGATCGACTCGAAGTATTCACTCAGCTTGACGTTGTCGCCCTGGCTGATCCGCGGGCGCAGGCTCTGCGAGTCCTGCCGCACCGCGTCGAGGATGCTGCGATCGAGCAGGCGCGCCGTACCGTCCCCCACCAGCCGGTCGAACGTCCGCGACGGATAGATCTCCTTGGTCGCGGGCTTGGTCGGAGAAATCCACGACAGGCTCGATCCGTAGATCATCGACAGGCCGTCTTCGAGCCGCAGCTCGTTCGGCTCGATGCCGAGCACCAGGCTCGGGAGGGAGGTGTGGCTGCCAATCTGCGCGGCCAGCACCTGGTCCATCGAGGTGCCGACGCGGATCTCCCTGGGATCCAGGCTGACCGTCGCACCCGAGAGCACGTTCATGCGGCCAAGGTGCGGACTGGTCGAGGTGTGGGCCGTCTGGTTGAACAGCCCCTGGATGAAGACCATGTCCTCGCGATGCGGCATCATCGGCGACAGCGCGGGACCGATTTCCATGTTCGCCCCAGCCCCCTTGGCCCACCAGTGAATCGGCTCGACGCCGTTCGAGAAGAACACGATGCCGAGCCGCAACGGCGGCGTGCCCTGCTTCACCGCCGCGGCGGCCTGGCCGAAGACCGGCAGCGACTCCATCCAGGGCAGCGCCAGCGCGACCCCCATGCCCCGCAGGAAATGCCGGCGTGACGTGTTGCGGCTTGCCCGCCGTAGCGCAAAGCGCGAAGGTGGGAACTGTGCGTCGATGCTCATCGAGTACCTGCCGTCGGCTGGTTGGCGGTGGTCGGGTGGTTCGTTGCCGGCGCCGCGTTCCCGTCGTCGCCGGCGCGATGACGGAACTGGCGGCTGGTGACGATCTTCATCGCGAGATCCGAGAACGTGGCATCGTGCCCCGCCGCGGTCATCTCCGCGAGCAGCGGCCGGTCGGAGGCGAGGATGGTCCGCCCGAGCGCATATCCGAGCATCTTCCTCGACAACGTGGTCATGACCTGCTGGTCTTTTCCCTCGAGATACCGGAGCAGTCCCGCGGCACCGGTGATGACGTTCTTGTCCGTGAGCTCACCGGAGTCGTCTATCGGCTGGCCTTCGGCGTACCTGGTGCGTGGACGGCCGACCGCATCGAAGCCCTCGAGCGGGAATCCGAGCGGATCGATCTTCAGGTGACAGGCAGCGCAGGTCGCGTTGCGCTTGTGCTCGGCGAGCCGCTGCCGCAGGGTCAGGCCATTGAAGGACTTGTCGTCGCCGGGCAGGGTTCCCGCATCGCCCGGGGGCGGCGGGGTCGGTGATCCGAGCACGCGTCGCAACACCCAGTCACCGCGCTTCACGGGGCTGGTTCGCAGTGGCGCCGACGTCGTCGTCAGCACCGAGCCGAGCCGCAAGGCTCCGCCGCGATTGAACGCGTTCGCCCCCTCGACCTTGACCACCTTGTCGTCGGACTTCACGTCCACCTGGAGACCGTAGAACTTCGCGAGCGGTTGGTTGAGGAACGTGTAATCCGCGTGCAGGATTTCCCTCACCGGCCGGCCTTGCCGGACGAGGAATTCGAAGGTGGAGATGGCTTCGTCGTACATCGCGGACTTCACGTCGTCCGTGAATTCCGGGAACCGGCCGGTGTCGACGCCGCGATACTGATCGAAGTGGTAGAAGCCAAGCCACTGGCCGAAGAACTCGGTCGCAATCCGCCGGGCTTTCGGATCGGCGGTCATCCGCTTCACCTGCTTTGCCAGCATCGCGGGATTGCTCAACTCGCCGGCCGCCGCGGCCCGCCGCAGCTCATCGTCTGGAATGGACGACCAGAGGAAGAAACTGAGACGGCTGGCGATCTCCCAGCCATCGAGCGCCTTCTCGCCGGACGACCTCGCTCCTGAAACAGTCTCGACCCGATAGAGAAACGCCGGCGACACCAGCACGCGCGCGATGACCGCCCGCATCGCGCCCTCGTGATCCAGATTGTTCACGGTGCGGCCCTTCTGATAGAAGGCACGCAGGCCATTTTTTTCCGACGCGGTGAGCGGACGCCGCCAGGCGCGGCTCGCAAACGCGAGCGCATCGTTCACCTGGCCGGGCTGCGCCAGCTCCATGGCTTTCGTCACCGTGTCATAGTGCGCGCGAAGCGATGTCAGGTAGGGCTGCGCCGCGGCCGGCTGCGCCGCGATCCGGGCGGCGTCGAGATCCTCGATCTTGAGGCTCTTCAGCTTCAGGCCGTAGTGATCGGCAAGCATGCCGAGATACGCATCGTGATAGGGCCACGATCCGAACAGGTCGTTCCACGCCTGATCGAGGCGGGCGCGATCGGCGCCATCGACCATGTTCTCGCTGAAGAACTTGTCGCTGCGCTGGTACTTGACTTTCAGGACGAAGGCATCGTGCTCGGGGCTGTTGTAGGTGTTGTCGAACGGCTGCGGCACCGGATCCTTGTCCGCTGGATTGGCCTCGCCGTGTGAGTTCGGCGGCAAGAGGGCCACGTACTCCGCCATGCTGGCCCGGAACTTCTCGTAGCCGGTGCTGCGTGGATCGCCCAGCACCACGCGCTGGAGCGCATCGCGCGACGTGCCTTCGGGCCGCTCGGACAGCATCACGCGGATCACGGCGTTGCGATCCTTCCCGAGCTCGGCATCGGCCTGGAACTCGAGGATGTGGCCGCCCTGCGGCACGTCGATGGTGAACGACGCCGTCCCGGTGGTCGCGAAATCGTCCTCGCCGAGCGGAGAACCATCAGGGCTGGTCCCGAACTTCAGCGCCGCCGCGTCGTCCGCTGACAGCATCGACCGTAGCGATGTGGTGGACAGCACAGGTCCCGCGCCACCCCGCCCCTGGCCTGCGACGGGCGGTACGGGCGCGGCCGTTGCTGCGGCCGCCGGGGCCGCACCGGGCGCGCCGCGGCCTGCGGGCACCGCACGCGTCACGATCCGCGCATTCCGCCAGATGATCACGGGGCTCGAGCTCGCACCCGGAGCAACGTCATTGAAGATCAAGTAGACCTTCTGCGCACCGGGCGTGGAAGGGCCGCCGCGGCCGCGCCCGCCGCGCACGCCGATCGGGTAGGCGAACTTGCGAGTTGGATCGACCTTGAGTGTTTCGTCAGTGAACGCCAGCGGGCTTTCGTCGCCGGCGCCGCCGGCGGCGAGATCGCCCCGCGCAAAGAACCAGCTTGGCCAGGTCGTCAGGAACTTCTGGATCTCGTCGCAGCCGGCGCGTCCCTTTTCGAGCGACGCCGGAATGTCGGATGTCGGCGCCGGCAGCCTCGCCCAGCGATCCACCGTTTCGCGTGTCGGATAGGCGGTGCCGGGCCTGTTCACCACGGCCCAGATGTGTTCCGCGAACCGCCCCGTAATGCCTTCCTTTGCGGCAAGCTGCCGAATCGTGGCGGACGGATCGCCGAGCGCCGCGCGGTGCTTGTAGTACCACGCGACATACAACGCTTTGCTGTACCGCTCGAGCCCGAACGGCCGGCCACCTTCACCCGACACCACGCGAAATCCCCTGCTCGCGTAGAGCTCGTTGATCCGGTTCAGCGCCGACAGCTCGAGGCCGGTCTGGCCGGCATCGGCGTAGAACTCCAGCGGTCCGGCACCGATCACCGCGTGGTCGGCGACCAGCTTGGCGGCTTCGAGATACCGCTCGATGCTCTCGTCCTGGACGAACTGGACGTCGCCGAAGTTGGCGAACCCTTCACCACCGACCGAATCGTTCGACGTATCGATGCCGACGTTCACGTCGATGCCGGTCAGATCGCGGATCGCATACGCGTATTCGGCGCTGGTCAGCCTGCGAACCGTGACGTGGCCCGGCTCGCCGGCGTGGTCGGTCTCGTAGGCCTGAAGCGAGCCCCGGATCCAGGCTGCGGTCGCCGCGCGCTCGGCATCGGTCGGATACTCGTCGGCTTCGATCGGCGGCATCAGCCCGGTCTCGAGCATCTCGGCGACCTTCTCCCACTGCTGCCAGTGCGCGCCGATCGAGAAGCCCGTGACCAGCTTCTCGATGCTGAGACCGGCTTCGGGCTTCTTCGTCCCGTGGCACTCGAAGCAGTATTTCTGGAAGGTTCCGGGAGGAACAGCCGAGGGACGCGACGCGGCCGCCGGGCGCGGTGTGTGTGCGGTCCGGAGGGCAGGGGTCGCTGCCGCGCGCCGCGGCGCGGTCGCGGGTGCCTGGGCCGAGAGGAGTGACGCGAGCGCCACCACACCGGCGACGCACAAACCCGAACGTGTCATGAGCCTCCGAGGCCAGGTTACAAAAAGTGGTCAACTATTGTAGTTTCTTGCAGTTGCGCGTGTCCAGGGAGCCGGAGCCGATGAGCACAGCCGTAGTGACAGGGGCCGGAAGCGGTGTCGGGCGGGCAATCGCCCTGAAATTCGCCAGTCAGGGATGGAACGTCGCGCTGGTCGGCCGCCGGAGCGACCCCCTCGTCGACACGATCGGCATCGCGGGGACCGAGAGCACCGGCCGGATGGCGGCGTTCCGGTGCGACGTGAGCAATTGGGAAGATGTGGCGGCGATCGGAACGGCTGTGCTCGCGCGGTTCGCCGAGGTGGACGTCCTGGTCAATTCCGCGGGCACCAACGTCCCGCGGCGCGCCTTCGACGTCCTGTCGATCGACGACTGGCACGAAGTGATCGCCACCAACCTCCACGGCGCGTACTACTGCGTCCGGGCCTTCCTTCCCGGCATGCGCGAGCGCCGGACCGGCACGATCGTCAACATCAACTCGGACGTCGGCAGGCTGGCGCGCGATCTGGCCGGCGCGGCGTACGTGTGTTCGAAGTTCGGCCTCACGGGCCTCACGCAACAGATCAACGCCGAAGAGCGCAGCCACGGCATCCGCGCGTGCTCGATCTTTCCGCGCGACATCGACACGCCGCTTCTCGACAAACGCCCCCAACCCCCGACCCCGGAAGCGCGCGCGCAGATGATGCAGCCCGAAGACATCGCCGAGTGCGTGTGGCTGGCATCGACGCTGCCTTCGCGAGTGGTCCTGGATGAGATCTCGCTTTCGAGTCGATGACGGGAGGTGTGGAGGAACTCGAGAGGTTCGTGGTGTCAGCCATCCGCATGATTCTTGATCGAGGGAGTGCTTTGTTTGCAGGAGGACAAGAGATCTGGAGATCCAGCAGCGCCCGGATCCGCCGGACGCCTGTTCAAGCAGCCGTAAGCGACGAATGAATGCACCCCTGACAGCTGAGAGTTGCGAGCTAAATCAACAACTCCTGCGGCAGCTCCCGGCGAAACACTCGTCTGAGCACCGTCTTCGCCGCCCAGTAGCCGCACATGCCGTGCACGCCCCCACCGGGAGGGGTCGAGCTCGAACACAGGAACAGGCGGGGGTTTGACGTGGTGTAAGGATTCCATCGAGCCGCCGGGCGAAAGAGGACCTGTCTCAGGGTGTTCGCGCCGCCGCCGATGTCGCCGCCGACCAGGTTCGGATTGTGCAGCTCGAGGGCAGCGGGCGGTGTGACGTGGCGCGCCAGGATGGTGTCGCGAAAGCCGGGCGCAAAGCGCTCGATCTGGCGCTCGATGCGGTCGGTCATGTCGGCGGAGCTGCCGTTTGGCACGTGACAGTAGGCCCAGCCCGTGTGGTGACCTGCCGGAGCACGACTTCCGTCGACGTGACTCTGCTGCGCCACCAGAACGAACGGCGTGTCGGGGATCCTGCCTGCGCTGGCATCCGCCTCTGACCGCGCGATCTCTTCGTAGCTGCCGCCGACGTGAACGGTCGCGGCATCACCGCACCGGCTCGAGCGCCAGGGGATTTTCGCGGACAACGCGTAGTCGATCTTGAAGGCCGCGGGTCCGTACCTGAAACCCTGGAGCTGACGGCGATACGGCGTCGTCAGGACGTCTGCCGCAATCGCGTGAAGCTGTCGCGGGGTGACGTCGAGCAGCACGGCACGGGCATCCGGGATGTCGCGGAGCGATCGAACGTGCACATCGGTGTGGATGGCGCACCCGCGGGAGAGCGCCCGCGCCGCCAGCGCCTCGGCAATCGCCTTCGACCCGCCGCGCGCACATGGCCAGCCCACCGCGTGCCCCGCGACCGCCAGCACGAGCCCAATCGCGGCCGAGGCCGGCGCATCGAGCGCGAGGCACGAATGCGCGGCGTTCCCGGCGAAGAGCGCCCGCGCGGCAGCGCCGTCGAACCGGCGCACCAGGCGATCGGACGACAACAGTCCAACCCGCCCGAACCGCGCCATCAACAAAGGATGCCGGGGCAGGCGCACGGGACGCAGAATCCCTGCGAAAAGGTCCTCATGGCGATCGACGAACGGCTCGAGCAGCCTGGCCCACGTCACTCCGTCTCTTTCCAGGCTGGCGGCGGTCTCGGACATGCTCCGCGACAGCACCGCCACCCGCCCGTCGTCCAGAGGATGGGCCAGCGGCAGCGGTGCGGCGACCCACTCGAGCCCGTTGACGGTCAGTCGGAGCCTGCGGAAGATCGGCGATGCCGCTCCCATCGGGTGAATCGCGCTGCAGATGTCGTGCGCGAAGCCGGGCAGCGTCAACGGCAGCGTGCGGCTGCTTCCACCGACCGTGGGATTCCGGTCGAGCACGATCACCGATAAGCCCGCGAGACTGAGTACGGCTGCGGCAGTGAGACCATTCGGTCCTGCGCCCACGATCGCGACGTCATACCTGCTGCTCATGACGTCACCGCGCGGCCGCAGCCGCCGCCCGCCCCGCAACACGTCCGCCAAAGAGGCATCCGCCCAGGAACGTGCCTTCGAGCGCCCGGTACCCGTGAGCGCCGCCACCTCCGAATCCCGCAACTTCGCCGGCGGCATAGAGGCCGGGGATCGGCTCACCGTCAGCCCGCAGGACTCGCGCCTGCAAATCCGTTTCGAGCCCGCCGAGCGACTTGCGTGTCAGGACGCTCAGCCTCACCGCGATGAGCGGTCCGTCCGCGGGATTGAGGATCGGCGCCGGCCTGGCGACGCGGACGAGGCGCTCGCTCACAATCTCCCGCGCGCGGCGGACGACGGCGAGTTGAGGGTCGTTTGAGGCGTCGTTCAGAACCTGCGCGTCGCGATTGAGGATCTCCTGTTCCACCGTTGCGCAGTTTACGAGGTCGTCGCCGGTGAGGGCGTTCATTCCCGCAACGAGATCTCGCAGATTGGTGCGAACCACGAAGTCCGCCCCCTTGTCCATGAAGGCCTGCACGGGCGGCTGCACGGATTTTCCGATGCGCCGGAGCGTGAGCCAGACGCTCTTCCCGGTGAGGTCGGGATTCTGTTCGCTGCCCGACAGCGCGAACTCGCGCTTGATGATGGCGCGATTCAGCACGAACCAGGTATGCGGGTGCCGATGGCTCGCGATGAACTGCAGCGTGCTCAGCGTGTCCACGCCGGGAACATGCGGAAACGGAAGGCGCTTCCCGGTCGAATCCAGCCACACGCTGCTCGGCCCAGGCAGGATCCGGATCCCGTGTGCGGGCCAGATCGGGTTCCAGTTGCGGAGGCCCTCGGTGTAGTGCCACATCCGATCCGCGTTGATCAGGCGGGCGCCGCCGTGGTGCACAGCCTCCTGGAGCCGGCCATCGACGTGCTCCGGGACGCCCGACAACAGAAACGACGGTGCCGGACCCAGCCGCGGCTCTGGCCACCAGCGCCGTACCAGTTCATGATTCCCGCCGATCCCGCCCGACGAAATGATCACGGCTCCGGCGTTGTCAACGAACTCACCCACGGGGCGGCGCGAGCTGCTCTCACCTCGCGCCACATCCGATGGCTCGAGAACCTGACCGTGGACGCCGAGCACGTCACCGTTCGTGATCTCGAGTCCGGAGACGCGATGGCGGAATCGAAACTGCAATCGGCCGGCGGCATGATGCGCCCGCACCCGGCGCGCGAACGGTTCGAGGACTGCCGGACCGGTACCCCACGTGACGTGAAACCGTGGAAGGCTGTTGCCGCCGACCGCGCCTTCGGCGGCCCGCTCGGCCCAGCCCACCGCCGGAAACCAGCGGAGCCCGTGCGCATGCAGCCACCGCCGCATCTCACCAGCGGCGAAATCGACGTACGCCTCGGCCCACTGCCGCGGCCAGCGATCGTCGTCCCGGTCGAAGCCCGCTGTCGCGATCCAGTCACGCATCGCGAGCTCGTGTGAGTCGCGAATGCCGAGCCGCCGCTGTTCTGGTGTATTCACCATGAACAGCCCCCCGAGCGACCAGAACGCCTGGCCGCCGAGGCTCACTTCGCCTTCCTGATCGAGGAGGAGCACGCGGCACCCGGCATCGGCCGCCTCGGCGGCCGCCACCAGTCCCGCCAGGCCAGCGCCGACCACGATGACGTCGGCAGATCTCGCGGAGCGGATCGAGGGCTCGGGGGCCATGTGAGGCCCCCGGATTTCATCACAATCCGTAATCCGCGGTCCGCAGTCCGCGGTCCGGGTGTGCGGGCTGCGGACTGCGGGCTGCGGACCGCGGGCTCGAATGCTATTCGACCGCTCCGACTGATTGCAGGAACTCGACGACAGCGGTGTGGCGCCCTTTTCGCGCCATGCCGAGCGGCGTTCGCCATTCGCCGTCGGGGCGGTTGCCGTCGGCCCAGATGCGTGCGTTCACGTTCGCGCCGCGGGAGACCAGCAGCTTCACGACCTCGAGGTGTCCGTTGCCGCTCGCCTGGATCAGCGCGTTCTCGTCGCCGGGCACGGCCAGATCGACGCTGGCGCCGCGGTCCAGCAGCAGTGTGACGACGGCGAGATGTCCATCGCGTGCGGCCATGATCAATGGATTGCCGTCGCCGGGCACCCCCATATCGATGCTCGCGCCACGGTCGAGGAGGAGACGAACCGTGCTGAGGCGGCCTTCACGGGCCGCGCCGATCAGGGGGCTGCCATCGCCGCCGATGGCTGCATTCACGTCGGCACCTGCCCCCAGCAGCCGCGCGATCGCCTCGTCGTCTCCCTCCGACGCCGCTTCGTAGAGGGCGGTATTGAGGACGCTCCCGCGTATCCGGCCTGCGGCTCTCGCGGCGCGGGTGTCCTGTGCGGTGTTGCTCGAGGTCTCCGCCGTGGTGCCGCTGACCGGAGGCACGCCGACAGCGCGCACAGGCGCAATCGCGCAAACGAGCGCCGCGGCCCCGATCGCCGCCACAGCTGGCGCCACGCCGACGCGGCCCCGGCGCTGCGTGCCATCCAGGAGCGCGCTGATTCGCCGCGCAAGATCGCTGCGATTCGCCATGCCGAGCACTGCCGGCGCCTTCGTCCGGGACATGCGCTGTGCCATGGTCACGAGTTGTTCCGCGTAATCGGTCCGCTCCGCACGCTGCACCACCGCATCGTCGCATGCACGCTCGGCCTCGAGGCAGAGCCGGCGCCACGCCACCCAGACCAGCGGATGACACCAGTACCCGGCCGTCGCGAAACGCGCGACGAGCTGAACGAGCCAGTCGCCACGGCGAACGTGTTCGAGCTCGTGAACGAGCGCGCGGTCCAGGTCCGAATCGCTCCAGCCTGCCGCGTCGGCCGGCAGCACGATTGAGGGACGGACGCCGTAAACGAACGGCGTGAGGACCTCTTCGTGCGTCACGACGTCCACATGGCGGTGAAGGCCAGCGTCATCCGCGAGCATCGTGACCCGCCGTTGCAGATCAATGCACGGTAAGCCCTGGCGGACCAGGCGGCGCACACGCCACAGTTCAAGGAGGAGCGAAGCGATCATCGCGACAGCGCCGAGGCCCCAGACGCCGGCGACGATGGCCATCAGGGAGGGAAGCTCGATCCGGCGACCTGGACCCGAAGCCTGACGCGCGGGGGATGCGGGCGCCGCGATGACGCCCACGGCCGGTACGACTGACGTGGATCGGGTGATCCTCGGGGTTGCCGAGGGGACTTGAATCGACACCTCGGGCCCGATCAGCAGAACCACAGGCAGCGCGACGAGCGTCGCGAACGTGACAGCCAGCACCAGGTGCCGCAGCGATGCCCGCTGGCGGCTGGCCAGCCTGGCCGCCGCGAGACCGAGCGCGAGCACGAGCGTGGCCTTCAGTAGAATCGAGAGCCCGGCACCACTGGTCACCAGGACGGCCGCGTCTGCAACGGTGGTCATGACTGCCTCTTTTCTTTACGAACCCGATCGATCTCGGACCGAAGCGCGTCGAGCTCGTCTTCGGTCCAGGACTCCTGCTTGAGCAGCGCGGTCGCGGTTTCGCGCGGCGATCCGCCGAAGAACACCTGAACGAGCTTGCTGAGCGCGGTGCGCTGCGCGCTCCCGCGCGACCGCGTCGGCGTATACACGTAGCGAAGCCCCTCCTCGCGATGGCGCAGATAGCCCTTCGCCTCGAGGCGCGTGAGCATCGCGCGGACGGCGGAGGACGACGGGGGGCTGGTCAGCCGGGTCCTGATCTCCTCGGCCGACGCGCGGTCGCCGAGCGCGAACAGCGCATCCATGATTTCGCGCTCGCGGCGGCTCAATTTCTCGTGCGGGGGGGATGGCATGGGCGGTTCCCTATGGATGCTACACCGGTAGCATATTGCTACAAATGTAGCACGTCAAGCGGCAATGGGACCCGCGGTTCGCGGCCCGCGGTCCGTGATCGGGCTGATCCGATCAACAAGCTGCTCCCATTACTGCGTGGCTGATCCGAACACGGGTAAACAAAACGCAGGGGTTAGGAGTTGCGATCTCCTACGCTCCTGGTTTACGCACCGGCGAGCGGATCCGCCAATTGAATGTCGAAGCGGCTGGTTGGTTGAAATGCCCCGAATCCGGATCGCGGGCCGCGGACCGCGGGCTTTAGGGCCGCTTCATCTTCGCCACGATCGAGACCGCGAGGATCCGATCGGTTTTCTCGAAGCCCTCCGGCGGTTCGGCCGTATAGCGCAACGTGTGCGACACCTTGAGAGACAGGACGCTGTTCAGTCCGACCTTGAGCGCAACATCCTGATCGAACTTCCAGTCGCCCGTCTCGGCGAATGGCAGCAGGTAACGCGGCTCGTAGGTCAGTTCGCTGGTGGGAGAGATCTGGAGCCGGTAGCCGGCGCCCAGTGAGAGCGTCGCCGAATCGAGCTCATCCTCCGGGTGTTCCTCGTGCAGGTACCCAAGGCCCGCATCCAGGCGCAGACGATGAGGAGCCCGGTCCACCGCGAGATAGGAGACGCCGCCCTCGATCACGTGCCGCTGCTCGACCCCGGCGAAGGCGTCGCGGAGGAAGTCGTACTGGCCGTACACGGACAAGCGCTCGTTGAGCGCGCGCGAGGCCCGGAACAGGCCGGCAAACGACCGCGCGCTCAGCACGTCATCGTCCTCGGCCTGGGCGAAGATCGCTTTCGCGGTATAGGTCCACGGGGCGGGCCTCCAGACAACGTCTCCGCCCGCGCCGAGGGACTGCGAAGAGGAGTTGCCGCTCGTGTCCAGGAACGTGAACTGGGCCGAGGCTTCCAGGCGTGGCGGCGGCTCCGGCGGTGGAGCCGGAGCCGGAGCCTGCGCAAATGCCGGCGCTGCGCCGACGAGCAGCAGAACCGCGACGAACGATCGCATCGGTGATCAGCTCCTCGTGAATCGTCCGAGCATGCCGATGACGTCGTCGACCATCGAGCCGTCACGGTTCGAGTCGAGCATCGGTGCAAGCATGCCGAGGAGGCTGCCACCGGACGAGAGCGACGCCTGCGCGCCGCCGGTGTTCGCCGCCTGCTTGCTCATCGTGCCCATCATCATCGCCGCGACCACCGGCAACATCTGCTTGAGCACACCTTCGCCAATCCCGGTCTGCGAGGCGGCGTGGCTTGCCACCTGCCGGCTGACGTCCTTGCTGCCCAGGATGTGTCCGAGGATGCCGTTGCCATCGGTAATGGTGTCGGCATGGCCGAGCGTGTTGACGTCGTCCACGTAGCTCTGGTGCTGACCACCGGCGAGCGCCGACAGCAGGCCGTCGAGGCCCTGCGGACTCGACATGTTGCGCTGGACTCCCGCCGCGAGCGCGGGGACGAGCGCCGACAGCGCCGATGAGACCTGGCCTTCGTCCAGCCCGAACTGCTGACCGAGCTGCCGGGTGGCACTACCACCCTGCGCCGCGAGCATGGCGTCGAGAATGTTCATAAGTGGCTCCTTAAATCCGGGGTCCGGGGTCCGGGGTCCGGGGTCCGGGGGGGTCCGGTCCGGGCCCTAGGGAGGAACGCAATGGCGGATCCGGGGTGAATGAGTTCGATCGCGGCGCGGATCCGCCAACGTTGCAATGGTTTGCGGTGCTGCGGCGTGACGGTGCCGATTGGCCGACCCGCCAAATCCCGTGGCCCCCGTGATGTTGTCAAAATGAGGCGGCCGAACCCGGACCAGCGGACCCCGGACTACCGGACGCCGGATCCCGGCCTCTGCCCCCACCCGAACACGTTGCGGACGACCGACCATCTCGGCGTCCGCTTCTCGGTGTCCTTCCCGAGGATCCAGTGATCGTAGAGGGCGTCGAGCGTGCCGTCCCGCCGCTTCATGTCGATCCAGGTGTTCACGAACGACGACCACTGCGGGTCCGTTCCGCCCAGGGGAAACGCGAGCGGTATCTTGATCAGCCCAGGCGCCGGTACGACGACGGTCCACCTGGGATTCAGCAGGGTCAGCACCGATCCACGTTCGGCCGGCATCGCCACGGCGTCGAAGCCGGCGCTGTCGGCGAGCGGATCCTGGCCGACCTGAAACGTGTGCATCGGCAAACCGGGGAGCCGCGCTTTCAACAGCCGTTCGTAGTACGGCAGGGGCGGGATACCGATCGAGAGATCGGTTGCCTCTTGAATCGACGACCAGGTCTCGAAACGTCCCCGCAGGTGATCCCGGACGACGAATGCGGCGGTCTCGTCGAGATAAGGCACCGAAAAGGTCACCTGCGTCAGCAGCGTCGCGGCCAGCGGGTAGCCGCCGATTCCGATGTCCGATCGGCCGTCCGCGATCGCGTCCAGGAGCTCGGCCGGTTGCCACTCGACGAACTCCGGCTGCACACCGAGCTCGCGCGTGAGCAGGGTCACGAGCTCGATGTCGAAGCCGACGAGCTCCTGCCGGGCGTTGCGGAAGACGAACGGCATCCTCGGCTGGACGAACCCGACGCGCACCGTGCCCCGCGCCTTGATGCCGGCGAGCGTGACGGGCCCCCCGGCCGCGACCGGCGTTGCCGCGATCTGCGCCGGCTCGTCAGCGAGCAGGTTGCTCATGCCGTACACCGCCTCGGTGCCCCTGAACTCGTGATGCAACCAGGTTCGGAACGTCACGCGAAGCCCGCCCACGATCACCGTGGTGAGCACGGCAGTCGTGACCAGGTACCGGATGATCCGGCGCGAATCGAACGTCATCGTCCCGGCGATTGCCGCGCTGCCCAGCAGCGCGACGGCGATCGTGTGCACTGCGGCGACCAGGGCGCCGAATCGCGAGTTGATCACTCCGGTCGCGATGAAGAGCTGAAACGTGTCGGCGGGAATCCGGAACACGTCCAGCAGGAACGGGACGGCGGCGTTGAGGCTGCCGAAGAACGCCAGGAGGCCAGTCAGCGCCAGCTGTGGATACCGCATCACCGGCACGGCCGCGTCGGCGAACCAACCCGCGAACAGAATGAAGCTGAGCGACAACAGCTTGCCGGTGTGCGGAAAGTTGAACGACGCGGGCACGATCACGTCGGGCAGATTCGCGGCCGTACGGCCGCCACTGACGTCATGCTGCGCGAGCTGATCCTTGCAGGTCTCGATCAGGACCGGCAGCACGATGAACAGATCGCCGGCGCTGAACGCGGTGATCAGCGCGTTGCGCGCGGGGAACAGCACATCGCGGAATGGAATCGTGGTCAGCGCGGCGACCAGCCCTGGCAGTACCCACAGCGCCACCAGCAGGGCAATGGCGATGTAGGCGATCAAATACACCTGCAGCCGCTCGACCTGATCGAGCCGCAGCGTTCCCGCCGCGGTCGCGGCCAGCGCGAAGACGCCGACCGGCGTCAACCGCGCGATGAACCGGGTCGCGCGGGCGATCGTGTCGGAGACGATCTTCAGCACATCGAGCAGCGCGGCCTTCTGCGGAATGCCGATGAGCGCCAGGCCGACGACGATCGAGAACAGCACCACCGCCGGCACGATGTTGTTCGCGAGCGAATGAAAGGGATTCGAAGGGATGTAGAGATCGACGAAATCGAACGCGGCCGGCGCCTCGATCAGCGACGTGCTGAAAAACGACGCGGTTTCGGCCGGCGGGAATACCAGCGGGAAGAGGAAGGCGAAGATCAGCGCGACCACCCAGAGCCCGGCAATCGCCAGCCCGGCCCGCAGGCCCAGCCGCTTCGCCTGCGCGGCGTCGAGGCTGCCGACACTGAGGACGATCGAGACCGTGACGTACGGCAGCACGGTCATCTGCAGCAGCCGCACGAACCCGTCCGCGACGAGCGCGAGCGGAGCGACGTAGTCGCCGAGCACGATGCCGGCCGCGATCCCCGTCAGCAGGCCGACGAGAATCTTTTTCGAGAACGACATCGGCGCGGTGGTCCCGCCCGGGCCTGGCGCTACGAGCCTTTCACCGCCGTCTTGGCGCCCTTGCGTGCCTCTTCCCGTTCCAGCACCAGGCGATAGGCGACATAGTACTTGTAGATGTTGGCGACGTACTGGACCGTCTCGCGCCCGACCTTCTCCGACGTGACCCGTTCGACGTTCCCGAACCAGACATTCGGATTCAGCCCGCGCCGCGCGGTTTCCGCCCGCAACTGCCGGAGGCGGCCGGGCCCTGCGTTGTAGGACGCGAGCGTCATCAGGCCCTTGTTCAACCGGTCCATCGGCTCGTTCTTGTAGAACGTGTCCATCATGAACCTGAAGTACTTGACCCCGGCGTGGATGTTCGGCTCCATCTTGGTGATGTCGCCGACGGCCAGCTCTTTTCCGGTCGCGGGCATCACCTGCATCACTCCGATCGCGCCGACGTGGCTCTTCACCGATTGGTCGAGCCGGGATTCCTGGTAGCCCTGGGCCGCCATCAGCAGGTAGTCGACGTCGTACTTGTCACCGTAAACCTGGAAGAACTTCACGAGCTGACGCAGCTTGGCCCGCTCTTTTTCCGCAGCCGCGGTCTTCACGTAGGCGACGTTCTCGAGATAGCGCCGCTCCATCATGTTGCCGAAGGCCGTCCGCGGTCCGTATTCCTTGATCCACATGTTCACGGCCCGCAGCATCTGCGGATTGTCCTTGCGCACGCCCACGCCGATCTCGCCGCCGCTGCGTACCGCAACGTTCTTGAGCGGCTTGACCCCCGTGAAGACCTTCTGCCAGAACTCCGCCATGAAGTCGTCGACGACCGTAAGCTCCACCAGCCCGGCGTTCACCATCTCCAGGATGTCGTCGTCTTCGAGTGCCTCGGGGGCTTCCTTGATGACCACCGGCGGCTTGCCCTTGCTCACCAGCCCTTCGTTCAGCCGGGTCAGGCTCTCGTAGTAGCTGCTGCTCTTCCGGACGAAGACCTCACGGCCCGACAAATCCTCCGGGGTCGAGACCGGCGGCACGTTCGGAGCGGTGACGACAATCTCCGAGACGTTCGTGCGCGTCGGGATGCTGAACTCGGCGACCTTGCGGCGTTCGGGCGTGATGGTGAGCGCTGCCGCGACGAGATCGACCTTGCCCGCCTGCAGCGAGGCGAACAGCTGGTCGCGCGCGAGCGGGATGATCGCCACATAGACCTTGAGCAACCCCGTCTTGAGGCGCTTGTTGATCTCCTCCTCGAGGAGATGGAGCGCCTCGTAGCTCATGCCGCGCTGCTCACCCCGGTCGATATAGTACTGGGTGCGGTTGTAGACGACCCCGGCACGAATCACCCGCCGCTTGATCATCGCGTCGAAGTCTCCCGTGAACGGCTTGTCGATGAGCGTTCGTGCTTCAGCCGGGATCGCGTCCTCCGGCGAGGGGACGTCCGGCAGGGGCTGATCGTCGCCGGGCTTCGTCGGCAGAGCGACCGCGGACGCGGCCGCCTCGCCGGCCCCGGCCGGAGCCGCCTGCGCCGGCGCCGAGGCGGGCGCGGCCCCCGAGGCAGGCGCCTGCGAAGGCGTCGAAGACGACGAACATCCGGCCGCCGACAGGAGAATCAGCGCGGCGAGGACTCTGAAATAAGGATAGGTAGCCACGGCATTTCGTGCCTTGCGCCTTCGTTTCGCAGCGACTCCCGGGACCGGCGGCGCGGTCAACCTGCCCGAACTGCGTGTGTTCTTCGTCATATCGGCGTCACGCACCATTCAGCGGACGCCGGGCGGTCCGTCTCTACAGCGAGATTGTAGCCAGAATTACGAACTCAGAGGATTGAACCCGTGTCAGTGGGCGGGGGCGACATCGGCGGCCGCAACATGCCGCCGCTGATGCCACTTCAGGTAGGGCACGCAGACAATGCCACTCACGATGAGATACATCAGGATGATCGCGCCGAACTGCCGATCGGGGAAGTTCGTGGTCGCGATTGTGAGGGCGAGCGCCGGATGACGGCACGCCGTCGACAGGGCGAGGACGACGGACTGTTCGGGATGCGGTCCTCCGAGGACGTGACCGATCGCGAGCCCCGCCATGGTCAAAATCACCATCGACACCACGGTCCCGTCTCCGACGAGGGCCCAGAGTGATGTCGCCGCGGCGGCAAAGAGGACGAGCACGGCTGCCGGCAGCAGCACCTTGGCGATGAGCGCCACCGGCGGGCCCAGGCGCGCGGCGAGGGCCGGCAGGAAGGATCGAACGGCCATGCCGGCGAGGAGAGGGAGAATCGTGCCCTTCAAGACCACTTCGGCGATGGTCCCTGGTGGCATTTCAAACTCGCGTCCGGCCACGAGTTGCAGGAACTTGAGACCCAGCGGAACGGCAACGATCGAAACAATGGCGAGTACCGCCATCAGCCCCAACGCGTAAGAGTTGAGCCCTCCGGCGCCAGTCTCCTTCCGCGGAAGGATTGGCGGCACGGGCGACAGCGCGAGGGCAACGAGCACAATCTTCACCGAGTGCGGGAAGTTGAACGCGAGGGCCAGCCCCACCGCCACAATCGGCAGGAGCACGAAAACGGCAAGGAGCGATCGCACGAGCAGAGCCGGCTGCCGGAGGAGATACAACAGATCCTGACGCGTCGCGTTCAGGCCGAATCCGAAAACGGTGGACACGATGCTCACCTGGATGGCGAGCATCACGAGCTGTTTCAAAGCCATGTTCAATTCCGCGGGTTCGCGGGTTCGGGGGTTCGCGGGCTCGCGGGTTCGGGAGCCGGTGGTACTCAGAGGCAACCGCTTCAAATCCAAGCGGCTGGTTGCCGCTGGTTACCACCGCCTTCCCGAGCCCGCGAACCCGCGAACCCGCGATCCCGCGAACCCCCGAGCCCGCGAGTAAGTCAGAACACAACGACCCGATACCCCCCACTGACGCGCTGATAGTGCGTCCCCCCACATTGACTGTAGGCAGCGCCGCCGACGCGCACCGAACTGCAGCCGGCCGGGAGCGTCGCAATGACGATGCCCGCAGGTGGGGCGACGACCTGGTACCTCGTCGCACCTCCGGAGATGACGCGCGTGTAGTACGCGCCGCCGTGGTACCAGTAGCTGGACCCGCCGTAGGCGACGGTCACCGCCGCGGCTGGTGGCCGCGCCAGCATGGTGCCGACGGCGATGGCCGCGCCAACACCTGCGACAACACGCCAGGCCTCATAGCTCTCGTAGTTGTTGCCGACGACCATCCCGTGACGGCCGACCGCAGCGTACCCCTCTTCTCCCGCGACGACCGCTCCGCGTGGCCCCGCTCGGGCGTACCCGTCTTCTCCCGCCACCACAGCCCCGTGACGCCCGACAGCCGCGTACCCCTCATCACCCTTCGCGACGGCGCCGTGGCGGCCCGCTGCCGCGTAGCCTTCTTCACCCTTGACCGCAACCCCGCGCGGACCGGCGGCCGCGGCCTTGCCCTCTTCGCCCTTGACCACAGCTGTGCGACGGCCTGCCCGTACCTGGCCATCGAGCGACGTCGTCCAGGCCAGTGTCATGAGAGCGCCCAGACACACTGCTGCTCTTCGCGCGCGCATCACTTCCCTCCCTCTGGCTTTCCCTGAGTACCGGTTGCGGCCGGCTCGGGAGTGTCCGGGGGCGCGTTCCTCAGAACACGCGCCCGCTGAATCAACGCCACTCCTTCGTAGTCAGCGGGGACCGTCGGCGAGAACCGATTCGTCGCAATCTGCGGCGCGAGATTCCAGTTCGTGAACGTGATCTCTACCTTCCGCAGCCGGGGGTCCTCGCTGAGTTCCGTCGAGGCCTTCAGTGGCAGCGGATCGCCTTCCCTCGCGACCCACATCTCCCAGCTGACCCCCTTGTCCTTGAAGGCCAGATGATCGACCGGCTTGCCGTCCAGCGTTTCGCGTCCCACCCATCCGCCGGTCGTGTTTGCCGACAACAGCGCCTTCGCCGGTGAGCTGTACGCGTAGTCAGCCACCGGCGTCTTGATGCCGTAGCGTTCGTAGATGGCGTCGAGCGTCTTGTCGAGCGTCTCCGGCGCGCGCCCCTGCGCGAACACCTTGTCGTTGTGAAGCACGAGGGTGACACCAACTCCGTCGTACCAGAACTCATTCTGGTGATCGCCGGTCACCTTCGTGTAGAGCCGATCGGGCCGGCGGACGGTGAGCTCCCGCTGGAGTGTCACACGCTTCACCGGGCCTGACTTGTTGACCTCATCACGCACCTCGGTGGAGCTGACGGCGAACGCCTGTGCCGATCCGAGCTTCGCGCTCATCTTTTCGATGATCTCGCGCCCGCGCGCGAGCTTTTCGGCATCGGTCCGCGGTTCCGACGGTTGACACGCGAAGCTCAGGCTGGCCGCGAACGCGGCCAGCCCCAGAGCACATCTTCCCAGCGCCGTTTGCATAGAGCACCTTTCAGAGGTTCGGTTCGGGTTATCCGCGCCTGCCACCGCCCGCAAGCCGGCGGCGCGCGGTGAGCGCCGCGCCGAAGATAACCAACCCCGCGCCGAGGAGGCCGAGCATCGGCAGAGGACTGGCCGTCTTCGGGAGGCGGCGTGCGGGTGCCGCGGCCGTGCCGGTCGTCGCGGTGCCCGCGGGCGCAGGAGTGGTTGCCGAGGGAGCGGCAGCCGGCCCGGCCGGCGCTGCGGCCGCTGGCGCCGACTTCAGGGCTGCTTCGACCTGGCGTTCCGTCATGACCTTCGGCGGCGCCGAGGTAACGATGGTCGCGGTGAGCCGGTCGCCTTCACGAAGGCTCGTGAACTGAAGCGGCTGGCCGTCGCGCGTGATCTTGATGCCGCGTTTCGCCACGTCACCCTCGGTGAACATCTGGATCCCCTTCTCGCCGCGCACGATGATGGAGTTACCGGTCACTCTCATCACCTCGCCGTTCTTGACCTCGGTCACCGTCACCGGCGTGACCGTGGTCTTGGTCGTGATGTTCGCGGTGCCTTTCATCCCGGGCTTCAATTCCGCAACCGTCACCGGCTTGCCGTCGACGGTGAGCTGGAAGTCCGGAGGCACAGTGATCTCCTGCGTGCCCTTCTCTCCCCTGACGACCACTTTGTTGCCATCCACCGACAGGATCTCGAACTTACGGACCTCGCTGCTCGTCGTAGTCTGCTGGCCGGCGGCGCTGCCCACGAGCGTGACGGCGGCAACTGCGACCAGGGCGATGAATGCACGACGCATAAGACCTCCTTGCTGACGCGCGCTCAGGATCCCTTTTGCCTGAGTGCAGTTTCCGTGCGAACGGCTCGAACGATGAACCGCTGCGGGGCGGAGCCGACGAAGTAGAAGGGGTAGCAGGTCACCAGCGTGATCGACGGGGACGCGGTCGGATCGAGCACCGACACATCCTCCGGATCGACAATCCAGGTACGCTCGACTCGATACCGTTCGACGCTGCTGACCGTCTCGATCTCGATCCCGTCGCCGCTGCGAATGTCCTTGAGTCCTCTGAAGAAACCGTCTCGATGGCCGGCGATGCCAGAGTTGCCGGCGGCTCCGGGCCTGGCCGTGTCCTCGATGTGTCCGACCGCGCGATTGAGCGTCCAGTCGTCGGTGCCTTCGAGCACCGCGACCTCGAGACCGATCCGCGGAATCCGCAGGAGTGCGAGCGGCGACGGGGACTTCTGCGCCTGGGTCTCGCGCCAGGCCTTGACACGCTCGGGCGACCACAGACTCTGATCGGGAGCCGCCGCTTCCACGACCGCGGCCGCCTGGAGAGCACTGAATCGCGCAACCTCGCGGCGCGCCCCGATCGTTCCGCTGACGGTCACCGCCAGCCACAACCCGATCGCGGCGATGCCGAGGCTCCACGAGAGCCGCTCGATCACCCGCGGAGGCCGGCGTGTCCTCGGCTCGACGTGCGCAGGATCGACTGGTGGTGTGCTGGCCATCGAACTCGGTTGTGACGAGCCCTGAGCGTAGTGCGTCGGGAGGGGACGACATATAGGACTATAGGCCTACGTTTACTGTCGGGGTTCGGGGGTTCGGGGGTTCGGGGGTTCGGGGGTTCGGCGGAGCCGGTGGTACTCAGAGGCAACCGGCACAGATCCAAGCGGGTGGTTGCCTCTGGGTGCCACCGGCGGCACCGAACCCGCGAACCCCCGAACCCCCGATGTGTTCGCGTTATTGACCATGCCCCCCATCTCAACCATCATCACGTCGATGCTTCAGCCTGCGGTTGACGCTGATCGTTCGGAGGTCGCTCGAAACCGTCTTGAAGTGCCGAGCCCCGAACCCCGACCCTTCGACAGCGCTCAGGGTCGCCCCGAGCCTGTCGAGGGGCGAACCGCGCGTCCCGATCCCAACGCTCCCGTGCGCGTGCCCTACTTCACCTGCCTGCTCGTCGGTCTCGGTGGTCTGTTTTATGGCGTCACCGGGCCGTTGCTGAGTACGTTCGTCCCCATCCTCGTCCGGAACGAGCTTGGCGACCATCGCACGGTCATCGGCATGGTGATGGCGATCGACAACGTGCTGCTGCTCCTGCTGGTGCCGTGGGCCGGCCTCGTGTCGGATCGGGCGAGCAACCGCGGAGGGAGCCGGCTGCCGCTCGTGCTGCTCGGGTTCGGCCTCGCCTCGGTCGGGATGGCGGTGTTCCCGGTGAGCGCCCGTTTCGGCATCGCGGGCGTCATCGGCGCCATCGTCGTCCTCTACTCGGGGATCAACACCGTGCGATCCCCGTTCCAGGCACTCGTCGCGGATCTCGTGCCTTCGCGACACCGGTCGCTCGCCACCGGCTCGGTCACGTTCCAGATGTGCGTGGGAGCGATCGTGTTCCTCATGCTGGGCCGTATGCTCGGCATGGAACCAGCCTTCTTCATTGGCGCCGGCACCGTTCTCGCCATCGCGCTGGCGTTCGCCTCGGGCATCCGCGAACACGCGGCGGTCCCCACGGCATCCGAAGCCACGTTCCGATCTCTCGTCGACGCCGTCTGGTCAATCGCGAGGGGTGCGGTCCCGGGCATGCGGGCGATGTTCGTCGCCATCCTGCTCCTGCAGATGATCTTCCAGTCCTTCACCACCTGGTTCGCACTGCACGCCACCGAGCGGTTCGGCGTGAGGCCCGAGGACGTGACGATCGGCTTCATCGCCTGGGCGCTCGGCGGCGTGATCGGATCGCTGCCGGCGGGATTCATCGGCGTGCGCATCGGGCGGCGGAACGCGATCCTCGCGGGGTTCGGCGTGATGTTCGCCTGCCTGGTGGCCCTGGATCGCGCCGGCGGAGCGCGCACGCTGATCCCGCTTATCGGGTTGACCTCGGCGGCATGGACCCTGCCGTCGGTCAACGCCTATCCGCTGTTCATCGAGCAGACGCCGCGCCAGCAGCGCGGCATGCTGGCGGCGCTGTATCTGCTGTCGATGGCGCTTGGAGGCGCGATCGGCGATCCACTGAATGGCAGCCTCTTCGATCTCGCCCACGGCTATCGACCGCTGTTCCTGATGATGACGAGCTACACGGCGCTGGCAATCGTCGCGATGGCACTGGTTCCGCGCGGGGCGGGTGAGGCGGGAACCGGTCCTGATGCGGCAGACGTGGTGGCGGTGCGCGGATGACGGGGCGTTCGTTCGCCGTCGACGAGGCCGCGGCCATCCTCGCGCGCACTCCCGCAGCGCTCGACGCGCTGCTGCGAGGCCTGCCGGACGGCTGGATTACCTCGAACGAAGGCGGCGAGACCTGGAGTCCCTTCGACGTGATCGGACACCTGATCCACGGCGAACGCACCGACTGGATGCCACGCGTCAGGATCATCCTCGAGCACGGCGAGAGCCGGCCGTTCGACAAGTTCGATCGCTTCGCGCAGTTTGCCGCCTCGGATGGGCGCGGCCTCGGCAGCCTGCTCGACGAGTTCGCGATGCTGCGGCAGGAGAACCTGCGGCAGCTGTCAGCGCTCGCCCTGAGCGACGCGGATCTCGAGAAGCGCGGACGTCACCCTGAGCTCGGCGTCGTCACGCTGCGCCAGCTGCTGGCAACGTGGGTCGCGCACGATCTCGATCACGTCGTCCAGATTTCGCGGGTCCTGGCCAGACAGTACTCGGACGAAGTCGGGCCGTGGCGGGCCTACCTGCGGATCATCAGCGGACAGCAGGGCTGACTGGCGGTCACGCGCTGCGGGTGCTTCGAGCGGCAATCGGCTGACTCGCCGGGGCGGCAAACAGGAGGGCCAGGAGGCAAGAAGTTTTCAAACCAAACCTCCTGAACTCCTGTATCTCCTGCCTAGCTTAGCTACGGTCACCCGCGCGGCGGATACTTCTTCAGCAGATCCCGCACCGCTTCTCGAAGCAGCGCCTGGCGCTTCTTCGGTTCGGTGCCGATCTTGAGCTTCGCCGACGCCACGCCTCTCCACACAACCTCCCGCTTCGCACTCAGGTCGAGCACGAGCGAGCCCTGATTCATCACCTCGAGCGCCTGTGTGGCCGGCGGAAACGGCGGCAGTCCCCATTGCAGCGTTGCCGGGAGGAACTGGCCCATCGTCTGGGCCGTCATGTTGGTCGTCAGGAGCAGGTAATAGGTCACGGCCAGATCGGGCACGCCCTGCGCCTGCTGCAGCCCGCGTTGCTTCATTTCGGCGGCGACGGAATCCAGGATGATCGGCTCCGCCTCTTTCTTGATCGCGTCCTTGTCGTCGTATTCGCTGCGCGCCACCTTGACGTCGCCCGGGCTGTCGGGGGTCCAGGCCCACGTCTTGACCGGCTTGAAGTCGAACTTCTTGTCGTACTCGACCTTCACGTCGACGCGGGCCATGAGTACCACGTGGCCGGCCACGACGATCGCCGCCGCGGCAAGCCACGTCAGCAGCTTCGGGTGAACGCTACGCATAATCCCTCGCAGTCGGATTGACGGGCGCCCACGGGCTGCCCTGCTTCATTCCCGGTCCCGCCGCGGCTCCCGCGGATTGCACTGGTTGGCTCCCGAGTCCTTGGGATCCCACACGCAGCGGTCACCCTCGGTCTTCCAGCGTCCTGACGGCGGCTGGCACTGATCGGGCCCCTTGTCCTTCGCGTCCCAGACGCAGGCGTCCCCGGACTTCTTGAAGCGGCCGGCCACCCGCGGCGTGCACTGATCGGCGCCGCTGTCGTTGGCGTCCCAGACACAGGCTTCGCCGTCCTGCTTGTAGCGGCCCTTCTGCTGGTCAGCGGTGTTCCAGGCGGCGGTCGCCGTGGCCGACAGCAACAGCGTGGCGAAAACAACCCGAGCACTCAGCCGTCGAGTCATACCTGTGCTCCTTGATGTCTGGACGCGAGCGGGCGCCGACTGCCGAAGCATAAGGCAAGTTTGAGTCCGGAGCGGTTTGACGTGTTTCGCGGGAGAAGGGCGCACGTGCCCTACGGGAGGCCGGGGGTGGCCGCGAAATGCCGTGAGGTCGCGGGGTCGCGGGGTCGCGGGTTCGCGGGTTCGGCGGCGGTGGTAATTAGAGGCAACCGGGGCGAATCCAAGCGGCTTGTTGCCTCTGATGCCCCGTTCCCCGAGCCCCCGAACCCGCGAACCCGCGAACCCGCGACCCCCCGGCTCTTAGAAAATGAACTTGACCGTCACCTGCGTGCGCCGAGCGTAGTTCAGCTGCGTCGAGCTGACGATCGACCCGAACTGCACCGCGGTCGGCGTCAGGCTGTTGCCGCTCGGCGACGGGAAGAGCGCGTGGTTCAGGGCGTTGAGCGACTCGAACCGGAACTGCAGCATCCGGCCCGGCGCCACCGTCGCGTTCTTGATCACCGACAGGTCGAAGTTGTTGACCTCGTGGCCGCGCACGAAATCGAACCGCATCGGGAACGTGCGCACGTTCGAGGCCAGCTGCTGCGCGCTGGCCTTGTTGAAGCCCGCGTCGGTGTTGAACCACTGGGCCAGCGTCCGCTGGTCGGCCGGCAGCGCGATGTCCTCGTAGTTGCCCGTGAACAGCAGGTTTCCGAAGCTCCCGATCGGGAACCCGCTCTGGTAGGTGTAGATCCCGTTGAACTGCCAGCCGCCCAGGATGGCGTCGGTGACCGCGTTGGCCGACGACCCGAACCGCCGGCCGCGGCCGAACGGGATCTCGTAGATGCCGCTAATCGACAGGCGATGCGGCACGTCCTGACTGGAGATCATCCGGAACGGCGCGGCGTCGGCACCGTTCAGGAACTCGGTGGCTTCCTCGAACTGCGAGTAGGTGTAGTTCACGCCGATGGTGTAGCCGGCGGTGAACCGCTTCTGCAGGCCCATCTGCAGCGCGTTGTACCAGGACTCACCTTCGTTGGTGGTGGTGTTGACCGCGTCGAACTGCGGATAGGGCCGCAGCAGGCGCTCACGCGCGATCGTCGCGGATCGGAAGGCGGTTCCCGCCGTCACCGGCATCAGGCCGACGAACGGGTTCGGCACGTTGGCGCTGAGGTAGTCGATCGTCGCCTGATCGCGCACGCCGGTGGCGCTCAGATACTGGAGCGGCGTCGAGTTGATATTGCGCGATGTCTGGATCTGCGAGCCCTTGTTGCCGACATACGCCGCATCGAGCACGATCTGGCCGGGCAGCTCGCGCTGGATCCCGACCTGCCAGCGCTGCATCCGCGGCGCCTCGGGGTTCGGATCGAAGAAGGTGATGCTCTGGCCGAGGAACGTCTGGATGCCGAGCGCCGCGCCTTGCGGCTGCTGGATCCCGCCCGTGAACGGATTCGACAGCGTTTCGACGAACGTCAGGCCGTTGTCGAGCGACGGCACCATGCTGGTGGTCGCGGTGAACCCGGTGGTGATGACATCGCCACGCCGCTGGCCGAGGAATCCGTAGAACACGCCATACCCGGCGCGCAGCAGCATCTTGTCGGTCAGCTTGTAGGTCGCGCCGAGACGCGGCATCAGGTTGTTCTTCGGCGTCGCGTAGAGGCCACGCGGCTGGCCATCCACGCCGGCGAACAACAATCCGCCCCGCACGTGGAACTGATCGAGCGGGACGCCGGTAGCGGCCGAGTTCAGCGCCGCGCGTGCCGCGGCCTCGATCGGCTGCACGGCCGCCTCATCGAACCCGCGCACGCTCTGGTTGCCCGCTTCGACCAGCGCGTTTTCGTACTCGTAGCGCAGGCCGAGGTTCAGCGTCAGCCGATCGCCGGCCTTCCAGTCGTCCTGCAGGTAGAAGCCCCAGGTGGACGAGGCCTCGTCATAGCTTGCCGGCACCGTCACGGTACCCGAGGACGGCAAGCCCAGGAGGAACGAGGCCACCGACTGCCCGAGCGAGTTCGGAGCGCCCGTCGAGTTGTCGAGCGGCCCGCGCGTCCACGTGGTGTCGAAGTTGAACTGGCCGGTCTGGTTGTTGGCGAAGAACTCGGACGTCTCGGCGTAGCGGCGATACTCCATGCCGGTGCGGAGCGAGTGCGAGCCCTTCGACTTGGTCATGGTCGCGATGAACGAGTTGGTCTCGTTCGGGCGATACTCGCCGCCGAATCCCGTGCCCTGGTAACCGGTGATGTCGAACCGCGGGAAGCGGCGGATGTCGTCCGGGATTGCCGAGTTGTACGACGCCGGGAAGCCGAGCGACGTCAGGTCGAAGCCGTGATTGGCCGGATTGGTATCCGTGCCACGCACGAAGTAGTTGTAGCCATACCGCAGGTTCAGCACCGTGGTCGAATTGAGCACGTAGACGTGGTCGAAGGCGAACTGGCGCGAGATGAACTTGAACCACTCGCCGGTGGCCAGGTTGTCGAAGTAGTTGTTGTAGTTGCTGTTCCGATCGTACCAGCTGAAGCGGCCGTAGAGGCGCTGCTTCTGGGTCAGGTTGTGATCGATGCGGACCGTGTTGGTCGCGTACTTGATCGACTCGGGCAGCGACGGGTTCTGGAAGTTGCCGGTGCCGTCGGCGGCCCCCGTGGTCAGCGGACGCGCGATGTACTCGAGCGCCTTGCGCGCCACCGGGTTGATCAGGCTCTGCGGAATGATGTTGCCCGGGAACGGATCGGACTGGATCCGCCCGCCGGCGACCGCCCTGCGCGTGAACGGATTGTAAATCTGGTATTGCGGCCCGATCGCGAGCAGCTCCGAGAAGTCACCGTTCCGCATTTTCTCGGTCGGCACCGTCGGCGTGCCGTTGTTGCGCGGACGCGCTTCGTGGATACCCTCGAAGCCGTACATGAAGAAGGTCCGACGGCGCCCGTCGTAGCCGGGGAAGAGGACCGGTCCGCCGGCGGTTCCGCCGTATCGGTTGTAGGTGAAGTCCGCCAGCGGAATGTTGTTGGCGTTCGCGAAGAAGTCGTTCGCGAACAGCTCGCGCGGCGTCTTCCCGTAGTAGGCCGTGCCCTTGAGCGCGTTGCTGCCCGCCTTGATGCTCAGGTTCGTGACACCGCCCTCGGTGTTCCCCATCGCCGCGTCGAAGGTCGCCGTCTGCACCTTGAACTCCTGGACGATGTCGGGCGGCGGGACGTACGACGCAATCACTTCACCCGCGTTCGCGGTCGCGGTACTCGGCACGCCGTCGATGGTGAGGTCGCTCCGGTTGCCGCGGGTGCCGTCCATCGAGTAGCCGACGATGTGGGTCGGCTCGAAGGGACGATCGAGACGGGCGGAGCCGGTGTAGGTGACGCCGGCCGCCAGCCCGATCAGCGCGTACGGATCGCCATGGGCCGTGGGCAGCTCCGCGATACGGCGGGCATCCACGACGTTCCCGAGCGAGCCGTTCGCCGTGTCGAGCAGAGGCGTCTCGGCGCTCACGGTCACTTCTTCGACGGTGCCGCCGACTTCGAGCGCGACCTCGAGCTCGAGACGATCCGCGACGCGGACGTCGACCGTTTCGCGGACCCATTTCTTGAAGCCTGACAATTCCACGGTGACCTTGTAGGCGCCGGGAATCAGGTAGGGGATCTGGAAGAAACCATCCTGGTTGGTCACGGCGGACATCGAGGTGCCCATCGCGATGTTCGTTGCGGTGACCGACGCGCCGGGGACAAGACTCCTGCTGGCGTCAACCACCGTGCCTGAGATCGTTCCTCTCGCATCCTGCGCGGCCGCGGCGAGGGGCGCGAGGACGAGCAGAGCGATGGCGATCAGCCGTACGAGCCGGACCAGTTTCTTGTGCATGCGTCACCTTGTGAGAGTCGCTGCGAATGCGGTTTCGGTCGGCGCTACTCTCGGCCTGCCGGCGCCCCGGCGCAAGCGGCTGCCACGATTTCGACACAGTTTTGACAAGCTAAACGCGGCCGCCGGGCCGGGACGCGAATGCCGCGGGCCAGTAACGGGGTTTCACCGCGTCCAACGGCCATTTCCTGCCGATTCGAGGGTCCTCCGCCCCACGGGGTGAACGAGTGGCAGAGTTTTGGTATATAAAACTCGCTGCATGCCGCGATCACGCGCGCCCGAGGGGCAACGGCGGGCCGTCCACGAGCTGTACCTCGTGAAATCGCTGGTCCATGGATCCGAGGTGCTCTGGGCGTTCCGCCAGCCCGGTGAAACCCTCCGCCTGCGGGATGTCATGGACCGCACCGGGTTCGCGAAGGGCATGTGCTTCCGGCTGCTCTACACGCTCCGGCACTGCGGCTTCATAGAAAAGGTGGAAGGGACCCGGTATCGGCTGACCACGGAGATCCGCCGGCGCAAGAAGTACCGCATCGGGTACGCAGGCCAGGGGCAGGACAGCTCGTTCGCCGACGAGGTGCGCACCAGCCTCGGCCGCGCTGCCGAGCGCGCGCAGGTCGAGCTCGTCGTCGTCGACAACCGCTATCAGCCGCGGATCGCGATCAAGAACGCGCAGCTGCTGATCCGTGAAGGGGTGGATCTCGTCGTCGAATTCCAGACCGACGAATCGGTCGCGCCGGCGATCGCGTCGGCGTACCACCAGGCGCGCATCCCGATCATCGCGATCGACATCCCTCACCCTGGCGCGACCTACTTCGGCGCGAACAACTACGAGGCCGGGCTGCTCGCGGGCCGGCAGCTCGCGCGGTGGGCGAAGCAGCACTGGGGAGGACACGCCGACGAGCTGCTGCTCCTCGAGCTGGCGCGGGCCGGCTCGGTGCCGGCCGCACGCATGCGCGGCGTCGCCGCAGGCGTCCGGGACGTCCTCCACGACGCGGTGACATGGCCCACCATCTCAATCGACGGGGACGGCCAGTTCAAGACCGCGCTCGAACGCGTGCGCCGGCACCTCCGCGAGACCTCCGCGTCGCGGATCCTGGTCGGCGCCGCCAACGATCCAAGCGCGCTCGGCGCGGCGCGCGCCTTCCAGGAAGCCGGCCGCACCGACAGCTGCGCGATCGTCGGCCAGAACGCCGAGCCCGACGCCCGCGCCGAGCTGCGGGCGGAGCACAGTCCCCTCATTGCGTCGGTCGGCTACTTCCCCGAACGATACGGTGAAGGCGTGATCCGCCTCGCCCTCGACCTCCTCGGCCGCCGCGCCTCCCCGCCGGCAGTCTTCGTGAAACACCAGCTGGTGACGCGCGACAACGTGGATCATCTCTATCCCAACGACGCGCTCATGGGCGTCGAGAGATACGCTCGGTTCTGACCCTCCTCGCGCGTCGAATCCCAAGCTCCAAATCCCAAGCTCCAACGCACGCCCAAACGCCAAATCCCAAGCCAACTCCCAGTCCAATTCCCAACCGATTGGAGGTTGGTTTGGGAATTGGGAGTTGGGCGTGCGTTGGGATTTGGAGCTTGGAGCTTGGGATTTGACGCTCACCACCTGATAGACAGCCTGGCGCCGGCGCTGCTGCGGCCGACCGCGGGGGCGAACACGACGCGGGCATCGCCTGCCCGCCGGTAGATGGTCCGCTGCCGATGGATCAGCGCGTCGATGCCGGCGCCGATGAGCATGCCGCTCCCAGACCAGACCACGAGATAGCCGCCACTGCTGTCGTCGCTGCAATCGTCGAAGAACCCCATCCCGCAGAAGGGGTCGTGACTGTAGGCGTTTTCGTTCAGCTCCGCGATCACGCCGAGACCCACGCCGATTCCGAGGCCCGTCAGTACGCCGTTCAGGAGGCTGTCGGCCTGGCGATCGATTCGTGTGATCTGCTCGTACGCCACATCGGTCCGCTCCCCCCGGTTGGCGACGGTCAGGCCGTGGGGGCCGCGCGCGACGACGCGGCCCTTGAGCTCTTGGCCTCCTTCCGTAGTAATACGAACCTTTTCGCCATCCCTGACTGCGGCATTGATCGCTCCGTCCGGAGACTGCGCGTGAGCGGCGACGGAGGTCGCTACCGCCACGATGATCGAACACGTGGCCATTTGCCGCTTCATCGGGCACTCCTCGCGGGATACTCGCTACTGACCGAGCAGCAGGGCGGCAGTCGACGCCACGATCGCGTGGACCGCACGGGTCGGGTGAATGCCGTCCCAGAACAGGTATTCGTCGGGACGCTGGCAGGAGAAGGGGGCGACGTTCGGGGTCACGCATGCCTCCGTCACGTTGCTCAGATCGTAGGTCTGTGGATTGGTTACGATCTCGGTCAACAGTGCGTACGCGTTCAAGCGGCGGATGGTGACGTCGGGAATGGTGGACAGCTGAGTAAGCACTCCGTTCAGGCCGCCGTTGAACGCCTGCGTCAGCGCTGTCGCCAGCTGCGCCGCGCCGGGCGAGATATGTTCCAGATTCCGGATCGCAGGCGTCAGCGCCACGTTGGGCGGAAGCCAGACGAGGAACTCGCGCGCGCCGGCTCCATAGAGCACCTGCATGTTCTGCGCGATCGACGCGACCGCCTGTTGCAGCACCGCCTGGGCAGCAGGGAAACCGCCCGTCTGGAAGGCGACGATGGCGTCGCGGATATCGTTGCTGCCCATCTCGATCACGTACAGGGCGTCGGAGGGAGCAACGCCACCGACATCTGCCAGAAACGCCTGCACCTGATCGCCAAGATTGACGTTTTTCCCATCGTTGTAGGCTCGCGCACTGCCAACCGCGTAATTCGTCGCTTCCGGATTTTCGGACGCGAACGCGGGACGCACGCTGCCAGCGAGGCCCAGAGAGCGGGCAAGCTGCTCGACCCAGGTGGCGCCATTGCTGAAGTGAAGGCCACCGCGCGCATACGGTGCGCCGGGCACGAGCAGCGGGTCCAGCTGGTAGTCAGGCGGAGTGCTCGTTGCCCCTCGCAGGGCGAAGGCGTTGCCGGAATCAGAGAGGCTGGTTCCGAAGACCACGATCCGCGCAAAGGGTGCCTTCGCGTCAGTAGAAGCCGTGGCGACGGCGACGGTGAGTGTGACGGCCAGTAAGAGGGATTGCGTCCGGAATCGCATGGCTGTGCTCCTGATGAGGGTTACGCGCAGCGCCGGTGATGCACCAGCTGCGGTCGTGACCTACTTCAGGAAAAGGCGGGAAAGGTTACAGGGCGATTCCGGTCAATGCGATTGCAACACGAACTTGAATGATTTTCGGATCGGGGCGGGTTCCGGCCTGCCATTGCGGCGAGCGGGCTTGTATTGATACTGGAGCCAGGCGTTGCGTGCGGCCGCGACGAAGAGCGGATGCGTCGAACGCTCGACGGTGACGCCGCTGACTTTCCCGTCGATTCCGACCACACCCGAAAGAAGAACCTCGCCCTCCAGCCCGGCGGCCGTAGCAGCTGCTGGATAGACAGCCGTCACGCTGCGAATGAGCTCGGGCTCCGTGACCATGTCCGCAGCCGGAGACGAAGCGGGCACCCCAGGCATCCTTGTCAGCGGCTCCATCACGAGCGGACTCTCCACCACCACCGGCGTTGACGGCTGGTTCGACGCGGGCGCTGAGCCCGCGGCTGCGAGGTCCCCCGATGGCTGCGGGGGCGGTGCCGCCTGGGGGGAGATGCTCGGGGGCGGACGGCGAGGCATGCCGCTCGACTCGCGGCTCGACGCCGTTCCGCGTCCTCCAATCGCCCCGCCGGCGCGGTCTGGCGGCGATGTCGGCGCAGGACTCGCCGCAGGCGCGACCTCCTCTTTTCGCGGGACGGGCGCGGAGGATGGAGTCTCAGGGGAAAGACCGGGCGGCTGTTGGCCCGTCATCCAGACGGCTGCGGCCACGCTCACGATCGCTCCGCCGGCCAGAGCCATCCTCCGCCATGGGATGAGCGGCTCCGGCACTCGTGTCGTTCCGGGACGTGCTGATGCCCTGCCAATACTCGATTCGAGGGCCGCCACGAAGGCGCCGGCGGAGGCCCAGCGCTCCGCCGGGTTCTTGGCCGTCGCCTTCCGGATCGCGTCCATCCACCGCGATGCTGAAAGCCGGTCCGCCGGTTCGGGCAGAGGTTCGTGGACGTGTTGGAGAAGCACGGCCACCGGCGACTTCGCCGTGAACGGCGTGCTGCCCGCAAGCATTTCGTAGGCCACGATGCCGAGGCTGTAGATGTCGCACCGATGATCGACGCGCTGTCCCAGCGCCTGTTCGGGGGCCATGTAGTGCGGCGTGCCCGTCAGCATCCCGGTCTGCGTCAACCTGTTGCCTGAATGCATCATCTGGGCGAGCCCGAAATCCGCAACACAGGCTGCGCCAGCGCCGTCGAGGAGGATGTTGCCGGGTTTGATGTCGCGGTGCACCACGCCGAGCCCATGCGCGTAATCCAGAGCTGACGCGACCTGTCGCAGCAGCTCCACGGTCTCGGACGGTGCAGGCCTTCGGTGTTCGAGAAGCACGCTCAGGGTATTCCCCGTGAGCAGTCGCATGCTCATCCACGGAATCCCTGCGTCGATGCCGCTGGCGTAGATCGGCACGATGTTCGGATGCTCGAGCCTGGCCACCAGGCGTCCTTCTGTTTCGAACCGCCGGCCAAACGTCAGGTCGTGCAGGAACTCGGCCGGAAGGACTTTCAGCGCAACCGCTCGGTCCAGCCGCGTGTCCAGCGCTTCGTAGACCGTGGCCATGCCGCCGCGGCCGAGGGGCCGCCGAATGAAGAAGGGGCCGAACGTCGTCCCGGGCGGCAGCCCGTCAACCGGATCGCCTTCGCCGACATCGAGTGTCGCCGAATCCGAGAATGCCGCCGTGAGCAGACATGCCGGGCACAGCCCGCCCGGAGGTGATTCCGGGGTGTGGGGAGCGCCGCATTTCCCGCATGCCGAAGCTGTCACCCGTGCCTCCCTGGCAGTCTCGTGCTGAACGTCACGGTATCACTGACACCTGCTCAGGTCGGCGGCAATCAAAACCGGAACCGGATCTCCCCCGTCACCGCCCGCCGGATGACATCGCCGAACGCGTGCTGCTGCACGGGCGTGTTGAGCAGGTTGGTGCCACGTACGGTCACCGTCATGAGGCGGTCGGTCGAGTACACCCCGAAGGCACCATCGACGAGGGTGTAAGACGCCGTGAGGCCCTTGTATGGCGTCAGGACGTCCTGCCAGAAAGCGGAATCCACGAAGCTCCCTGACAGGCTGCCGAAGTAGCGCCCGCGGACGGCGTTGATGCCTGCGTTGACACGATGCCGCGGCGGCAGGTTCAACTCGTCGAGGTCGACCCCTTTCGCACGGGGCTGGTCCTGCCACGAATAGTTGGCAAACACCGACAGCGCCGACGTCACGCGGACGTCACCCGTCAGCTCGAGACCGCGATCGGTGATGCGCTCGAAATTCAGGTACGAAAAGCTGGACGGGAGCGCGAGTCCCCGAGCGATCAATTCGTCGAGCGCGCTCGGCGGCAACGGCCAGCCCGGAGGTGGAGCATCGCTCGTGTAAGTGCCGGTTTGTGTGAACTGGATCGCGTTCCTGACACGATTGACGTACACGGCCACACCCGCGGTGACCCGGCCCAGCGCCGCGCTATAGCCTACTTCGTAGGCGGTGAGGGCCTCTTCCCTCAGTTGATCGTTGCCGACGGCAACGACCGGCACCGGAAACGGGCCGGCGGCGCCGAGAGGCACTTCGATCTGAAAGCTGGTGTCCAGGTAACTGTTGACGAACGAAGGTGCCCGGAACGCGCGATTGTACGAGAGTCGGATCGTGTGCTCGGGACGGGGCCTCAGGAGGAGCGTGGTCCGGGGTGACAGCACCACCTTCCGCAGCACATCGAACCCGTCGAGCCGCACGCCGACAATCCAGCGGTACTGGTCCGACAGGACGATCTCATCCTGAACGTAGGCGCCCGCCTCGTTCCGGTGAGTGCCGCGCGGCGCAATGGAGAGATCGAAATTGTTGAAGCGGTAATTACCGCCGTAGGACACCACGTGTCGTGCCCCGAAGAGGTTCACGTTGGAGACTTCCAGGTCGTAGGCCTGATCCTCGAAACGCGACTCGAAAGCATCCCCGCCTACCGCCTTCACCAGGACGGCACGAGCCTCTCCGTCGAGTGCGTTGACGAACGCTCGCAGCTTCAGCCTGCCGTCGCTGTACGCCATCCGGCCGTATTTGAAGGTCGAGCCGCGCTGAATGTCGAGGGGGCCGAGACCGGAGTGGAGCATCCCCTGGGTTCCCGTGATTCCACCGGCGAGCACCAGGCTCCCACGGCGATCGGCCAGGTCGTAGTCGACCCGTGCGTCCAATCTCGGCTGGGTGGTTCCGGTATTGGGAAAGACGGGATAGGCCACGCCGGTGCCGGCGATGGTGCCAGTCGGGCGCAGAAAGGCTTCCTGTGTAAGAAATCCAGCCGAGACCTTGTAGGAGAACCTGTCACTGGTCGCCGCCGCGTGTATGACATCGATGGAGAAGAGTCCCCCGCCGTCGAATGGGTCTCCAGGCGGCGTGCGATCGAACTGCCCGAATCGGATCCCGAGACTCGTGCCTTGCATCTCGCGCGGCGCCTTCGAGATGACGTTGACGACCCCGTTCATCGCGTTCGCGCCCCATACGGCCGAGGCCGGACCACGAATCACTTCGAGCTGTTCGATCTCATTCAGTTCGATCGGGACGAAATCCCACAATACAGACCCGAAGAAGTCCTGGTAGATGGAGCGGCCATCCAGGAGCACCAGCAGAGAGTCTGAAAGCGTGCCTGTGGCGGCACGCGGAGTGACGTTGACGTCGCGCGCGGAAGTCTGAGACACGTTGACACCCGGCACGAGTCGCAGGAGGTCCGTCACGGTCTGTCCGGAGCCATGCGCGATCTTCTTGTCGGTGACCACGCTCATCGTCGCCGGGGCGTTCCGCAGCTGCTCTTCACGGCGCGACGCGGTGACCACGACGATTTCGTCGGCGGGCACGTCACCCGTCGGCCGGGCAACCTCGGGGACCTGCGGCGGCGATTGCGGTTCCACAGCGGTGCCGGTCGTACCCGCAGCCAAGAGGGCGAGCACTCGCAGCATCGCCTGGACCATCGGTTGTCTCCTTTCGACGGGAATACCGCCACCTCGCGATGCTATACTCCGCCGGTGTCCGAACGCGGAGAGCGCAGACTCTTCGCCACCACCCACTGGAGCCTCGTGCTCGCCGCCGGCGAGCAGCGCCCCTCAGGTCACGCGCGCGAGGCGCTCACCACCCTGTGCGAAATCTACTGGTATCCGTTGTACGCCTTTCTGCGCGGGCGGGGGCACAGCCCGGCGGATGCCGAAGACCTGACCCAGGCCTTCTTCGCGCTGCTGCTCGAGAAGCAAGTCATCCGCCAGGCCGACCCGGCACGGGGGCGATTCCGGTCGTTCCTGCTGAAGTCCCTCCAGAATTTCGCGGCGAACGTGCACGCCAGGAACACGGCTGGTAAACGCGGCGCCGGTGTCGCCCCCTTGTCACTGGAGTTCGAACAGGCAGAAGGTCGTTTTCGGCTCGAGGCGTCGACTGCGGAGACGCCGGAACGGACCTTCGACAGGAGGTGGGCGCTGACATTACTCGACCGGGTGATGGCTCGCCTGGGAAACGACGCGGTCCAGAAGCGCAAATCCGACCACTTCGAAGCGCTGAAACCTTTTCTCACCGGCGAGGAGCCTCAGCTCAGCTACTCGCAGACCGCGAGCTCCCTCGGGATTTCAGAGGGAGCCGTCAAAGTGGCGGTGCATCGCCTGCGGAAAAAGTTCCGCGACATCGTGCGCGACGAGATCGCTCAGACGGTCTCATCGCCCGCCGAGATCGAGGATGAACTGCGTCACCTGTGGTCCGCGGTCGCGCGATAGTCGAAGCCAACGCCTTCTCGCGCGTCAAATCCCAAGCTCCAAATCCCAAGCTCCAACGCACTCCCAAACGCCAAATCCCAAGCGAACTCCCAGTCCAATTTTCAACCGATTGGAGGTTGGTTTGGGATTTGGGAGTTGGGCGTGCGTTGGGATTTGGAGCTTGGAGCTTGGGATTTGACGCTCCCGAGACCCCTACCGCTCCGGCCATTTCCACCCCGGCCTGTCATGGCCGACTGCCGTCGTCTCCCCCAGCGTCTTCTCCAGCATGATCGAATGGCACTCCGGCAGCGCCTGGAGCGCATCGATCAGGGGTGCCGCGTGCGAGACGACGATCACCTGCGATCGCCTGGCGGCCTGGGCAATCAGACGGCCGAGGGCGGGCAGCAGATCCGGATGAAGGCTGGTTTCCGGTTCGTTCAGGACGAGCAGCCCGGGCGGTCGCGGGGTCAGGAGCGCGGCGATCCAGAGCAGGTACCGCAGCGTGCCGTCCGACAGTTCGGCGGCCTTGAGCGGCCGGAGCAGGCCGTGCTGCTGCATCTCGACCTCGAACCATCCGGAATTGACGCTCACGGCGACGCGCGAGCCGGGAAACGCGTCGGCAACGGCGGCGTCCAGTGCCTCGTCTTCGCCAATCCAGCGAATCGTCTCGAGGGCCGCGGCGAGATCCGTCCCTTCGTGACTCAGGACCGGCGTGTGGGTGCCGATCTGCGGCACCCGTGATGGAGCCGCGGCATCGGTGCGGAAGTGATCGTAGAAGCGCCACGCCCGCATCTGCTCGCGCAGCATCAGCATCTCCGGCGTGTTCCGCGGGTCGGCGCAGTGCGTCATCATGCTGTCGAACGTCGCCAGCTGCGTCGTGACGATCGCCCAGTCACTCGTGTCGCGCGTCCTCACGAGCGGACCCCGGCGGTCGACCAGCACACACGACGGACGCAGCGTCAGGCCGCTCCAGACACACTCGCGCTTGATCTCGGGATCGTGTCCGAACGATCCGAACGGCGGCGCGGGCAGGCCGAGATCAATCGCGTAGCTGAATTCGTCGCTGCCGAATCCCAGCCGGAGGCTGACGGGATGTCGCCGGCCGCCGCCCTGCACCGGCTGGTCGCCGCGACGCATCGCCCTCGAAATCGTTTCAGGCCCCGCCCACAGCGTCGACTGCAGGCCCCCCTCGCGGGCGAGCGACGCGATCACGCGCCCCTGCGCGGCATCGGCGAGCAGACGCAAGGCGCGGTACAGGTTGGACTTGCCGCTGCCATTCGACCCGGTCACCAGGTTGAGCGCGTCGAGCCTCACGGCAAAATCCCGAAGAGATCGATAGCCTGCGACGGCCAAGGTGGTGAGCATCCGGGGGCCGGCAAAAAGAATATCCGCACTCCGCGGTCCGCGGTCCGCAGTCCGCGGTCCGGGCCGCGAGTCGCAGGCCGCGGGCTGCGAGCCGCGAGCCGCGGGCCGCGGGCCGCGGGCCGCGGCCCATGGGCGAGTCAACCAAAGTCCGAGACCCTCCGTCCAACCGCCTGATAAGATACCTGCCTATGACAGACATCGACCTCTCGACGTTCGACCGCGAGCTCAAGAAGGGTGCCGCAGAGCTGCTCCTGCTCTCCTTGCTCGATGCGAGGGCGCGCCATGGCTACGAGCTGAGCAAGCTGATCGAATCGCGCTCGGGAGGCAAGCTCGTCTTTCATATCGATTCGCTGTATCCGCTTCTCTATCGCCTGGAAGAGCGCGGGTGGATCAAAGGCTCGTGGGTCGAAAAGCCGGGCGAGCGGCGGCGGCGATTCTACCGGCTGACCGCTGACGGCAGACGCGTGCTGGCGCGACAGCGCGAAACCTGGGATGCGTTCGTCGATGCCGTGCGCCTCGTGACGGGAGAAGAACATGCCTGACTGGACACGAGACATCCGTGGCCGTCTGTCGATGGTCCGCTTGTCGCCGGCGCGAGAAGCCGAAGTCGTTGACGAATTGAACGCACATCTCGAGGAGCGATGGCGCGAGCTCGTCGCCGGCGGGGCGTCGGAAGACGAGGCGACTCGCAACGTCCGGACCGAACTGGCCAGAAGCGACATGCTCGCGCGGCGGATCAGCGCATTGCGCCAGGCGCGGTGGGTTGATCCTGCCCCGCCTGGCGCGGCTCGAATCCTGTCGATCGACGGCTTCAAGGCTGATCTTCGACAGGCGGTCCGCTCATTGCGGTCAGCGCCGAGCTTCACCCTTGCCGCTCTCCTGGTGCTCGCGCTCGGTATCGGCGCCACGACCGCGATCTTCTCCGTCGTCGACGCCGTCGTCCTCCGCGCGCTGCCCTTCGACGAGGCCGCTCGGATCGTCGCGGTCGGCGAGCGCACGGCAGCACCGTCGGGGAAGGCGGTGCCGAAGGGGGTTCCCGGCCCGCCAGGCGTCGATCCGCGCGACCCCGAGGCGCTCAATCTGGTTCGCCCGCAGAACTATCTGGACTGGGTCAGCCGGCAACGGGTGTTCGAATCGATGGCCGCCATATCCGTCGTCAGCGAGCAGACCCTGATCGTCCCGGGCGGCGAGCCTGAGGATCTTTCGATGCAGCGGGTGAGTCCCGCGTTCTTCGACGTGCTGCGGATCCGCCCCGCTCTCGGCCGGGTCTTCAGCAGCGAGCAGGAGGTCGAACAGCGCCCCAGGCTGGCCGTGCTGAGCCACTCGTTGTGGACCCGGCGCTTCGGTCGCGATTCCGCGATCGTGGGCAGGACCATCGCGCTCGACGATGGCCTGTATGAAGTGCTGGGCGTGCTGCCTGCGGGCGTGACGTATCCGGTGGGAGCCGTGAGAGAGACGGACCTCTGGGTTCCTTACGTGCCAACGGAGAACGACCGGACGCGCGGCCGGGGAATGGGGTTCACTCTCCAGGTCATCGCCCGACTGAAGCCGGGCATTTCGCTGGACCAGGCACAGTCACAGATGGCCCAGGTGGCTGGGGCACTCGAAGCCGAGAACCCGGCGTGGAATCGAGCCGGCCGCATCGGGATCCGCCCGCTCCGCGATCATCTCGTCGGCGCCAGCATGCGCTCCTGGATGCTGATGCTGCTCGCGAGCGTCGCGATCGTGCTGCTCATCGCCTGCATCAACGTGGCGAACCTGCTGCTGGCGCGCGCGACCGCCAATCACCGCGATATCGCCGTGCGCGCCGCGCTCGGCGCCAGCCGATGGCGGCTCGTGCGTCAGTCCATGGTCGAGAGCCTGCTGCTGTCGGCTTTGGGGACGGCGCTCGCGATCGGCCTGGCGTGGTGGGCCGTGGAAGTGCTGAGGAGTGCGATGCCGGAGGGCGTGCCCCGCGTCACGACTATCGGCCTCAACCTGCGCGTGCTGCTCTCGACATCGGTCCTTGCGGTGATGACAGCTGCCCTGTTCGGCATCATGCCGGCGTTGCAGTCTTCCTCGCCCAACCTCACGGAAGCCCTCAGCCAGGGCGTCCGCACCGGCCATGGCCGCGCACGCGTCCGGCTGCGCAGCCTGCTGGTGGTCGGCGAGATCGCGCTCGCGGTCGTCCTCGTCGTGGGCTCCGCGCTCTTTGTCGGCAGTTTCATCCGCGTCATGCGGATCGACCCGGGCCTGAACCCCGATCGCGTTCTGACGTTGCAGGTGTATCGACCTGGGATCCCGGGACAACCGCCGGCCGACTTCACGGCAGCGTTCGAAGAGATCCGGGATCGGCTCACACGGACCCCCGGCGTGTCGCATGCCGCGATCAGCAGCGGGATGCCGCTTCGTTTCCAGCTGTGGATCAACAGCTTCGACGTGAAAGGCCGCCCGATTGACAATGAGCATCCCATGGAGCGGGCCGTCAGCCTCAAGCTGGTCAGTCCCGGGTATCACGAGGCCCTCGGCGTCCCCCTCAAACGCGGGCGGCTGCTCAGTGAGGCGGACGGCCCGGATGTCACCGTGATCAACGAGACGGCGGCCCGAAAGTTTTTCGGTGCCGAGGATCCGGTCGGTCAGGTCGCGATTGTCAATCGTACGGATCGCACGATCATTGGCGTGGTCGCCGACACCGTCCAGGGTCGTCTCGAGGCCGTGCCGATGCCCGAAGCCTACATGCAATTCGGCGAGGAGCGCCGAAGCTCTGGCTTCATCATCATCCGCACCAAAGGCGACGCGTACGACCTCCTGCCCGCCGCCAGGACCGCCGTTCTTGGCGTGCTGCCGAACGTCCCGGTTCGCTACGTGGCGACCATGAACGAGCTGATCACGCGGCAGACCGCACAACGTCGTCTCACCATGCTGCTGCTCGGCCTGTTCGGCGTGCTCGGCCTGTTGATCGCCGCGGTCGGCGTGTACGGAGTGATGGCCTACCTCGTGTCCCAACGAACCCGCGAGATCGGAGTGCGCATGGCGCTCGGCGCGACGCGCACTCAGGTAACGACGATGGTCATCTCACAAGCGGGCGGGCTTGCGGCTATCGGGGTCGTGCTCGGCGGCGTCGCGGCCTGGAACCTGACCGGGACGGTGCAGTCGTTCGTGTTCGGCGTGCAGCCGAACGACGCCCGTGCCTTCGCGATCGCCGGCGCCACATTGCTCGCGGCAGCGCTCGTCGCCAGCGCCATTCCGGCACGCAGGGCCGCGAGCGTTGATCCAACCAGTGCGTTGCGGTCGGAGTGACACGGATCCCGGACGTTTTCACCGGGATCCGGGGTCCGGGGTCCGGGGTCCGTTTCCGGGTTGAATTCGGGACTGCGGACTGCGGACCGCGGACTGCGGACCGCGGACTGCGGACTGCGGACTGCGGACCGCGGACCGCGGGCTGCGGCCTCAATTCGATCAGCAATTGAGGTGCCCTTCGTAACCCGCGAGCTGCCTCAGGCTCCTGTAGGTCATCCCGGCCGGCGTCAACCGGATTGCCAGGTTGCGGAGTTCGCAGAACGGCCGCGATTCGATCTGAAACAGCTCTCCCACCCGACGTGACGCTTTGACGATGAAGCCCGTCCGCGCCTTCCGCTCGGATTCGTACTGACGCAACGATGTTTCTACGTTCCCGCCGCCGGCGAGACGACATGCCAGCACGAGCGCGTCTTCGATTGCCTGGCATGCGCCCTGGCCGAGGTTCGGGGTCATCGGGTGAGCCGCGTCGCCGAGCAGTGTGACCCGCCCCGATCCCCAGCGCCCGGCCGGGTCGCGATCGTAGATGTCGTTGCGCAGGATGGCGTCCTCGCCGGTCGACCGAATCAGCTCGGGAATCGGTTCGTGCCAATCGGCGAACAACCTGGTGAGCCCGGCCTTGGTCTCGAGCGGCGGCTCGCGCTGCCCCTCCGGCACGTTGTCGGTCGCATACCAATAGACCCGATTGCCATGGATCGGCGCGAGCCCGAAGCGCTGCCCCGCGCCGAGCGTCTCGCCCGCCATCAGCCCGGCAGTCTCGAACGGCGCGATGCCACGCCACGCCGTATAGCCCGAATACCTCAGCGCGCCAGGCACACCGAGCCGATCGCGGACGACGGATCGGAGGCCGTCGGCTCCGATGAGGACATCACCTCTCGCAAGCGCTCCAGTGGCAAACCGAACGGTCACACCGTCCGCGTCGTACTCGACCTCCCGACATTCATGGCCGGTCTGGATCGGGATGTCGCGCGCCGCATCGACCAGCACCGCGAGGAGGTCGGCACGATGAAAGACGACGACGGGCAGGCCGAGACGCGCGATGAACTGATCGGCCGTCGTGCGGGACAGAACCGTGCCGTCCCTGCTGCGGAGGGCTCCATCCATGCTGACGAAGCTCATGCCGTCGAGCGCGGGTCTCAGTCCGAGCTGATAGAGCGCCTTGAGCGCGTTCGGCCAGAGTGAGATGCCCGCGCCGACATCGGTCAGGACCTCGGTGCGCTCGTAGACAGCGACGTCGATGCCTTTCTGCTTCAGAGCGAGAGCCGTGGTCAGGCCGCCGATGCCAGCGCCGATGATGATGGTTCTCATTGCCAGTTCCCAGTTCCCAGTTCCCAGTTTCCAGTTTCCAGTTGGCAGTTCGCAGCCTTTTACTGGCTACTGGGAACTGGTTACTGGAAACTTGACTATGTCGAGTATCTGACCCGCACCCCTCGCCCGAACACCTTCGTGCCCGCCAGCGTGACACCCGGCAGGCCTTCGAGCGCGACCTCGCGCAGGTGCGGCAACGCCGCGAGGAACGGAAGGCCCGCATCGGTGACGTGGTTGCACTCGTAGAACTCGACCTGCTCGAGCGTCGGCATCCGGCCGAGGATCTCGAGGCTGCGATCGGTGATGAGCGTCAGGCCCGCATAGTAGTACTGGATCTTCAGGCCGGCAATATGGGCCGTCGCCTCGTCTGTCGTCTCGCGGCAGTACATGCACGTGAGCCGTTCGAGGCGCTCGCAGCGGCCGATGTGGCTGAATCCTGCGTCCTGCACACCGATCGGCGTGAGCTCACGCAGCGCCGGAAAATCGGGAAACGCCGCGAGCACGCCGTCGTCTACGTTCGCGCAGCCGACGCCCATCCGCTTCAACGCCGGCATCTTCGAGAACGCGCGGAACGCCCGGTTGCCGAAGTTCGGGCAGACGCGGCCCCAGAACCCTTCCAGCGTGGATGAACGGCCCAACGCCTCGAAGCCCTCCTCCGTGGCAACCGACTCCTGGGCGCGCAGGTTGCGCAACCGGGGAATCGCGGCAATGTGCCGCATGGCTTCGTCATCACTCAGGCGGCCATCGGCGGCGAAGGACAACAGGTTCGGCAATCCGCGGAGAGCCGCGAAGCCCTGCGAGGTGAGTCCGCTGACGTGCCAGAACAGATCGAGATCGGCGACGCCTTCGAGACCGGCGAGCCCGGCGAAGCCGCGATCCGTAAATGGACCATCGATAAGAAGGTGGCCGACCTCGTCCGCACTGCCCGGGTCGAGCGTCGAGGGCGGCGGCCCGTGCCACGTTTTCAACCGCGGAAAGTCGTGCAAGCGCGGCAGGCCGGCATCGGTGACGAGGCGCCCGGTGCTGAAGCGCTGCAGGTTCGGCTTGCCGGCAAGCGCCTCGATTGCGCCATCTCCGGTTGGCGACCCCATCAGGTTCACCTGTTCGATCAAGTCGCAGAACCGCAGGTTGGCTACGCCGGCGTCGCTGACGCCGCTCTGCCACGTCATCTCGAACCGGCGCAGATTCGGGAGATGGCGGAGCACCTCGAGGCCGCGATCCGTGAGCCGCCCCCCTGGATACTCGCTGAGATCGAGACGCTGCAGTTGTGGCATGCGGGCCAGGTGCAGCAGTCCCTCGTCGGTCAGCTGCCGGGATCCGCCAAGCGACAGCGAGGTGACCTGATCGAGTTGCGCAATTCGCGCGAGGACGTCGTCGGTCATGAGGCCGCCGGCGTCGAGCCCGGTGATGCGGCGTTCCTTCATCACCGCAATCAGCCGGTCCCATTCGCGCTCGCTCAGCTGCCGTCGTGGCGAGATGCGGTTCTCGGGACCGTCGATCGCAAATGCCGGAAGTGCCGGCGCGCCGGTGTGGGTCGCCTCGAGCAGCGCCGCCCAGCTGCTGAAGCCGGCGTCCTGGGCCAGCACCGACCGGGCCTCGTCCAGTTCCAGCTTCTGCTCCGGGGACCGGAACGCCCGCTGCCGGAACGAGTAGACCCGCCGCCAGATCTCGGCCCAGAGATCGTCGAATGTGAACGAACGCTCGTAGTAGCGGTTCAAACGGTCGAGTGCGGCCTCGTCGCGCGAGTTGAAGGCCAGCGCGTAGTCCTGGGCCACGGCGTCGTAGTCCTCCGGTGAAAGCAGCGGCCGATCGGCCGGCGGTTCGACGTGCACCGAGATCGCGGCGACCGCCTCGAGCAGGGCCTTCCAGCTCACGTGCCCGTACTCGCGCGCGAGCGCATGCTGCACGTCGCGCAGCACCGGCTCACGCGGCCCGCCCGGGTACGCGCGCTCGAAACGCGCGCTTGCGTCGGCGTCCCCGCTGCGGAGCGCCTTCATCCATCGCCTGGCTTGTTTTCGAAGGGTGTCGGCAGATGTGGCCGACGAGATCTTGCGCGGCATGCAGACCTTCCTTCCGTGACGCCCGGAGTCCGCTTCATCAGGGCCGGAAGAAGGTTCGTCTTCAGCCTGCGAACCAGTTGGGTGGGAGCGAGGCTCCCTTGCCGCGGACAGGAGGCGCCCCAGCGCGCGCTGAAAGAGAGTGTCAGTTCGTCCTGGGGCCGTTGTCAACCACGGCCAGAGAGGAAAAGGGAGAGAGGCCAGTGAGACGACGGATCTCACAACATCCGTGGCCTCGGTGGCCTCTATGGCCTCCGGACACCTATGATGGACATATGACCCTCCGACTCCCGGTAATAGCTCTGCTGATGACGTCCGCCTTCGCGCTTGGCGCTCCCGCAGACAAGAGCATGGTCCTCGCGCAAGAGAACACACCCGCGAACGACGAACAGGCGCGATGGTGGGGGCACGTCAGGACCCTCGCAGACGACTCGATGGAAGGACGGCAGACGGGGAGCGACGGTTACCGGAAGGCGGCCGCCTACGTGACCTCCGAGTTCGAGAAGATTGGGTTGAAGCCCGCCGGCGCGAAGGGGTACGCGCAGAGCGTCGCCTTCTCACAGCGGCAAATCCTCGAAGACAAGTCACAGCTGGCACTCGTCCGCGACGGCAAGGAAGACGTGCTGCGGTTTGGTGAAGACGCGACGGTCAATCTGCGTGCCGAGCTGGCGCCTTCGGTCGAGGCTCCGCTCGTGTTTACCGGGTACGGACTCTCCGCACCGGAAGCCAAACACGACGATCTGGCGGGCCTGGATCTCAAGGGGAAGGTGGCAGTCTACATCGCCGGCACTCCAGCCTCAATCACCGGCGCCCTTGCGGCGCACTATCAGCAGGCGGGGGTGCGCTGGCAGGCGTTGAAGACGGCCGGCGCGATTGGCAGCATCGCCATTCCCAACCCGAACACATCCGAACAGCCATGGGCGCGGACGGCGCTCAGCCGCCTCAACCCGGTGATGACGCTCGTCGATCCGCGCTTCAACGATCTTGCTGGCATGCAGGTCGGTGCGACGGTGAATCCGGCGAGCGCCGGGCGGCTGTTCGCGGGATCCGGTCACACGCTCGAGGACCTGTTCGCGGCCGCCGACGCAAGGAAGCCGCTGCCCCGGTTCTCCCTCGCCGTATCCCTTCGCGCACGCGTCGCGCTCGAGTCCCAGCCGCTGCAGGCGGACAACATCGTCGCCGTGTTGCCCGGAAGTGAACCGGCGCTCGCACGCGAGCACGTCGTGCTGACCGCGCACCTCGATCATGTCGGGATCGGCGCGCCGATCAACGGCGATCGCATCTACAACGGCGCCATGGACAACGCCTCCGGTATCGCGACGTTGATCGAGGTGGCGCGCGCGCTCAGCTCCTCGACTCCGCGCCCGAAGCGGTCAATCGTGTTCGCCGCGGTCACCGCCGAAGAGCACGGCCTGCTCGGATCGCGCTACTTCGCCGGCGAACCGACCGTCCCGAGATCCAGCATCATCGCCAACATCAACATGGACATGTTCCTGCCGCTCTACCCGATGAAATCGGTGATGGTGCTCGGGCTGGACGAGTCGGATCTCGGCGATCGGGTTCGCGACGTCGCGACGCGCAGCGGCCTCGGCGTGAACGCCGATTCCCAGCCGGAACGCAATCGTTTCACGCGATCCGATCAGTACAGCTTCATTCGCCAGGGCGTTCCGGCACTGGCGCTCAAGGTCGGGTTCGCCCCTGGCTCACCGGAGGCCGAGATCGACGCGACGTGGACGAAGGAGCGGTACCACGGCCCCTCGGACGATCTGCAGCAGCCACTCGATCTCGGGGCGGCCGCGACTTTCACACGGCTGGTCGGCGCGCTGTCGGCAGAAATCGCCAACCATCCCGCGAGGCCGCGGTGGAAGCCAACCAGTTTCTTCCGGCGGTTCGCGGCTGACGAATAGCGTCGGGCGTGAGAACCTTCCGCAGTCTCCTCGCTGTCCTCGCATTCGCGTGCGTCGCCATCACGAGCGCGCAATCGCCGTCATCCCCTCAGGCGCCCGCCGCGCCAGTCGTCCCGGAGTACGTGCCTCCGGAAGTCGTCCAGCTCACCGCCCGGACCCTCCGGGTCTACAAGGCGCCGGAAGCTTCACAAGGCGTGGCCGCAGGGCTGCACCACTTTTTCGCTGTCGACAACACGGTGCTCGCGAAATACGCGATTCGAACGGGACAGCTGATCGATCGATGGGTCGGCGCGCGGAATGGCTTGATCCGCCACATGAACAGCTGCCTCGCCGACGCCGGGCGGCTGTGGTGCGCGAACTCGAACTATCCGGAAACGCCGATGGGGTCGTCGATCGAGGTGTTCGACTCCGAGACGATGAAGCACGTCGAGAGCCACAGCCTCGGCATGCGCGATGAAGGATCGCTGACCTGGTTCGACCGTTACGGCACCGGGTGGATCGCCGGGTTCTCGCACTACGATCAGAACGGCGGCGTTCCGTTCAAGAACCACACGTTTTCGAGCGTCGTCACGTTCGACCACCAGTGGCGCCGGACCGGCGGCTGGCTGCTCCCGTCGAGCACGCTCGAGCGGATGGCACCGTATGCCTCCTCAGGAGGCGCCATCGGCCCGGATGGCTGGCTGTATCTCCTCGGTCACGACCGGCCCGAGCTGTATGTGGTCGGCCGGCCCCCGATGGGACCCGTGCTCAGTCATATCGCCACAGTGTCACTCGAAACCGAAGGTCAGGCGTTTTCGTGGGCCAAATCCGGTCGAACGATCTTCGCCATCGACCGCCGGCAGCGGCTGGTGCGGACGATCGAGATTCCGGCCGTCAAGCCCAAGGACGCCGCTGCGCGGCGCTTCCGGTGACGGCATCAGGGACACTGTCAATTCCCAACGATCCAACGATCCAAGGGAACGCACCCGAACCAGCTGGGTGGAAAAAGTTCCAACCAGCTATTTCGCCCGCCTTTCACCCGGTTGCTTCGAAGGGTTTCCCTTGGATCGTTGGATCGTTGGATCGTTGGGAGTTGATTCCTACTGAGTCCTCGTCACCCTGATCGACGACACGCAATCGTTGAAGCTTCCGTCGCACGGCCCCGGCAGCATCGTCAGGTTGGGCGTATCAGCGGTCAACGTCACGCTCCGGCCCTTGAAGTCGTCGTCTCGATAGAGCGTCACCGACCAGCCGGGCTCGACTCGCACCGACGACATGCAGTCGCTCCAGGTCGGTTCTTCACCCTCCGCGCCATGCGTGCACGGCCCCTCGACCTTCTCGAGGTCCCTGACGTCATGGTTGATGGCTTGCGATGGCCCGGCATAGTCAGCATGGAGATAGATCGTGATGCCTTCGCCGGCGGGCGTGGGCCCGAGAATCTCGAGCGGATCCGTGCAAGCTGGAATGAGAACCGCCAGCCCGAGCAGCACGAGCGTCCGTGCGGCAGCCATGGGGGTGTTCCCTCTCTTCCACCGCCGGGGCGCTGGCACGCGGGCGGTAGCACACAGATTATGAGGCTTTCAGCCTCGCCTCTAAAACCAACCTAAACTTCTCTGAGATCGTCAAACCAGAGTCTGTCTCAGGAGATCGCGTATGTTCCGCTGGCTCGAACCCCTCGTTCAGGATCTGGGCTACGCCCTTCGGTCGTTCCGGCGCAGCCCGGCGTTCGTGCTGGTCGCGCTGTTGTCGCTCACGCTCGGCATCGGAGCGACGTCGGCAATCTTCAGCGTGATCTACGGCGTCCTGATCGCACCGTATCCGTACGCGAAGCCGGGCGAGATCTGGGCGCCCGAGGTCAGGGCGGTCGATGGTCGTGGGGGGCACGGGTACACGCTCGACGAGCTTCGAACGCTCTCGGAGGTTCCGGCGTTCTCATCCGTGATGGCGACGTCCATGCAGCCGGTCCTGATGACGGGCGAATTTTCTCCCGAGACCTTCAACGGCGTGCTGCTGACCGGCAATGCCTTCAATTTCCTCGGCGTCCCGCCGGTCATCGGCCGCACGATTCAGCCCTCGGATATTCGACCTGACGGCGAGGCAGAACCGGTCGTCGTCCTCAGTCATCGGCTGTGGCTCCGGCTGTTCGAAGGCAGCCCGTCGGCGCTCGGCCGCACGCTGCAATTGAACGGCCGTCCGCACACGATCATCGGCGTGATGCCGCCGCGCTTCGGCTGGTATGGCAACGACGGATTCTGGCTTCCGCTCTCGCCCACCCGGACGGACCTCCCATTCATGGCTCCGATCATGCGCCTCAACCCGGGCGTCACCAGGGCCGTTGCCGAGGAGCAATTCAGCGCGGCGATCAAGCGGATCGCCTCCGAGAAGCCGGCCACGTTCCCGTCGCAGGGATACACGACGAGGCTGAGGAACTATCTCGACGTCACCGTCGCGAGCGGTGAGATGCGAACCAGCTTGCGCCTGCTGCTCGGGGCGGTGGCGTTCCTGCTGCTCATCGCGTGCGCGAACGTCGCAAACCTGCAGCTCGCACGCGGCACGACTCGCGCGAGGGAGATGGCGGTGCGGATGTCGATCGGCGCCGGACGCCGCCGACTGATGCGTCAGCTGCTCACGGAGAACGTGCTCCTCTCGGTGGCCGGCGGGATCTCGGGCGTGCTCTTCGCCTTTGCCGCCATCCGCTCCATCGTCGCGCTGATGCCGGACTTCTACGTGCCGAACGAGTCGAGAGTGGAGATCAATACGCCCGTGCTGCTGTTCGCGCTGGCGATCTCGGTAATCACCGGGATCGTGTTCGGGCTCGCGCCGGCGCTGCAGTCGTCCAAGGCGGACGTCACCGATACGCTCAAGGCTTCACGCAGCACAGGCGCCGGCGCCGAGGGTGGGCGGACGCGCAACCTGCTGGTCGTGATCGAGGTCGCGCTCTCCGTCGTGCTGCTCGTGAGCGCGAGCCTCACCGTCCGCACGTTCCTGGTCCTGCAGAACATGGATGCGGGGCTCAATCCCGACCGGGTGCTCGTGATCGGCGTGCCGCTGCCGCCGGCGAAGTACGACACCGCCGACAAGCGGAATCGCTTCTTCCTCGAGCTCGTGGAACGGGTCGGTGGACTTCCCGGCGTCGAGGCCGTTGGTATCGGTCTGCCCCTGGGCGGCAATCAGTCTTCATACACGATCGCCGGGCAGACGCCAGACGACTCGAAGCGCATCAACGTCAACGTCTCGGCGGCCGATCACCTTCGCGCGTTCCAGATTCCGCTGCGCGGCGGCCGGATGTTCGACGCCTCAGAAATTCGTCGCGCCGATCGCGTGGCGGTGATCAACGAGGCGGCGGCCAGGCTCTGGCCCGCCGGCGAAAACCCGATTGGCTCGCGACTGCGGCTCGCCATCCTCGAACGCCCGCCGGCACGGACGCTCATCGATACCTCGCGCCCCCCCGAGGTGACCATCGTCGGGATCGTCGGGAACACGCGCAATGCCGGCCTTCGCGCCGAGCCTGCGCCCGCAGTGATGATTCCCTACACCGTCATTGCCACCCTCGGCCGCACGCTCGCCGTGCGCACCGCCGGGGATCCCAACCTGCTGCTCAACCCTGTCAGGGCCGAGGTGCGGGCGATGGACATCGACCAGCCGCTGGGCCGCCCGATCACGCTCAGCGAAATCATGGGACAGGAAGTGGTGCAGCCACGGTTCACGATGGCGCTCTTCAGCGCCTTCGCAGCGCTCGGCCTGGCGCTCGCGGCGGCCGGCATCTACAGCGTGCTCTCGTTCCACGTCACCCGCCGAACCCATGAGCTCGGTGTGCGCATGGCACTCGGCGCCCCGCGCGGCCACATCCTCGGCCTGATGCTGACGATGGGCGGACGGCTGGTGCTGATGGGTCTGGTCATCGGCGTCGCCGCCAGCCTGGCGTCGACACGCCTGTTGCGCAGTCAGCTGTTCGGTGTCCAGGCGGGCGATCCGCTCGCCTACGCCGCTGTCGTCGTACTGCTCGCCCTGGTCACGCTGGTCGCGTGTTACGTGCCGGCACGGCGGGCTGCCGGCGTCGATCCGATGATTGCGCTCCGGCAGGAGTGAAAACCGCCGCGCCAGCCACATCCTTCCGGCTGAAGCCGGAAGCCACACCTACTACGGTCGACGGCCCGGGTCAGCCCCGCGAGCGGCGGGCATTGAGGCACTCGCGGAGGGCCTCGGTCAGGAGCCGTGGGATGTGGTCAGGGTGGGCCAGAGGAGCCATGACCGACAGCTTGGCCAACGGCCGGTTGTCGGACTGGTTCTCGGCGGTCACATGGACCTGCAGGAGCACGCGGCCGAAGGCGGGTTCCACCAACTCCTCGGCGGCCGTCCATCGGACGCCGAAGCGGTACGTGATGCCTTCAATGACGCAGGCATGAGCAACCGTCGAAGTCTCGTGTGTAGTCGTCATGCCGGTGCCTCGCACGGGGAGCGCGATGACAGCGACAGAGCAAGCGATGCTCCACCGGCGTGTCTCCGAATTGCTGAATGTTTTCAGGGGCTGCGATTTGACCGTGGCTCGAATCGGCACACGGCAGTGCGAGGCTAACGCAGTAAGCTGCCGCTTCTCAGTAATTTGCGCCGTATGTTCCGGAACGGAGCAGGACAGCCCACTTCTGTCACACGTGGTTCCTTATTCCTTTTGCCTTCTGCCCTGATCTCGATGGCTCCTGCTACCGTCCGCCAGGTCCCGCCGGAAGCATCGCGAGCAACTCGGCGTGCGTCCATGGCCGGGTGCGGCTCGCCGTTTGCGCGCGGGTCGTCCTGACTGTTGCCGCATTGACCGGATCGCCGGTCTGGCCCCACTCTCGGCGGATGTACGTCAGGACTGACGCAATCTGATCGTCGGTCAGCGTCGACCCGATGGGCGGCATCAGCCCGACGGGCCCTTCTTTGCCGTTGAGCAAGATCCGCGAAGGGATCTCCGCCGGCGCCAGGGCCAGCACGGAGTCGAGGAGCGGCGGCGCGACGCGTTCGAGCCCGCGACCATCGGGCTGGTGACACGCCTGGCAGACGTTCCGATAAATGTCACGTCCGGTGTCGAAGCTTTGCTGCTCGGCCGCGGTCAGCGGCGCGACCGGGCTGGCGGCGCCCGGCTTGCCCGGCCAGTCGATTCTGGCGAGGACGTTGGCGGCGCGGATCTGCAGATCGCCCGGCGTCGAAGCCAACCCGGTAAACGATGCCGGCTCGCGGCTCACGACGAGCCGCCGTCCGCCGGCGGCGCCGCCTCGTCCACGACCGGCGCCGCCGCGCGCGCCCGGCGCCTGCGCGGGAGCCGGAGCAGCCTCACGAAACGCGTAAGCGCCGCCCGGGCCAGCGCGTCCGCCCGGACATGTCGGACAGGGCGCGCCGGCAGTGTTCACCGCGGTGGCCGTGATCGATGGCGCCGCCCCACGGCGCGCGTTCCCGGGCATCGCCGTGTTGGGGATGAGCGCGACCTCAGCGCCGAGCAGCATGGCGGCGCGCTGCCACGCCGGCCGATTCGCGTCCGCCACGCGGGCGAGCGTCGCCTGAACATCGGCGTCCGATCCGGAGCGCAGAACCGTCGCGGCGATCATGGTGATCGCGGTTTCCGCGTTCGACGATTGCGACGCGCTCGTTTGAAGCAGGTTCTCGAGCACCGCCATCTCACTGCCGCGCATGCCGCTCACTGCGGCGTCCATTACGACCGGATCGTTGCCGTGTTTCTGCAGGAGCGACGCCAGGGCCGTTGACTTCGGCGCCGCTGCCATCGCGCCGAGCGACGCCGCGAGTTGCTGGCGCACGTTCCAGTCGGGATCGTCGATGAGCTTGAGGACCGCGGCGTGGATCGGGTGATCGACGACGCCGAGCCACCGTTCGGCAATACGCAGCGCATTCAAGCGCACGTCTCGTGACGGATCAGCGAGAGCCGCCGTCAGCGTCGCGACATCAATGCTGTCATTGCCGTCGAGCACCCACAGCGCCTTCACCTTCGCGCGCGGCGCCGCGTTGCCGGTCGCGAGCGCTGTCAACTGCGACGTGACGGTTGCCGAACCACGTTCGACCAGCAGCCGCTGGGCGGTATCCCGCCACCAGCCGTTCGGATGCGACAGCGTCCGCACGAGCTCGGCCGGCGTCGCGCGCGACAGCTGCGGCCGCGTCGTGTCGCGCTCGGTCGTCGTGTGCATGACGCGCCAGATTCGCCCCATCCCGACACCCATGGGACTGTCGAGATTCCGTTTCTGAATGTAGTCCTTCAGGTACACCGTCGTTGACGAGCGATCCTGGATGACGCCCCGATAGAAGTCGACAATCATCAGCGTCCCGTCCGGAGCCGTGGAAAACCCGACAGGGCGGAACCGCTCGTCCGTCGACCCCAGGAATTCGGCCTTGTCGTACGCGCTGCGCGCGCGCAACGTCGTCCCGTCGTCACTGAGCACGATGCGCCGGACGAAGTTGGCGGTCGGCTCGGCCACGAACACGTTGCCGTAGAGCTCGGCCGGCAACCGATCGCCGCTGTAGACCTCCGGGCCGCACGCCGCCGTCACCTGCACGATCGTGCCGTCGGACGGCCGCAGGATTCCGTACTGGTACGACCGGTTGGTGCCGGGGTTGGGTCGCACCGGCCACACCTCGTTGATGTTGTTCACGTCATTCGTGAGGATCTCGTAGCTGCCGCGGGTGCGGATCTGCGTCGGGTTTCGCGCGAAGTACGGCGTCGGCACGAGATCCGCCTGCAGTGTCGACTCGCTGGAGTTGCGGAAGATCCGCCCGTAGTCGTCCTGGCCGACGCCCCATTCTCCGCGCGACAACGTCGGGCGCGATCCCCACGCCCCGTCTTTCAAGCGCAGCTGTGATGACACGTTCGATCCTGCGGAATGCAGGTAGTTGTCGAGACCCCACCGGAGCGTATTCGCGTTGCCTTCGACGCCGCCGTCGCGCCGCCCATGGTCGGTCCCGACCTTCTCCTTCGTGTCCATCCTCAGATCGCCGTCGGCGTCTTTCATCAGCCAGATGTCGGGCGGTTCGTGGACGAGGATCCCGTGGTCGAGCGCCTTGACGGAGCGCCCCTGCACGAGCCCATCGGCAAAGACCGTGCGCTTGTCCATCCTGCCGTCGTTATCGGTGTCTTCGAGCACCGCGATCCGGCCGATCGGCTCCAGGTTCGGTTCCGGGTCCGTCAAATTGCGGACGTATTCCGGATACTCGACAACCCAGAGGCGGCCGTCCGCGTCCCAGTCGACCGCAATCGGGTCCTGCACGAGCGGTTCGGAGGCCACGAGATCCACACGGTAGCCAGGAGGCAGGTAAAAATGCTGCATCTCGTCCGCGGGCGAGAGAGGCGGGGATGTCGCTGGCGCCTTCTGAAGACCGGGCGACCATGATCGATCGCCCGGCTCCTGCGCGCCGAGAGCCGCTTGCGCGCCGTAGCTCGGCACGGTTTCCATCGAACGAAGGTGGGCCAATGCTCCGCAGAACACCACAAGCGCCACGCCGTGAACTCTGGTCATGAACCCGGCTCCTCGGCCGCTAGAGTAGCCTGAGCGAGAGATTTCACCGAGTGGCGCTTGCGGCCGTCTGTATCAAAGGCGTATCCTCCGGTCCCATCCGGCCGGGCCACTGCCCGAGCGGGCGGTGCGGCCCTTCCCCGCCCTGCCTTCACGAAGGCTGACAAACAGCGATGCGAATGAAGACCCTACTCTGTACGAGCTTTGCCGTCGTTGGCCTCCTCAGCGCCGCCGCGGCGCCGACCGGTCAGCAGGTGCCGGTAGACCTCATCGTCATCAACGCGAAAGTGCTGACCGTCGACCAGGCGAACAGGCAGGCCGAAGCGATCGCGATTCGAGGGAACACCTTTGCCGCTGTCGGCACGACCGCCGCCATCCGCGCGATGGCCGGCCCCGGCACGCGGGTGATCGACGCCGGCGGCCGGACCGTGGTCCCCGGTTTCATCGAGTCGCACGTGCACGCCACCGGCGCCGCCCGCGGCGAGGTGTCGCAGGTCTTCATCCAGCTCAATTCGATTCAGGAGATCAAGGATTGGGTCCGTGCCCGGGCGAGGGACGCGGGCCCCGGCGGCTGGGTGCAGCTGCCTCGCATCGACGTGACGCGCATAAAGGAAGGCCGCCTGCCGAACAAGGCCGACCTCGACGACGCGGCCCCGACCACCCCCACGGTGTACACGTGGCAGTATGCCAACCGCAACATCCAGATCCTGAACGACGCCGCCATCAAGGCCGCGAAGATCAGCAAGGCGACGGTCGCGCCCAAGGGCTGCACGCTCCACTTCTCACCGAACGGCGAGTTCACGGGGAGGATGGAGAGCTGCCAGTCGCTGCTGGACATACCTCAGCGCGAGGTCACCGAAGCCCAATACCTGGACAGCCTGGCCGCGCTGATGAAGAGGTACAACGAGGTTGGCATCACGAGCATCGGCGAGCGCAGCAGCAACGCCGAGGGGGTCAAGAACTATCAGCAACTGAAGACCCAGGGACGACTCCCGCTTCGCGTCCGCGTCACGATCCGCATCGGCACCGGCGACAACTCCGAGGCCGCCATCGAGCGCATCATCACCGGTCTTGCCGTGAAGTACGACGAGGGCGACGACTGGGTCCGCGTGGGACCGCTGAAGATTGGGGTCGACGGTGGGGCGCTCTACGGCACGGCCATGATGCGGGAGCCGTACCCGCCGACCTCGCACGAGCTCTACGGCATCACCGATCCGAAGTACCGCGGTGAGTTCGGCCGGGGCCAGGGTCTGACCGCAGATGGTGTCAAGAACTACGTGCGCGTGGGCAACCGGCTGGGCTGGCAGCTCTCTTCGCACGTGACAGGCGATCGCGGCGTGGACATCGTGCTCGATGCGATCGAGGCCGCGAACAAAGAGAAGTCGATGCTCGACAAGCGGTACAACGTCATCCACGCCTACTTCGCATCGGCCGAGACGGCCAGGCGCGCGGCGAGTCTCGGCGCCGTCGTCGATACCCAGCCGATGTGGTTTTACAAGGACGGCGACGCGCTGCTGAAGGCGCTCGGCCCCAAGTACATGAACACGTTCATCGGTGTGAAGACGTGGAAGGACAACGGCGTGACCGTCGCGCTGAATGCCGACCACATGCAGGGGTTCGATCCCGTTGGCGCACTGAACCCGTACCATCCGCTGCTGGCGATGCAGGCAACGATCACGCGCAGGACGCAGGGGGGGCAGGTCATCGGGCCCGCCGAACGCATCTCCCGGCTGGATGCGCTGAGAATGACGACCATCAACGCGGCGTATATCGGCTTCGAGGAGAAGAAGAAAGGCTCGATCGAAGCCGGGAAGCTGGCCGATCTGGCCATCCTCACCGCGGACTTCCTGACGATTCCCGAAGATCAGATCATGACCATCAAGGCGTACATGACGATCGTCGACGGCAAAGTCGTCTATCAGGCACAGGGGGCGAGCTGGCCCCGATCAGCGGATTCGGGCCAAGAGCGAGTCGTGCACCCGTGAGTTGACGAGGTCATCGTCGCCAGTCATTCGAACGACCCGTCGCAACAGCGGGCCACAGGAACGGCCCGGGAATTTTCGCCGGGTTCAGGTGGTTCTGGTTGGACGAGCGGTCCCTTGAACCCAACCCACGTCATCGGCGGCTATCGTGAGTTCGCGCCGGGGGCAGAAGCCGCCGGCTTCTGCGAATCGGTGTGGATTCATCGGACTCCGTACGGTGTCGCTCCCGCGGGCGCGGGGCATCGGGTCCTGCCGGAGATGGGCGTGAGCCTTGCGTTCCAGGGATTTCGTGATGCGGACGGCCGTCCCCGGGCCTGGTCGCCGATCCTGGCTGGTCCGAAGCTGCGGGCGCAGGTCTTCGATCTGGTGCCCGGCCGCGAACTCGCCGCGATCAAGCTCAAGCCCGAGTGGGTAGGACCGCTGCTCGGCATCGACGCGCTTGCGGTGGAGAGCCAGGTGGTCGACCTGTTCACAGTGGCGCCGGCAGTGGCCAACCGGCTTCAGGACGGCCTGGCGCAGACCCGTTCCGCCGAAGCCGCGCTGCGCGTGTTGATGCTGGCGATGCTCGCGGCGCACCGCGCGTCGAGAATGCCCCCGTCCACGCTTGCCTCGGTCACGCTCGACGCGGTCAGGCGCGGCTCGGGCCGGGTTTCGTGCGAGCGGCTCGCCTCGAAGCTCGGATTGTCCGACCGGCATTTCCGCCGGCAGGTTCGCGATTCGACAGGCGTCCCGCCCAAGACCTACGCGCGCCTGCTGCGCTTCGTCGATGCGATGTGGACCGCCGATCGATCCGGGGACCCCGCGTGGGCTGACATCGCGCTGTCGGCCGGCTACTTCGACCAGTCACACTTCATCCGCGACTGCGTCACGCTCGCCGGCACCTCGCCGCGTGCCCTCCACGCGGAACGCCGGCGCCAGGTCATCGCCGATCGTGCGATGTCCGCTTTGTCCAATCCCGCCTAGCCGTCCCGGCGCCACACTGGCGCCATGCTCACCTGTCTCTTAATCGCGCTCGCAGCGGCCCAGCCGATTCCATTCGACGCGTCGCGGTGGACGCTCGTCGGTCAGGGGGCCACGAGCATGGTCTACCTCGAACGTCCATCCCTCTACATCGAGAATGGCGTGGCGTGGCTGCGCGACTCGTCGTTCGCCGACGGCACGATCGACTTCGACGTGGCCCTGCACGGGCACGCCAGCTTCACCGGTATCGCGTTCCGTGGGATCTCCGATGACGACTACGAACTGATCTACCTGCGGCCCCACCTTTCGCGCCGGCCCGACGCGCTGCAGTACACGCCCGTCTATAACGGCGGAGAGGCGTGGCAGCTGTATAGCGGGCCCGGCTACACCGCCGGGGCGGAGCTGCCGCTGAACCGATGGCTGCACGTGAAGCTGGTGGTCTCGGGCTACACGGCACGCCTGTTCGTCGACGGCGCGGCGAATCCGCAATTGACGGTGACGTCACTGCGGCATCAGTGGACGCGCGGCCGGATCGGGTTGTGGGGCTCTCTCGGCGGCGCCAACTTCTCCAACGTGATCGTCTCGCCCGCCGAGACGACCGCACCGGCGGCGCGTCCGGCAGAACCGCCGCCGGAGCGTCATACCCTGGCGAAATGGGAGTTGAGTCCCGCGTTCGAGACGGCCGCGGTCAAGGACGACGCTTTACCCGATCGCACAGCGCTCGGCGCGTCGGCCTGGACGCCTGTGACTGCCGAACGCTCCGGGCTCGTCAACATCGCCGAGTACCGGCGCAGGACTCGCTCATCGGCCTCCAGCCTGGCTCTCGTGTTCGCGCGGTCGGTCGTCACGGCCCCGCGCGGGCAGCGGATGAAGCTCGTGTTCGCCTACAGCGATCGGGTGCACGTCTTCGTGAACGGCCGGCTGGTCTTCGCCGGCGACAGCACGTTCCAGTCACGAGATCCGTCGTTCCTCGGGGTCGCGGCTCTCGGCCCTGACGCGATCTACGTGGATCTTCGTCCCGGCCCGAACGAGATCGTGCTGGCGGTGTCCGAAAAGTTCGGCGGCTGGGGGTTCGCCGCGAGGCTGGAGCCGCTCGGGGCCGACGCCGACTCCGAGCGGCACTGATCCGCGACTGGTTTTCGACGCGGCCGATCCATCTCGATTGACGTCTCGAGGCTTTAGTCGGGAACTAAGGGGCTCTACCCGCCTGCCGCAGGCCCGGTGCGCTGATTTCACTTTATCCTGCGAGCGCGCAGGAGCGGCCGGATATGCTCTTCCGCCCAGGCATATCTCGAGGCAGTGTGGAGACTATCGATTTCAATGGAAGTGGCCAGTGGAGTGCCGAGGCTGTTCAACAGCGCTACTTGCTTTACTCTAAGCGGTACGGTCATCGAGATGCCCGTGAGCTGAAGTCTCGGGAGCACACCGAGGCCAGTGTGCGCTGGCTGTATCCGATCATCGAGTCGGTCGTAGAGGGGATCAAAGCTTCCGACCCAGCTTGCATCGATCTTGGAGTGGAGTTCATTGAGAGCGGACACAAGCAACCGTTTGGCCGCATCCTCCACGCCAAGGTGGCGCGTGCGCTGCGTCAAGCCCCGTTGAATCGGGAACACATCACCCGACTGCGAGCCCGCATCTTGTCGATGCTCATTGCAGGCCAAGTACCACACGAGTATCACGAGTACGCAAAGCTCCTGCGACGGATCGGCCTTGGCCCAACTTGGGCAAGCATACGGCAACGCGTCGATGAGCAGAATCCGTACGTCATGCGCTATGTGAATTACTTCGAGCGGTTCGGCAGGACCGGCGGTGTCTAACAAGGGGAACCGACGGGCTTAGGTGTTGATGGCTTTTCCGAGCACGCCGAGTCCGCCTGCGCCCGAGGTGGCGGGGGCGGCATCGCTACAAAAGGACGGTGAGGAGTCGACCAGACGTCGAGACGAAGGACATCTCCGATGGTTCCGTTGAACATGCCCATATGGTCGCCCGTACCGCCCGAGTACGTGCCCTCGACCACGACGCATCGGTCGGAGATCGATGGTCCCTTCGTTTTCCAAAACGGCTCGTCTGGCCAGAGCGAACCGAGCGTGACCCATGGTGCGCGCCACGACGGGTCCTCCATTGCGGCGCGTGATGGGTAGAGCGCAACCCACTCGAATTCCGCGTGCAGCACTCCGGCCACACGCACGAGGCTTCCGCTATGGGATGGCAATTCCCCGAGGGTAGCCGTCTTGAGCTCGCGGCCACGGACCTTATCCTCACGACCAGGTGCCAGCCAGGACAGGTCGGGCACTCTCCGCTGCATCGTTTCGGCACAGATCTGCTCGACACTCGGGCCGACAGGTGGTAATTCCACCCGCCAATCGACGAGGGCCGAAGCGGCAAGGAGACCCACAGCAGCGATCCCCAGAGCGAGGAGGGCGGTCCGCATGGCGCTATGCCATTGGACACCGATTGTTGCGCATCCGGCACAGGTCGATCGCCTCTCGTCGTCACGCGACGGCCCTCAGCTGCTGGATTCAGTCACTTGTGGTCGGCGAAACGATCACGATGCGACGTACTTTGAGGTTCTGCTGGTAGCGGATGTGCGGGTCGGTTGTTACGTTGTGGCAATCGACCAACGGGCAGAATTCTGTTCGAGCACGTTCCGAGCTCATCGGCCGTGATCGCTTCGACCTCAGCGATACGCAAATAGGCAGGATCCAGCCGGACGGTATTCGCGGTAAGGTCTTGTCCTCCGAACATTCCTCCTGGGGGACCTGCATGCCCGAACGACGATCAGTTCTCGCAGCGCTGTCGCTGATCTGTCTCACGCTCACTCCCGCAGCAATTGCAGCTCAAACGACCTTTGCAAGCATCACCGGCACTGTCACCGACAGCAGCGGCGCGGTCATTCGTCAGGCAGCGGTCACCGCCACGAACGTCGAAACCTCTGTGGTCACCAAGACGACAACCAATGACGACGGTGTGTACACGGTCGGACAGTTGCGGGAAGGACCCTATCTGCTGAGCATCACGGCGACCGGCTTCCGTGAATTCATCGCCACAGATGTCGTTCTTGTCACGCGCGACATCCGGCGCATCAATGCGGTCCTCCAGACCGGCGGCTTCGAGCAGGCAGTCAAGGTCACGGCCGGGAGCACGCCGATCGAGCTCGAGACCGCGCGGGTCAGCGACGTGCGTACCGCGGATCAGCTCCGCACGCTGCCGCTCAACGATCCCGGCGTCTATTCCACCCTGGCGATCACGCCGATGATGTCGTTCCGGGGCGGGACCTACACGTTTGCCGGCAGCAAGTTGAACCAGTCGCAGTTCGCGATCGACGGTACGTCGATGAGCGATGGTGTGAACGAGACCCCGATTGGCCCGCTCGCCAACTACATCGAGTCCTTCAAGGAAGTGAAGATCGATATCGCGAACAACAGCGCCGAATCGGCCAGTCTCGGGCAGGTGACGATCGTGTCGAAGTCCGGCACCAACCGTTTCGCGGGTGCGCTGTTCGACTACTATCAAAGTCCGATCCTCCGGGTGAAGGATCCGTTCTCGATGCGCCGGGCGTCGGGCGTCATCCATTTTCCGGGCCTGGCGCTCGGGGGGCCGGCCGTGATTCCACGACTCTACGATGGACGCGGCCGCACGTTCTGGTTCGTCTCGGGCGAAACGGTCAACGGCAGCTCGGCGTCGACCGATCTCAACCCGACGGTCCCGCTCGAGGCCTGGCGGCGCGGCGACTTTTCCGCGCTGGGCATCCCGATTCGCAACCCGCTCACCGGCGAGGTCTACGCTGACGGGCGGATTCCGCAGTCGGCCCTGAATGCCGTTTCCCTGCGCCTGCAGGATCGGTTCTATCCGTTGCCAAACAGCGGCAGCGCGACAACGCTCACCGCCAACAATTTTCGTGAGACCGTGGACCGGGACCGATCGAAGCCGTACTACGCGACCGCGCGTGTCGACCACAACTTCGGCGCCAACGATCGGATCTTCGCGCGCTTCACCTTCCATCAGGCGACCAACCCGGTGTGGGAGGGCAACCTGCCGGCGATCGGGATGCGCGACCAGCTTCGCCAGAACAAGGCGCTCACCTTCTCGTACACGCGGATTCTCGGCCCTTCGCTCATCAACGAGCTCAGATACGGCCACGCCTACAACAACAACCCCATCTCCGGGCCGATTCGCGGCCTCGAGCTCGTGGACTCCCTCGGCCTGCGCGGGCTCGCCCCGGGTCTTCCCGATATCGGCGGCATCCTGAAAGTCAGCTTCCCCGGGACGGCCCTCACCGGGCTATCACAGATTGACGTCGCGAACCCGGGATTCCTGAACCGGGTCCATCAGATCCAGGACCAGGTCACGTGGCTGCGCGGCACGCACAGCCTGAAGTTCGGGACCGACATCCGGCGCGTCGATTATGAAGATCTGATGGCGCCGGCCAGCCTGTTCGGCCAGGTCGATTTCACCGGGCGGTTCACGGGCCAACCCTACGCGGACTTCCTGCTCGGGCTCCCGAACACCGGGTCGCGCGCATTTCCGCCGATCCCGGCGCTGCGCCAGCGTTGGACCTACGACTTCTTCGCGCAGGACGACTGGAAAATCGGTCGCAACCTGACCGTCAACCTCGGATTGCGCTACGACCTGCATCCCGGCTGGGTCGAGCGCGAGGGCCGCCTGGCGTTCTTCGACACCACGAGCGGCGCCATCGTCGTCGCCGACGACGGAGTCAACAAGATCTCGCCGCTGATGCCATCGAGCTACGTCGGCATCGTGAGCGCGAGCAGCCTGGGGTTGCCTTCGGACACGCTCGTACGAACCGATCGGAACAACTTCGCGCCGCGTCTCGGCGCAGCCTGGCGTCCGTTCAACGACTCGCGGACGGTCATCCGGACGGGCTACGGGCTGTATTACGACCTGTTGCCGATCGAGCTCCAGGCCGCCCGCGCGCCGTTCGTGTTCACCGAGACCCCGTTCACGAACCCGGCGGCACCGAGTCTCGTGCTGCCGTCGGTGTTCCCCGCGGCCGGCACCGCGGGCCCCTCGTCCATTGCGCTGCCGCTCGCGGTCAACCCGAACCTGACCCTGCCGTACAGCCATCAGTGGAGCGCCACCGTCGAGCACGAGCGATGGAACACGGGATTCCGCGTGTCGTACGTCGGCACGCTGGGGCGCGACATGTGGTACACGCGGGACGTCAACGCGCCTGTCCCCGATGAGCGGCTCTACAACGAAAAGCCGCGCCCGTTCCCGCAGTATCCGAGCATCACCTATGCGGACAATGGCGCGAGCCACGACTATCACGGGGTCACGATCGAGGCGGAACGCCGGTTGTCGGCCGGCCTGTTCTTCCAGGTCGCTTACACCGCCGCGAAAGACACGACCGAGACCGTCGAATGGACGAGCGCGATCGAGAATCCGTTCGATCTGACGCGCGAACGCGGCCGTGATTCGGCCACACCGCTGCACCGCGTGACCACCGCGATGATTTACGAGCTGCCGTTCGGACACGGGAAGCGGTGGCTGAGCGACCGACCGAAGGCCGTCGATCTCGCGCTCGGCGGCTGGGAGATCTCGCTGGTCGGCTACCTGCAGTCCGGCAACTTCCTGACACCGACGATTTCCGTGCCGGATCCAACGGGAACGCGCTTCACGACCGCGGCGACGCGGCCGAACGTGACGATTCGTCCCGACCAGCTGCGCGATCCACAACTCGCCGATCCGACGATCGACCGCTGGTTCGACGTCGGCGCCTTCGGGGCGCCACCGATCGGACGCTTCGGCACCGCGGAGCGCGGCGCGATCGAATCGCCCGGGCTCGATCTCTGGCACTTCGGACTGATCAAGCGATTCCGGGTCAGCGATCGCCCCGGCACGCCGGCCTTCCGGATCGAGGCCACCGCGACGAACATCTTCAATCACCCGCAGTGGGCGTCACCCAACGTGAACGTGACGCCGACGAACGTGAGCGCGGCCCGCATCAGCGCGGTCGGCGGCTCCGCCGGCGCGATTCAGCAAGCCGGGATACGAGCGATTCGACTGGGGTTTCGGATGGAGTGGTAACGCAATCACTAATCGCTAGTCGCTAGTCCACAGTCCCTGGTCCTGCGTCCATGGTCCTCTGTCCCTGATCCAGTCCCCAGTCGCGGGCTGCCGCCCACGGATGAGGGACACGGACGATTCGGGACCCAGGATCAAGGACACAGGACTCGGGATTCTGGACTAGCGATGAGCGATTAGCGATGGAGTGGTCACGCAATCACTAATCGCTAGTCGCTAGTCCACAGTCCCTGGTCCTGCGTCCATGGTCCTCTGTCCCTGATCCAGTCCCCAGTCGCGGGCTGCCGCCCACGGATGCGGGACACGGACGATTCGGGACCCAGGATCAAGGACTCAGGACTCGGGATTCTGGACTAGCGATGAGCGATTAGCGATGAAGTGGTAACGCAATCACTAATCGCAAGTCGCTAGTCCACAGTCCCTGGTCCTGCGTCCATGGTCCTGTGTCCCTGATCCAGTCCCCAGTCGCGGGCTGGCGCCCACGGATGAGGGACACAGACGATTCGGGACCCAGGATCAAGGATTCAGGACTCGGGATTCTGGACTAGCGATGAGCGACTAGCGATTGAGCGTCACCACAGGAGTTTGAGTCCGAACTGCAACTGCCTGGGTGCGTTGGCCTGGCCGGTGATGACACCGAACGACGTCGAGGTGACGCTGGTGTTCGGCGACGAGAACTGGACCCGGTTGAACGCATTGAGGGCCTCGACCCGGAACTGCGCCGTGACGCTCGGCCTGACGGCGAAGTTCTTGAAGAACGACAGGTCGAAGTTCTGTACGCCGTGCGCCCGGAGCACCGGCGAGAAGATTGGCTCGTTCCCAAACGTGAAGGCGGCGGGCTGGCTGTAGACAGTCGTGTCGAAGTACCGGTTGAGGCGCTCTTCGACCGGACCGCTGAGCCGTGGATCGTTGCCGTTGTTGTTCGGCTGGGTGCGCGCGCCGAAAATCCCGGCCGTGTTGTTGGCGCTGATCGACAGCGGTGTGCCCGACTGCAGGGTCGTGATGCCGTTGAACTGCCAGCCGCCAATCAACGCGTTCACGAAACCCGATGCGCCGGACGCGAAACGCCGGCCGTGCCCGAACGGAAGCTCGTACAAGTAACTGATCACGAAGCGGTGGGCGATGTCGTACGAGGCGAGCGCCCAGCTCGCGTCGAGGTTGTAGCTGTCCTGGTGGCTCATGCCGATTTCATTGGCCTTGGCGTAGGTGTACGACCCTTCGAACATGAGCCCCTGTGACAGCCGCTTGCGGCCGGTCATCTGCAGCGCGTCGTAGCGCGACCTGGCGCCGGCCGCGTAGAGCGGGATGATGTCGGTGAACTGGGGATACGGCCGCAGCAGCTGTCCGCGCGCAACTGTCGGCTGCGTGAGCACGCCGTTGTTCACGATTCCGAAGAACGGGTTCGCGACCTGCTGATTGAGCTGCGACCCCAGGGACATGTACTGCGGATCGAGCTGGTTGAGGCTGAGCCCGCTCTCACCGACGGTCGACAGGTCGTAGCCGCGCGTGCCCACGTACGCGACCTCCACGAACATCGCCCAGGGCAGCTCGCGCTGGATGTTCACGTTGAACTGCCGGCTCCAGGGGGACGGCGTGTCCTGCAACGGTGCCTGCAGGTTCGCGCCCGCCTGCGTCAGCAGCCCCTGTGACGAGCCGGGCGACGGCACGAATCCACTTGGATACGGGTCGCGCAGCAGGTTGAGCGGCGTGATGCCGTCGATCGACGTGACCCACAGGTTCTCGGTCCGGAAGCCGAACGGCCCGACCGTGCCCTGCGCGCCCTGATTCGACGGCCCGTAAACGTGGCTGTATCCCGCGCGGACGACCGTCTTCGGATCGATCTGGTACGACAGGCCGAGCCGGGGGGCGATGTTGTTCGTGTCCCAGTTGTACTGGTATCGGCTGTTGCCATCGACGCCGACGAACACGACGCCGCCACTCAGATTCGGAAACGCGGGCACGCGATCCGCCAGCGGCGACCGCGCCACGGGATCGAAATAGTTCATCCGGTCGTAGCGCTCGGTGCGGGGCACGTCGATGTCGTAGCGGAGCCCGAGATTGAGCGTCAGCCGCGCGTTCACGCGCCAATCGTCCTGCGCGTACCCGGCCCAGTAGAAGCTGTTCGCCGCCACGTTCTTCCAGTTCTGGATCAGGACGTCGTTGGGCTGGCCGAACCCGAGCAGGAACGACGCCAGCCCGGAGCCCGCGGTGCTGCTCGCCGTGGTGGGATTCGGGCCCTGGGTCTCGTTCGCACGGAAGTTGAAGGTCCCGGCGCTTCGCGCCTCCCACACGTTCACGCGCAGCATCCGGCCCTCGAAGCCCGCCTTGAGCGCATGCGCGCCGCGGACCTTGGTCAACGCCGCAGCCGCCGTGTAGCTCATGAACGCGTTGTAGCGATGGTCGTTGCCGCCGAGCGAGACCATGCCCGCGACGCCGAACCGCGGGAACATCTCGCGATCGACGTTCGCGTCGATCGATGCGGGCAAACCGAGGCTGGACGGCTTGAAGCCGAGTCCCTGGTTGTCGAAGATGAACAACGTCCGCGCGAACCCGAACCGTGCGCTCAGCACGCTCGAATTCGACATCGTCCGGTTGTAGTCGATGACGGCGTTGTGCGCGCGGTTCTGCTCGTTGACCCGGCCCTCCGCGATGGCGAGGTCCTCGGGGAAGAAGATCGCCGGCGCGCTGAACGTCGTCCGGTAGGAGTACCGGAAGAACATCTTCTGGCGGTCGGAGAGCTGATGGTCGATGCGGCCGTCGAAGTTGTCCACGTTCAGCTCGGCGCTACCGGTCGCGAAGTAGTTCTGCGCACCGGTGACCGCGTTGCCCGGCTGGTTCGGCAGCGGAAAGTACTTCAGGACGTTGAGCGCCACGGGATCCATTCGACCCGCCGGGATTCTGTTGCCGTCGAACTGATCGCGGATGAAGCCGCCCGCCGGATTCGCCCGGGTCGAAAACGGATCGAAGACCCGAATCAATTGCCCGTTCTGGGCGAAGGTCTGCGAGAAATCTCCCTGGCGCTGGGCGAGTGTCGGCACGGTGGTCGTGGTCTGCGACTGGCTCTGTTGCCGCAGGCCTTCGAAGGAGGTCATGAAGAAGGTGCGGCCGCGTTGAATCGGTCCACCGAGCACGCCGCCGAACTGGCTTCGCTGGTAGTCCCCAAGCGGCTGGCCGGCGAGCTTCGCGAAGTAGTTGTTCGAGTCCAATGCGGAATCGCGAAAGAATTCGTAGCCACTGCCGTGGAACTCGTTGGTGCCCGACTTGTAGACGACGTTCAGCACGCTGCCGAGGCTGCGGCCGTACTCAGCAGGATAGTTGGCGCCGAGCACCTTGAACTCCTGGATCGCATCGACCGACGGGAATACCGAGATGCCGGTAAATCCATTGACGGTCGGGAACGACGCCGTCACACCGTCGATGACGGTGTCCATCATGGTCGGCCGGGCGCCGTTGACGCTGTAGCTCATCGAGTTGTAGTTGTTCCCGATCGAACCGGCCACGCCCGGCGTGAGGAAGATCAGCGAATAGACGTTCCGTGTATTGAGCGGCAGCTCGAGGATCCGCCGGTTGTCAACGAGCTTGCCCATCGTGCTGCTGCTCGTCTCGAGCAGGGTCGCATCACCGCGGACCTCGACCTCATCGGTCAGCTCGCCGACTTCGAGGTTGAAGTCGATGACGAGAGTGGAATTGATCTGGACAGCAATATCCGTACGCGCCGCGCGGCGGAACCCCTGGAGCCCCGCATCGACCCGGTACTCACCGGGAGGCAGCGGCAGCGACGTATACCGTCCTTCGAGATCGGTCACCACGGATTCCTGGCGGCCGGTCTGTTGATTCGTAATCGTGACGGTGGCCCTCGGAACAAGGCCACCGCTCGTGTCTTTGATCGTCCCGGTGATCGTGCCGGTGAACGATTGTGCGGAGAGGATCGACGGGCACATGAGGAGCACGGCATAGAACGCAATCCGAATCAGGCGCATGACTGTCCCTCCCGGTCGCGCGGATTATAGGCGGTTTACGCCGAAACCGCGCTCCGGGTCCGGCCGTGCGGTCCCCCTACTCGCTTCGCAAGGCTTCGGTGGGATCGATACGGAGGCCGCGCCGGGCAGGACCCAGCGAAGCGAGGACGCCGACGAGCAGCATGAACGCGGCCGCGCCAGGAAGGATGCCGGGGATCGGCAGGCCGCCGATCTGTTCGATCGGCACGTACCGGCCGGTGAGATAGGCGGCGAGAATCCCCGCCGCCGAACCGGCACCGAGCTGCCAGAACGCACGCCTGAACACAGCCGCCATCAACTGGCCCGGCTGGGCGCCCAGAGCCGAACGGATACCGATCTCACGCCGGCGTTGGGCAACCGTGAACGCCATGAGCGCATACAGGCCGGCGGCCGACAGCAGCAGCAGGCTGCCGGTGACGGCGCCGATGGTGATGGCGCCAAGGTTGTCCCCGAAGCGGTGCTCGCGATAGATCTCGGCCAGGGTACGGACTTCATCGACCTGCAGCGTCGGGTCGACACTCGCGGCGAGGTCGCGGAGGCGTTCAGCGAGACCGGCGGGATCGCCTCTGAGGCGAAGTTGCAGGTGTGCAGGCTGAATCCGACCCGGGGCCGCCGCATGGTACGCGACCCGTGCGTCGGTCGTCACGGGCAGATTCCCGACGACACCGACGACTTCGTACCAGCGATCCGCTTCCGGAGCGTGCACCCACTCGCTGCCCGTCGTACGAACGTACCGGAAGCGGCGCCCGAGCGGGTTGGCGCCGTTCGGCGCGCTCACGGCGCCCTGAGCTTGTCGAAGGGCGCCGGGAGCGATGGTCTCGGCGAAGTTGCGGTTGACGATGACCGCAGCGGCCTCTGTGGCAACGTCCCCCTCGGTGAATCGGCGGCCGGCGAGGGTAGGCACCTGATAGATGTCGAAGAACGCCGTCTCGACCTGGTTGAATCGGGCGAGGAATCCTGGCGGCCGGCCATTGAGAACGTCGACTTCGGTCGATATGTCGCGCCCCTCGATGTCGACGAACACCCACGGCTCCTCGCCGGGCGGCTGCAGGGCGGCCGCCACGCCGAGGATGCCCGGGTCGGCCAGGAGCCGGCGCGCCAACTCGCGCTGGCGATTGCCAAAGAGCACGGCGCGCTGTCGCCGCGCGGTTTCCGGCCCGCTGGCCACCTGCCGTGACGCCTCGTCCGCGGCGAGCACGAGCCGTTCTGCTTCCGGCGCGACACGCGCGGTCGCAAACGCCTCGGCAGCAAAGCCCGGGCCGATGACGCCGGTCCGCAGCGTGCCCCAGGCGAGTTCGGCGGCCAATGGCAGCACGCCGACCGAGAAGGCGACCTGCGCGATCACCAGCGTGGTCCACGTCGCGCCGAGCCGCACGCTGGTCCGTCCGGCGAGCGCCCCGGCGCCCAGCCGCGCCAGGCGGCCCGTGGCCTGGAGCGCCGGCACCAGGCCTGAGACCGCGGCGCCAGCGACGGCGAGTCCGGCGACGAAGAGGAGCGTGCGGGACGACAGGCCGAACGTCATCCAGAACGGCGGGCCGCCGGGGATGTTCTGCAGGCGCCCGGCCACCACGACCGACACGACTTGCACCACCAGCAGGGTGACACCGGCGGCCGCGGCCGTCAGCACGAGCGCCTCGATGAACAGCTGCCAGATGATCCTCGCGCGGCTGCCGCCGAGGGCGTAGCGCGCGGCGAACTCCTTTTGCCGCGAGACGGTGCGTGCGTAGTTCAGGATCGCGATGTTCGCGCACGGCGGCAGCAGCAGCAGGACGAGCCCCAGGCTCGACAGCGACCAGAGCAGGCTCATGTCGCCGGGTTCGAAGTCCCCCGTGAAGGCAAACGTGTACGGCACCACCCGCCCTCCTTCGCGCTCCGCGCTACGGAGGGCAGGCTCTGTTCCGTGCTCGGCGCTACGGAGGGCAGGCTCTGTTCCGTGCTCGGCGCTACGGTGGGCGGGCGCGAGGATCCCCAGCGCCAACACCTCCGCGTGCGCGCGCGCGAGGGTCGCGCCAGGCGCGAGCCGGCCGAAGACAACGCCTTCGGGACCGGTGTTGCGCAGCATCCCGTCGGCCGTGCGGCGGAGCGGAACCCAGTACCGGAAGTTGAACGGGAACTGGAAGCCGTCGGGCATGACACCGACGACGGTATGCACGTCCGCGCCGAGCCGCAGTTCGCGTCCGATGACGTCTCGTGAGCCGGCGAAGCGCCGCTGCCAGACGTCGTGGCCGATGACGACGACGGGGGCGGCGCCGGGGGCGGCGTCGGCGTCGGCGATCGGCCGGCCGACGAGCGGTGCCACCCTTGCGACCCGAAAACCGGCGGCCGAGATCTCGGCGACCGCCGCGAGCTCGACCGATCCGTCGGACGTGATGATGTTGCGCCGCGTCGTCTGGAATGCGCCGACGTCATCGACCGATTGCAGGCTGGCGCGCCAGCGCTCGACATCCTGCCACGTGGTGTCACGCCGCCGGCCGGCCTCGCGATCCCACACCTGGATGGCGACCACCCGGTCACCCTCGTCGAGCGGAAGCCGGCTCCACATGACGACGTCGAACGCGGCGAACACGATCGCGGCGATGCTGATCGCCAGGGTCGTCGCCAGCCCGCCGACCAGCGTCAGCCCCCAGTTCCTGACGAGCAGGCGGAGCCCGAGCCTGACATCGAGCCACGACGAGCCGAGCCAGGGCAGCCCGCGCTGTTCGCGCAGCGCTTCGAGCGCCTGGCTATGGCCGCCGGCGGCGGCCCGGGCGAGTCGCGCGGCGTCGCGCGGCGCGTGGCCCTTCCGCCGGAGCTCGTCTTCGGCGAGAGCAAGGTGTCCGGCTAGCTCGCGTTGCAGGTCATGGTCGGTCCGGCGGCCACCGAACGCGCCCCAGACCCGGCGTGTCCACTCGCGAAGCGAGGAGCAGACGTCGTGGAGCGTCAAGCCGGATCCTCGAAGAGCGTGTGCATGACGGCCACCATCTGATCCCACGCCTTCTTGTCGGCGGCAAGCCGCCGGCGTCCGGCAGCGGTGATGGCGTAGAAGCGTGCCTGGCGGTTGTTGTCGGTGACACCCCACTCGGCCTTGACCAGGCCCTGCTGCTCCAGGCGCATCAAGCCGGGGTACAGCGTCCCCATGTTCAGCGTGAGCGCACCCGCCGAGACCTGCTCGAGCCGGGCGCCGATGGCGTAGCCGTGCTGCGGCCCCAGCGCGGCGAGCGTCTGCAGCACCATCAAGTCGAGCGTGCCGCGCAGGACTTCCGCTTTGGCGGGTTCTCTATTAGGCATTCCAATAGACTATGCGCACGTTCCATTAGGAAGTCAAATGAGGAGGTTCGGAGCACCCGCTCCGTCAATCGCGCGGGGCGATCGGGAAACCGTACTCGAAGTGCTGCCGCAGCGCCTTCCGGATGGCGGCGGGTTGGCGGCTGCGGAGCGCCGCCACGATTCCTTCGTGCGACTCGACGACGTCGGTGAGGTTCTCGCGCTGCATCCCCCGCACGATGCTGACGAACGCGAAGAGCGGAACCGAGAGCTGGTCGAGCATGCTGTAGAGGGTCCGATTCCCCGATTGCTCCCAGATGAACCGGTGAAACGCCAGGTCGGCCTGCGCCTGTTCGAAGTACTCGTTGCGCCCGGTCGCCTGGGTGAGCGAAGCGAGCAGCGTCACCAGCGTGTCGAACGCGGGGCCGTCCATGCGCGGCGCGGCCTGCGTGAGTGCGCGCTCCTCGAGCAGCACGCGAAGCTCGACCCGCTCGAGCACCTCCTCCGGTGACAGCCGCGTCACCTCGGTGCCGATGTTCGGGGTGCGTACCACGAGTCCGAATCGTTCGAGCTGGCCGAGCGCTTCCCGGACCGTCGCCTGGCTGACGCCGAGCTCGCGCGCGAGGTGCAGCTCGCGGAGCGTCTGGCCGGGTGCGAGGCGGCCGGAAAAGATGGCGGTGCGCAGGGCCGTGACGACTTGCGCGCTCAGGGATTCGGACTTGACGGGCTGGAGGCCGCTGGTTGCAGATTTCATCGCCTCAACGAGTTTATCGTTATCGTTATCGATAATTCGGTATAGTCTAGCATCCAGAACTTCCAAAAGTCACGAACGAACCCGCCAAATTTCCGGAGGCCGCATGGTTTCGCGCATACGCTTCGTCCGGCGTTCACTTCTCCTTCTCGCACTTCTCGGCACCGACGTTCCCGAAATCACGGCACAGACGAGCAACGCGACTCTCCAGGGCACGGTCGCCGATTCGAGCGGCGCCATCCTGCCCGGCGTCATCGTCAAGCTCGAATCACCGGCGACGGGCTTGACCCGTGAAGTCGTGACCAACAGCGCCGGCGTCTACGTGTTCAACTTCCTCCCCGCGGGTGACTACCAGATCACCGCGGAGCTGGCCGGCTTCAAGACCGTCCGCCAGGCCGACGTGAAGCTGGAAATCGGGCAGAGTCGGGCCCTCGACGTGAAGATGGAAGTCGGGCAGGTCACCGAGGTGGTGGAAGTGCAGGGGACGGCGCCGTTCCTGGATCGCACGTCCGCCTCGATCGGCACCGTCATCCAGGCGAGCCAGTTGAAGGATCTGCCGCTCGCCGGACGCCATTGGGCCGGCTTGATGCTTCTGGCGCCAGGTGCGATCAACACCGGCGACGGCACCCACTTGAGCACCCGATTCGTCGGCCGCGCGCGGGACGACAACAACTGGACCTTCGACGGCATCGACGCAACCGGTGTGAAGGATCCGCGGCAGGACAGCGATGCACGCCTCATCATCAGCAGCGAGTCGATTGCCGAGTTCCGCGTCAGCTCGACCCTGTACTCGGCCGAGTCGGGCACCGCGGCCGGCGGCGTGGTGCAGTTGATCTCCAAGACCGGCACGAACAGATACCGTGGGACGGCGTTCGACTTCGTGCGGAACGATCGCTTCGATGCGAGGCCGTTCGCGACGGTCGGCGACATGCCGCCGTTCACCCTCAATCAGTTCGGGGCCAACATCGGCGGGCCGATTGTCGCGCAGCGCACGTTCTTCTTCGCCAACTACGAAGGGATCCGTCAGCGGCAGGAGCGCGGCTTCACGCGCGCCGTGCCGAGCGCGGCGTATCGTGCGATCGTGACCCAGGCGCTCTCCAGCATTGTCGCGATGTACCCGCAGGGCACCGGCCGCACGAGCAATCCGGACATCGACGACTGGGTGGGCACGGAGCGTGTGACGAACGACGAAGATGCCGTGCTGCTCCGGCTCGACCACCGCTTCTCCGACAAGACGACGGTATTCGCCCGCTACAACTTCGACCAGGCCGATCTCGTGAACCCCGGCGATACCGGGTCGACCACGAATTACATTCGCCCTGCCAATTTCACGGTGCAGGTGCAGCGCATCTTCAGTCCTTCGGTCGTCAGCGAAACCAAGTTCGGCTACAACCAGTCCAACCGCCAGTCACTGCGAACCGGTCCGGCGACCGAGCAGGTCGGCGTTTCCGGCTTCGTGAACCTGACGGGTCCGCAGGAAATCATCGAAGACGGCAGCACGTATAGCCTGCTCGGCGACATTGCCGTCGTTCGCGGGCGTCACAACATCAAGTTCGGCGGCGAGCTCCGGCGGATCCTGATCGATGTCGGCGAGGGCAACACCACCACCCTCACCTATTCGAGCCGCCCCAATTTCGCCACCAACCGCCTCGACAACTTCAATATCGTCGACTTCCCCGTCGTGCAGGGGCAGCGCTGGTGGACGCTCGGCTACATCCAGGACGACATCAAGTGGCGATCCAATCTGACCTTCAACGCCGGCCTGCGGTACGAGTTCTACACCGTGCCGGTGGAGAAGGATGGCCGCGACAAGGTCTGGCGGATCGCGTGCGGCGGGTTCTGTGCTCCGGGGACGCAGTGGTACGCACCGGATTACAACAACTTCGGACCGCGGGTGGGATTTGCCTGGTCGCCGGCGCGATTCAGGGACAACACGGTCATTCGCGGCGGATTCGGCGTGTTCTTCGGGCCGGGTCAGAACGACGACGTCTTTGCGCCGATCGATAACGCCGGTGCCCGGACCACGCTGACACGAGCAGAGGCGCCTGCGCTCTCGTACCCTATCGATCCGTTCCTCGGGGTTGCGGCCAGCGTCGGCAACGCGGCCCGCGCGGTGGACGAGACTCGCGTCGATCAGTACGCCGAGCACTACAGCCTGACGATTCAGCAGGCGCTGCCGTGGCGGCTGACGACGCAGATCGGCTACATCGGCAACCAGGCGCACCACCTGCTCGACCGCAACAATGTGAACAACATCAATCCGGCGACCGGGACCCGGCCGCTCCCGCAGTTCGGGCGTGTCGACATCAAGACGAGCGGCTCCAATGCGAATTTCAACGGGCTCCAGTTCTCGCTGTATCGCCGGGCCGCGGCGGGACTCCAGCTCGGCACGCAATACATGTGGTCACACGCCTTCGACGAGGGATCGCTCGGCGGCGGGGAATCGACGGCGATCCAGAAGGCTGACTGCCGCACCTGCGAGTATGCGTCAACGAGCCAGGACGTCCGCCATACCCTGACGGTCAACGGTGTATACGCGCTGCCGTTCGGCCGCGACGGCGGCCAGGGAGTGCTCCATCACGTGTTCGGCGGCTGGATGCTGTCGGGACTGATGCAGGCGCGGACCGGCCGTCCGCTGACGATTACCGCGAGCCGCGCAACGGGTGACCTGCCCGACGGGAACAATCAGGCGCAGCGCGCCGACCGGGTCGCGAGCGTGCCCATTTATCCCGCGACGCAAACGCCCGATCAGTGGTTCAATCCCGCCGCATTCGCGGTGCCGGCATCAGGCACCTGGGGCAACGCGGGACGCAGCACCGTTCGCGCTCCCGGCCTGTTCCAGATCGACCTGGCGCTGCAGAAGCGCTTCGAGATGGGCGGGTCTCGCAACTTCGAGTTCCGCATCGAGGCGTTCAACGCGTTCAATCGTGTGAACCTCGGCGCGCCGGGCGTTGCCGTGACCTCACCTTCATCGTTCGGCCGGATCACCGGGCCGCTGAATCGCGGGTATGGCACCGGCACGGCGCGGCAGATGCAGTTCATGTTCAGGGTGAATTTCTGACCTGGTGTCTCTCCGCCGTGCTCGCGGCGGTACTCATGGTTGCGGCGGCGGGCTGCCGGCCCGGGACTCGAGTCGACGAAGATTCGAAGACGCGGGTACCGGCGGCCCAGCCGCTGTCGTCCGCCGTTGAGATCAAAGCGGCGTATGGAACCACGCCGTTGCCGGACGATCCAGATGATCCTGCCATCTGGATTCATCCAAGTGATCCGGCGAGGAGCGTGATCATCGGAACCATGAAGGTCGCGGCGCCTGCGGGCGCGATCGTCGTCCATGGTCTCGACGGTCAGCTGCGTCAGACCATCGGCGGAATCGATCGGCCGAACAACGTGGATGTCGAATACGGATTCCGCCTCGGTGGCGAGACTGTCGATATCGCGGTCGCGACCGAGCGCCTCGCGCGACAGCTCAGGATCTTCCGGATCGACAGGACCGACGGCCGGCTCCAGGATCTCGGCGGCGTCCCGATCCTGCGAAGCGAGCAGGGGGAAGCGGGCGCGCCGATGGGGATTGCTCTCTATCGGCGCGAACGCGATGGCGCAGTGTTCGCGATCGTGGCGCCGAAAACCGGCCCGCACGAGGGGTATCTGTGGCAGTACCGTCTCACCGATGCCGGCAATGGCCGTCCCGGTACGACCTTCGTCCGGCGCTTCGGCCGATTCAGCAGCTCGACGGTCCGGGAAGAGAACGAGATCGAGGCCGTGGCCGTGGATGATGCGCTGGGATACGTCTACTACGCGGACGAAGCGGACGGCATTCACAAGTGGCACGCCGATCCCGATCATCCGGACGCCGCCCGCGAGCTGGCCCACTTTGGTCGCAGCGGCTTTCGGGGCGATCGCGAAGGCATCGCGATCTACGCGCTCGAGGATGGCACCGGTTATATCGTGTGTACGGATCAGCTCGAAGGCGACAGTGAGTACCACGTCTATCCTCGCGAAGGCGCCTCCGGGAACCCTCACGATCACTCGCGCGAAATCACCGTCTTCCGCGGACGTGCCGATGCGACCGACGGTCTCGAGATTTCGTCAGCCGTGCTCGGTCCCGCGCTGCCCTCTGGCGCGATGGTCGCGATGAACAGCAAGCCGATGAATTTCCTGGTATTTCGCTGGGAGGACATCGCGGCCGCCGTGAAGCCGCCGTTGCGACGGAACGGTGTGGCGGTGGCCCGCAACTGAGCTCGGCGGCGTCCGGAGGCTTACCGCTAGTGGTCGTGGCTTTTTTGGGAGATGGGCGGCTCGCCGTCGAGCGTCGACGACAAGCCGCCCTTTGCAGCTTAGAGCGGGCCTGACTTCCACGGCCCCCAGATCGCGACGGTCGCGGCGCGTTCGAATCTCTCAGGACCGACCGGGATCTGCTTCTCGGCCTTGTAGGGCGTCGTCGTGCGTTCGTTGCCGCGGCCGTACAGATTCACGAACAGCGTGTTGCCATCGGGACTGAAACACGCGCCGGCGAACTCGATCGTGTTGCGCAGGTTCCGCGCGATGTCGAACACCTCGCCGGCAGGAGAGACGGCGCGGACGTGCTGGGCCGCGGTCGCGTCCTCGCAGAACACCACCCCGCCACGCGGGCTCACGCAGCAGTTGTCGGGGCCGTCGAACATATCGTGGTTCAGCGATTCGACCACCAGCGTGATCGTCTCTGCCGCGAGGTCGTACATCCAGACCTGACCGAATCCCATGTTCCCGCCGTTGGTCGAGATGAAATAGATCTTGCCCTTGTCGTACCAGCAGCCTTCGAGTCGCCGGAAGCGAGTGCCGCCCGCGGCCAGGCCCTCGACGAAGACCGACGACAACGTCACACCGCTGACGACCTGGCTGACCGGGACTGGATCCGGGTTGGTGATGGTCACCCACTCAACCGGCAGCGGCACTCCGACGGTCTGACCGATTGCCGCCTCATACTGAGGCGCACCGACCACTTTCAGCATCTGGAAGGCACCGGCCGTGGCCGCGAGATCACCGGGTTGTCGTGGCCGCGCCGAGGGCATGAATCGGTAGAAGCCTGACCCATCACCCTGATCTTCGGTTTCGTAAACGGCGCCGGTCGCCGGATCGACAGCCACGGCTTCGTGGGCAAAGCGGCCCAGGTGCTTCAGCGCTACCGGCGGCGTCGGCGAACCCGGCACGGTTCCGAGCGGCACTTCGAAGATGTAGCCGTGATTTTGCGCGTACCCAGTAGCGCTCGCATTCTCGAGCGTCTCCTCGCAACTCAACCAGCTTCCCCACGGAGTCAGCCCGCCGGCGCAGTTCCGCACGGTGCCGACGAGGCTCCAGTGCTGGCTGACGAGACGCCGCTGACCGTTCGGTTCCACCTCGAGCGTCGTCGTGCCGCCCGCCGCAAACTCGTCGTACGCAAACGCCCGCGGACCGTAGTGGGTCTCCAGCCGATCGTTCAGGATGCCCGCGCTCGTGGACGTGCTGCCCGGCGGACGAGGGCGGAGCGTGTTGCCGGCCTGGCCGTCCTCCTGGTTGCGAATCAGAAGGATGTTGCCGTTCGGCGCCGCAAACGTCGCCATCCCATCCATCGCCTTCGGCGTCGGGAACCCGTCGTCCATCGGGTCGCCCTCGTTGCTGACCACGCAATACTGGAACCCGACGGGAAGAGCCAGATCCTCACCGGCTGGTCGCAATGGGCCGTACCCGACTCCGGCCCGGCCCTGCGGCTCACCCGCGAAGGCGGCACGTGCCGCAAGGGCGTCGAAGAGACCACTGCTGAGCGAGGTGGCCCCGGCGGCGACCGCTGATCGGGCGAAGAACTGACGTCGATTGAGAGAGGACCGCTTCGAATGCATGCGTAACCTCCGACTCGCCGGCGGGCAGGCCGGCGGAAAGGGTCCAGCGGAAGTGGCGGCGCCACTCCCGGGGACGGTGGGCCGGACGCGTGCGATGGAGCTGCGGATGGGATTCTGTGTGGGAATGGACCGGTGAGGCAATACTGAAATCTGCCTCGCCGGAAGCCCTATGAAAGATGATCGGCACAGGATTCGGGACACAGGACCCGGGACCGTGAACTCTGTGATCACAGTCTGCGGCCTCGCGGCGATCGCGATCGTGCCGCTCATCGCGGCGGCCTGGCTGATCCCTCCCGGGTTCCCGTATCTGCTGCGTCAGCTGATCCTGTGCGCATGGGGAACAGGAACCATCCTCCTCGCAGAGCGGCGCTGGCGGAGCGGCACCACCGCCGAAGCGATTCGCGCGCTGGGGTTCGTTCCGGCGCGACACGCGATCGTGATCGCGGTGCTGCTCGTCAGCATCCCGATGTGGATCTTTCTGCCGTGTTTCGCCCGGATCAACGGGACCGGCGTGATCGTCAGACCAGACTGGCTCGTGCTGCTGATTGGCGTCGTCCTGGTCAACGGGATCACCGAGGAGGTCATCCACCGCGGCTTCGTCTTCGGGCACCTCCGCGAGGGCCGTTCGTTTGCCGGTGCCGCGTCAGTTTCGGCCCTGGTGTTCGCCGCGCAGCACCTCTATCTGATCGTCACGATGGGCTGGGCCGTCGGCCTGTCGTCGGTGCTGCTCGCGGCATGCCTCGCCTATCCGATGGCTGTCGTGTTCGAGCGCGGCGGGCGATCGATCGCGGGACCGGCGATTCTTCACACGAGCACCAACACTCCCGCTATCATCCTGGCCTTGCCCGAAGAGATCATGGCCACCGCGCTGGTCATGCACATGGGCGTCATCCTGGTCTCGGTCTATCTGGTCTTCCTCGTCTCGCGCGGCGAGACACCGAGGCTCGTCCGGCAAGGCAGTACTCACGTGAGGGAGTGATGATGCAATCACACCGGTCTTCCCGGCGGCCGTTGTGGGCCGCCGGCGCCGCCCTGGTCCTGCTGATCGTCGCCGGTGCGGTGCGGGTGGCCAGTTCGGAGCGTCAGACCGCGCCGCCGACTCGATCAACCGACGACCGCTGGTGGAAGCGCGAGCCGATCCGGTTCCTGCAGACCAATCTGAGCGAGACCGATTCGACCGCCGACCCCAAGGCACTCGTCGCCGCCGTTGCCGACTTCGGCGCGAACACGTTCCTGATGAACATGGGGGGCATCGTCGCGCAATATCCGACGAAGGTGCCGTTCCACTATCCCAGCACCTTCCTTCCACCGGGCCGCGATCTGTTCGGCGACGTCGTCCGCGAGGCGCAGGCGCGGAAGATCCGCGTGATCGGCCGGTTCGATCTGAGCAAGACGCAGCGGCCGGTGTTCGACGCGCATCCCGAGTGGTTCTTCAGGCGCGCCAATGGCGAGCCGGTGATCTACAACGGCCTCTACTCCACCTGCATCAACGGCAACTACTATCGCGAACACGCGTTCACGATTCTCGCGGAGGCGCTCGAGCGCTACGAGGTCGACGGCCTGTTCTTCAACATGTTCGGCAATCCGTCGGCAGACTACAGCGGCGCGCCGGCCGGTCCGTGCCAGTGCCAGGCCTGCCAGACGCGCTACCGCGCCCGATACGGCCGGCCGGTGCCGGCGACCGCCGACGCCGACTATCGCGCGTTCATGGCGGATTCCTCGCGCGAGGTCGCGGCGGCGATCGCCGGGCTGATTCACCGCAAGCGGCCGAATGCCGCCTTTCTCACCTACATCCAGGATCACACCGACGGGATCATGTCGGAGTCGAACACCGCCGTCGGCCGCGCGCTGCCGATGTGGCCGTACTCGGCAAGCGACAACGTCAGCCGATCGCTGGGATCCGAGCCGGACAAGGTGGCGATCAACCTGGCGATGAGCTTCGTCGACTTCCCGTGGCGCTATGCGCACGTGCCGCAGCCGGAGACCGCCCTGCGCCTGTATCAGAACCTGGCGCACGGCGCACCGCCGGCGGCCGTCGTGTCCGGGCCGCTGCCGCAGGCGGATCGCAGCGGCCTGCTCGCGGCGAAGCCCGTCTTCGACTGGCACGCCAGGCACGAGGACCTCTATGTCGGACAGAAGAACGCGGCGCGCGTGCTCCTGCTTGCCACGGGCGACACGGCGTCGTACCGCGGATTCTTCCGGGTGCTGACCGAGGAGCACATCCCGTTCGAGGTTTCAGAGAACCGGCGGTGGATGGAGGATGGCTCGCGCTTCGATCTGGTCATCGCGCCGGAGGCCGCTCCGCCGGAGCTGGAGCGATACGTTCGTGATGGCGGCCGGCTGCTGGTGGCCGGTGCGACGCCGCCGCCGGTTCCGGTCGGGACGATCGCCGGCCGGAAGTCGACGCAGGGCTACTGGCGCATCCACGATCGCACGGTCCTTCCGTCGCTGAAGAACACGGACCTGATCTTCCTCGACGGCGAGTACCTCGAGATCGCTCCGCTCGCGCGTCCGATCCTCACGCTGATTCCCACGGCGATGTTCGGTCCGCCCGAGAAGGTGTGGAGCGACAAGGTCGAAACCACGGTACCCGGCCTCGTGCTGGCGAACCACGGCAAAGGGCAGGTGGCCTGCATCCCGTGGGACATCGGCAGCCTCTACTATCGGCACAGCTCCGAACCGCACCGCGGCCTGATCGCCGATCTCATCGATCGTCTCCTCCCCGCCGGACGTCAGCTGACGACCAACGCGCATCCCCTTGTCGAGATGACGATGATGGATCAGCCCGATCGCGGGCGCACTCAGATCCACCTGGTGAATGGGACCGGTCATCACGATACGGCCTACTTTCCGCCACTCGAGATCCGCGATATCCGAATCGACCTGGCGCGCGACGTCCGCAGGGCCAGGGCCGTTGCTCTCAATCAGGACCTGCCGATCAGCGTGAACGGGCGGTTCCGGTCGGTTACGCTGCCGCTGCTTCGCGCGTACGAGGTGATCGTGATCGAGTGACTCTTGTCGCGGTCGCGGGTTCGGGGGTTCGCGGGTTCGCGAGTTCGGGAAGGACGTCGTATTCAGAGGTAACTAGCCGCTCACACTAACGCTTGTTGCCTCTGACTACCACAACCTTCCCGAACCCGCGAACTCGCGAACCCGCGAACCCGCGACTCCCGTGGCCACCACCAAATACCGTGGCCTTCCTGGCGACCAGTGCAGGATCTTTTTGTCCACCGCCGCCGTAGTTTCCCCTGTTTCCTCTGCGGATACTCCGATGGCGGCCCGTGTCCGGGCTCTCTAGAATTCGCCCGAGCGCCAGCGGCACGGAACGTGTCTCCGGTCGGGGTGCATCACGGGACGTGTGGAGGCTGATATGGAAGAATTCGTCGCGCTGATCGCTCGCACCGCTGGCACGGTGATCGAGGGAATGGCCGTCCTCATCGTCGCCTTTGGCTCCGTCGACGCGTTCGTCAGGCTCATGCGGGTCATCGTTACGCCAACCGCCACGCACGGCGAGCGCAAGGCGATCTGGCGCCGCTACGGCATGTGGCTGGTGCTTGGTCTCGAGTTCGAGCTCGCGGCGGATATCATCGGGAGCGTGCTGTCTCCAAGCTGGCAGGAGCTGGCCCAGCTCGGAGCGATCGCGGTGATTCGCACGTTCCTGAACTACTTCCTCGAAAAGGACCTGGAAAGCGCGGACGCCGCGGCGGAAGAACGGGGACTACCGAAGCCTGCAGAGGTGTAGCAACGCCGGGAAGGCAAGATGAGCGACACTGCCGAAGCACCGGAGGGCATGTGCTGGATCCCGGGAGGGACGTTCCGCATGGGATCGGCGAACTTCTATCCCGAGGAACGGCCCGTGCACGAGGTCATGGTCGATGGCTTCTGGATCGATCGCTTCGCAGTGACCAACGAGCAATTCGCACGGTTCGTGAGCGAAAGCGGCTATGTGACGCTCGCCGAACGGCCCCCGAATCCCGAGGACTATCCTGGGGCGCCGCCGGAGAACCTGGTGCCGGGCTCGATGGTCTTCCAGAAGCGCACCGGACCAGTCGATCTGCGCAACTACGCGAACTGGTGGGCCTGGGTGCCTGGCGCGGACTGGCGTCACCCGTCAGGCGCCGGCAGCTCGCTCGAAGGCCTGGAGCGGCACCCGGTGGTTCATGTTGCCTACGAGGACGTCGAGGCGTACGTGCGGTGGGCGGCGAAAGACCTGCCGACCGAGGCCGAATGGGAATGCGCGGCACGCGGGGGGCTCGATGGCGCGACGTTCACCTGGGGCCAGGACGAATTCCCGGATGGCCGGCCGATGGTGAACTCCTGGCAGGGTGAATTCCCCTGGCAGAACCTGCTCACTGATGGCCACGAGGGCACGTCGCCGGTTGGATCGTTCCCGGCGAACGGCTACGGCCTGCACGACATGGCCGGCAACGTGTGGGAGTGGACCAGCGACTGGTGGGAGCCGCGCGGCTCGAATCCCGCGGTCAAGTCCTGCTGCCTCTCCTCGGTCAACCCGCGCCTCGATTCACCTGAGAAGAGCTACGACCCGCGCCAGCCGCAATTCCGGATCCCGCGCAAGGTCGTCAAGGGCGGCTCACACCTGTGCGCCCCGAACTACTGCTTCCGCTACCGCCCGGCGGCCCGTCAACCGCAGATGATCGACACCGGGATGGCGCACATCGGCTTCCGGTGCGTCCTTCGGACGCGAGGTAGCGGGGGCTGAAGATCGCGGTCCGTGGTCCGTCGTCCGCGGTCCGGGCTGCGGGCTGCGGGCTGCGGGCTGCGGGGCTACGACTCCAGTTCCGTCAGCTCCGCCCCTCCTTACTCATCGTCAGCAGCGTCGTCACCGTGCGCCAGTTGCGGGCCGTGGCGGAGTCGACGCCGAGGAACCTGACGGCCCGCTCGGCGAGTTTCGATCGGCCGATGCCCTCGGGCGAATAGAGATAGAAGACCCGCCCTTTCAACTCAAAGGCTTCACCTCCTGTCTTGAGCGCCTCGAGTGATTCGACGTCAGGGTTCTTCGGTGGCGCGTCCAGGAAAAAGAGGTGCAGGCTCGTCGGGTTCTCGGCGGCCTGCGGAAATGGATTCGCCGCAGCCGCCTTCTCGAGCTCGGCGCAGGTCAGCAGGTGCACACGCGGCGCGAAACCGTGGCGCTTCGAGATGGCCGCCGTGATCTGCTTCTCGAGAGCTGCCGGATCCTTGTTGGTGCTGCTGAGGATGACGTTGCCGCTTTGAATATATGTCCGAACATCGACGCAACCGCATTGTTCGAGCAGTGCCTTCAGGTCGCGCATCGGCAGCTTGTGCTTGCCGCCGACGTTGATGCCACGGAGCAGGGCGACGTAGGTCACGGGGACGGATGATAGACGCGCCGCGTGGCGCGCGTCTACGATTGCCTTCGTCCTCGTGCGAGGGACACGATCACCGCACCTGCGGCGATCGCGGCGAGCGACACGAGGTGCGCGACGCTGAGCCCCGCCGCCACCCGCACGTTCACTCGCAGGAATTCGACCGCGAACCGCAGCGCACCCGCGGCGAGCAGGTATCGTCCCAGCACGATCGCATCAGCCACACCCTGCCGGCGCCACCGGAGCAGGCACCAGCCGAGCAGCCCCAGGCCGATGGCTTCGTAGATCTGCGTCGGGTGCACCGGCACGGTCGTGGGGGGCAGTCCCTCGGGAAACGCGACGGCCCATGGAAGATTCGACGGGCTTCCGTAGTCGTCGCCCACGAGGAAGCATCCGATGCGGCCGATGAGGTGTCCGAACGCCAGCGCCGGCGTCGCGGCCGACAGCGTCGGCACGACCGGCCAGCGCTTGAAGGCGATGTAGAGGAACCCGGCGCCGACGCCACCAATCAGGCCCCCGTACCAGCTCAGGCCGCCGCGCGAAAACAACAGCTCCGTGATCGGGGCCTCGGCCGAGTGCTCGATCGTCCAGAGCAGCTTCGCACCGGCGAGGCCGCCAAGCACCCCGACGATGCCGGCGTCGGCCGCATCGAGCGGCAGTCTCGATCGTTGCAACTCCCGGCGGAAGAGCCACAGCCCGACCAGCGCGGCCAGTGCCACCATCGCGCCGAAGCTGGTGATCTCGAACGTGCCGATGCGGATCAGCACCGGGTACATGGCCTGCTCCCTGATGGCGTGGTGTCTACAGCTCTCTGCACTGTTCTACTGGCTGATCGTGCCGTTGGCGGCGAGCGTCAGCGCGTAGCCCGGCTCGTCGCCATTCCCGGGCGTCGTGGTGTTCTGGACCAGCCGGACGTCGTTGGCGAAGACGTTCCGCGTGACGGCGCCGGTCGGGTTCTCGTCGCACGAGTTCTGATCGTTGACTCTGAACGACACGCGGGTCGCAATCGGCACGTCGTTGAGCGTGATCTCGTACCGGTCCGGTGGGACCGCCTGAAGAGGAATGCTCGCGAAGTCGCGCCAGCTCGGATGGATGTGCGTGAGTCCGACCCCTGAGACACAGGCCTGCGCCGACGCGGGCAGATTGGATCGCCTGGTGGTCGATCCGGCGAAGACGATCCTGAGCGTCATGGCCGAATCGCTCGGGGATGCCGGCGCATCGTCGTCGCAGGCCGATGCGGCCAGCATCGCGATGGCTGCGATCGTCCGGAAATGAACCCGCACGAGCCCAGCATACCGCGGGCAGACAGCACAGCCGTCCAATCAGGAGGTTTCAAACACGAACCACGAGAGATGCTCTCAGACGACAGCCCGTCTCGCCGAAGCGCGACAGCGCGAAGGCGGGCGAAGGCGGACGAAGGGCGGACTCACTCCCGTTTCAGTGCCAGGATCGGATCGATCCGCGCGGCACGCCGCGCCGGCAGCCATGCGGCGATCAAGGCGACGGCCATCAGCAGCGAGACCGCAGCCACGATCATCGCCGGACCGATCGTGGCGGCCTGGGGCAGTCCCGGGATCAACGGCCGCACCGTCAGAACCAGACACGCACCTGCCGCGGCTCCTTGAAGGCCAAGACCGGCTGCCTGGCGAAGAATCATGCGCTCGACGTCCCCCGGAGAAGCGCCGACCGCCAGGCGCAGGCCAATCTCCGCGGTGCGTTGGCTGACGGCGTAAGACACGAGACCGTAGAGTCCTGATACCGCCAGGAGGACAGCGGTCAACGCGAACGCACCCAGAAGCCCGAAGGTGAAGCGGCGCGGTCCGAGCCACGCGTCGACGAACTGCCGCATCGGACCGGCGCGCGAGACGGCACCATCCGCATCGACCGCGCGCACGTGCATCAGAAACGTTTCGCGGAACGCCGCCGGATCGGCACCGGTCCTGACCATCCAGAATTGATTGTTGCGGACCGACGCGACGTTGTCGGGATGAACCTGCCGGAGCGGCACGTAGATGTCGAATGCCGGCGGCAGGTCGAGGGCGGCGTGTCGAACGTTCTCGACCACGCCCACGATCTCGATCGGCCTCGGACCGCTATTGTTGTCATCAACCATCAGCTTCTGACCCGGGGCGGCACCCGCGAGAAATCGATCGGCGAGCGCCGCACTCACGATCGCAACCGGCGGTCCATTCGATCCGTCGCTTTCCAGGAACGGCCGGCCCTGCAGCAGGCGCGTACCCACGGCCGGCAGATAACCAGGCGAGATAATCCGGAGATTGGCGCTGGCCTTGTCGCGCGCCTCGAAAGGGCGGCCAGCCACCGCAAACGGGACAGTCGAGAGCAGCCCGCTCAACGGTGCGACGGAAATGACCCCGGCCTGCTTTACCCCTGGAGCGGCGGCGATCCGCTCGTGCAAGCGGTCGTAGAAGCGCTCGACATCGGCAGGTATCCGATAAGACGAGGGGATCGAGAGGCGTGCCTGGAAGACGCCATCGGCCTCGAACCCGGGATCGAGGCTCTGAAGCCACCGCAGGTTCTCGAACAGCACGCCGGCCGATACAACGAGAACCAGGGCCGCACAGATTTCGGCAACCACGATTGCATTGCGGGCCCGATGGTTCGAGCGATCTCCGATCGCGCCCCGGCTGGCCGGCCGGAGGGCGTGGCCGCCAAGCATTCCGGCCATCGCAGTGAGAGGTGCGGCGGCCGCGAGCACAGTCACGACGAGAGTGACCACGCCCACGAACAGGGCGGCGCTCGAATCCAGGCGCACTTCATCGAGTCGTGGCACCGAGGGGCCCCAGTGCTTCACGGCGGCAATCGCCTGTCCAGCCACCAACCAGCCAAGCCAGCCGGCGGCAAGCGCGAGCAGGAGCGCCTCGAGGGTGAGCTGGCGCACGAGGTGCCGCCGTGACGCGCCTATCGCGATTCGCATCGACAGCTCGCCGGCGCGGGCGTTGGCGCGCACCATCGCGAGCGACGCGAGATTCGCGAGCGCGGTGACCAGGACCACGATCACCGCCGCGAACAGGATCAGCATCGACTGCCGGTGCTCTCCCACGACCACCTCGTGCAAGGCGATCGCCCGCACGGCCTCCTTCCGCGCGTACTCGACGGGAAACTGCTCCCGCAGCGAGCGGCAGATGGCGGTCAGCTCGACCGTCGCGTCACCTGCACTGGTTCCCGGATGGAGGCGGCCGAAGAGCCTCAGGAAATTCACGGAGTTTCGCAGGTGCCGCAACGGATCGCGGTCCGGCACGAGCGGGATCACCACGTCGATGTCGCCGAGCGGCAGCGGGAACTGCGGCGGGAGGACGCCGGCAACCGTGAACGATTCACCATTAATCCGCACCGCCTTGCCGACGAGGTCGGCGGATCCGCCGTATTGGCGTTGCCAGAGCCGATAGCTGAGCACGACGACCGCGGGTGCCTCGGGACGGTCGTCGGCCTCGTTCAACAGCCGCCCGGCCGCCGGTGCCACGCCCAGGACATCGAAGGCGTTCGCTGACATCCGGGCGCCCTGGAGTCGTTCCGTGATCCCATCGTTGCCGGCAAGGTTCGCACTCCAGTTTCCGTACGCCGCAAGCCCCACGAGCGTGCGAGCACGGCTCCGGTAGTCGATGAACTCGGGCAGCGTAAAGGGTGCGCCTGGATTGTCCGGCCTCACCGAGGCAACCCACACGAGCCGATCCGGCGAGCCGAACGGCAGCGCCTGCACCAGGACGCTGTTGACGACAGCAAAGACGGCCGTCGTGGCACCAATGGCGAGGGCGAGGGTGAACGTCGCCGTCAGCGCAAAACCCGGCTGGCGGCGATACTGTCGAAGCGCGACGCGTAAATCGCTCAATCGAACCTCCGGCTCGGATCGTAGCGACGGCGAACACGTCGATTCGCGACACAAGTCCGCCGATTTCCGCCAGTGTCCGGCGGATGCTTGCGAAACCATTCACCCGGGCGGCATAGTGGCGGCTGCATGGCTGCTTCGCCGCGCAATCTGACTCGCCGGATCGTCGTGGTCGTCGTGCCCCCGGTCGATGAGCTCGATCTCGTCGGCCCGCTCCAGGTGTTCAACTCGATCAACCGGCTCACAGGCCGGCCGATTTACACGATCGAGGTTGTCACCAGCCGCGAGTACCTGACGCTCGAGGGGGAGAGCGGGGTACTGACGTTCATTGCCCGCCATCACTTCTCGATGGTCGAAGGCGAATGCGACTCCGTGCTGCTGGTCTGCGGGCTGGCCAGTCGCTCGGTTCGCGAAGCCGCGCTGTCGACGTGGCTCCGGCGGAAGGCGACGGAAGTCCACCGGCTTGGCGCCGTTTGTGTTGGGGCGTTTCTGCTCGCCGAGGCGGGGCTGCTGAACGGGCGGCGCGCGACGGCACACTGGAGGTTCGGGCGCGAACTGGCGGCGCGTTATCCCGGCGTGCGTGTCGAGCACGACCCGATCTGGGTCAGGGACGGGAACATCTACACGTCGGCCGGGATCTCGGCCGGGATCGATCTCGCGCTCGCATGGGTCGAAGAGGATTGCGGCGCCGGGCTCGCGCACGAAGCGGCGCGGGAACTGGTCCTGTTCCTGCGACGCCCGGGCGGGCAGCCACAGTTGAGCGTGTCGCTCGCCTCCCAGGCCTCGGAAATGGCATCGATCCGGGAGCTGCAGATCTGGATCGCGGATCATCTCGAAGCCAGGTTGTCGGTCGAAGACCTCGCGGACCGGATGTCGATGAGCGTACGCACCTTCGAGCGTGTCTTCACCCGGGAGGTGGGGACCACACCGTCGCAATACGTGCTCCAGGTGCGCGTGGAAGCGGCAAGACGCCTGCTCGAACGCACCGAGGGTGGCCTCAAGCAGGTGGCGTCGGCCGCGGGATTCGGCAGCGCTGACGTCATGCGCCGATCGTTCGTCCGGTTGCTGGGCCTCACGCCCAGCCGCTATCGTGAGCTCCGCCGGGTCAACTGAGGCAAGGGAGGCAAGGGAGGCCTCGATTGCCTCGATCGCGGGCGACGGCCCCCCGCTGACTGGTGAGATAATCCCGTTCACTCGACTTGACCCTCCCCGTCGCGACCAGACTCGGCCCGTACGAAATCCTCGGCTCCCTCGGTGCCGGCGGCATGGGCGAGGTGTACAAGGCCCGCGACACGCGCGTCGATCGCTCGGTCGCAATCAAGATCCTGCCCGGCGGAACGTCGCGGACGAGCGATGCGGAGAGCCGCTTCGAGCGCGAAGCGCGCGCGCTCGCGGCACTGAGCCACCCGCGCATCTGCTCTCTGTTCGAGTTCACCCGGATCGACGGCGAGGCGCTCCTGATCATGGAGTACCTCGAAGGGCAGCTGCTCAGTGAGCGACTGACGAAAGGGCGCCTGCCGCTGCCCGACGCCTTGCGGATTGCCTTTGAAATGGCCGATGGTCTCGCCGCAGCGCACCGCGCCGGGCTGGTCCACCGGGATCTGAAGCCGGGCAATGTGATGCTGACGAAGGAAGGCGTCAAACTCCTCGACTTCGGATTGGCGAAGGTTGCCGCTCGTGACGATCTGTCAGGTGGTGAGGCCGCGACCCGCCAGGACCTGACACGCACGGGCATCGTGTTCGGCACCGTGCCGTTCATGGCGCCCGAACAGCTCGACGGACGTCCGGTCGATCACCGCACGGACATCTGGGCGTTCGGGTGCGTCATCTACGAGATGATTACCGGCCGTCGCGCGTTCGACGGGCCGACCTCACCGGCCGTCGCTGCCGCGATTCTCGAACGCGAACTTCCGACGCTGTCTCAGGTCGATCCGAAGCTCCCGCCGGCGCTGGAACGCGTCGTGCGAAAGTGCCTCGCTCGCGATCCAGACACCAGGTGGCAGAGCGCTGGCGATCTCCGGGACGAGGTGCAGTGGATCGCGCGCGGCGGAGGGGATGCACCGCTTTCGATCCCTCCGGTCCGCCGCCCCCGGTGGCGCGACATCCTGCTCGGGGCTGTCGCGGGCGCCATCGTCGTCGCCGCCGCGCTGCTGATTCCGCGGTCGCGTCCATCCGCCTCCGCACCCGCTCCGACCCGTCAGCTCGAGCTCACCATTCCGCGCATCGCCAGGATCGAAAGTCTTGCACTGTCCCCTGACGCGTCGAACCTTGCGTTCATCGCGACCGGTCCGGGCGGGGTCCAGTCGGTGTGGATCAAATCGCTCGCGAATGCGGCGATTCGGCCGGTTGTCGGCACCGAAGGCGCCGTTCCCGACTCGCCTCCGCTTTGGTCGCCGGGTGGCGACAGTATCGCGTTCGTTGCCGGCAACAAGCTCCGTCGGGTCAGCCTCGCGACTGGCCACGTCCAGCCCATCGCCGACGTCCACGGGGTGATTTTCGGCGGAGACTGGGGCCGCGACGGTACGATTCTGCTCGGCACGTATCAGGTCTCGAAGACGCGGGGCATTCACAAGGTCGCGGCCACAGGCGGGCAGCTGGAACCGGTCACCACGCTCGAACCGGATGTATTGCTGCATGCAACACCGAGATTCCTGCCGGACGGCCGCCGCTTCCTTTTCCTGGAATGGGCGTTCGACGAGCGCAAGCGCGACGTGTGTGCCGCCTCGCTCGATTCGCCAGCCCCACGCTGCTTCGGTGTGCGCTCGCACTTCTTCGCAGGCGTGACCGATCGCTACATCGTGTACTCGCGCGATGCCACGATGTTCGCGCATCCGTTCGACGTCAAAACGGCCACGCTGTCCGGCAATCCGATGGTCGTCGCCGAGCGGCTCGCGGAAGACCGTCTGGGGCGGATCGGGGTCTCGGTTGCCGGTTCCGGGACGCTGGTATATCACCCCGCCGCCTACAAGCTCCGGCAGCTCGTGCGGTACGACAGGAGCGGCGCACGCGTCGGCGTGGTGGGGGACGCCGCCGTTCAGGACGGCTTCGATGCCGACGCCACTGGCAACCTGATCGCGGTCGAGCGCCTCGGTGACGACGGCACGCAGTTGTGGCTCATCGACGTGGCTCGCGGCACGACGACGAGGGCGGATGTGGGCCGCAATCCTGTCTGGGCACCGGTGCTGTCACAGGACGGGCAGAGTCTCACCTACATCGCACGCGAGGAAGGGCGGACCGCCGTGGTCGAGCGTCCGACGCACGGCGGTACCGGACGCGTCGTCTTCGAGTACCGCGGCGAGGGAGTCGTGTATCTCGCGGATCGGACCTGGGACGGACAGGCAGTGCTCGTCGGTGTCGGCGAAAGAAACGGTCGGAACATGCAGCTCGTGCCAACGACAGGCGGTCAACCAAGAGTGATCCGCGAAGGCCGGGTTTCGCAGATGACGCCCCGAATTTCTCCAGACGGCAAATGGCTCGCGTTCGCATCGGGCGAGTCGGAACAGATGCAGGTGCACGTGTCGCCGATCCCGGCAACCGGCCAGCAATGGCAAATCTCGGCGTCCGGGGGAGAGCATCCGCAGTGGAGCGGCGACGGCCACGAGTTGTTCTTCATCGCCCCGGATGGCTCGGTGATGTCGGCGGCGATCACTGCGACTCGGGGATTTGATTTCACCCCGCCGCGCGTGCTCTTCAAGACCGGCCTGGTCGCCGGTGAGCTCTCACAGCGCTTCGTCGCGACCGCCGACGGCAAACAATTCCTCTTCAACATGTTGCGCGAGGGCGACAGTGCCGCAACGATCACGACGCTCCGCGTGGTCCTCAACTGGACGGACGGATTGACGCAGTGATGAGCGCTCTACGCGCGGGCTGTTCGAGCTCAGTCGGTTCGGAGCGCCGCGACCGGATCGATACGGGCGGCACGGGAGGCCGGAAGCCACGCGGCTACGACGCCCACCGCGACGAGCACGGCAGCCGCGCCGCCGAATGTCGCCGGATCTCGCGGTGCGAGCTGAAACAGCAGCGCTTCTACGAAACGCGCCGCCCAGAGGCTTCCGGCGACGCCCAGGGCCAGGCCCGCCGCGATCAACAGCCCGACGCTCTCGAACACGATCCGCAGAATTGAGGAAGGCGTCGCGCCGAGCGCGATACGCAGCCCGATCTCCTTTTGCCGTGCGCGCACGGCGTGCGCGACGACGCCGTAGAGCCCGACCGCTGCCAAAAGCAGCGCAAGCCCGCCGAAGAACGCGGACACCAGCGCGATCAGCCTCTCCTGCGTCACCGTCGCCTCGATCAGCTGATCGAACGTCCCGAACGTGAACGCGATGGCTGGATCGGCCCGCCGCAGCGCCTCGGCGACATCGCGCTCCACCGTCGTGCGCGTTCCGGCCATGTTGACCGTCAGCAGGACGGTCGGCCAGAACTCGGATGGCTTGCGCTGCGCCATGGCCACATACATCGTTGCGACCATTCCGTCGCGCGGCGTCGTGTAGACGGCATCCCCGACCACGCCGACGATCTCGTAAGGCGTGCCGGGCTCGAATCCCAGGCGCACGCTCTGGCCGATCGGCTGCTCGCCCGCCATGAACCGGCGCACGAACGTTTCGTTCACGATCGCCACGGGACGGCTGCCCACGCGGTCGCCGGTCTCGAAGTCCCGGCCGCTCCGGAGCGGCATGCCCATCGTCTGAAACCAGCCCGGCGTCGTGCCGTTCAGCCAGAGCGTGGGGCGGATTCGGGTCATTTGTCCATCGTTGATGGCGATCATGCCGGTGCTGGTACCGCCGCCGGTGAGCAGTCGTACGGACGAGACCGCTGCCGAACGCACGCCTGGCACGGCAGCCGTGGCATCGCGCAGCCGCTCGACGCGCCCGTTGCGCTCTTCCGGTGACCCGCCACCAGCCTGGAGGTTCAATTCCGCGACGAGCAGTGGCCGGGGCACGAAGCCGAGGGGCAGCTGGTTGAGCGATGCAAATGTATGAAGGAACAATCCGGCCGCGAGGACCAGTGCGAACGACACGGCAATTTGAACCACGACGATCGTTCCGCGCATGGAAAAACGGCCGCCACTTGCGATCCCGCGGCCCGAGTCCTTGAGCGCCTCGCCGGCGGTCATGCTCTTCAGTCCGAGCACCGGCGCCACGGCAGCAACGACAGCCGAAAGGCACGCGAGAGCCGCGGTGAACACGAGCACGCGCCAGTCGAGCCCGAGGTCCAGCGACACCGTGCTTTGCCACGTGCTCAACTGCCGCACGAGAAGCGCACTGCTCCACGAGGCGAACGCCAACCCCACCGCCGCGCCGGCGACGGCCACAATCAGACTCTCGACGAACAGCAGCCGTGCGATCCGCCAGCGGGAGCTTCCGAGCGCGAGGCGCACGCTGAACTCGCGCCGGCGCGCCAGCGTTCGCGCGACCATAAGACTGGCGATATTGGCGCACGCGACGAGCAGCACGAGCCCGACGGCCACGACCATCGCGAGGAGCGGCCGTTCGAAGCGGTTACGCAACGACGAGTTGCCGGTGGCGGCCGGCATGAGGGTGAATGGCTGGATTTGGCGTGACGCGCCCTCAGTGATCTGGACCTGGATGACCCGAAACGCGGCGTTCGCCTGCTCGAGGCTCTGCCCGGGCTTCAGCCGCGCCATGATCTGCAGCCACCACGAGCCCTTCGCGGCCAACCGGCTCTCCGGGCCTCGAATGAGCGGCTCGGCCGCGAACGGCAACATGACGTCCGTCATCCGCCCGACGTCCGCACCGAAAAACCCCGGCGGCATCACGCCGACGATGGTGAACGGAATCCGCTGGACCGTGAGCTGACGTCCGACGATGTCCTCGGAGCCGGCGAAACGCTGCCGCCAGAGGCGATGGCTGATCACCGCGACCGGGCCGTCCGCCGCGCGACTCGCGCTTGCCGCGCCGTCGTCGGCAGGCGTGAGGAGCCGGCCGCGGATAGCCATGACGCCGAGCACGTCGAAGAACCGGCCGCTGACGTACGCGCCATCGACCGGGTCCGTCTGACCGCCAGCCGACAAGTCGAATCTCTGGTTCGACCAGGCGAACGTGCCGTGGAACAGCTCGGTCTCGCGTGTCCTGATCTCGTTCCAGATCGGATAGGACCATGAGCCATCGATGAGCAGCGCGAGGCTGTCCGGATCGCGCACGGGGAGCGGACGCAGGATCAGGCTGTTGAAGATCGAGAACAGGGCCGTATTCGCGCCAATGCCGAGCGCGAGCGTCAGCACGGCGATCGCCGTGAAGCCAGGATTGCGAGCGATCTGGCGGAGGCCGTACCGAAGATCCGCCGCGAGCTCGTCCACCAAGAGGTTCCAACGCATCGCTGACTCCTTGCGCTCGTCCTGATCGCGGCAATATCGCCGTGCGTATTCCAGGTCACCGAATTGCCGCAGCGCCTCACGACGCGCCCCTTCAGATGACATCCCCTCGGACATCAGTTCTTCGACGCGCATCGCCAGGTGGACGCGAAACTCCTCATCGACGTCTGCCTGAAGCTCGTCGGTCTTTCGGCGCAGATACCAGAACGGACGATCGCGCCCCACTACACTCCTTCGAGGACGGCAGAAACCGCCTGCGCGTATCGCCGCCAGTTCGCGGCATCCGCCCGCAACC